>Ga0233431_1000153_pt1 | contig 160281 bp, 169 predicted proteins | sample SI_118_April2016_FD_179867 | JGI IMG/M metagenome (GOLD analysis project Ga0233431, IMG submission 179867) | Seawater microbial communities from Saanich Inlet, British Columbia, Canada - SI_118_April2016_200_MG | ecosystem: Environmental > Aquatic > Marine > Inlet | place: Canada: British... | reverse complement strand
CCACGGGGCGACCTTCTTTGAGCGGGAGACCCCGCGACCACGGGGCGACCTTCTTTGAGCGGGAGACCCCGCGACCACGGGGCGACCTTCTTTGAGCGGGAGACGGGACTCGAACCCGCGACCTTCTCGTTGGCAACGAGACGCTCTACCAACTGAGCTACTCCCGCGTTTTATATTCTCTGATTAATTTCTTTATTATATCTCCTCCTTTAAAAGATTTCAGCTTTAATTCACGTTTACGAGCTTGTGTCATCGTTTCAAATTCCTCACTATAAACAACGGTAAAAGGCTTTCTGTATCTAGTAGATTTAACCAAACCTTCATTGTGACGCTTTAATCTGCTTACTAAGTCCGAAGTACAACCAATGTATCTACGCCCATCCTTCAAACTTTTTAAAATATATGTGAAACTCATCTTCGTTGGCAACCCCCGCGTACGCGGGGTACCAACTGAGCTACTCCCGCGATTGACTTATTTTAACACTAGTCTTTAATCAAACCAACTCTTGGCGATAATAATTAGTCTCTTTAGTCTTAAAGCCCATGCTCTTGTAAAACCGTTGAGCTCCTTTGCGACTAGCTCTGGAAGTAAAGACAATGCTTTTAGCTTTAAGTTTCTTGGCTTCTTTAATGGCTATCTGCATTAACTTTCTTCCTAACCCTAGTCTTCTGTAACTTTTATCAACTACTAGATCTTCTATCCATATCTTCATATTTCCTTCCAGTTGGGGATAACCAATCAAGGTTATCATCCCGATTATTTTCCTACCTGTTTCTCTGGCCACAAAAACAGTGGCTCTAGGAAACTCAACTACTTTTTTAATGTCGCTTAACCTCACTGGCGGTTTGAAATCCGGATTTAATTTCTCTAATAAAACCGCTATCTCTTTAACCGTCTTTGAATCTACCCGCTTTAACTTTTCAAACTTAATCTTATCCATAAAAAGTTTATTCTAAAATAGAAGGGTGGCAAGGCTCGGAATCGAACCGAAATCTGACGTTTTTCAGACGCCCGCCGTGACCAACTTGGCTACCTTGCCCTGCATTTTTTTCTAGTATATCAGATTTTGTGGATCCTGTAGGGCTCGAACCTACGACCTTTCGGATGTAAACCGAACGCTCTAACCAGCTGAGCTAAGGATCCTCATCTGTGCCGAAGACAGGACTTGAACCTGCACGGATTGCTCCATACGCCCCTCAAGCGTACGTGTCTACCAATTCCACCACCTCGGCGTGATATCTCTATTTTATACTAAAAAAAGTGTTTATGCTGAGCTAAGTCTAAGTGTTTATGCTGAGCAGAGTCGAAGTGCCACGGGTGAGATTTGAACTCACACGTCCGTAAAGAACACACGCTTCTGAAGCGTGCTTGTCTACCAGTTTCAACACCGTGGCTTATTTATTTATAAGTATTATACCAATTTACTTGACTCTACTATCCTATCAGGTAAGATTATACTATCAACATATGAAAAAAATACTAGCTATAGTAGGCTGGTTTGGATTTACCGGATTAACCTTATTTTTAGCCTTAGGTTCTTACTTAAACATAGCTCAAATAAAGCCAAAGTCATTCAGACCTCAACATACTACTAACTCCAGTGAAAGCATCACTTCTCACGCCATTCTTCCTGATGTTATTGGGGCCTTTACCTATCAAGTTAAGTCTGAAGACGCTATTCCGGAAATCATCAAAAGTTACTTAGCTAAGTACAACTCACCTTTATTACCCTATGCCGACTACCTCGTTAAAGCCGGTCGAAAGCACGGAGTCGACCCTAGACTATTAGTTGCTATTGCTCAACAAGAATCGAATTTGTGTAAAAAAGCTCCAGAAGATACCAACAACTGCTGGGGCTGGGGAATTCATAGTCGAGGCACTCTAGGTTTTGATAACTACAAAGAGGCTATCGATGCTGTCACTGTTGGTTTATCCAAAAACTATCTTGGTAAGGGTTTATTAACTCCAGAAGAAATTATGGGTATCTACACTCCTTTAAGTGATGGCTCTTGGGCAAGGGGAGTTCAACAGTTTTTAGATGAAATGAACTAGTATCCCCTAATGTCAGAATATAAACCAAAAAAAATCCATCAGTATGCCCGGTGAGGCCGTACCGACGGATGTAATTAATATATTACTATATACCTTATAATATGTCAAGTAATGCTATTACAGGATGATCAAACTATATCTTAGTCTCTATATTGGTAAGTTAGTCAATCTATTCTGTCGATTCGTACCTTTTATTGGCGGTTCGGCCTTACCTGGCTTAGTAGCCTTAAAGATCAATCCCACTTTAATTAATCAAATCAGGCTTAGAAACCAACTTAAGACCATTGTTATTACCGGTACCAATGGTAAAACTACCACCAGTCGCTTAACCAGTCACTTCCTAGATCTTGCTCATCTCAAACATCTACATAATCGATCAGGCTCTAATCTGTTAAGAGGAGTAGCCTCTACTTTAATTAATCAAAGCAACCTTTCAGCAAAGCTACCAGCCAAAATCGCTATCTTCGAGTTAGACGAAGCCGTTGTTCCAGGGGCTATCAAAAGCTTAAAACCTGAAATTATCTTATTTACTAATTTATTCAGAGACCAACTTGATCGATACGGAGAAATCGATACCCTCTTGAGTATATGGCAACAAAGCTTAAAATTACTACCTTCAAACTCTACCGTAATCTATAATTGTGACGATCCTTCTCTAAATCACCTCGCCTCAACTGTTAAACAAAAAATCATCTCTTATGGCTTACCCAAAAACAAAAGCTCCAAACAAACTCTCTCTGCTTCTGCCGACGCTATCTTTTGCCCTTTATGCCATCAGCCGTTAACTTATCAAGTTATCTTCACTTCTCATCTTGGCCATTATCACTGTTCCAACTGCCACTTTAAAAGAACTACTCCAACTTTAAAGTTTGATGACATAAACACTAGCCTTCCTGGGCTCCACAACCTCTACAATATTCAGGCCGCTAAAAGTATCGCGAACCTCTTAAAGCTAAAACTCAATCTAAATCAAGCCCTTACCTCATTTAAACCTGCTTTTGGTCGAGCTGAGAAGTTTAAACTAGGACAACTTTACACCAATATTCTCTTAGTCAAAAACCCCACCGGTTTCAACGTCACCCTTGAGACCTTAAAGAAAAATAATCAACTCAGCCAACCCTTGCTTTTAATCCTAAATGATAAGATAGCCGACGGCACTGACGTCTCCTGGATCTGGGACGTTGATTTCAGTTTGTTAACTTCAAGAAGTACTCCAGTGATTGTTTCCGGAACTCGCTATCTTGATCTTGCTTTAAGACTTAAATACGCTGGCCTTGAGTCTTCCCTAGTTACCCCAGAACCAAAACTCAAAAAAGCCATTAAACTTCTCTCTAAGCAAAAAGGAGAGTTTGCTTATATCCTACCCACCTATACCGCCATGCTAAGTTTAAGAAAAATATTAGTCAATCAGAAATTAATCCACTCAACTTGGGAAGATTGAGAACTTATGAAACTAACAATTGCACATCTCTATCCCAAGCATCTAAATATTTATGGCGACCAAGGCAACCTTGATGCATTGGTTTTTAGGCTTAAAGCAAGAAAAATTAAAGTCACAGTCAAACCGATTGGACCAAATGATCCGCTAGTAGCCGGTAGCTTTGATCTCTTGTTCTCTGGAGGAGGTCAAGACCGACATCAGTTAATGGTCGCCAAGAACTTACTTACCAAAAAACAAGTCATTAAAAAAGCAGTTGAAAATCATATCCCCATGCTTACAATTTGTGGTAGCTACCAGCTTTTCGGTCGATTCTTTAAGCCTTTTAAGGCACCCAAAATTAACGGTCTAGGTATCTTTGACGCCTATACCATTGCCAGCAAACAGAGAAAAATTGGTAATATCATTATTGAATCCAACTTCTTAACTCCCCAAACTTTAGTCGGTTTTGAGAATCACTCCGGTAACACCTTCTTAAACAATCAGTCTCAAAGCTTGGGTCGCGTCAAGTATGGGATTGGTAATAACGATCAGGATAAGACTGAAGGGGCTAAAACTAAGCACTGTTTAGGCTGTTACCTCCATGGTTCGCTCTTACCCAGAAACCCCCATCTAACTGACTGGCTAATTCAAAAAGCTCTGGATAATATATATTCTAAGGTAAGGCTAACCCCTGTAAACGATCAATTAGAACTCAAAACTCATCAACAAATCATTAACAGAGTTTCCCGTTTACGTCATCCTCTGCTAAAATACTTTGTATAACGAAAGTGGGCTTTAGCCCGCGAAGCTGAAAGCTAAGTGGGCCAGGATGGCGGAATTGGTAGACGCGCAGGATTTAGGATCCTGTGTCGCTTGCGACGTGGAGGTTCAAGTCCTCTTCCTGGCACCTCGAAATTGAAATTTGAGAGGCATAAATAAATAAAAAATAATTATCATGCTACCCTATCTAAAAAATTTAAATACCAATCTTAATCTTTTTAAAGCTTTATTCTTAAAGCTTAAGAAATTTATTGCTTTCTTAAAAAGACAAAAACTCTGGACTACTTTTATTATCATCGTTGTAATTTTAGTTGGTTTTCTTCTCTACCGAAAATATTCCCCCAAATCACCAGAGCAACTTTACGAACTAGAAACAGTTCAAAAACAGGATTTAAGCCAATTTGTCTCAGCTTCAGGCTCAATCGCCTCGGAAACTGAGGTTAACTTGAAGTTTCAAACCTCAGGTCAATTAGCTTGGGTCGGTGTTAAGGAAGGGGACTTGGTTAAAAAATGGCAAGCTATTGCTTCTCTTGATACCCGTGCTTTAAGAAAATCATTAGAACAAGAATTGATTGATTATTCAAAAGAACGAAACGACTTTGAAGAAGACAGGCTTGAAACCTACGGTGAAGGCACCGACTTAACTGGCACTATCAAAAGAATTCTTCAAAAAAACCAATGGGATTTAAATCGAGCTACTTTGGATGTTGAACTTCAAAATATTACTATGCAATACGCTACCATTATTAGCCCAATTGATGGCATCGTCACTCACATTGATGTTCCGGTTCCCGGTGTGAACATTACTGCTACCACTGCTTTGTTTACTGTTGCCGATCCACAGAACCTTGAATTTGTCGCCAAGGTTGATGAAGTTGATATTGGTCTTCTTGAAGCAACCCAATCGGCTCAAATCATTCTTGATGCTTATCCAGACGACCCTATCGACACTTTTATCTCCACAATTGATTTTGCCTCTTCCACTGACTCGTCTGGTAGTACCGTCTATCTAGCTAGATTTAAACTTAATAATCCAGACCTAAATCGCTACCGCTTGGGCATGAACGGAGAGGTTATTATCACCACCAGTCAAAAATCTGATATTTTAGCTGTGCCTTATCAATCAATTCTCGAAGATGGTCAAACAGAAGTCCAAGTAGTTGAAGACGATCAGGTTAAAAAAGTACCGGTTATCACTGGTATTGTTGGTGATGAGTACATCGAGGTCACTTCCGGTCTTAAAGAGGGTCAAACCATAGTCGTCAGTAAGAAACAAAAGTGAAGACTCCAATTATAAAACTTAACCAAGTCTCAAAAACTTATCACTTAGGCGACGATGTGGTTAAAGCCGTTGATCAAGTTTCCTTGGAAATCTATAAAAAAGAATACATCAGTATCTTGGGCTCATCTGGTAGCGGGAAATCCACTTTGATGTATTTAATTGGTTTACTTGAATCTCCTACCTCAGGTAAAATTCATCTAAATAACCAAAATATATCAAAGCTTGATGATGCTGAAATCTCTAGAATTCGTAATCAAACTATCGGTTTCGTTTTTCAGTCCTTTAACTTAATCAACAAGTTCACCGTCTTAGAAAACATTGTCTTACCAACTACCTACTCAAAAAATAAGCTAGATTTTAATCCTCAAACCAGAGCCCTAGATCTCCTTAAAAAATTCGGTATCTTGGACCGCAAAGATTTCTATCCCAACAATATCTCCGGAGGTCAACAGCAAAGAGTGGCTATCGCTAGAGCTCTAATCATGCATCCAAAGATTATCCTTGCCGATGAACCAACTGGTAATCTTGATTCAAAAACCGGCCCTGAAATCCTTAAACTGATCGAAGGTCTCCATCAAGAACTTGATACCACTATCATCATGGTTACTCACGAAAAAGATATTGCCAATCGAGCCAAAAAACGAATTTACATCAAAGACGGTCAAGTCAATGAAAAATATTTATGAAAATTGACCACTTAAAGCTTTTACTCCTAACCACGTACGCCAACTTTAAAAGAAACAAAGTTAGAACTTTTTTAACTTCTTTAGGTATCACTATCGGCGTTATGTCTGTGGTACTCTTAAATGCCTTGGGTTTGGGTTTAAAAAACTTTCTCAAGGAACAATTTGAAAGCCTTGGCTCAAACCTAATTATGATCATGCCGGGTAACGCCTTTAACGATGAAGAAGGTGTTGGTAATGCTTTTGGCCCTGGTCTCATTGGCGGTGTTTCCTTTGACGAAAAAGACTATAACAACTTAAAGAAAATTTCTGAAGCCAACTATGTTGTACCAGTTTTTTTCAAAAGCGTTACTCTTGAGTACAACGGCAAAAAACAACTCGGGTATGTTGAAGGAGCTAACGAAGAAATGTTTCCAGTCATGAACCTAGTCCCTATAGCTGGTCGACTATACAACAAATCAGATCTTCAAAAAAAATCAAAAGTGGCCGTCCTCGGTTTTGTAGTTACCGAAAAACTCTTTGACTCTCCAGAACAAGCCCTAGGTAAAACCATCAAGATAAACACTCAACGCTTTAAAGTTATCGGAATCATCGAAAAGAAAGGGGACCGAGAAATGGATAACTCGGCTATCGTTCCCTATAAATCCACCTTTGGGAACTTAAATACTGATAAAACATTTTTTTCCATCTATCTTGGTGTTAACAACGAGGATAATATATCATCCGTTAAAGACAAATCCAAAAAAATTCTTCTCAAAAGGTATGATGAAGAGGAGTTTTCAGTCACTGAGCAAACAGAGATCCTAAGCACCGTTAATCAAATTTTCGCCATGCTAAACGGAGTTTTAGTAGCCATCGGTTCCATTTCTCTCATCGTTGGCGGGATCGGTATAATGAACATAATGTACTCAACAGTTACCGAACGCACTAAAGAAATCGGAATCAGAAGAGCCATAGGCGCTACTCAAAGTGATATTCTCTTTCAATTCCTATCCGAATCTGTCATTTTATCAATTTTTGGTGGTTTTGTTGGTTTAACCATTTCAGGTTTAATAGTATTAGGTGTCCGCTCCTTTTTTCCAGCCGCTATCAATTTACTCTCAGTAGTTTTAGCCGTTGGAGTCTCTACTCTAATCGGTGTTTTCTTTGGAGTCTTTCCAGCCAGAAGAGCCTCCAAACTAACTCCGCTTGAAGCTATCAGATATGAATAAAAAAGATCAACTAATCTATCAAGCCAAAAAGATCGTCGCCATCGCCTTGATCTTAGTTCCTATCTACAATATTTATGATGCTGTCAGAGACATGTTGATTGTTTTCCCTCAACTAGCCATGAACGAACATCTGTCTCAAGATCAGACTCTCTATGTCTCCTTACTCAAAAAAGCTATTGTAATTTCCTCTAGTCTGGTTTTTGATTCGTTCTATGGTTTCGTCCTTTTAGTCAAACCTAAAGCCTCAACTAAACTGATTCACGTTTTACTTGGTCTCTTAATCTTAATTGTTTCTCAAGTTATTTTTCGCTTAAACGCTATTGATAAGATTTTATCTCAAATACATCTTTTTCCACTTATCTGATATAATCCACTCATGGTAAAAACTAAGAAAGCAGCCCCAAAGCCAAAATCCAATTTTGATGCCAAGATTACTTGGTTACCAAACAAAACTTTTGAGCTTGAGTTCTCTATTCCTTGGACCGAGGTAAAAAAAACCTATGACTCATCGATAAATCAACTAGTCAAAACTGCCAAAGTATCAGGTTTTCGTCAAGGTAAGACTCCAAAAAGCGTCGTTGAAAAATCAGTCGATAAAGGCAAGCTCTATGGTGAAGTCATTAATCAGCTTCTTCCTATTTCATACGCCAAAGCTATTTCACAGCATCAACTGAAACCTGCTGTTGCTCCTAAAGTTCAAATAATTAAAGCTGAAGAAGATCAATCATGGGAGTTTAAAGCTACTTCTTGTGAACTACCAGAAATTGTTTTAGGTGATTACCAAAAAATTGTTAAGGGTGCTATTGCTCAAGATAAAATCTGGACTCCAGATAAAGGTTTACCCGCCGAGGTGGGCAAGCCAGATGAAAAACAACCCAAACCAACCGAAACTCAAAAATTTAATCTTATTGCCAAAACTTTAATCGATGAAGTTAAGATTGAATTACCAGAACTACTTATTGCCACCGAAAGAGATAGACTCCTTTCAAAGCTCTTAGATCAAATCAACAAGCTTGGTTTAACCATCGAACAGTATGCTACTTCAAATGGAAAAACAGTTGATCAACTCAAACAAGAACAAGCCAAGACAGCCGAAAACACCTTAAAAATCGAACTCATTCTCCAGGCAATAGCCGACGACAAAAAATTTGAGGCTGCAGAAAAAGACATTCAAGAGATGATTTCCCAAGCCGGAGACGAAAAATTAAAAGAACAACTTAATACTCCTCAAGAAAAAGCCTATATTGCCTCGGTCTTGAGAAAACGTCAAGTTATTGACTACCTCATAGGCTTATAATATAATAACTAAATAAGTTATTAACTATTCTTGCCCAAGTATAATTTGTGGTAACATGAAATCAATGAATCCTTTCTCAACCAGTACCAAGAAAAAATCAAGCCCTCAATACAGTAACTTTATCGAGGCTTTCAAGGACATCGGTAAGTCCACCGTTAAGTCTTTTGCTAAAGATTTCGTCGGTGGTACCGCTAAAAATGCCGTTGACACCTTAACTAAAGGGCAAGCGAGTAATGAACAGCCCGAAGAAAAGTTTAACTTCGAGGAATATTTAAACGCTCAAGAACAGCAAATCCGTAATCAGGAAAGAGCTCGATTCGAAGCTATCAAAAGAGAAGAGAATGTTATTTTCTCAAGAGAGAAACAACAAATCAAAGTTCAGATCGAAACCTTACAGACTCAAATCAAGGGTATGGCTAAAGATCAAGCTGGACTTATGTCTGAAATCGACAAAACTGCCTTTCAGGCAGTCGTCAATCCCGGTGTCTATCACCAAAACTTTTTCGATCGCTTAATTCACTTAATTAAAATCGCCAGAAAAAAAATAGCCGACTCACGTTCATGGATGAGTTTACACAATCATCGAGGTAGCCAAAAAAATGGCTACTGGCAAAATGTGAAGAGCAAAGGCACTTCTTTTCTATTATCTGGCGAACGCACTGTCGCTACTCAAACCGGCTAATCTTCTCGTAATTCTTATTGAGCTTGATTTAATTGAACCAAAGTATTATTCAAGTAATAGATAAATACTATAGTTCATAAAATGAAGTCAAACAGAATATTAAAAGAATCAGCTATTACTTTAAGAAGACAGGGTAAAAGTTATCAGGATATCCAAACCAAGCTTAAAATCCCCAAATCAACTCTTAATTATTGGCTCTCTAGCATCCCTCTCTCTAAACCACATAAACAAAAGCTTCACAATAACTGGAAAAATGCCTTAAAGTTAGCTAGAAAAAAGGCTTCACTTGCTCATCAGAAAGCTAAGCAAAAAAGAATAAAAGTTATTAATAACGAAGCTGAAAACTTCATACAATCTATAAATTTAGACAATAAAAATTTAGAGTTATTTTTAGCAGGATTATATCTAGGTGACGGCTTTAAGATTGAAGGAAGAATGGCTCTAGGAAGTTCAAATCCACAAATATTAATTGCTTTTGTTAAACTACTCAGAAAGCTCTATCACGTTAAAGAATCAAGGCTTAGAGCTGCTATTTTTGCTCGATCTGATCAAAGTTCTATAAAATTGATTAATTACTGGTCAAAAATATTATCAATTCCAAAAAATCAATTTCATAAAACTCAACTAGACAAAAGAACTCGAAACTCAAAAACTCGTTTAGATTATAATGGAGTTTGTTCTGTTGTTTATTGTGATACTAAACTGCAAAGAAGAATTTTGGCAATTTCAAATGAAGTGCTAGAATACATCATAAATTGAAATTAAATTGGAATCGTAGCTCAGCTGGCTAGAGCGTTCGCTTGACATGCGAGAGGTCACAAGTTCAAGTCTTGTCGGTTCCACCGCTTACTGTTATACTAAAATTAATTGATAACGCATGAGTTTGGCTTACCAACCAAACAAAGTTATCACTTGATCCAGGAAGGATTAAATTAAGCCACCTAGATTAGATGGAACCGCGAGGGCTCTAATCAATAGTCAGGTGGTTCTTTTGTTTATGAACGAAAATAATAACAGTATTTACCAAGCTAGCTATGGAGAAGTTTTTGCCAAAAACTTTCTGGCCGGCGTGGCCAAAGGCTTGGGTGGTCTATTTGTTTGGCTTATTCTCATGTTTATAACCTTTAAACTCCTCTGGCCTCAAATATCAGGCCAAATGGAAAAACTCACCAATCTGGTTAACAATCTCCAATCTAACCCAATAGTTCAACAAAACAACAATCTCCCAAAAGACTTAAATCAATTATTTGATCAATATGTCACAAGATAAACTAACCATCTTAAGAAACACTACCCAACATGTCCTGACCATGGCCATGGAAATCTTATACGATAACAAGGTAAAAAAAGCCATGGGGCCTTCAATTGATGATGGTTTTTACTTCGACTTTGAGACACCTAAAGCTCTTAAAATCTCCAAAGACAATTTTCCAGAAATTGAAAGTCAGATTCATAAACTTATTAGTCTTAGTCTGCCAATCACCATAGATAATGTTTCCAAACAAACTGCCTTGAAGATCTTTAAAGACAATCCCTACAAACATCACTGGATTGATAAAGCTCTTGAAACCGACAAACAAGTCAGAATTGTAACCATCGGTAAAGAGGGGACTGACTACTACTTTCCAGACGTCTGCAAGGATGAACACCTTAAATCTACCGGTGAGATCAAAGCTTTTAAACTTTTATCTGTGGCTGGTGCCTACTGGTTGGGTAGTGAAAAAAATAAAATGCTGACTCGTATTTATGGCACTGCTTTTAACTCTCCCAAAGACCTAAGGGTCTTCTTAAATAATCTCGAAGAAGCCAAAAAACGTGATCATAAAAAACTAGGTATAAATCTTGACCTATTCACGTTTTCAAAATTGGTTGGCTCAGGTTTAGCTCTCTGGACTCCAAAAGGTAATTTACTTAGAAGCATTCTTGATGATTTTGTCTGGGATCTAAGAAGAGAAAAAGGTTATCAAAAAGTCGAAATTCCCCACATAACCAAAAAAGATCTCTATGTAGTTAGTGGTCATTGGGATAAATTTAAAGATGAGTTATTTAAAATCGATACTCGCGAAGGTGATCTTTTTTGTATGAAACCAATGAACTGCCCTCACCACACTCAAATCTTTGATCGTAAACCTCACTCCTATAAAGAAATGCCCCAAAGATACTGCAACACCACCATGGTCTACAGAGATGAACAATCCGGTGAACTCTCCGGACTCTCCAGAGTTCGTTGCATTACTCAAGATGATGCTCATGTTTTCTGTCGAAAATCTCAAATCAAACAAGAAATGAGTCATATCTGGGATATTATCGATGCTTTCTATAAACCTGTCGGTTTTGATCTTCAGGTTCGATTATCCTTGAGCGATCCCAAGACACCAGATAAATACCTTGGAGAAAGAAAAGATTGGTTAGAAGCGGAAGAATATTTAAGGCAACTAGCTAAAGAGAGGGGAGTTAAGTTTACCGAAGCTATTGGAGAGGCCGCTTTCTACGGACCTAAACTTGACTTTATGGCCAAGGACTCCCTCAATCGAGAATGGCAAGTGGCTACCAACCAACTCGACCTTAATATGCCAAATAGCTTTGACTTAACCTGCACTAACGAAAAGGGTGAAAAAGAACGAATCGTTATGATTCACGCCGCTATCATGGGTTCAATTGAACGTTACTTATCGATCCTAATCGAGCATTTCGCCGGTGCTTTTCCAACTTGGCTCTCGCCAATTCAAGTTAGTGTCATTCCAATTTCCGATAAAAATCTAGCTTACTCGACTAAGGTTTTTGAGGATCTTAAAGCTCAAGGTATTAGAGTTGAGCTTGATGACTCTAACTCTACCTTAAACGCCAAAATCAGAAATGCCCAAAACCAAAAAATTCCACACATGCTTATCATTGGTGACAAAGAACAAAAAAACGAAACTGTCTCAAGGCGTAGTCGAACTGGCAATAATTATGGTGAACAAAAAATCAACAAATTTGTCAAAGATCTTCAAACAGAAATTGAGAAAAAGACCATTAACTGATAGAATTCACTCTTATGGCTAAGAAATTCCATCAAATCAACCAATATATCCAAGCTAGTGAAGTTCGGGTTATTGGTGCTGATGAAAAACAAATTGGCGTCATGTCTAGAGACGAAGCTATCTTTAAAGCCCGTCAGCTAAAAATGGATCTCGTCATGGTAGCTGAAAAGGCCAAACCGCCAGTTGTTCGCATCATTGATTTTTCCAAATTTAAGTACCAACAGACACAAAAACTAAAAGAAAGCAAAAAGAAAGACAAAGCTAAAGATCAAAAAGAAATTCGTATCACTCCCTTTATTGCCCAAGGAGATTTTGATACTCGCATTAAAAGAGTCAGAAAGTTTCTTGAGGGTGGACATCGAGTCAAACTTACAGTAAAATTCACCGGTCGCCAGATTACCAGAAAAGAATTCGGCTTTGAGCTAGTCAAAAGAGCTGCTGACAAATTAACCGATGTTGGTACTCAACAAACAGAGCCCAAGCTTCAAGGAAAACTTCTCTGGATTATCTTAGCGCCATTAGTTAAAAAAGTTGAAACTAAGCCAAATGAAAAAAAATAAAATCAAGACTAGAAAATCTGTCTCCAAGCGATTCAAGGTTACCAAATCTGGTAAAGTTTTGCGTCGCGGAGCTCAAAATCGACATCTTAAGGCTAATCGCACCAAAAGAAATGCCAGACGTGGTAAAGTTCCTAAAGAAATCACCAATAAAATGGCTGGTAAAATTAAAAAAATGTTAGGAAAATAATATGAGAGTCAAAACAGGTATTGTCAGGAAACGAAAACATAAAAAAATCTTAAAACTCGCCAAGGGTTATAGGATGACCAAATCAAGGCTATATGGTGTAGCCAAAGAAGCCGTTCTTCATGCCGGCGAATATGCTTTTCACGGTCGTAAACTTAGAAAAAGAGACTTTCGCAGTCTTTGGATCCAACGAATCAACGCCTCACTCTCAACCACCGGCTTAAAATACAGTCATTTTATTAATAAACTAAGCAAAAACAAAATCGAGCTTAATCGCAAGATCTTGGCCGATCTAGCTGTTAGTCAACCAAAAGTATTCTTTAAAATCGTTGATAAAGTGAAGTAACTAAACACTTCATATTATCAACAATCCCGATTCCCTCGGGATTTTTTTATGCTAAACTTAAAACTATGCAACCTAACTTAATCGATCTTAAAAACCAAGCACTTGCCTTAGTTAACGAAGCTAAGGATAAAAGTGAGCTTGATAGACTTAAACTTGAGTACTTAGGTCGAAAAGGTCAAATCAATCAAATCCTCAAATCATTACCCACTCTAGATAACGATCAAAAAGCTGCTCTCGGTCGAACCGCCAACGACTTAAAAAGAGCTATCGAACAAACTATCGAAACTAAAGAAGCCTCTCTCTCAAAAACCCCCATCAAAAAAGAGTTTTTCGATCCCACCGTCCCTTCAAGCCCTCCATCTCTAGGAAGACTTCATCCAATTACTAAAATCATTAATGAAGTCGAAGATATTTTCTCTCGTTTTGGTTTTACTGTTGCCACTGGCCCTGAAGTTGAATGGGACGAAATCAACTTTCAAAAACTAAGACTAGATAAAGATCATCCCAGTCGCGACACTCAAGAAACCTATTATTTTGATCAAAAAAAACTCTTAAGAGTCCATACCAGCTCTGTTCAAATTCGTTACATGACTGACAACAAACCACCAATCCGAATTATCTCTCCTGGTCGAGTTTACAGAAGAGATACCATTGACGAGACTCACTTACCAAGCTTCCACCAAATCGAGGGGTTAATGGTTGATGACAAAACCACCTTAACTGATTTGATGGGCATGCTCGAGCACACAGCCAAAAGCCTATTCGGCCAAGATAGAAAAGTCCGCTTCTATGGCCACAATTTTCCCTACACCGAGCCAAGTTTAGAAGTAGAAGTTCAGAATGATCAGGGTAAATGGTTAGAGATCTTGGGCTGTGGTGTAGTTCACCCTGAAGTCTTGGAAAATTGCAATATCGACTCTAAAAAATATCAAGGTTGGGCTTTTGGTATGGGCGCAGACAGACTTGCCATGCTCCGCTATAACATCAAAGATATTCGGTCTCTTTATTTAGGCGATCTTCGGTTTCTAAACTATGCTAGCTCCTAAAATCTGGCTATCTAAATATGTAGACTTATCTGATATCTCAGATAAAGATTTTAGTGAAAAAATGACTTTTGCTGGCAATAAAGTTGAAGCCATTCACAAAATCAAAGGAGAAACAGTATTTGAGTTTGAGATTACTTCAAATCGGCCAGATACTCTAAGTATTATTGGCCTAGCTAGGGAAATAGCCGCTGTCTTTGATAAAAAATTCACCCCTCCAATCACCCCAGACATCAAACTAGGTACTCAAAAACCAATCAAGCTTACAGTCAGCAACAAAGATCTCTGTCCCACTTATACCTATCTTGAAATGAATAACATCACTGTTAAACCGTCAAGCACAGAAATCCAAAAACTTCTCACTCTGACAGACCATCGTCCAGTTAATAATATTGTTGATATCACTAATATTATGCTTTGGGAACATGCTCAGCTAATGCACGCTTTTGATGCTGATAAAATTAATGGCTACCTAAATCTAAGGCTTGGTAAAAAAGGTGAAACCGTTATCCCGATCGATCACAAGAAACGCACTTTAATGGGCGGAGAGATAATCATTGAAGATCAAAAAGAAATTGTTGATGTTCCAGGTTTAATGGGCGGTCTAAACACCGAGATCACTAGTAAAACCAAACGCATTTTTCTATTAGTAGCTATAGATAATCCCGTTTTAGTCAGAAGAGCCAGTATTAATTTAAAACTTAGAAGTCCATCTTCTACTCGTAGTGAAAAAAAACTTGATCTAACTCAAACTGTTGAAGTTGCCAAAAGAGTGGTTGATCTAATCTCTAAAGAGGCTGGTGGAAAGCCATCAACTAAAATGGTCACGGTTAAAGCTTTTTGGCAAGCACCTTTAATTAAACTCGATCAAAAAAAAGTTACTAAAACTATTGGCGTTGACATTCCTCAGTTAAAAATAAATCAATACTTGAAAAGCCTTTCCATTGAACATACCAGTCTAGGCTTCAAACCTCCTCCATGGCGTCGAGATCTAAAAACTGAAGTGGATTTAATAGAAGAAATTGCTCGTTTATATGGCTATAACAAAATTCCAAAAACTCTACCTACAGGGTTGATCCCTGTAGGTAAGACTGCACTTCAGAAAAACTGGCAAAGAGAAATCAAAGATATCGTTGTCGGTCTAGGCTATTTTGAAACATACTCTTCAACTATGATAGGAAAAGAGTTAATCACTTCTTTGGGCCTAAAAGCTCAATGTCACCTTCAAGCTCTTCATCCCATGTCCATAGATTACGAATACATGAGAATTACTACTGCCGAATCACTCTTGCCTCTACTGAAATCAAATCTAAAACATACCAGTGATATCAACCTATTTGAACTAGGTACCGTTTTTTATCCTCAAAATTCCCAGTCTAAACTACCTGAACAACCCCTAGAGCTCTGTCTTCTTTCCACTACCATTTCATACCCTCAACTTAAAGGTCAAATAATAGCCTTAGCGACTAACTTAGGACTTAGACTAGATGTCAAGCCAATGGATAAACCTTGTTCTTATCTTCACCCCTCAAATCAGGCTCAAATTTATTTTAAAAATCATCCGATTGGTTTAATTGGTCAAACTCTAGACAAAAAAGCTTGGTTAGCTACTTTAAATATTACCAGTCTAGTCAATAATTCTTCTACACAACACACTTATCCTGCTATCTCTCAATTTCCCCCCATCATCGAAGATCTCACCTTTACCTTGCCTCCAAAAACTTATCTAGAGCCAGTGATCCAAACTATTCAATCTTTAAATTCTCTGATAAAAAAAGTTTCCCTGTCCAAAACATACAATCAAAACTATACTTTTAGGATTATCTATCAGTCTTTAACTAAACCTCTCTCAGATAAACTGATCGCTCCAATCAGACTAAAAATTGTCTCCAACCTTAAATCAAAACACCACGCTAAACTCATCGGCAAACTCTAGCTTAAATTCCATCCCGGGATGGAATTTAAGGACTTGGGGATGGAGAAGGGGATGGACTCGGACTTGGGGATGGACTTGGAGTTGGTGCTTCGTAATTCCATTCTTGATTGACTCCCACTTTAATCTCTTTATCAGCCACATTACCGCTAGTATCTTCCGTCTTTACTTTCAAAGTATAACTACCTGTGGATAAATGCTCATTATATTCGTACGGTTTACTAGTCAGTTCTTTTCTCTGAGAACCATCAACATAAAACTTAACCCATTTGATATCTTTATTAGAAGTCACCTTAGCCTTAAAGTCAAAGTCACTATCTAGTTTCTGATGATCATCGGGAGCATTTATCTCAATATATATCTCATCCGTCTCTCCACAATAATCCTTTGGGTACTTGTATCTACCATCTTCTTGTTTAGCAATCCATATATCAACTGCTTCCTGCCATCGATTCTTGCTCCCTCCAGCTGGATCACTCTCCTCAAGGACTATATATTCCTTTTCCTCAAAATCGCCTCTAGCCACCATCGCTTCTGTCGCTAACTTATCCTGTCCCTTACAAACCTTGAGCTTGGTATGAATCGGATCGGCAATTACCGGTTCCGTTCCTTTGATAAATAACTCTAATCTACTCGGGTAACCGTCATGGGAAGCATAACCAGAAATCTGATCCACCTCTTTTTGAATAATATTCTTAGGCATTGGCCAGTCCTTAGCTGGAGTTGAAGCTAGAGCCTCAAGCATGATTCTTCTCCAAATTGGAGTCGCTCCGCTAATACCTGAAGCTACCTTTTTCATCGGTGTATTATCATTGTTACCGACCCAAACTCCGGTTATCACTCCAGGTGTCCAACCAACCGCCCAGTTGTCTCTTAAATCATCTGTAGTTCCTGTTTTTACCGCCACTGTTCGGCCAGATATATTCAAAAGAGAGTTAGCTCCAAAAGTAATCAAACGAGCATTATTGTCAGATAATATCTCAGAGATTAAATAGGCTTCTTCCTCAGCTAAAACTCTCTTGCCTTGAACTTGACGGTGCTCTTCCAATACTTTCCCCTTATTATCTTCAACCTTTAAAATGCTAATCGGTTCTACTCTTGATCCACCATTAGCAAAAGCACTATATGCCGATACCATATCGATTAGTCTCACTTCTCCTCCACCAAGTGTTAAGGATAAACCAAAACGATTAACATTAGCTTGAGTTGGTTCAAGCGAAGTAAAACCCATATCATAAGCTGTTTTAAGCATTTCCTTAACCCCAACCATCTGAAGTAACTTGACCGCTGAAATGTTCAGCGAATTACCTAAAGCATGTCTTAGATGAACCGGACCATGATCCTTATTGTCATAGTTTTTTGGTTTATAAACCGGGAAATTAGCTCCACCCGGGAACTCTGTTAAAGTATCAACCAACATCGTCGCTGGAGTATAGCCTTTCTGAAAAGCGGTGACGTAATTTACCGGTTTTATTGACGAACCTGGCTGTCTTAAACTCAAGGTTACATTTACCTTACCGTCATAATCTTCATCTCCATAATCTTTTGATCCCACCATAGCTAAAATCTCTCCATTCTCAGGATCCATCGTCAAGGCCGCTCCATTGCCGATAGCCAAACTCTCAACTTTTTCAATCTCTTTACCCACAATCTCCTGAGCTTCTTTCTGCAATTCCCAATCTAAACTAGTCGTCACCTTCAACCCACCTTGTTCGACCATTGCCTCACCATAACTCTCGACCAACTGTTTCTTAACATACATCACAAAATGAGGTGCCTTAAAGCTCGATCCTTCTGACGCAAACTCAACCTTCTCAAGATCATCTAAGGCTTGCTTCTCTTGATCCTTGGTAATGTAGTCATCTTCCCGCATTCGCCTTAAGACAGACTTGGTTCTATCTAAATAACCTTCACCGATAAAAGGAGAATACCGACTCGGTGACTGAGGTAAACCAGCCAAGATGGCCGACTCGATTAAGTTCAGTTCATCTACGTCCTTAGCAAAATACGTTTCGGATGCTGCCTGAACTCCCCAAGCCGTCCCACCATAGGGAGACTCGTTTAAATACATCTTCAAGATCTCATCCTTGGTGTATCTCTTCTCTATCTGAACAGATAACACAAACTCTTTAATTTTCCGACTAATACTTCTTTGGTTGGTCAGTAAAACATTCTTAACCAACTGTTGAGTTAAGGTCGAACCACCTCCAAGACGCCTTAACTTAAAGACCGTGTTAAAAACTGCTCGAACCCAGCCTAGAGGATCAAAACCTTGGTGTTTATAGAAATTCTTGTCTTCTATGGCTACCGTCGCTTGTTTTAAAGTTTCCGGAATAACCTCAAGTTCAACTAAAGTCCTTCTCTGATCGGCAAATACATCATAAAGTAGTTCATCATTTCGATCATAAATCTTAGTCGAAAAACCTTCTCTGCGAACCACTTTGTCTGGAGTCGGTAAGTCCTTGGCAAACCATGCAAACATTATCGTCCCTAGCAAAGTCGCCCCTAATATTCCAAAAAAACCTAAGACTGCCACCAGCTTAATTAAGTCAGCTCGACTCCGAATTTTGTATCTTTGCTTAAAATCTTTGATCTTAATATATCGTCTTCGCCAGGTTCTCTTCCAGTTAGCCATACAATAAGTCTATCATCCTCTTGAGAAAAATCAACTTTCATGGTATAATCAAGAATATCTTGACAACTAAATAAAGCGTTGAAGGAGAATTTTTACACTCCGGAGCAGAGTCGACAAAATCGATTACGGGAGTTCCCGTTACAGAACTAGCGTGTGTCACATGTGATACAGAGCACGTCAATAATAAGGAGCTAACTTAATACTTAGCTTAAACCAAGGTGGTACCGTCTTTTTAAGGCCCTTGAGTATCTCGATTAATTCGGGATACCCAAGGGCTTTTTTATTGTCCAAAAAAGTGCCAAGGACCACGGACAGTCACGCAGCGACTATATTTTCAATAATTTTACCTTAGCGCTAAGCGAAAAAATCACTGTTCGGTCCGATGTCTAATCGGACCCCTTGGCGCAAAATTATTAAGTACTTATTTATTAAAAATATGAAAGAATCTTTAAACTTAACACCAGGGTCAGAGCGATTATCGCAACTCGAAAACCTGAAGGGGAAAAATCACCTAATAATGACTTTTGATAGTTGTAGATTTGACTCTGCTAAGTTAGCTACTATGCCTAATCTTAGTCAGGTAGCCACATTAATGGAAGCTCAAACCTTATCTCACTACACACCAGCCGCTCACACTGCATTTTTTCTAGGCCATCTTCCTACTACACCAAACTCAATTCCATTTTTTGATGAAACCAAAATGCAACCTTTTAGAATAACCACTGGACCTGGGAGAGATCTAGGGAAAAACTGTGGCCTTCTATTAGAAGGAAATAATATTATAGAAGGTTTTCGAAAAAAAGGTTTTTTTGTTTTAGGTGTTGGCGGAGTCTCTCAATTCTCATCAGGAAGTTTTTTAAGAGAAGCCTTTCAGTGGAGTAAATTTACATATTTGGGTCCCGATATGGACGAAGAGCCATTAAAAACCCGCGAACCAAATCATTTTCCATTAAATAACATAGATCAAATAGTTACTCAACTGCAAAACCAAGGAAAATGGACTCTATTTATAAATTGTCCAGAAACTCATTACCCTTATGATTGGGGAGAAGGAATTCCTAGTGAAGTTGAAGCAATTTTCCCCATCTTAAAGAAAGGTTTAAATCTACGCTGCCATAATTTGTTGCCTGAGGAGAAATCCATTCTTCTAGAGCAAGCGGATAGTATGCATCAAATGCAAGTTGATGCTCTTGAAGCTATGGATCCAAAAATTGGGGGACTACTTAACGATTTACAATCTATATCAAGAGCAAATGATCGTGAAGTTTTTGTTTCAGTTTGCGGAGATCATGGAGAAAATTTTGGTGAAGGATTAGATTCCAATCAAAAAAACGGATTATTTTGGGGACATATGCATCCAAACACTCAATGCATGAACGTTCCATTATGGATGGCTGTAATTTAATTTCAGTTAATTAATAATATATGAAATTAAAAATACTCGGCATTGCTCAAGACGGAGGAGTGCCTCAAATCAATTGCCATTGTTCAAATTGCATTAAAGCCAGACAAAACTCCATATTTCTATATGCTACTTCTTTTTTAATAAAACTTTGTCCGACTGAAAACATACTAATAGATGCATCTCCTGATCTTAAATACCAAATTAATCCTAAAGAGTTTAAGCATCTTAAAGCAATCATTTTAACTCATGCTCACGTCGGTCATTTTCTTGGGTTAGCTCAGTTGAGCTACGAGATTAGTAATAAAAAGAATATTGTTGTTTTTGTATCGAAAAAAATGCACAAATTTTTACTTTCTAATGAACCCTGGAAAAGCTTAGTTAATAATAAAAATATCAAGCTTAGAATTTTTACGCATAACAAAAAAATCTTCTATAAAGGTGTGAATATTAAGCCAATTAAAGTTCCTCACAGAAACGAGCTCAGTGATACTTACGGATTAATTATTAAAAACAAGCTTACCATCACTATTATTCCGGACATTTCTCAATGGAATCAATGGAATCTTGAACTATCCAGCATAATAAAGAAAACTAATCTGGCTTTTCTTGATGGAACATTTTTCCATTCAAAGGAACTTCCCAACAGGGATCTAAAGAGCATTGGCCACCCGTTGATCGTAGATACTATCAAAGAACTCAAAGAACTACCTCTCAAGCATCAAAACAAGGTTCATTTTATCCATTTCAATCACACTAATCCTGTTCTTAACAACCTATGTAAACAAACTGAGATTAAAAAAAACGGTCTTAATCTTGCCAAGCAATTCTCAGTATTCGATTTTTAATTTACAAAATTAATAATAAAGCATTATAATAAATACATGACCATAGACGAAATTCTAACTAGAGCCGTAGATCAAGTTTTACCCTCTAAAGAAGGTCTAAAAACCTTAATGGAGAAGAAGAAAATTAGACTATATCTAGGTATTGACCCAACAGCTAAAGGTCTTCACTTGGGGCACACTGTTCCCTTGAGAAAACTCCAACAATTTGCCGACTTGGGACATGAAGTCATTCTTTTATTTGGTACCGGCACTGTTCTTGTCGGAGATCCTTCAGAAAGAGCTACTGGCCGAAAACAAATCACTAAAAAAGAGATCGAAGCCAATATCAAAACCTGGAAAGAGCAAGTTAAACCTATCATAAACCTTAAAAAGATTAAGCTTAAACAAAACAGTGACTGGCTCTTAAAATTAAAACTTGAAGACATTATTAAGATCGGCTCACAAATATCAGCCATTCAGCTCTTTAAACGAGATAACTTTACCAAACGCTTAAAAGCTGGTGATACCGTCTGGTACCACGAAACTATGTATCCTTTGCTTCAGGGCTATGACTCAGTAGTTATGGATGTAGATCTAGAAGTTGGCGGTACCGATCAAACTTTTAACATGCTGGTTGGTAGGGAACTCCAGAAAAAAATGAACCGTCGTGAGAAATTTGTCCTTGCTAATAAAATGATTATGGGTACTGACGGACAAAAAATGAGCAAAACCTCTAATAACTGTATTTGGTTAACTGACCCAGCTAATGACATGTATGGAAAACTGATGGCTGTCAGAGACGAACTACTTCATGATTATTATGAATTCTTTACGGAACTTAACCTTGACTCTCTTGATTTATCAGACCCCTTAGCTGCCAAGAAAAAACTGGCTTTGATTATTACCAGTCAGTTTCACGGAGACAAAAAAGCACTTGAAGCTCAAAAACATTTTGAAACTACTTTTCAAAAAAAAGCTCCTGAGTATCTCAAAACAATTAAAAATCGAAATACGCTGGTAACTACTATCTCTCAAGTCTTACCCTCAAACTCACAAGCTAAAAGACTAATTTTAGATGGAGCCGTTGATATTAACGACCAAACCATTAAAGATTTTGATCATCAAACCAAAGTAGGGGATAAGATTAAAATAGGTAAAAAAACCTTTGTTAAAGTTATATGAGACTAACCAAAAAACAACGAAAACTCTTTTCTGTCATAGTGGCCATCGCCGGCTTAAGCCTTATCTTAGGCTCCCTGATGCCTCTATTCTACACTTACTAACTTTCAAGGATAAACCCTGAAGGTGAATTAATGACCAAGCTAACTCTAGATACGCCAATTGATCAAGTCTTTATGATTGGTCCTGCTTATGCCAAACGACTCAATAAACTAAATATCCATACAGTCAATCACTTTCTTCATCACTATCCTACTCGTTATCAAGATTTAAGAAACATCACCCATACCGGCAAAATCATTAAAGCTCAAAATCTTTTCACTCGCTCTAGAAAGCAAATTCAAAAAGCCATTATTCAAACCGAGACTCAAACAATTGAGGCTATTTGGTTTAATCAACCATTTCTAACTAAAACTCTTAAAGCCGGCTTGACCATCAATCTCGCTGCAGAACAAAAGTTCTTCGCCGGAAAATTAAGTCTAGTTTCTCCTGAATATGAGCTAGTTAGCCCCGATAAACCACCCATTCACACCAACCGTTTGGTCCCGATCTATCCAGAAACCGCCGGTCTTTCCTCAAAATGGATCAGGTCACGGCTTTTTTGGCTTTTAAATAACCTCAAAAAGGAGTTAAATTTTGACTGGCTACCTTTTAACATTATCAAACAACATAAACTAGTCAATCTAAGCACCGCCGTTCAAACTGTTCACTTTCCGGACTCAGAGTCTCAAATTAAGTCTTCACGCTATCGCTTAGCCTTTGATGAAATGTTCTTACTCCAACTAGAGGCATTAGTAAAAAAACGTCAATGGCAACAAAAAAAACTCTCTCATCAATTTAAAAAATTTCCTAAAAAAACCGCTTCGCTTATTTCCAATCTTCCCTTTAAGCTGACTAAATCTCAACTAGCCTGCATGAAATCAGTCCTCTTAGATCTTAAATCAAACAAACCTATGAACCGCTTACTCCAGGGAGACGTCGGTTCAGGTAAAACCGTAGTCGCTGCTATCGCCATGTATTTATCTTACTTAAATGGATTTCAGTCAATCTTACTAGCTCCAACCGAAATTTTAGCCAACCAGCATTATCGGACCTTGAAATCAGTTTTTGCCAAAACTAAACTCAGGTTTAGGTTAATTACTTCCTCGACAAAAACTACTAATCTTGACGGTGATATCTTAGTCGGAACTCACGCCCTCTTTTTTAGAAAAATTAAACTCTCTAATCTTGGTTTATTGGTCATTGATGAGCAACATCGATTTGGCGTTAATCAAAGATCGAAGTTTCTAGGCTCTTCTACCGTGCCTCATCTCTTATCAATGACTGCTACTCCTATCCCCAGAACCATTGCTTTGTCTACCTACGCTCACCTTGATTTATCAGTTATCGATGAAATGCCACCAAATCGAATACCTATTAAAACCTGGCTTGTCTCTCCAAACAAACAACTAGACGCTTATCACTGGATCAAAGCCCAAATACTCAATCAAAACACTCAAGCTTTCGTGGTCTGCCCATTGATTGAAAGTTCCTCTTCAGAAACTCTCAAGGATATCAAGAACGTAACTGATCACTTTAATCAATTAAACTCGATACTCCCTTCACTTGAAATTGAACTATTACATGGAAAGTTAAAATCTAAACAAAAAGAACTAATTCTCAAGCGTTTCAGTCAAAACAAAACTAACATTCTTGTCTCAACTCAAGTAATTGAGGTCGGCCTTGATATCCCCAATGCTACTATTATGGTAATCGAGAATGCCGATCATTTCGGTCTAGCTCAACTTCATCAACTAAGAGGTCGAGTCGGTAGAGGAAAAAAGCAATCATACTGCTTACTATTAACCCAATCAAAAAATCCATCTAACAATCAACGCCTGAAAGCTATGGAGCAATATCAATCTGGCTTTAAACTAGCTGAACTTGATTTACGTCTTCGCGGAGCCGGTGACCTGTATGGGCTCAAACAACATGGCTTTATGGATTTAAAACTAGCCAGTTTTTCAGATCCAGTTTTAGTCAGTCTTAGTCAGCAAGCTGCTAGTTCAGTTGTTGATAAACTAACTCCCAGCTTGAAAGCTATGCTAAATAATCGTAAAATAGGCTTTGTAGCGTTAAATTAACTAAAAATATTCATATGCCAGCAGTACCAAAAAGGAAAAACTCAACCAGACGTAAAGGTAAACGCCGAAGCGCCATCAAACTAACTAAGCCCAACTTAGTTAAATGTCCGCATTGTGCTCAGCTTAAGCGCACCCATCAAACCTGCTCAAACTGTAAACAATACTAAATGAAGTCGTCAACTGACCCTCGTCACTTAAAGCGGATCAAACTATTCAAAAAACTCTTTTCTCTTAGTTTTAGTGAAGATGAAACTGTGTCAGATCTGGTCAAGCCAATTGTTGATAAGTTTAAAGACATCGATAAATTGATAGTCACTTCAGCTCCTGATTGGCCCATTGAAAAACTTAATAAAGTTGATTTGGCCATATTAAGGCTAGCTATCTATGAACTGGTTTTCATAAAGGTGTCACCTCAAAAAGTTATTATTGACGAGGCCATCGAATTAGCTAAACATTTTGGTACCGAGAAAACACCAAAATTTGTTAACGGAGTCTTAGGCTCAATTATTAAAAAAACTTGAAATGAAACAAATACCGAACTTTACCTTCAAAGATCAAACTCTTTTAACCACCGCATTGACTCATCGCTCAGCTCTAAATGAAAGTGACAACTTAAAACTTTCATACGAAAGAATGGAGTTTTTAGGTGATGCCATTTTAGAATTGATTATTTCAGATCATTTATATAATAAATACCCTGACAAGCCAGAAGGGGATTTGACCAATCTTCGGTCGCAAATCGTCCAAACCAAAACCCTAGCCACAGCAGCTAAAAAAATAAAACTTGATAAACTGATTATTCTCTCAGCAGGTGAGAGAAAAGCCGGTGGGCATCAAAATCCTTCCTTATTGGCTGATTGCCTTGAAGCGGTCATTGGGGCTATCTATCTTGATCAAGGCCTTGAGAAAACCAAACTTTTTATATCTAAAAATCTCCTGAAAAATATTAGCTCAATCATTAAATCTGCTCACGTCACTGACTACAAGTCAAACTACCAAGAACTAGTACAGAGAAAGTTAAAAATAACTCCTACCTACAAAATAATTAAAGCCGTTGGTCCGGATCACGACAAAGTTTTTACCGTCAAGGTCATGCTTAACAACAAACCAATCGCTCAGGGTTCGGGTAAATCAAAACAAACCGCCCAACAAGAAGCTGCTAAAGCGGCTCTTGAGAAGCCGAAACATTTTTGATATCATAGGCCTCTTGAGTATTTTTATTATGCTAAAAGTTAAACTTACCAGAACAGGAAAAAAAGGCTACGCCAGCTATCGAATCGTGGTCAACGAAGCGCGTACCAAAAGGGACGGTCAGTTTTTGGAAGCTCTTGGTATATACGATCCCAACACCAAACCTAAAACCGTAAAAATTAACAAAAAACGCTTAGACTACTGGCTCTCAAAGGGAGCTCAACCCACCTTGACTGTCAGAAGACTAATTAATAATTATGATTGACTTAGTTAAATATCTAGTTACTAATATCGTTGATAAACCAGAGAGTGTCAACATTACTGACACTGTTGATGAAGCCAATACTCATCTTATTAACATTACTGTTGACCCTGAAGATATGGGTAAGGTTATCGGAAAAGGTGGAAAAATCATTAATGCCATAAGAGAACTGACTCGAGTTAAAGCTATTAAAACAGGGGAGCGAGTTAGAGTGATTCTTGAAGATCAACTGAAAACAGATTCAGCTTCCCAGTCGGAGCCGTTGGCATAACCGTCTCATAAGATTTAAATCCAAATAATCTATTCATCACCGCTTCATCTTCACGATTTAACAGTTCAACTGACTTATTTATTGAACCTAAAGTTTTTGGAGGAGCTTGATAATAAGCTAAAACTTCAATATCTGCTATCACGGCAATCGACTCTCCTTCAAAAAATGGGCTGCTTTTTATAGCCAACGACAATTGGTCAATCTTCATTAAAGGTGCCAATCTTTCTAAGTTGTTCATAAATTTCTCAATATCATCAAAATTTCCAGTAACCTGAAAACCAAAACTTAAATCAAGCAAATCAGCGGACAAACTAGGAGTTTCCTTTGATTTTTTCTTCTTTGATTTAGCTGTAGGGGCCTGTTTTTCCTCAGTTAACGCTCCAGGTCTCAAGGTTACTCCGCCAAACCCCAAACCATGCTCAGCCGCTAACTGATTTAAAGCACCCATTAACTGCACCACTGGTTTCTTAGATGGAAAAACTTCCTCCATTTTCTTCACTCTCTGAGAAACCAAAACATCATCAATACCTTCAAGCACCTCAAGTTTAGTAGTCAATACTTGATTATCATTAACTAGCTTATTTTTAACTGCTATTCGCTCCTTAAGTTTCCCCAATACTGGGCCCATAACCACCCACGTAATAATCAAACCAAGACCAACAAAAATCAACAGCTTTTTTTCTTTTACTAGAGATGATAAATCAACGGCTTTACTCATACTAAACCCTTATTTGAAGATCGATATCAAAGTTAACCAATCCTTCTTTGGTTACCATAATTTTATTAATAATTGCTGATTCAATCAAAAGTTTATGATTTTTCTTATTCTTAATTCGTGTCAGTAGCTCACTTAACGTAACGTAGTCAGGTACCGTGCCAGAAAGTTTTATTATTCCACTAGTCTCAACCTTAAAGCCTTTAAGTTCTGTTCCGCTGGGAATCAAACTAAAAACAGTTTCTGTTACATCTTGGTGAATTTCCTGAGATTTAATCAATGTCTTAAAAGATTTCAACTTGCTAGTTAAATAAACTTGCTGGCTCTCGATTTTCTGGAATTGTGTTATTCTTTGCTTGGTTGTCTTAAGTTGTTGGTTAAGTTTTGCATTTTGACGATTTACCAACAAACTCCAACCGGCAATAACTATCATGCAAAAAGACATAAACAGGACCCAAAACAAAACTGATTTTGTTAACAAAAACTTTAATTTTTGTTTTTTATTCAAGCGACCAATCTTTTTTTGGAATAAGCTTATTTCCATAATAACTAAACCAGTTCTTTAATTGCCAATCCCGTCACAGCGGCCAATTGCGGATTATTTTTAGACGTGATCAAGTTCTTTAGCTCTTCAGATTCGACAAACTTCTGAAAAGGATCTCCGACCACCACTTCCATATTAGTTTTCTTTACCAAGTAAGCGCTCAAACCAGGCAACAAAGCACCTCCTCCAGTTAAAACTAATTGCTCAGGTCGCTTATTGAATCCTTGTTGAGATAAATAAACTACTGCTTTCTCTACCTGTGTTACTACCTCATCGACTAGGGGACTCAGTAGATTTGCCACTTTACCTTCCAACAAGTCTTCGCGAATTCCATAAGTCCGTTTATACTGCTCGGCTTGATCTTCGGATAAACTAAGATCATTCATTAACGTTCTAGTCATAGCCATCGAACCTGATGCCATTGAATGCAAAAATAATGGCAGCCCCTTAGTCATTATCATCATATCTGTCGTTTTATAGTTAATCGACAACAACAACTGGGTTTTAACATTATCAGCAAAAACCCTCTGCAAACTAAATAACTCTGTCTCTAAGCTTTTGGGAATCAACTGAGCTTTGTCCAACAAATCTGTCAAACGTTTCAAACGTTCTTTAGTCACTGCGATTAGCAACACTTTCATCATTTTTTCGTCTTGAACCACTCCTTCTGTGTTTAGAACTTGATGAAACAACTCTACTTCAGATAATGCTACCGGTACGTACTGCTCTGCTTCATACTGAATTGACGAAGCCAGTTCTGTCTCAGACAACTTTGGTGTGGTTACTATTCGGGTATAAACTTCACTTTCCGGCAATGCCACATTCACTTCAGCTGTCGGTTTTATACCGGCTTCCTTTATGACAGCTTTAATAACCTCCGCCGGATCTTGATCTTGAATTGCCAGGGAAGCAAAATGTTTTAACTTAAACCCCTGTTCAGTCTTTTGCGCTTCAAGCGCTTTGATTTCACTACTGCCAATATCTAATCCAAAAAATGTTCCCATGAGCAGGCCTCTTTCATTATTTTACAATACTCGTCCCAGAAAATAGGACATAATCAAATATTGATGGTGTAGCGGGTTCGGTTCTCATTACCTCGATCGCTTTCGACTCTAAAGTTGGTGCTTGAGCCGTCGAGTTAATCACGTAAGCTTGAGTCGGTAAATCAACATTGCCAACAACCGAAATACTGGCCTTATTATATATTGGTCTAATTCTAACCAAAACATCATTGGAATCTACTGCTACATCATATTGCCTTAAGAAGGTACTAGAGCCAACATCTGAAATATCTACCATCCCATTATCACTATTTAAAGCACACGAATTAACCCCATATTTTTCCTGCTGATCTAGATTGTCTGTTACTGCTATCAGCAAAGATGCTGGAGACTGCCCGCTTGAGGCTACGCAAGTACCTGGATTTTCAATCTGACTATTACTGTCTACCCAGTTAATTCTTAAGGTATTTAACCCCACTTCAGCTCCACTCAAATCTACTTCCACTGATTCGTTCTCTTTCAGGCTATTATTAAAATAAGCATTACTATCAACATCATAGCTAACTTCAATTCCATCAACCGTCAAACTCCCTCCAACTCCAGCTCCAGTCACATTCTTTAAGGCCTCTTCGATACCTGCTTCAGCAGCATTAAAGGCCCGTGAAGCTTCCTGCTCTTGCTTTGAAATTCTCACATCAGAAACCGATTGAGAGATAATCGATAATCCAAATCCAAGAGCAATGGCGATAACCAATAACACCAATAGCACCGCTTGGCCTTTTTCAATCCACTCTTCCTTTACCTTCATACTTATATTCATTTTAATTGAGTTTAAGATTACTGTCTAGTTGAAATTGAAGTGGCAAATTCTTGAGATAAACTTTCTTGAACTTGTGAATCCGCATCTCCTCCGGCAGATAAAACAAACTCCAAGGTTACTACCTGACCGCCTAGATCTCCAGGATAACAGGTAAAGTTTAAGTCAGTAGCTTCTGTTGATATGCCAGTTAAGTACTGACTGCTATTTGAGGCTACCCTAAAAACTCCACTATCCTCAACCAAACTAAATATAGTTTGACCCCCATCAGCATTTGACAGGGTGACGCTAGTGCCACAACTACTTACTTCATCAGCCACTCTAATCATTCTGGCCATAGTCTTTAAAGCAAAATCTCCATTCTGATGTACCCGTTGAATTACTTGTGTCTTGGTTCCACTTCGAATCGTAGCTAGAAATATACTAATTAATGTTAAAGAGAACAAAGCCATTATGCCAGATACTGTGATCAGTTCAATTAAGGTATAGCCCTGTCTGCCGGCAGGCATGGCTTGTTCTTTTATCTTTCCCATTGTGTTAACCTAGTACTTTGCAAGACTTGATGAACTCTTGAACCTTCTTGCCAATCGACCGTCACCTCAACATCAACACTTGAAGCATCAACACTAGTAATTCCAACACAACGTCTGAAAGAGTCTCTAATAACATACTCTGTCACGACGCAATCACTGCTCAAACCATCCTCAACCACCCAACTATAAGGCAAATCATATTGATCAATTCTTGCTACGCTAAAAAACTCATCATAATCGTAGTCTCTGTAAGCTCTCATCAGCTCAACTCCTTCATTTGCTAGTGAAACCGCTTGAACTCTATCCTTGGCTAATCGACTATTCTTCACCGCTAAGGTAACTGTTGTCAGTAAAGCTACCATCAACAAGCTCATCACTCCAACCGCCACCACTACCTCGATTAAAGATTGACCACGATTATCTATCACAATAAGCCTCCTCTGATTACACCAGTAGACTCAATTATCACTTCATAAGAATAATCTCCCTCGCTCGAGTTCAAGACAATTGTCTGAGCTCCAAGCGGCCCTGACTTTAAGACATAAAAAACTATATCCGAAAACTCAGCCTCAAAAACCGCCTCACCACCAAGCTCAAATTCTGTCTCGGGACCATCCACTAAAGCGCACTCAGCTTTTACCTTATATGATGACAAGTCAGGGTCTGACTCGGCCCTGAAACCTTGAAGATCTCCCAAACAGTCAACCGGTTTTTCCCCAGATAAAGATTTCTGCTGAAACGATCTTAAATTAATCTGAAAACTATAACCAGCTTGCTTAAGTTCTTCTTTTGCTCCAGCTCCTCTAAAAGCCGCTAAACCACCACCTATTAAAATTAACCCAATAGCTATCGTTACCATTAACTCTATTAGAGTAAAACCACATTGATTTATTTTCAAGGCAGATCTAGACATTAAAGTGGACTATCAACCTCATAATTACAATCACCAGACTCAGCCGTACAGCCACTAAGTGAAGAATCGTCTGTTTCTTCTAGTTCCAAATATGCTCCCAAGGAATAGCTGGCACCAGCCGCACTACTATATACATAACTATTGCTAGCTAAAGGATCTTCTGGAATTTCGGCCATATACGTTTCTGAGGCGGATGATAAATCATCTCCAAAGGTAATTGAGAGGGGATACTCGTCCTCATCAGTTCGATAAAGCTCAAGAGCCGCCTTGATCTGTTCAAGGTCTCCCTTACGTCGACCATCTCTTGCCTTTTGGTTAGCTACTCTAAAATTAGTTATTCCAATTGCTAGTAAAATCCCAATTATTGAAACTGCTACTAATAGCTCGATTAATGTAAAGCCCTTTTTCATATTTACTCCTTATTGTTGATTGCTAAGACAATAATAATCCCCATCACTAATTAAACTACAAACTCCTGTTGCTCCAACATTACTGGCATTCCCTGTCCCTGATTTATCTAAGACTCCGCAAACGCAATAACTTGAATTATCTGCCGAAACTGAGTAAGTATAAACAAAACTACCCGTATCCTTTGGATCACTAGGAACCGAGTTCATGGTTGTCTGAGATCCACAACTAATACTAGAGCCAGATTCTACCGTATCCGGATACTCACTCTCCAAAACATAACACTGCTCTACCGACTTCTGAATGGCAGTCAAATCTCCTTTGCGCCTTGAATCTCGAGTATTTTTTTGAGCGGTTGAAAAGCCAACAGAAACAATTCCCAAAATAATCCCAATAATCGAGATAGTTACTAGTAGCTCTATTAGAGTAAAACCCTGCCTGCCGGCAGGCTGGCTTTTTTCATTCATAATAATCTGAAATACCATTGCCAAACTTGATAGCCCCACAACTTAGCAACGATCATGCCAAGTAGTAAAAACGGACCGAAGGCAATCTGACTTTTAAATTTTTTAACTCTCAATAGTAAAAGTATTACTCCTACCACTGCTCCTGTCAAGAAAGCAATCATAAAAGCGATAATGATTCTAGGAGAACCCAAGACTAAACCCATTAGAAATGCCAGCTTAATATCTCCAAAACCAATACCTTTTTTTTTGGTCAATAACCATAAACTTAAGATGAAACCCATCGATAAAAAGGCTACCGGAACTACTTGCCATTGTTGAGAGACAAATAACCGTAAAAACGAAACTATTATCAACGGCCATAAAACCTCATCTGGGATCAGCATATGTTTAAAGTCATAAACAGCAATCACCAGTGAACCTGAGAACAGGAGCAACCAATAAACTAGCAAAGCCAAAGAATAAAATCCTTCCCACGAGTTGAAGAAATTAAAATTCACCGTCAACAACCAATAAATCCAAACAAACTGAAGACCTGCCAGTAATTCTACTAGGGGATAGTCAACCGGTATCTTTTTCCTACAAGTTCGACATTTCCCTCCTAAAAATAAAAACGAGAGCAGGGGAATATTATCAAACCAGGCAATTTTTCCTTTACAATGGTCGCAATACGATCGACCTTTCATTGGGGAGTCTCCATGTTTAAGTCTGAAGATAACTACATTCAAAAAACTACCCACCGCCAAACCAATTAAAAACAATACCAAATACTCCATAACCTTATATTATCACACCCACCCCTTCCAATTAATATTCCATTATATTCCATCCCGGAATGGAATCAACGAAACTATTGTTAATATTCCATCCCGGGATGGAAATTGAGAGAATAATGGTAGTATAATTATTGTTAATGCCCAGTCGAAAAGTTCCGCTAATCACCAACGAGTACTACCACATTTACAATCGAGGCTTTAATCAACAACAAATATTTCTCTCTACAAACGACTATCAAAGAGTCTTTGAAACCATTCGCTACTATCAATATCTCACCCCACCAATTAAATTTTCTTATCTAAATATCCAACCTCCTAAACAACAAAAAGAAATACTAAGTCATCTGGTCCAAACCTCAATTGATATTCTTGCTTTTTGCTTTATGCCCAATCATTTCCATTTCTTGGTGAAACAAGTTAAAGACTCCGGCATAAACTTATCGATAAGTAAATTCAGTCTAAGTTACTCTCGATACTTTAACATTATCAACGAAAAAAAAGGTCCTGTTTTCGAAGGCAGATTTAAAGCCGTCAAAGTTTCATCAAACGAACAATTATTACATCTAAGTCGTTACATTCATCTCAATCCCTTCACTGCCTCAATTGTTAAAGATATTCATAGTCTACAAGACTATCCTTACTCATCTTTAAAAGAATATATGCATCCACAAAGGTTTAATTTGGCTCAAACAGATGAAATTTTAGCTCAATTCAAATCAACTCAAAAGTATTTGGAATTTACTCTAGATCATGCTGAACATCAAAAGCAACTAGGTCTTATTAAAAGCATTTCTATCGACTAAGAATTCTATTCCATCCCGGGATGGAATAAATCTTCTTTTTATTCTTCAGGGATACAGACGAAACAAGTATCATCAGCCATTGTTCCCCAGGCTGCTGGAGCTCCAGCACAGGCTGAAATCGAGTCTGGTACACCATCGCTGGCATCTCCAAGATCTTTCAAAGCTGTATCAGCTGCTGTGGCTGTATCTCTAGTAGCCTTAGAGGCCGGCACGAAACAAACATTAGTTGATGGTTCATCTATGTCTTTAAATATATATAATTTATCAGCATCCAAGGCTGTGCTTTTGAAATAATCACGTTTGCCAAACTGAGCTTTAAGTTCTTGAGTATTAATCAAGTAACCATCGTCTCCACAACCATCTGTGTCAGAACCATCAGCGTCTCCATCTGTCGTTACTCCATTTCCACAAATACCTACTCCAACCATCTCAGCTGTGCCGGCAAATAGTACATCAGCACTAGCATTATAGTCATCATAATTATTCCATGGAAACTTTTCATTTGAAGCAAAGTATCGATCAATTCCTTTAAGCAGTTGAGCTGAATCGGCTCGTTTCCTAGCATCCCTGGCTTTGTTTATCTGCTCGATTGGATTGAGCGCAGATAAAACCGCGATTGCTAAAATTCCAATCAAAGTAATAACTACCAGTAACTCTATTAGTGTAAAACCTTTTTTGTTCATATCTCTCCTTTTAAAATTGACTGGTCAAATTATATATGGGCAAGACTATAGCGATGACCAATAAGGCTACGCCTACACCTAATACTATCATCATAAGTGGCTCAATTGCAGTTGTCAAGCCTTTCACCGCCTGCTCCGCTTCTGTCTCAAAATAACCGGATAAATTCATCAAAACTTCATCAATCTTGCCAGTTTCTTCACCGACAGAAATCATCTGGGGCACTATTGGAGGGAAGTGCTCGTACTGCCCTAAAGCTCCTGCCAAAGGCACTCCTTTTTCAACATCTTTAGCAGCTTTCTTAATTGATTTGGCAAACACTAAATTCTCGGCCGCTCCTGCCACAATCTCCAATGCGGTAATAATCGATACTCCAGCTTCAACCAAGAGCGCTAAAGTTCGAGTAATTTCTGTCAAAACAATCTTTGTCTTAAGCTTTCCCATTACCGGAATCTTTAGAACTAATCTATCCATAAATTCTTTCCCCACCGAAGTTTTTTTCCATCGAAAAAAACTATAGCCACCAACCACCAAGATGAATAGTTGTAAGTACCAAGTCTTGACCATCATACTTGATAACCCTATCAAAACTCTAGTCATCAAGGGTAGTTCTGCACCAAACTCATCATATAAAGAAGTTAGTTTTGGTACCACAAACACCATCATTACCACTGCCACCACTATCATAGCCACTGTAATAATTCCCGGATAAATCAAAGCGTTCTTAGTCTTGCCTCTAAATTCGGCTTCTTTTTCTAAGTTATCAGACAAGCGCAACAATACTTTTTCCAGTACCCCCGCTGCTTCTCCTGATTGGATCAAAGATAAATAAACCGGCGAAAACGCCTTTGGGTGCTTGCTTAGTGCTTTGTAAAATGAACCTCCACCCTCAACATCTCGTAAAACCTCGTCTACCACCTCAGCCATAACCACACTAGATTGGTATTTCAATATAGATAAAGCCGTCGTTAGCGGTAACCCCGCCTTAATCATCGTGGCCAACTGTCTGGTAAAGTGAACCACATCTTCTTTTTTTATTCTCTGAAAACTCTTAAAAAACATCATCACCGGACCAACCACTTCTATCTTTTGCATGGTGATTATAAACAAACCCTTGGCTCTCAAAACATGTTGCGCCTGAGCTTGACTGATAGCCTCAACTTGCCCTTTTACTTTTTTATTCTCACTGTCAGTCGCCACATAGTTAAATTTTTCCATAAGTTCACTTTTTAACTAATCGCTGAAGTTCCTGAGGCATCAAAGCATAGTCTAAAGCCGTCTCGACAGCTATCTTTCCTGAGTTAATTAGTCGAGCCAAATCTTGTTCTAAAGTTTGCATTCCTAAATCTCCGGAAGTCTGAATAATGTTGCCTATCAAATGAGATTTTCCTTCCCGAATGCTATTCTTGACTGCCGATGTACCCAGCAATATTTCCGTTGCTACCATACGACCACCACCAATAATCGGTACTAATTTTTGAGCTAAAACTCCGACCAGCACATTGGCCAACTGAACTCTAATCTGAGCTTGTTGATGCTCTGGAAAAACATCCACAATCCTATCTATTGTTTGAGCCGCACTATTAGTGTGCAGAGTCGCAAAGACTAAATGCCCCGTCTCAGCTACCGTCAAAGCAGCTGCTATCGTCTCATAATCTCGCATCTCTCCAACCAAGACCACATCCGGATCTTCCCTCAAAACTGACTTTAAGGCCACCGGCCAAGAATGGGTATCACTATGCATTTCTCTTTGAGAAATAACACATTTGGCCGGTTTATAAACATACTCAATTGGATCTTCTATGGTCACAATATGATCAGTTCTAGTCTCATTAACTTGTTTTATCATCGCCGCTAAAGTTGTACTTTTACCATGACCAGTCGGACCGGTCACTAATACCAATCCTTGCTTAAGTTCGCTTAATCGATTACATACCTTCGGTAAGTGTAATTCTTCAATCGACTTGATTTCGTTTCCTATCAATCTTAAAGCAGCCGCCATACCTCCTTTTTGGAAATAAGCATTAACTCTAAATCTACCCATATCTCCAAACTCTACCGAAAAATCAAGATCTTTGTTAACTAAATACTGATTTTTTTGCTCAGGAGTCATCAAAGGAAAAATCAAGTCCTCAGCCAGTTCTTTAGTTATTATCTTAGTTTCCTCTATGGGCACCAAACCACCATTAATCCTAAGATAGGGGACTACCCCAACAACTAAATGAAGATCCGAAGCCTTCTTATCGATCACTGTTTTCAATAATTTTTTAATATCCATACTATGTTTCCGCTACTCTTAGGACTTCTTCCAAAGAGGTAGCACCCTCAACTACTTTTAAATAACCATCTTGTTTCATCGTAATCATCCCATCTTCTCTGGCTTGAGTTTCTATCTTTGAAGACGGAGCTCTTTCTAGTATCAATCTACCAATTTTTTCACTAACTGTTAAGACCTCAAAAATTCCGATTCTTCCTGAATAACCGGTCCCATTACACTCTTGGCACTTTTTTCCTTTATATAGCTCAATTGTTTGACTCTTTAGTAAAGGACCTAATATCTTTTTTATATCCTCTTGAATCTCAACTGGAGGAGTATAAGCTTCCCTGCAATGCGGGCAGATTTTTCTGACCACCCGTTGTCCAACCACACAAGTCATCGACGAAGCCAGTAAAAAAGGTTCCGCTTTCATGTCTAGTAATCTAGGCAGAGCTCCAGCCGCACTATTTGTATGCAAGGTTGAAAAGACCAAATGACCAGTCAGAGATGCTTGGATAGCCAACTCAGCCGTTTCGGTATCACGAATTTCGCCAACCATGATCACGTCTGGGTCTTGTCTCAAAAACGACCTTAAACCTGACGCAAAGGTCAAACCAGCTTGTGGATTAACTTGAGTTTGGGTGATGCCAGTCATTTGATACTCCACCGGATCTTCCAATGTCATAATATTTACTTTTGGCATATTAATTTTATCAATGACCGAGTAAAGCGTAGTCGTCTTACCAGAACCTGTCGGACCAGTCACCAAGATAATCCCGTGCGGTACTCGAATCGATGTCTGCAGGCTAGTCAAAGCTTGACCTCTCAAACCAAGCTCAGGAAGATCAGGCACTTTCTTGGCTTTCTTCAATAACCTCATCACTATCTTTTCTCCATAAGTAGTTGGCAAGCTAGACACCCTTAAATCTACCTCTTCATCTCCAGCTACAAAGTTAAATCGACCGTCCTGAGGCACTCTCTTTTCATCAATCTTCATATGCGATAAAATCTTGATTCTTGAGATAACACTATCATGAACATTTTTTGGTAAAACCAGTTTTTCATACATAATGCCGTCAATTCTGTATCTAACCCTAGTCTTCTCTTCCATTGGCTCGATATGAATATCCGAAGCTCTGGCTTTCATAGCAAACTCTAGTACTGTCGAAACAATTTTTGATATCGGTGCTTCCCTGATCACCCCTGCTCCAACCACATTAGTTAAATTAAGTTTTTTGGTTGGACTATAAGTAGCTGAGTCTTTCAAGGCCTCGGTCACTTCACTTGACAAACTCTGGGCATACCTAGTCTTAATTTCTTTCAAAAGTCTATTCGACTCACCCATATGGGGCTTTATCTTCATACCTGTTTTTCTCTCGATAAACTCCAAAGCCTGAAGATCTACTGGATTGGCCATCACAATCGATAGCAAGTTTAGTTCCTTGTCAATTGCCACTGGTAAAGCCAAATATTTTATAGCCACTGCTTCCGGTAAGGCATTTAAAGCTTCAGGCGTTACACTAGCTCCAGCCACATCTAAATAAGGAACCTTTAATATCTCTGCTCTAGCTTTAGTCACCTCAGCTTCATTGACCAAGTTATGCTTAAACAAAATCTCCTCAACTGTCTCACTTGAATTAATTGTTTCACTCTTAACTCGATCAAAATCTTCTTGACTAATCTGTTTATCTCTTAATAAGATTTGAAGTAGGTTAAAATCAGGGGCAGACATAATCCTCTCATTATCTCGCCAAATTGGTTATAATGTCAACATGTTACACTCAATTCTTATCACCGGCGGGACCACCAACCAACGATTGGAAAAACTCCAACAATTATTAAGTATTGATCTCAAACCCGATCCTGACCTTCTTACTTTGAAGCCCGATCCCTCGATCACTATCAAGCAAGTTAGAACCATTGACAAATTTTTATCTAGAAAGCCAATCAAGCAAGACTATAACTTGGTAGTACTAATCTCAGCCGATAAGCTCACTCTTCAGGCTCAAAATGCCATCTTAAAAACTCTTGAAGAACCACCAGTTAACTCAAAAATTGTGCTAATGTCTCCTAGTCAGCATCAACTAATCCCAACTATTGTTTCTCGCTGTCAGCTAATAAACTTAAAGGCAGACCGCAAAATCTCAAAAGCCTCAAACCAAAAACAGCAAAAAATATTTGATCAAATTGTCAAAAGTTCAATCGCCCAAAGAATTTCTTTAGTTTCAGACTATGCCAAATCAAAGGAAATTGCCCTTGATTTATTAACTCACCAGCTTCACTTTGTTAAAGACTCTATCCTTGTTTATCCCGACCTGACAAGGTCAATGTTAAACTCTATCAACTTCCTTAAAGCTAACGTCAACCCTAAACTGGTTCTCGAGGTATTATTCTTTTCTTACCCGAAAAAATCATAAAGACCCTCTGGAACTCATGGTCATTTTTTGCTAAAATATTGACAAGGTTAAGAATCTCCTGTTAAGGTAACTAGTTCTATGACAGCAACAAAGAAAAATTCGCGTTACTCCGCTAAAGACATAACGGTATTGGAGGGCTTGGAGCCTGTTAGAAAACGTCCAGGCATGTATATCGGTTCTACCGATGAAAAAGGCCTTCATCATATCCTAACCGAAATTATTGATAATTCTGTTGATGAAGCCATTCCTGGCTTTGCTAAAAATATCTGGGTCTCGATTGCTAAAGATGGTTCGGCCACGGTTATGGATGATGGTCGGGGTATTCCGATAGACAAACACAAGTCCGGACTATCCGCCCTGGAAGTAACCATGACCAAGCTTCATGCCGGAGGCAAGTTTGGCTCAGACGCTTATCAAGCTTCATCCGGACTTCACGGAGTTGGCTCTTCGGCTGTTAACGCTTTATCTTCCTCAATGAGAGTCATCGTTAGAAAAGACGGCAAAACCGTTTATCAGGATTACAAAAGGGGGCTAGCTACTTCAAAAGTAGCTGAAGTAAAGACTAATGCTGAGCTTAGTAAGCTTTTAGCCATTAAACATTATCCAATACCAAAATCAGGCTCTTTTACTATTAGCTCATTTGTCCCAGACGAGCAGATCTTCAAAAAAACTCGCGAATGGCAGTTTAATAAGATCAAGAACCTTACTCGTGAGAGAGCCTTCTTAATCGGCGGTCTAACTTTCCACCTTTACGACGAAAGAATTGATCAAGAGTGTCATTTCTACTTTGATGGTGGCATAAAATCACTAGTTAAACACTTAAACAAGAATCAAAAACCGCTTCATCAAATCATTCACTTTTCAAAAAAAATGGATCTACCGGACTCACCCTTAGGCACTATTGGAGTTGAAGTAGCTCTTCAATACAACGATTCATACAATGAAAATGTCCAAACCTTTGCCAATGTTATCAACACTCATGACGGCGGCACTCACTTGACCGGTTTTAGAATGGCCTTAAATCGGGTAGTTAAAGAATACGGTCTTAAAAACAATCTCTTAAAAGACCTCACCAAAGGTAAAAACGGTAAGGCCAAGAACGGCCTAAACTCTGAAGATCTTCGAGAGGGCTTAACCGCCGTAGTTTTTGTCAAAATGCACTCAAATGAAATTCAATTTGAATCTCAAACTAAAACCAAACTTAACAATCCGGAAGCCCAATCGGCCGTTTTCTCGGTCGTTAAAGATAGTCTGACAGCCTATTTCGAAGAAAATCCCAACGAAGCCAGAAAGGTGTTAGGAAAAATTCTCTTGGCTGCCAAAGCTAGAATGGCCGCCAGAGCTGCAAAAGATGCCGTTATCAGGAAAGGGGCCCTTGAGGGTTCAACCCTACCGGGTAAACTGGCCGACTGTCAGTCTCGTGATCCTAAACAATCAGAAATTTTCATAGTTGAGGGAGATTCAGCCGGAGGTTCGGCTAAACAGGGTAGGGATAGAAAATTTCAAGCCATCTTACCTTTAAGAGGCAAGATCTTAAACACCGAAAAAGCCCGTCTGGATAAAATCATTACCTCAGACGAGATCAAAAACTTAATTATCGCTCTCGGAGCCGGAATTGGTGAAACTTTCAATATCGATAAACTTCGCTATAATCGAATTATTATTATGAACGATGCTGATGTTGATGGTGAGCATATTACTACCTTAACCTTAACTTTTTTCTTTAGACACTTAAAGCCAATCATTGATAGAGGTTTTCTTTATGTGGCTTTACCACCATTATTCAAGATCTCTCACGGTAAAAATATTCACTACGCTTACTCTGAAGAAGAAAAAGATGAGTATCTAAAAACCCTTAAAGATGATAAATTTACTCTTCAACGTTACAAAGGTCTGGGAGAAATGAATCCTGTCCAGTTATGGGAAACAACCATGGACCCAGAACGTCGGATCTTAAAAAAGGTTAACATCGAAGACTTAACTCATGCTGATGAAGTTTTTAGAACTCTAATGGGTGAAGATGTTTTACCTCGAAGAAAATTCATTCAAACACATGCCAAAATGGCCACTTTAGATATTTAAACTCGATCACTTTAATTAATTAAACTATGATAAAAAATAATTTAGGAGATAAATAAAATATGTTTATAGCACTTGCTGCTTCCATCACTGCTTTAGTCTATAGTTTCTACCTTATTCGGTGGATCCTTACTCAACCAACTGGTTCAGCCAAAATGAATCAAATCGCTGACGCTATCAAGCAAGGCTCAAACGCTTATCTTAAAAGACAGACTATCAATATTTCTTACGTGGCCATTCCCTTAACTATTATATTGGGATTATTTTTAGGTCTAAACACTGCTATTGGTTTTGTTCTCGGGGCCATTGCTTCAGCCGTCGCCGGGTTCTTGGGAATGAGAATCGCCGTAGCCACTAATATCAGGACCGCTCAGTCAGCCAAACTTGGTCTCAAAGATGCCTTGAATACTGCTTTCAAGGGTGGCTCAGTTACCGGTATGTTGGTAGTTGGCTTGGCTCTTCTAGTTGTCTCATTGTTTTATCTAGTTACTCAAGATCTCCAAGCTCTAATCGGTTTAAGCTTCGGTGGTTCACTCATCTCGGTCTTTTCAAGATTAGGAGGCGGTATCTACACCAAGGGAGCAGATGTTGGCGCAGACATGGTTGGTAAAATCGAAGCTGGTATACCAGAAGACGATCTTAGAAACCCCGGTGTTATTGCCGATCTAGTCGGAGATAATGTCGGTGATTGTGCTGGTATGGCCGCCGATCTTTTTGAAACCTATGCCGTTACCTTAGTAGCCGCCATGCTCTTGGCTCACTTAGTTTTTAACGATCCAAAGTTTATACTTTTACCCTTAACTCTTGGGGGTATCGCTATTTTCTCATCTATAATCGGCTCGTTCTTTGTTAAGCTTGGAAAAAACCAAGCCATCATGCCGGCTCTATATAAAGGCCTAGTGGCCAGTGGTCTTTTATCATTGGTTTTGTTTTACTTTGCCATTCCTAACCTGAATCTTTATCTAACCAGTTTGATCGGCCTTGGTACTACTGCCTTGTTTGTCTTGATCACTGAGTACTATACGTCCAAATCATTTAAACCAGTTAAAGATATTGCCAATGCCTCGACCACAGGTCATGGTACCAATGTCATTGCGGGCTTAGGAATTTCATTAAAATCTACCTTTTTACCAGTCTTGGTAATTGCTTTAGCTTCCTTGGGAGCTTTCCTCTTAAGTGGTCTGTTTGGCGTAGCCTTGGCGGCCGTCAGCATGCTTTCCTTAACCGGTATCATCGTAGCCATCGATTCCTTTGGCCCCATTACCGATAACGCCGGTGGCATTGCCGAGATGACTCACCAACCAAAAGCTGTTAGAAAAGTCACCGATGCTTTAGATGCAGTCGGCAACACCACCAAAGCCATTACCAAGGGTTACGCTATTGGTTCTGCCGGACTAGCCGCTTTAGTCTTGTTCTCAGCCTACACTCAAGAACTATCTCTTGCCGGCCTCTCTTTAAACTTTAATCTAGCTAATCCATATATCATAACCGGCTTATTCATCGGTGCCTCATTGTCATACCTTTTTGCTTCCTATTGTATGGATGCAGTCGGTAAAGCCGCTATGGCAGTTGTTGAAGAAGTCAGAAGACAGTTTAGAGAAATCAAGGGTATCATGCAAAACAAAGCTCAACCAGACTACGGTCGTTGTGTTGATATCGTCACTAAGGCTGCCTTAAAAGAAATGACTCTACCTGCTTTAATTCCGGTGGTAGCTCCTATTATCGTCGGCTTCACTTTAGGAGCCGAAGCTTTAGGAGGCATGTTAATCGGCTCAATCTTGACCGGTATCTTTGTGGCTATCTCGATGACTACTGGCGGAGCCGCTTGGGATAATGCCAAAAAATATATCGAAGAGGGTAATCTAGGCGGGAAGGGTAGTCTGGCTCATCAAGCCGCCATTACCGGAGACACTGTCGGTGATCCCTACAAAGACACTGCCGGACCAGCCATTAACCCGATGATCAAGATCTTAAACGTCGTCGCTTTACTAATAGCAGGCTTTCTAGCCTAAAGAAATTAAACTAAACATGGCTGACATAGGTAAGCTAAAACAAACCGAAATAGTCGAAGAGATGGAAAAATCCTATCTGGATTATGCCATGTCTGTCATTGTCCAAAGAGCTTTACCTGACGTTAGAGATGGCTTGAAACCAGTCCACCGACGTATTCTTTTTGCCATGAAAGAAATGGGTATTACCCACGCTTCTTCTTACAAGAAGTCTGCTAGAGTAGTCGGAGAAGTTTTAGGCAAATACCATCCTCACGGAGACACAGCTGTCTATGATGCTATGGTTCGTATGGCTCAAGACTTTTCTTTAAGATATCCCTTGGTTGATGGTCATGGTAACTTTGGCTCGGTTGATGGTGACTCACCAGCCGCCATGCGATACACCGAAGCCAGGATGGCCAAGATTGCCGGTGAACTCTTAAACGAACTTAATCAAGACACCGTCGACATGGCTGAGAACTTTGATGGCTCCCTTAAAGAACCAATCTTCTTACCAGCCAAGCTACCCAATCTATTATTAATGGGAGCTGAGGGTATTGCTGTTGGTATGGCCACCAAAATCCCACCACACAACTTAGGAGAAATAGTCGACACTATCAATATCTTGATTAAAAAATCCACCATCAAACCTCATGATTCCGTCAAGAACATAAATAAAAAAGAGCCAGAGAATGAAAAACCAGAAATCTTAGCCGGTCAGTTTGAGTCTCAAGCTACCATTGAAGATTTATTGACTACCTTACAAGGTCCCGACTTTCCAACTGGTGGCACTATTTATGATCAAAAAATCATCCAACAAGTCTATACCACCGGTAAAGGTAGCATCACCACTAGAGCTAAAGCTCAAATTGTCGAGGGTAAGGGAGATCGTTTTAAGATAGTTATCACTGAACTACCTTACCAGGTCAACAAAGCTCGTTTGATTACCAAGATAGCTGATCTGGTTAAAAGTAAAAGATTAATCGGTATCAAAGATATCCGAGATGAATCCGATCGCCATGGCATGCAGGTAGTTATTGAGCTAAAGAAATCAGCTAAACCCAAGGCTCTCCTAAACAATCTTTATAAATACACCGAGCTCCAAACTAATTTCCCGGCTAATATTGTTGCTCTAATCGATGGCGTCCCTCAAGTACTAAACCTCAAACAAATCTTAAGTGAGTATGTCAAACATCGCCAACGAGTGGTAATTAGACGTACTCAGTTTGAGCTTAAAGCCGCCAAACTAAGAGCCCATATATTGGAAGGCTTAATCATTGCCTTAGATAACCTCGACGAAGTTATCGCTACCATCAAAAAATCCTCAACTGCCGACACTGCCAAGCTTAACTTGATGAAAAAGTTTGCCTTATCCGAGATTCAATCTCAAGCTATCTTAGACATGCAGTTAAGAAGATTGGCTGCTCTTGAAAGAAAAAAGATTGAAGACGAGTACAAGGCCATCAAAAAAGTTATTGATGAGCTAATCGCCTTACTCTTAGATACTGGTAAAGTCATTTTGACTATTATTAACGAAATTAAAGAACTTAAAGCTAACTACGCTGATCCTCGAAGAACTCGAGTCATCAAAAGATCCTTAACCGAGTTTTCAGATGAAGACTTAGAGCCTGAGGAAGAATGTTTGGTCACCATGACTCAGACCGGCTATATCAAGAGGATGCCAATCGGTACCTACAAATCTCAAAGACGAGGTGGCAAGGGCGTTACTGGTATGTCTACCAAAGATGAGGATGATATATCAAGAATGTTCTCCTGTAATACCCATGACACTCTACTTATCTTTACTGACAAAGGCCGGGTCTTTAAACTAAAGGTTTACGAAATCCCTGAAGGTTCTCGCCAAGCTAAGGGTCAGGCGGTCATTAACTTAATTAACATCAATTCTGATGAAACAATCCAATCAGTCTTAAATATCGATAAAGATAGTACTGATAAAGGCTATCTCCTGATGGTCACTCGCAAGGGGACTATCAAGAAAACCGCTACCAGTTTATTTGCTAATATTCGCACCAACGGAATTATTGCCATTAATCTTGATCAAGAAGACCAACTGGTCTGGGTCAAACAAACAACTGGCAGAGATCATCTAATGCTCGTCTCTCACTTAGGTCAGTCCATTCGCTTCAAGGAAACTGACGCTCGGCCTATCGGCAGAGCTGCCAAAGGAGTTAAGGGTATAAATCTCAAGGAAAATGACTACGTTGTTGGTCTAGCTATTTTTAACCCCACCCGAATCAAGAAAAAAGGCAAGCGAAAATTCTACTCTGATGTTTTTGTAGTCATGGAAAAAGGCTTGGGTAAAAGAACTGATATTACCAGTTTTCCTGTTCAAAAAAGAGGTGGTAAGGGAGTCAAGGTAGCTAAGCTTGCTCCTAAAACTGGGAATATTGTTTCCGCCCACATGGTCACCGAACTCACCGAAACGGCTATCCTTACCAGCAAAAAAGCTCAGGTAATTAAACTGCCAATGAAAAACATCAAACGAATCGGTCGTACTACTCAAGGGGTTATCTTAATGCGCTTCAACAAACCCGGCGATTCCGTCGCCGCCGTCGCTTTACTCTAATCAATATTCCATCCCGGGATGGAATAAGTAAAATAATTGGCATAAAAAAACCTCCAAGGATCATCCCTGAAGGCATAATGTTTTTAATTTTCAAATTTATTCACAGGGCCAATGCGTTAACTCTTCAAAAGCAGTAAATGTTTCTCTTTCTTCTTGCGTAATAGTATCCGGTAATAATACTAAAGTTGTTAAAAAATGCTTTTCGTAAATTAAATCACTCTGACAATAAGTAGAATAAGTTCCATCATCGTCATACCCTAAAGGAAATTTTACTCCTCCATTTGGTACAATAATTTTTTTCACTCCTGATCTTGTCGCTACTTCGATTCTTTTAACTGAGGATCCAAATTCCAATCTATTATTGGCCGGAATTGGTGTTTTCGTGGGAATGGGAGTCGATGTAGGAATGGGTGTGATCGCTGGTGGAGGTTTTAATCCATTAAATCCATTAAGAAAATCAATCGCTTTATCAAGCATGTGAACGATACCGGGTTGAACATTTGCTTGTGTGGCGTCAGTAAAACCACCTACTTGAGGAGGTCCTTCTGACCCACCTGGAGCAAGCGCCATACTAATCCCTACTGATATATTCGCTAAACTTTCTAAAGGTAAAGGCATATTAACCATATTATACCACATTATACATATATAATGTGTATTTTGGATAAAATAGCTTCTTTACTTATTCCCCGAATGAAACTTATCGTGAGTCTGCTTTAGTTGTTTGTTGGTAATGTGAGTATAGACTTGAGTGGTAGCAATATTCTTATGTCCCAACATTTCCTGAACCGAGCGAATATCTGCTCCAGCTATTAAAAGGCTAGTGGCATAGGAATGGCGCATCGTATGCGGCGAAGCTTTCACCGGAATCTGCGCCTTACGAACATACTTGGCTACAATCCTCTGTACCGATCGGGGACTCAGCCTCATTTTCTCGCCCTGCCGAGTTTGATCGACTCCACCCTTAAATCTTATCAACAACGGTTTGTAGTCATCTTTTCGATTGTCCAAATATGTCTTGACCCATTTGCAGGCATCTTTACTTAAAAACACCACTCTTGGTTTACCCCCTTTTCCGATAACTCCAAACTCTCTTCGGTTTAGATCGATCTCATCACGATTAAGATTGCAAAGCTCCGACACTCTCAAACCAGTGGAAAACAATATTTCTAAAATCACTTTATCTCTCAGTTGTGACAAAGTAGAAATTCCCGGTGAGTTTAATAATCGCTCTACTTGCTCAGCATTTAAAAACTTCAATGACTTGCTTTCGGTTTTGGGAAGCTCTATTTTCTCCGGCGCCAGTGTTTTGACGTCTCTTTTGATTAAAAACTTCAAAAATGACCTTAAGGCAATGACATGATACGCTTGAGTCGCTCGAGATAAGGGCTCGTTTCTAGGTGTCAAGAACCTTGCCAGGAAAACCCGATACTTTGTCACCATATCCAAAGATAAAGATTCAATCTTAAAGTTTTTTATGTAATTTGATATAAAACTTGAAAAACGATTAAGGTAGTGCCGATAGTTTCTCCGTGTTAAAGCCGAGCAGTTACGCTCGATTTCCAAGTACTCCAAAAAATCCTCAACTAGTTGCAAGATCTCTTCTTCGCTTTTTGTTAGTATTTTCTCGTTGGCACTCATAAGATTTTTCTGCCAATATGTGGATAACTATGCATTATATTGATATATCAAGCCAATTTAAAGGCATAAAATTTACTACTACAGGACAATCGTGTGGATAATCCTGATTAAAATTTCTGTTTACTAGCTTAATCATAGTTAATTTAAGCTTCATCACGCTGTCGAACTTAGAAAGCTTAATTGCATAGTTGCTATTAGTTATCAAACTCTAGTTATATTTACTATTTTACATATTTTTCAAATTCTCGAACCCCAAAATGGGGGAGTCATCAAAAAAAACTCAATTTTTCAAATGATTAATTTTTTAACTTAAGTAATCCTAGCAAAAAATCACTTAGACCGCAATATTGTACGACGCAAACCAATTAAATTCATGTACTGTTGAAACTAGCTCTCAAATTTCATGTTAAATAAATGATATATATAGATATATTATGATACCTTTACTTTAATCAAATATTCAGCCTGTTTACCTCAAGAGAATTACCAGATATTTGCATTTTCTTCGGAAATCAAATAATCTACAGGTATGTGTGATCATAGCCACTCAGTTACCATAGTAACTATCGATACTGTTGTTTCCATGTCTATAAGTATCATGGCTGTTTTATAAAAAAATATTAAATATTCAAAATACTTAAAGACTCCAAAATAACTTTAAGGTTGGCCAAAGGACCTTTGAAACTTACAAAAACCACACAAAATCTATGAATAGTTAAATATTGAGGTTAATAGCAATCATTTTACCTCAAGAAAAAGCGCTTAGATCGATTTTAAGAGTAGTTTATTCATCTAAGGCCACTTACTTACTTAGGGGAATTCAATCTCCGCAGGTAGTTGATTGGTTTTGTTAGATTGGGGACTGGTCTGATACTTTCGGCTAATATTTGGAAAACAAAAAAACGACCAAAAGCCTCAAGTAGGGCATAATTAACGAGTTTTAAGTAAAGTTTTGCTTAATAAAATTAACAGACGCCTTAAATTCCGGAGAACTAGCCAAAAATCTCCCTCCTCTGACCCTAGAGGCTTAGTCGCAAAAGATACATTGTGCGACTTATTACATACCCGAAATAATCCCAAATTAACATTTATATCAAACCAGCCTTCAAGAGAGAATAGTTCAAGCTTCTTGACTCAAATAAATGAATACCTCAGGCTCATACTCCACTCTCTTAGTCTTGCCATGCCTTTAAATTAACTCTTTAGTAGAGCTCTACCCCTACTCCTCAGGAGTTATCCACAATAAGTATATCAAACTATACATGTTAACTTGTTAAAATATATTGATTTAGCAGTCTAATCCTCAAAGCAACAGAGGCCACGTCTTTAATTTTCGAGTATGATCTGTATTTGTGAAAACAATTCCTCATTTTCGTGAAAACTAGCTAATTAATTATAGGACATAGTTACTATAAGTCCTATAATTATTCTTCCTACTCCCCTTTTTTTAAGCCTGACGAAAAATTTTACCAACGAGACAACACTAAAATTGTCAACAATACTGCAGCCCCTACCCATAAATACTCGTTAATTGTCTTTTGAAATAATCGACCAGATAGTTTGTTCTGCACTAGTCCTAGTGAAACATACAGTGCGGTCACCAAAAACAACGAACCAACAATAATTGTCACCGGCCAAAAACTAATTATCAGACTCAGCGAAGTCAGCACAAAGGTAATCCCAATCGTGTTAAACCATATCTCTTTGGAGATTTTTTCCTCGAGGTTAACGCTCCACAAGGCTTGAAGTACTAAAGGTAGTGAAGTGATCATCACCAACAATGCATTCCACCATCCAATCAACTTAAATGAAAAAATAGTGTCCCAAAGAAAAAATCCGACTACCATTGTTAATAAAAAACCAACCGCATGCGCCGCTCTTAACAACTGAATTGTTCGAATTCTAGCTACATTAAATATGTTCTCTGTTAATAGTAAAGCATACATACCTACTCCAAAAATAGATATTATTATTATCCTACTTAAAATTCTTTCCGGAAGTAAGAAATAAAACAAGGCCACAGCCACTGGATATAGTACCGGTAAGACTAAACAAGTAAACCACTCAATCCCCTTCAAGTCTTCAAATAAAGACCAAGCAGTTAAACCATAGGCTAATCCCGCCAACACACCAATAGCTTGATATCTAGCTTCAACATCAACTAATTGAATACCAAATATCCCCAAACATAATAGACCTGCACTTATAGCCATTTTAGTTCTTTTAGTCATCTAACTCCTCTAAATTGCTATAAATATTTGTAACATCCTGAAGCTCATCCAGGCTATCAAAAAATGCCTCTAAACCTTCTCTTTTATCATTAGTTAGACTCAGAGAACTTTTAGCTTGATAGCTTAACTCAGCCGACTCGATCGTGTAACCAAGCTTTGTTATCTTCTCCCTAACATTCATTAATAAATTTGGAGCCGTTAAAACAATAATCAATTCCCCTTCCATCTCCACTTCATCAACTTCTAAGTCCATTATCTTAAGCATTTGCTCTTCCGGTTCAGCGCCTTTTTTAATTGACAATATACCTTTTTTATCAAACAAGTACATTACCGAACCTGATTGACCCAAAACTCCCCCACTCTTTTCTAGGTAGTTTTTTATCTCAGCTACTGTTCTATTTTTATTATCCGTAACTGCTTCTATGATTAAAGCCACTTTTTCAGGTCCATATCCTTCGTAGATGGCTTCATGCAATCCTTCTCCATCAACCTTGCCTGAACCTTTTTCCACCGCCCTGTCTATATTGCTATTCGGCATATTAAACTGCCGAGCTTTATCTATGGCTAATCTAAGTTTAAAATTTGTCTCTGTATCTGGTCCACCTTCACGACTGGCAATAGTAATCACTTTGGCCAATTTTGTAAACTGTTGACCTCTCCGATTATCGTTAATCGCTTTCTTGTGTTTTATAGTTGACCACTTTGAATGACCGGACATAGCTTAATTTTATCACTTCAGTTGAGAATAATCTTTTGAAATCACTAAAACCAGATCTGAGCGATACTCATCTGCCTTAAAAACTTTTATCACCTCTATATTAAAAATAGATTTCAGCTTACTTGTAGTCATGCTATTTAATAAACTTTTGTCTCTAAGCCAAAGCTCTGATTGATTATTTTCTTCCTGATTACTGACTATACTAACTTGTCCTCCTAAATTATTGATAATTCGAGCAGTTTTAGTGGCCAGGTTATCTACTCCACTGGCATTTAAAACAGTAACGCTCATGCCTTCATTAACAATCAATTCATCAAACAAGTATTGATTAATAAACTCGTCTATTAGTATTTCGCTTGGTTCCAAAGTTTTCGAACCATCAGCCAAAATTGTCTCGATTAAGCCTATCTCTTCTATTAAACTGAGATTGATGTTTTTATTGGCCTTCATCTTAAACCAGCTAATTCTTAACTTATCCCACCAAGTTAAGTTTGTCTGTTTGTTATACTGGTAACCCTTAACACTCAAACCCATTAAATCTTGAGTTGTGCGAGTCAGTAGCTCACCCCCTTTTTCATCAAGTTCTCCAAGGCGGTATATTTTTTCAAGTTGATACTCACCATAGCCAAATGGCACTTCAACCACCAAATCAAAAGGCAATTCTATCTTAATTAATCTATCTTGTTTAGGCAGCAGGATTTCTAACATAATTTTAGACTCGTCTTGTTTAACCATACCCAAACGAGATATCCCATCCCAAATGCTAAACTTAGCTTTTTTGTACAATAGTCCTCCCAATATCAACAAACTTAAAAAACTTAAAAAACCAATTCCCAACAACCATTGATTTCTTTTTTTTTGAAGAATCTTCTTATCTTGAACTTTCTTCCATTGAGGTTTTTTGTGTTTGCGGTTCATAGTATATCTAACTATATCAATATGTTCTGATATTCCAAAAGTCTCTTTTTGCCAAGCATTACCTCAACTTCAAATAGACTCAAACATCAACCTTTTTCATCATATTGAGTATTAATTGCAATTCAGGCGCTAACTTGAGTTCGAGCATGGTTTGTCGATTATTTTGAGGGTGAGTAAAGGAAATTGCCGAAGCTTGAAGCCATAAACGCTTGCACCACTTGATGTCTCTTTTATATGTTTTTCTACCGCCATACCACTCATCTCCAACCACCGAATGATTCAGGTGTTTAAAATGGACTCGAATCTGATGAGTTCTACCGGTGACCGGTTTGGCTTTAACCAAACTAAAAACTTCCTTTAAGTAACTATATAGCTCTACCACTTCATATTTTGTTTCGGCTCGCTTACCACCGATAAAGACTCCGAACCTTTGCCGGTTAAATGGGCTTCTCGTCACTGGAGCCAAAACCTCGCCTATTTTAGGTTCAAGCTTGCCATGAACTAATGTTAGGTACTCTTTCTTTATAAGTCTCTCTTTAAACTGTGCTTGAAGCCTCAGCAGTGCTTCTTCTGTTTTAGCTATCAACATTATTCCACTGGTATCTTTATCAAGTCGATGGACTATTCCGTTTCTAGTTACTCCTCTGCCCCGATTAGTTTGTTCAAGCCAGTCTTCAACTGTTAGCTTATCTTTAGTAGTAGCTGAGGAATTAACCACTATCCCTGTCGGCTTATCGATAGCCAACATTATTTCATCTTCAAATATTATCGGAATCTTCTTCACGTTTATTTATTTTTCTTAACACATTTGATGCAGGTCACTACAGTCGGATCAATCGCCAATCTATCGGTATCAATCATCTTGCCACATTTATCACAAATGCCATACTTACCCACACGTATCTTTGTTAAGGCTTTTTTAATTCTAACCAAAGTTTTGTCTATCTCCAGTTTCAAGGCCGAAACGCGATCATGGCCAACTTCTTCAGCTGCATCTGTATCATTGTAAGGATCTTCTTTTTCTAAAGCTTTTTTTCTCTCGATTAATCTATCTTGATGCTCCTTTAAATACTGCCTTACTGGTTTTAATACTTTCATTGGAAACTTAATAGCTGTCATATTGTTGAGTTTGATCTAATTACTTAAAATCAAAACCTTTCTTTTTGCGATTAATTTTTCGTGGCTTAACTTCACTTTCTTTTAACTTAGTCGATATTACTTTCTTTTCTTTTCTTCCCATTCTTTCTATTAGTACCACTAAGCCAATAACCAACAAGCCTCCGGCAAACCACCAGTTTACTTCTTGAACCAAACCAAATACTACTTTTAATAATCCCAAACCCAATAGATAGCCAACAATTAACAAGCCTGTTTTAGCTTCACCTTTTTCACTTTGATACCACTTAAAACTCCGATACTCTTTCTCTAGTTTTTTTAAGATCATAAATAAACCTGTTAAAGCCAAAGCCCACAGTAACTGAGATGGATGTCTTCTCATCTCCACTCCAGGGAAACTGACTCCCCACCACCAGTTTGTCTCATTACCTAAGCTTGATCCTGATAAGAAATTACCAATTGAACCCAATATCTCCACTAGTAAAAACGAACCTACTCCAATTTCCATTAGTTTAGCTAAATCCCATTTTTTTCTAAAAGCAAGGAATACAATCATCGCCACTGCCCCCACCCAAAAACCTTCATAGGATAAACCCGGAAACTTGGTGATAAATACCATCTTGTACCAACTACCTTCATAAACTGCCCAATTTGTCATTACCTGCCAAATTCTCGAAACAACAAAACCAGAAACTATAGCTAACAGCCAAACATCCATTAACTCTTCTTCCTTAAATCCTTCTTCGCGCCCTTTTTGCCACCAAATAAAACCGCCGAAGAAAATACCTAAAGCCATCATCAATCCAAATGACTGAATTGCTAATGGTCCGACTGAGACAATTGTTGGCCACATATAAGTTTATAAATATAAATCTACATAATAGTATACAATATATTTCATGCTCAATTTCTCCCACTCTTTAATTGGAGCCTCTATAGCCAAACTAGTTCCCAATCCTTATATCGGTCTACCCTTAAGTTTACTCTCCCACGTTTTAGGTGACTACGTTCCTCACTGGGATTTTAACACCCGTGAGTCTAAACGACCTAAACTTGCCTTAATTGCCTTATCCCTTACCGATGCTTTTATCGGTTTTTCTTTAGGTTACCTAATATTTAGATCTTCAGTTAACCCCACCTACTTATTTGCCATGATGTTCACTGCTCAACTACCAGACTGGCTTGAAGCTCCTTACCATGTTTTTGACTGGAAATTTTTCCCTTTTTCCTACATCAAACATTTTCAAAGTGTTCATCATAATAAACTTAATCTACCTTGGGGTTTGATAATCCAAATACTAGTAACCACTCTCGTGGTTATACTCTCTCTACATACTCAGAGTTTCTAGTATCAATCCTCACCTTGTCTCCTATATTCACGAATAACGGTACTTTAACCTGTAATCCATTGCTTAAAATCGCTGGTTTGGTCACTTTTGCCGCGCTATTTCCCTTTTCACCAGGATCAGTCTCCTTAACTCCATAATCGAGCTTTACTGGAAGTTCGATCGTCAAAGCTCTTTCATCCCAAAAAAGCACGTCTAACTCCATGCCATCAAGTAAGTACTTAGCTTGATCATGCAACAAACTAGTCTTCACTTCTACTTGTTCAAAACTAACCGGATCCATAAAAACACTGTTTTCTTTGTCTCGATAAAGATACTGCATCTTCTTCTTGTTGAGTTTAATGTCTTGCACTTTGTTGCCTGTGGTATAGCTCTTGGTCACTACTGCTCCTGTTTCTAAATTTCTCACTTTGGCCTTGATGTTACCAGTTCCCCGCCCCATCTTGGTAAACTCATATTTCAAGACAATAAATGGCTGGCCATCTGATTCGAAGGCTACTCCATTTCTTAACTGATTAACGTTGATCATATATCTGCAGGTTCTTTTCTTAAGACTCCTATTTTATCAAAATCTTTGTTAAAAGAAACCACTACCCACTTTTTGAGGTTTACAAGCTTAGTTGAAGCAATTAAAGCGTCAATATATTTTAACGATTTTTTCTCATAAATATCTATCGCTCGGCTTAAATCATAGTCATCTATAATCTTAAGTCCTCTCAATCGAGTAATTCCTCTTAACTTTTCAGAAATTTCTTTTTTTGGTATTCCGTAATAGGACTTCAACACCCAAACTAATTCAGCTAAAACTATATTCCCAGTTACCGCATTTATTTTGTTTTGTTTTATTTTCTCAACCAATTTAAGACACTCTTTTTGCTTATCATCTCTTTCTATTAATAAGCTTAACAATATATTAGTATCTAGATAAAACTTTTTTGACATTATACCCTAGAGTATTGCTTTTCCATTGCCTCTCTAGCCTGAAGAACTGATTTATTTCTATTTTTCCTTGGTTTCAAAGATCCAATCATATCTAAAACATCTTTTGTCGGTTCAACTATTAGTTTGCCATTTCCCAACTTAACCACTACTCTATCGAACAAGTTTATATTTATCTGCTCTCTTAAAACTTTAGGAAGTGTTATCTGACCTTTTTGGGTCACTGTTGTCATTGCTTGCATAATCTAGTAATATTACTTAATAAGTATTACTTATACTAACAGTATTACTTATACCTGTCAACTCTTTATGGTAAAATAAGAACAAGTTTAATTTTTAGCCAGAGTGTTGGAACTGGTAGACAAGCACGACTCAAAATCGTGTGGGATTTATCCCGTGTGGGTTCGATTCCCACCTCTGGCACCAAGATATATAATTGCGAGTATTTCTAATCATTCCCAAGCTTAATTCTTAACCTATAGTGTTGTTAATTTGATTTATATAAGCTATAATCCCCTAATATATGACCAAAGAACTAGTTGGTAGAGCTGTTGATAGTGTTAAAGACGCCTTGGGAGAACTTCCTGAGCTTAATAGCACTATTAGTGCAATTCAAGATCATTCATCTTTCTCTGAAGAGTTAGCCACCACTCCATATGGCTACATCGAAGAAACTTATATCGACTATTTGAAAATAGTAAGAGATTTGGCAACCTTAAGTGAAGACGAGGTTATTCAAATAGCTAAAGCTAACGAGTTATGTGACGAAAAAGGTATTTCAAGTTCTGCAGCTCATGGAGGAGCAGACAGATTTTTAAATCTACTGGGCGAGGAAGGGCGTAAAAAATTACTTAGAACAGTTTGGGTAAACCAAGGAACGGAAACACCAAATTTTATGCCAGCCTTAGAGGATTTGTCTAAACGAATGCAGAAAGGACATGACTTGTCAGTAAGTGGAGAACCAACCCAAGATGGCGATCTAAAAGCTGATAAAGCAATTTGGGGACATACTAAAGGATTGAGTGAAAAAGCTATGATTCATTTTGTAATTGGCCATTTTATGGAACGGACTTTTGCTGCAGGATATGCTCAAGATCCTAATAGTGAAGTCCGCAAACTAGCGAGTCAAAAAGATACTCTATTAGCAGCCATGGGTGATGTGATTTCTTTAAGATATGCTCAAGGAAAAGTGGATACAACAATTTTTGATTTATGGGAGTCAACTAGAGAAAATAACGGTCTTCAGTGGAATCCAGGAAAAAAACAAGAAATTTACAACAGAGTAGTTGAGCGAAATTATTACAAACCATTCTTAGAAGAGTTAGGGACCGGGTTAAACGAAGATCAAATGAGGCAACTTATTGAATATGCAAAGACAGATCCTGAAGTCATGGAAAATACTTCTGATCCAACACGATTTAGGAATATACCAGAAATTAAGGAATGGATGAAAAAAAGAACAATATACACAATGAATGGACTTGATGGAGAATTATTTGGGATTGTGTGGTTTGGACCAAAGCCTTTTCCTGCTGAAAAACTATCCGATCCAAGCCAGCTACCTAATCATCATGAGTATGATATTACTAGTGCTATACGAATGTATCCTCCAACGAGAGGTTTATATCTCGCAGGAGAATTTATGTCAAAATCTTGGGAAGCTTATACAGAGACTGCTGAATGCAAAAGAAATCCAAATAAAAATGTGTGGTTGGAAGTATCTGCTGGTAATTCTAATGCGGTAAATGCCTATGAGGAGTTTGGCTATACAAGAGTTACCGACGAAGATGTTCATGGTAAGATTCTAATGGTGTGGGAAGGTAAATAATTTACCTAAAACGGAATATCGATTCGGCAATGATCTGCTACCCTAAAGCTATATGTCGGTACTCTCTGTTTGGTCACTGAAATCTCAGTGTGTTTACCAATCATCGAAGCTTCAATTTTACCCTTAACGTCAGTTATGTGGACGTCTTCTAGAAGAATCGAGTACTCAACCTTAGAGTTCACTAACTCACATTTATCCGCAATAGCAGTATATGGACCAACATAGCTATTTCTAATCTCTACGTTTTCACCAATAATCACCGGTCCGACTATCTGGCTATTAATAATTTGTGAGCCTTTTCCTAAGACTATTCCATCTGTTAACTTAGAACTTCTATCAACACTCCCTTTTATTTTTCTACTTCCCTTTTTTACGGTTAATTCTAATAACAGTTTATTTGTCTCAAGAGCATCATCAAACTTACCCGGATCTCTCCAATAACCATCTATCTCGACTGCTTCAACTTTATTACCCTTCTTAATCATATAGTTATACAAATCTACAATCTCCAGTTCTCCCCTAGCCGAAGGTTTGACTCTATCTTTTCCCTTAAAGGCTTTAAAAACCTTAGACGAAAAAAGATACATACCGGGCACCCCAAAATTATTTGGCGGTTTCACTGGTTTCTCGACGACTTTGATAAGCTTACCTTTGTCATCAAAGTAAGGTACGCCTAAGCGATAATTTTCCTGATGCTCAACTACTATTAAAACCGCATCTGCTTTTTTCCTTTTAAATTGTTTTAATGGTTTCTTAAGTCCTGCAGTAAAAATATTATCACCTAATAAATAAACAAAATCATCACCGTTAACAAATTTTTCTGAAATCTTAACCACATGAGCCACTCCCAATGGCTTAGGTTGATCAATATAAGTAATTTTTATGCCTAACTTTTTTCCATCTCCCAACAGGCCTTCAACTTCTTTTCTGGTTTCGTTAACTATTATGCCGACTTCCTTGATCCCACTTTTAATAATCGTTTCCAATGGGTATAGCAAAAGCGGTTTATTAGCTATCGGCAATAACTGCTTGTTGGTTGAGTAAGTCAACGGTAATAAACGTGTTCCTTTTCCTCCGGCTGCAATTATTGCTTTCATAGACTCATTATACCAAATTTAATAATATTGCCATTATTCTTTTCTAGCTTTATCCATACCATAAAACTTAATTCTATCGCCTCTAAATCTTAAGTCAACTGTCGCGGTTGGTCCATTTCGATGCTTGGCAATATAAAGTTTGCAGTTCTCAAGATCTTCTTCATCCTCACGATACAAAAACATCACTACATCAGCGTCCTGTTCAATCCCTCCACTTTCACGAAGATCAGCCAATTGAGGTCTTCTGATACCTCGATGCTCAACCGCTCGAGATAACTGAGACAAAGCAATCACCGGCACTCTAAGCTCTCGAGCCAAGTTCTTCAATCCCATCGACACTTCAGAAATTTCCTGAACTCTATTTTCCAAGTTTCGAGCGTGAGCCAACTGTAAGTAATCAACCACTAGCATTTCCACTCCAAACTCAGCTTGCAGTCTTCTAGCTTTAGTCCTCATCTCCATCACACTCATTCCCGGCGTGTCATCTATATATAGTGGCGCTTCAGCCAATTCACCCATAGCGTCAGATAACTTGGTAAAATCCTGTTCGTTTAGTTTACCGGTTTTTAACTTCCAAGCATCAATATCAGCTTGAGAAACTAGAAGCCTATCCACCAACTCCTCTTGACTCATTTCTAGAGAGAAAAAACCAACCGGAATCTTCCTCTCTACCGTTATGTGTTGAGCAATATTGAGTGCAAGCGAGGTCTTTCCCATTGCCGGCCTGGCCGCTAAAATTACCAAGTTGCTCTTTTGAAATCCAGCCAAACAATTATCCAAGTCCTTAAATCCGCTAGGAACTCCTCGTATTCCCCCAGCTTGTTTATGAAGTTCATCTAATCTGTCAAACGACTCAGCTAAGACATCCTTGACGGCTACGAAGTTTCTTTCTAAATGTTGTTGAGACAAGCCAAAAATAGTTTTTTCAGCTTCATCTAGTATTTGACTTAGCTCCTTGCCCTCGTCAAAAGAGTTTTCCACCAACTTACTCCCTTGAGTAATCAATTCTCTTTTGGTGTGAAGATCCTTGACTATCTTGGCATATTTCTCGGCATGTGCACTTGTTGGCACTCGATTAACCAAGTCTGACAAGTAACCAGCCCCGCCAACTTTTGATAGAGCCTTTTTCTTCTTAAGTTTCTCACTAACAGTAACAACGTCGACCGGATCTCTCTCTTCATACAAACCTAATATGGCGTCATAAATAAGAGAATGTTTTGGTTCGTAAAAATAACTTGCTTTTAAAAGAGGGGCCACCTCAACCACCGAGTCTTTATCCATCAAAAGACTGCCTAAGACTGATTGTTCTGCATCCAAACTGTGGGGCGGTACTCGTACCTTACCTGCCATATTTTGATAGGACTATTAACTCCATCTCCTCGGGCAGGTCCAGTTTTTTAATCTTGAGTTTAGACTCATTCTTCCGTTCCATTCCCATTTCCTCGACAAACGCACTAACCGGTTTCAGACTATCATAATTCTTATTATGCTCCTTAGTTTTGAAATGCATTGGAATCACTATCGACGGTTCAACTTGGTTTACCACTTTTTTGGCTTGCTCCGGATTAATAGTGAAATCTCCTCCAGTCGGAACTAATAAAATATCTACATTACCAATTTGTTTTAACTGCTTTTCATTGAGTGTGTGACCCAAGTCTCCCAAGTGGCAAACTCTCAACTCATCTATATCAAACACATAAATAGTATTCTTGCCTCGTTCTTTGCCTTCCTTGTTATCATGAAAAGAACTAATACCAGTAATGCTCACTTCTTTAATCTCATACTCCCCTGGTCCGTCAATCACCATGTAATCACCGTCGACCAAGCTTAAATCCTTGTGATCGTCATGTTGATTATGAGATATTGTCACAATATCGGCTCCAACCTTAGCCTGATTAAAGCCAGTTGACTTACCATACGGGTCACAAACCACTCTAATTTCTTTATTTTTTAACAAAAACGAGCTGTGACCCAAATAAAATATCTCCATAACGCTTCATGGTAGCATAATCATTATGGCTTGACAATAAAAATGTTTAAGTGATATAGTCCGTAAGTCAACAAACATTTATGAAAAAAGAAGTTATCATAGCTGTCATTTCTGGCTTGGTATTGGGGTTGATAATCACTCTCGGGATTTACACTGCAAACAAGTCCCTGTCAAAACTCAAAACTCAAAAAAAGATTGATGCACAAACCGAAAACCTACCTTCACCAACCCTCGCACAGACTAATAAAATCTTAAGCGTTACCTCAGCCGAGCCCTTTGATTTAATTAATCAAAGTGATCTGACTTTGTCCGGTGTCGCTTGGCCACAAGCTATCGTGGCTCTGATGACCGAAACCAATAACCTTTTAACTCAAGCCGACAGTGAAGGTATCTTTTCATTTCAATTTGATCTTATTAATGGTTTCAACGAAATTACCATTATCGCTACCGACGAAACCAGTGAAACTCAAACTTTAAACTTAATCTTAACCTACTCAACTTCAAAGATTGAACTTGAAGATGAGCCAGTTTCTTTCTCTTTGGTTAGCTCAGCTTACGCCCAAGAAGATGAAGAAGCCAGTCAATCAAGTTTGACTGAAAAAATTAAAGAACGGCTTCAAGATAAAAACCTTGAAATTGATTCTCTTCAAACCAAGACTCCTAAGAAAAAAGCATATTTAGGTGTAATTAAATCTATTAATGACAAAGAAATTACTGTTGAATACAAAGCCAAATCTCAAAAGCTAAGCGTAATTGATAATACTGAAGTGATCGAATCCAAGGGAAAAGTTAAGCTTGATCTTGAAGATCTAGAGGTTGATGACTTCATCCTAAGTCTTGGCTTTATTTTCCCAGACTCTGAAGCTTTACAAGCTCATAAAATATTAAGATTAAAAGAGCCAGAACCGGCACCAGCTAGGCAACTAATTACTGGTCGAATAGAAGAACTTGATGGCAATAAAGTCGTTGTTGATAGAAAAAGAATTACTATTGGTAGCAAAACAAGTCTTGACATAAAAGACATCGAAAAACCTACCATCGAAGATTTAGAACTTGATGATAATCTTTACGCTATCGTTACCTTAGACAAAAACGGTGATATAGACATCGTTAGGAATATCTTAGTCATACCCGGTAAAAACAATCCAGCCGCCCTTGAACCAACCAACCAAAAAGAAGCCACCGACTCGGCTGAAACTCCTGAATCTGATACAATTGAGGAATGATCAAGCTTTACCAAGCTATTCTCTCTCTTGAAAACGAAACCGAGCTTCAAGCTTTTTTCAGAGACTTACTTACTCTTCAAGAAATCAAGACTTTTACTCAACGTTTCAAGATTGCCCGCCTCCTCCACCAGGATCTTCCTTACGCTAAGATCGCTAAGCTTACCCATACTTCTACTACCACTGTCACTCGAGTCTCTCACTGGCTTAAACATGGTAAAGGCGGTTACAAGCTGGCTCTCAAAAATCTAAAATAGTTTTACTCCTTGACAACTATTTATTTTGCTGTATATTAGCGTAGTAACACGTTAATATATGAAAAAACAAAATACATTATCAAGTTCTCATCAAGCCCCACTCTCGTGCGGGCCGGTTTCCTGTAGTTAATTAGTTTTACTTACTACTTCCCTACCCCGCAACCGCGGGGCTTTTTTATGTCTGAAAAATGTATCTATTCATCAAAATCTGCACTTAACTCTGAACTATTTATAAATAAAGAGGGTCTTGGCGGTCAAGAAGAACTGGAGTCAGGGGGAAATCTTCTGGTCACCCTGGACACTGTTTCAGGCCTTAAGAAAATTCCTGTCTTAAAAAACGCCCCTATTCCAATGAATGCTATTGAGGAGTTTAACGACTGTATTATAGATACTCTTCAAGATAACGCCATTCCACCAATAGTCGCCATTCAAGAAAAACCATTTTATCAGGGGTTATCAAATATCTTTGATAAAGCTATCGAGGATGCCGATTCAATAAATGCCAGAGTAGTTAATCTTGACAGGTTTATTGGCTCGTCAAAACAATCTGAAGGTAGTTATACCAATATTAGTATTGGAAGGGTTGTAGGTGTAGGTGGAGAAATAAGTATTGATGCTCGAGTCAACGAAAAACCACTTACTCTTCAACTGGAGGAACTAAAACAACAAATGCTTCAGTCAGGTCAAGATTCAATCATCATTGTTGATGACGGCTTATGGGACATTCCATGTCTTGAGTCATATCAAAGTGTTTTTACATCTGAAGGTATTAAAGTTTCTGGTTATTATGTTGGGGTTGGATTATATGGAGATGAAGAAAAAAACACTCTCAGTTATGTAAAAGAATCAAATCAATTAATTGAATCTTCTTTACCGGTAAAAAATTTAGTTGGTTGGTTTTGTGGTCGGGATCTTATGTTTTGTGGTGGAAAACTATACAAACCCTCAGATTCAGAGCCTCTATATACTGTTCCCTACTTTGCTCCGTTCTCTGAAAATTTTGACTCAATAATCCCTGCATCCAAACTTGTTCCTTTCAGTCGAAGAATACTTCAAGCTAACCTTAGGCTTATCGAATCACTAGAGAAAGTTATTGGAAGAAAGTTGACATTTCAAGACATGCTAGATTCTGGTTATGGTATCCTCACCAGTAAGACTGGTGAGATTAATCCCAGTAAGCCAGATGATTGTCTTGAAGACTATTTGAGAAAATCTCTAGTAGCCCTAAACTCAAATTTCTCTCGATTCTTTACTCCTCAAGGATTTTATCAATTAGAAGCAGGTCTTAGACTCAAGACAGAATCTGATCTAGGTATATTAAACACAGAAGTCGGTAATAAACTAATTATTCTTTTTGGTACCTCTGGAGTTGGTAAAACCACCTTAGCCAAAGAACTAGTAAAACAAAATCCTGGATCACTCCGACTTAAAAGAACTACTACTCGAGATTTAAGGACAGAAGAAGAAGCCAGTGAAATCACTTCTATTACCAATAATGATTTTTTATCTGGCTTAAAAAACAATCAAGTCGTCTCCGCCGTCAATTACCCAGCCAATAGTCAACTTTATGGAGTCACCTTAGCTGAACTATCCAAACTTCAATCCATTCCGACCGGAAGCTATGGAGTTATAGAGGGTACTGGCGACGTTTTACAACTTAAGCGTTTACTCCCAAATGCTTCACTTGTGGTCGTTTTAGCTCCATCATTAGATGAGCTTGAAGCAAGAATTATAAAACGAGCTAATTCTACTAATGCTCAATCTAGGATGACACAATCTCTTCTGGAAACCTCTATCATTTCCGATAATCTTAAAGACATGATCGAACAAAACATTGTTGATTTAGTTGTTATCAATCAAGAGTCTGAAATTAATGTATCTAATCTCCTAGCAAACTTAAATCAAAAAAATAATTTATGAACACTAATATCATTGTCGATACAGACATGGGAAACGATGACATAATCGCAATTTGCGCGCTCTTAAAGTCAAAAAAGTTTAATGTTAAGGCATTTAGCACAGTCTTTGGAGTTACCACTCAAAAAGTCGGTGCCAATAATCTGTCCAAACTATTGGCCTACATTAACTTAAACATTCCCATCTGTAGAGGAAAATCAAAAGCTGTTAAATCAAACTGGAATGCCAGTTTTCCCAAAATTGATCAAATAAGAGCCAGTAACTTAACTTTGTTAAACACCCTCAACATTCCTCTCAACATTAAGACAGACAAAAACTATATCTCATTAGATTTACTATACAAGTTTATTCAAAACGAGTCAGAAAAAATCACCTTTGTCTGTCTAGGGCCTTTAACAAATTTAGCCTACCTTTTAAACAAGTATCAAAATAAATTAACAGACAAAATTAAGCAGATTTTCATAATGGGCGGGGCTATTAACACTCCAGGAATAGTTCCTCCATTGAATGTATCCGAATACAACATCTATCTTGATCCAGAGGGAGCTAAAACTGTCTTTGATTCAAATATTAAACTTACAATATTTCCTATTGATGCCACCAAATGGGTACCGGCTATGCTGAGCTTTTCAACAAATCAAAACAAAAAAATTCTCAATAGGTTTTTAACTAAAGTAAAACAAACTCGACCTAATAACAAACTAAGTCAAATAATTAAAGAACTGATTATAAACAATAACAATGATTTTAATTATTTTTATGATCCTCTCGTTTCCGCTTGCATGGAAAATACTCAGTTAATGGAACAATCTAAAACTGGATCTATAAGTGTTTCTCTTAGTAAAAATAATCGCGGGCGAACTACTTTAGCTAAAAACTTTAAAGCAAATACTCAAGTGATTAGCAAAATTAATTCTAGATTGCTTTATCAACAAATATTATCACTTATCAAAAAATAAAAGGTATGAAAAATAAAATACTCCTCCTCACTGCTACCCATGGTGATGAAGCCTTTTCCATTCCAGTTGTTAAAAAACTTTCAAAGACATTTAAGTTTGATTGGCTAATTTCTAATCAAAAAGCTTACGAATTAAAGAAAAGGTTTTTTGAACGTGATCTTAATCGATCCGGACCCGGTAACCCAAATTCCAAACTTTACGAAAGACGAAGAGCCTTTGAGTTAATTAAGTTGGCCAGTCAGTATGATTATGTTATCGACATTCACGGAACAATCGCCGACACTGGCCTGTTTGTTATCCTATCTGACCCCAACTGGAGAAATATCGAATTTGCTAAACAAATAAACTTAAAAAATGTAGTCCTATGGCCTTCTCTTAAACCCACTGGTCCTTTAACTCAGTTTATTCCCAATTCTCTAGAAATTGAATGTGGATCAAAAAACTCACCTCTAGTGGCTAAAAAACTTAAAACAGTTTTATTCGAGTTTCTATCTGGAGTTAAATCCAAGCAACCAAAACAATATTATATTGTTTCTGGGCAATTTCGATCAAAAACTAAACTAGAGTTAAAAGATTTCACGCCTACACGATATAAAAACCAAACCATTATTCCTCTTATGCCAGGACAGTATCAACAAAATAGCTGTTATTTGCTTCAAAAACTCAATGACACTCTTTAGATTTGTGATAAACTACTAATAGTATGTCTAACAAACTAAAAGCCCAAAAACTAGCCGGTTTCCGAGACTTTTTCTCTGAAGACATTAAAATTAGAGAATTTGTCATTAACACCTTTAAACAGGTGTTTGAAAAGTATGGTTACGAACCTTTAGCTACTCCAGCTCTAGAGTACGCTGAGATTTTTGCTGGCGAAGCAGGCAGTGAAGCCGAAAAACTCTTTTATCGCTTTAAAGATCAAGGTGGTCGAGACATCATGCTTAAATACGAAGTGATGATCTCCATGTGTCGAGCCGTAGCTGAAAACATCAATACCATTACCTTCCCCTACAAACGCTATCAGATTCAAAACGTCTGGAGAGCTGAAAAACCTCAAAAAGGCCGTTATCGTGAATTTACTCAATGTGATGCTGATACCATTGACTCTGCCTCAGTTATCACCGACGCCGAATTTATTCAAATGGGCATTGAAGTAATGCAAAAACTAGGGTTTAAAAACTTCGTTGCCAATATCTCAAATCGCAAATTCCTAAACGGTTTAATTAAGTTCGCCGGTGCTAAAAACAACGATTTTATCCCCATCTGCTTATCAATTGATAAACTTCCTAAAATTGGTAAAGATAAAGTTAAACAAGAGCTAGTCAGCACTAAAAAAATATCCTCTAAAGTAGCCGACAAAGTTTTAGCTATTGTCACTACTACCGGTAAGTCCGACCAACTAATTAAGCAGTTTAAGGCTCAGCTAAAATCTATCCCCGAAGCTATGGAAGGCTTGGAAGAATTGGAAACCATTTTTAGCTACCTTAAGACTGTTAATCTCGACCCTCAATTTTATCAATTCTCTCCCTTCATTGCCCGAGGTTTAGCTTACTACACTGGACCCGTCTGGGAATTCGAAGTCTTGGAGGGTGGCATTGGTTCTGTGGCTGGTTGTGGTCGTTACGACAACACTATTGGAAACTTAATTGGTTCAGGTAAACAAATTCCAGCTACTGGCGGTTCTTTCGGAATTGAACGATTAGTAGAAGTGATTAAAGATAAAAAAATGATCAAAATCGATACTTCCCCTGTTAAGGTTCTAGTTACTTGGTTTGATGATCAAACTTTTAACCAAAGCTTAATTTCAGCCAATGCACTTAGAGATAATAATATTTCGACCATGCTATACCCAAAGCTTGCTAGTCTTAACCAACAACTCAAATATGCTGACAACAAAAATATTCCCTTCGCCTTAATTATCGGAGGAGATGAAGTCAAAGAAAACCAAGTAACTCTCAAAGACTTAAAGACTAGAGAACAACAAACCTTCACTCTTGAAAAAGCGATTGATAAATTGAAGTAACTGCCCATGACCAAACGAACCAAGGCTTATCTGGCTCTCTTGACTACGGCCATAATTTGGGGAGCAGCTTTCCCTATCGTTAAGCCTTCCCTTGACTACATATCTCCTTTTCAATTTCTATACTTTCGCTACCTTATTGCGGCTCCCTTAACCTTACCGATTATTATCTATTATTACCGTAAACTTAAACCCTCATTAAAAACCATTACTAAAATCATCTCTCTTGAGTTATTTGGCTCTCCTTTTGCCTTAAGCATTCTATATTTTGGTCTATCTCGCACCTCAGCTTTGGAGGGCTCTCTTATTACCGCTACCAGTCCAATTATTACAACTATTGGAGGCATAATCTATTTAAAGGAGAAGGAAGAAAAACGTGAATGGCTAGGTCTAGTTATTAGTTTCTTCGGTTCCCTACTTTTGGTTTTTGAGCCCACATTCACCGGTCAATCTCTACTTAAATCCTTTTCATTCTCTGGCAATCTAATCATCCTAGCTTACAACTTCATCATCGCCGCTTACTATTTAACTGCTAAAAAACACTATCAAAATCTGCCTAAATTTTTCGTCACTAGTATCAGCTACTCTGTCTCCTTAATCTCCTTGCTCATCTTCTTAAGCCTAATTAACTCACCCACTTCAATTAACTTACTAAAAATTCCCTCAGTGGCTATAGCTGTATTCTACATGGCTACCTTGGGTTCAATAGTCGCCCTTACAGCCAGAATTTATGGTCAAAACGCTATCGAAGCCTCCGAAGCCTCTTTATTCCAATATTTACAAGGTGTTGTGGCTATCCCAACTGCTTTCTTTCTCTTGAACGAAGTACCAAATTTCAAGCAACTTTTCGCCATTTTTATCATTGCCATTGGAGTCATCTTAGCCGAATACAGACCTAGAAAGATCGCTCGTTAACTGATATAATCAGTAGTTATGAAAAATGATATTCATCCTAAATATTATTCCGATTGTAAGGTTTCCTGTGCCTGTGGCAATGTCTTTACTACTGGTTCTACTCTAAAAGAAATCAAGGTCGATATCTGCGCTGCCTGTCACCCATTTTTCACCGGTAAAATGAAGTTTATAGACACCATGGGTCGAGTCGAGAAATTCCAGAAAAGACAGGCCGCTGCCAAAAAACAAGGTTTTGTCAAAAAAGCCGATCGGAAAAAACATCTCGAAGCCAAGGAAGAGGCTCAACCCGTTACCTTAAAAGAAATGATTCTTAAAGAAAAAAAGAGATCAAAGTCAGCAAAGCATGAATAATTATCTTGATCTAGAGATCAAGAGACTTGAAAAAAACTTACTCAAAGCCAAGGCCTCCCTCTCTGATCCTCAACTAAAAGAACTGGCTCAGGAGGAAATAAACTCCCTTCAACAGCAACTCAAATCTCTCCAAAACATTGATATTCCATCCCGGAATGGAATGGCGAAAAATAAAGTAGTCAAATCAGCTCAACTTCGTCAAGGCAATGTCATTCTTGAAATACGTTCAGCTGCTGGTGGTGAAGAAGCTAAAATTTGGGCTGACGATTTACTAGAAATGTATACGCATTTTGCCGAAAACCAAAATCTGGAGGTTATCCCCCTTGAAAAGGGTATGATCAAAATTAAGGGCAAACAAGCCTACTCACTATTCCAGTTTGAAGCCGGTGTCCATCGAGTCCAACGTGTGCCAACAACCGAGTCTCATGGCCGAATTCATACTTCAACCACTACAGTCGCCATCTTACCAGAAGTTAAAGAATCTGAGATCGTAATCAATCCCAAAGATATCGAGATTGCCTTTTATCGCTCATCCGGTTCCGGCGGACAAAATGTCAACAAAGTCTCAACTGCAGTTAGGCTCAAACACCTGCCAACTGAAATTGTCATTGAGTCCCAAACTCAACGAACTCAAGAACAAAACCGAAAAATTGCTTATGACTTACTTCGAGCTAAACTCTTTCAACTCAACAAAGAGAAAGTTGAGGGAGAGATAAAGGACCAAAGGCAAGAAGCTGTCGGTCGAGGCATGAGAGCTGAAAAAATACGTACCTATAACTTTCCTCAAAACCGAGTAACTGACCACCGCTTAAACCAATCATTCAAAAATCTTGACCGAATCCTCGAAGGCGACCTACTACCTATTGTGAAGCTTCTTCAAGCTTCACTGTAATCTCCAGTTCCTCTGAATCTCTGAATACCTTTAAAACTATTTCATCCCCCACTTTATTACCAGAAATCACCTCTGTTAAACCATTTTTCTCGGTCAACTTAACATTGTCTATCTCGGTCACAATATCATTTTCTTTCAAGCCGGCTTTTTCCGCTGGCGAACCTGCCACTATCTCAACAATATAAGCACCTTGGGGTACTGAGTTTAATATGGCTGTTTTCTTATCCAGAAGTTGATATCTTACCCCCAAAAAAGGTCTTGAAAACTTACCGGTTGCCTCGAAATTACTGACAGAATCCTTAACCACGTTTATTGGGATGGCAAAACCAATATTCTCACCCGACCGGGACATAGCCACGTTGACTCCAATCACTCTACCTGATGAATCAAGCAAAGGTCCGCCTGAATTACCCGGATTTATGGCCGCATCCGTCTGAATCACATTACTTAACTCTCCCAAGCCTCTGCCTAGACCTGAAATCACTCCGGTAGTCACCGTCGACCTAAACTCCCCAAGGGCTGTGCCAATAGCAATGACTATTTGACCAACTTTAATATTATCACTATCCCCTAGCTCAATCGGTCGAACCTCACCCGTGAAGCTCACTTTTAGTATAGCTAAATCGTTAACTGGGTCTCTATAAATCTTCTCAACTTTAATCTCCTCGTCATCATTGGTGATGACACTGTACTCAGCTTTCGGATCATTTACCACATGCTTATTGGTCACCACTAAACCTTCCTTGGATAAAACAAAACCAGAGCCAATGTCTTGTTCGATCTGTGTTTCCTCAACTTCCGGTTGATCTTGAGATCCAAAAAATCCAAACGGATCAAACAAAAACGAATCTCTATTAATCGATCTTTGAGTCTTTTTTATCCCTACCGTCACTACAGACGGAGTTACCTTATCAACCACACTAATTACTGCGTTTTCTTCTTTCAAGATTTCACGAAAAACCGTAGTCTCTGTATCTTTAGTTGACTCTTCAGTTTTTAGAAACCATTTATCGAGCCAACTATTCTCAATCAAGCGACTTGAAACAGCTCCTCCCAGTATTCCCACCAACAAAACCACTAATAAGGCTACAATCGAAGGTAGCTTCTTCATCTTATTTTGCCTCAATTTTTAACTTTATACTTGCTTTATCTTTACCAAACTTCAACTTAATCTCATGCTCACCAATTTTTTTTATCGGTTTTTCAAGCTCAATATTTGTTTTTAATATCTTCAGCTCTTTAGCAATATCTTTTTTACTGACACTGCCATGTACTTTACCTGATTTACCGGCTTGAACTTTTATCAACACCACCTTACCATCTATCTGCTCGGCTTTCTGTCGATCATCTTGACTAATTTGCTTCTTAGTTTCTTTACGACTCTTTTCCGCTTTTTTTAACTCTTCAAGTTTTATTGAGGTGGCTATCACTGCTAGTTTTTTGGGTAACAAATAATTGACGGCATACCCCAAACTTACTTCTTGAACTTTCTTGGTTTTTAAATCTATTACTTTCATCTTAGGTTAGATATTTAATACTAAATTAACTGCTTTTTCAAGTTGCTCATCAATATCTTCTGTCTCAGGATCATTAACTATCTCTACTTCTGGAGTAATCCCCTCAGTTTGATTGACCCAATCACCTTTAGGCAAAAGCCACTTGGCAGTAGTCACATGCAAACCAGCTCCTTGACCCATATCTAATGCTTCTTGAATTGTTCCCTTACCAAATGACTTCTCTCCGACTATCTTCGCTCGATCATGATCTCTTAAAGCTCCTGCCAGTATCTCAGAAGAAGAGGCACTACCTTTATTTACCAAGACTACTAAAGGCATCTTGAGTAACTTACCCTTTTTGCTGACACTGTATGACTCAACTCCCCCTTTGGAATCCTCTTGTTGAACCACTACCAAACCACGTTCCAAAAACTCACTGCCATACTGAACCGCTCCTTGTAAGTACCCACCAGGATTATTTCTCAAATCCAAAACTACTCCTTGTGCATTGTTATTATCTTTAATTAAGCCGACCGCTTCGCTCCACTCCGACTCGGTACGACCACCGAATCTAGTTAGTCGGACATGAGCCACATTTTTATTGTCACCTACCCACTCTAACTCCACACTCTTGATTACGATAGTGTCTCTCACTATAGTAATATCCTCAGTCTCACTGGCCCCTTCATGAAAAATAGTCAAAGTCACCGGTGTCCCCTTAGTTCCTCGAATATGCTTCACCGCTTCAGGTAAAGACATCTCCAAAGTATCTACGTCTATCTCCTTTGCATTATCCTTAATCCTTAAGATCAAGTCTCCAGCTTTAACTCCTTGAGCCTCTGCCGGCATGCCAATTAAAGGCGCAATCACTCCCAAGTTTCCATCGATAAATCCAAGCTGAATCCCTACTCCTTCAAAAGCTCCATTCAAATCTTCTTCAACTGCTTTATTTTGTTCGGGTGGCAAAAAGACTGTATAAGGATCTCCCAGAGCTGAGGTCATTCCCCTAATTGCTCCCCAAACCATCTCTTGGGGTTTAATATCTTCTTTAATCAAATAACTACTTGATAGTTTATCCCACACCTGCCAAAACAAACTTAAATCAACTTCTGATTTATCCATCGGCTGGGTTCGATCAACTACTATTCCCTGACTTAAACTCAAACTTATTTCTTGTCTACCTATTCTGTAACCAACAAAGCCACTCACCAGTATCAAGCTAACCACTACCAACCCCACTCTAATCTGTCTTAAGTTAATCTTCATCTGTTAATCTTAGCCTAAACGACAAAAGGAAGCAAAGCCAGATGTCGTGCCTGTTTAATAGATCGAGCCAATAATCTTTGGTGTTTAGCGCAGATTCCCGATCGGCCTCGTGCTTGAATTCGACCTCGATCTGAGATAAATTTATTCAAACTATCTACCTCTTTATAATCAGGTAGTTTTTTATTTTCACAATAATAGCACTTTAATCTGCCTCTCATCATAAGTATTAAAAAGGTATATCGTCAGGATTGACTTTATCCTCAGTTTTGCTACTTTCTTTCTTTACAGGACTATCTTTTGGTGCTTCAGGCTCTACTTCAGCTGGTTGTTCATTAGCTACTGGTTCACTTTGAGCTTCAGTACCTTGATCCACGTACTCAGGCTGCTGCTGATACTCACCGCCACCTTCTTGTCCATCTTTTCTCTTTGAGTCAAGCACGATCATGTTGTCTATCACAATCTCGACAGTGGTTCTTTCCTGTCCTTGAGCATCTGTCCAGTTTCTAGTTTGAAGTCTTCCTTCCACGAAAGTCTTTCTCCCCTTAAACAACAGTTCACTGCAAAGTTCGGCTAACTTGTTCCAAGCCACAATTCGATGAAACTCTGTTTCTTCTTGTCTTTCTCCGCCTACTGATGGTTGCCAAGAACGATTAGTGGCTAAACCAAAAGTGCAGACCGGAGTTCCTTGAGGTGTATACCTCAACTCTGGATCTCTGGTTAAATTTCCAATTAATAATACTTTATTGAGCGAACGACTGGACATATTCCTCCTTATTTGTCCCGCTTTTCAATTTCGCGGGGTGCTCTAACTATTAAATATCTTAATATCTTTTCATCTATTTCAGCTAATTGATTAAGCTGAGTTATTTCTTCCTCGGGTACTGATACCACATAAAACGCATACCAACCACTGGTTTGCTTATTTATCGGATAGGCCAAAGGCCTAATTCCCATTACTTTAGTCTCGATTATCTTGCCTTTTACCTGTGAAACTAGGTCAGCGACTAACTTGTTTGCTTTCGTTTCGTCCTTACCGGTCGATTCTTGCAGGACCAAGGCAAATTCGTATTTTTTCATCAATGATGTATATTAACCAAAAATATTATTTTTTGCAACACTTAAATCTTACTTCATTTCTTTTTTGATCAAGTTCCGAATATATTCAGATCTAGATTTTTCTTCCTTATCTACCACTTGATCCAAAAAAGACTCGATTTCTGAATCGATGTAGAAAGTAAACCTTCTATTGGTTATCTTAGACGCTTCTTCCAAACACCACCCCAATACTTCGATCAAATTTTCCTCATCATACTCCGATTTTATTAATTTAGATGAAAAAATTGGATCTACTAAAATCGGATCTCGATCTTTTTGATAAATTAGTACCGTTGGTTTTCCTTTCATCAAACTCACTCCCAGTTCAAAGCCAACATGAAGACTAGACGGGTATGTGCCTTCAATCACCACCAAATCACACTCATTTATATACTCGGACCATTCCTTTAACCATTCTTTAACTTGGTGTTTGGTAATATCTTTAGCCTTGGGTTTTTTATTCCAAAGAACTTTTCCAAAAACTTCATGACCCTGATCCTCAAACCACTTCACCACTTCTTGATAAACAGCTTGAAACTGTTTGTTTGTAGACGAAGCTGTAAAGTATATTTTCACTGTTTTTTCAACATTAAGCTAAGCCATCTTGGATGAGATGGATCAGTATGGCTACTTTCCTCAGACCAAACGATACTAAAACCAGTTCTTTCAACTTTTCTGACAATTTCTTCTTTAGAGTAGAGAGTCATAAAACGCTTTCCTCCGATGCTTTTGTCCACCAATAGACCTGATTTACCCAACTTTAAAGATAAGTACAAAAAACCTTTTTTAACCAAAAATATCCTAAAATCTTTCAAAGTGTCTCCTAAATCTTTCTTAGGAATATGGGTTAAAGCATCTGCATAAATGGCTTCAAAGCTTTCAGGCATAAAGGGCAAATCTCTCAAATCAAGTCTAATAAACAAACCACCCTTAACTCTTTTGACCGCTTCTGCTAAGAATCCAAACGAAGGTTCCACTCCAAGACATTGATAACCCGCTTTGGTTAACAAACTGTAGTCTCTCCCTGTCCGACTACCCACAATCAAAACATTACTTCCCTTGGCTACCAATTTTTGAAACGGCTTTATATTATACTTTTCAATCTCTTTAATAGTTTTCTGGTTCCACTCCCATTTATCAGCATATTCTTTGGCAAATCGATCGTAGGTCTGAGTCGTCACATAGATCTGAGTTTCAGATAGATCTTTATCAGCTAAAATACTCGGCTTATTTTTATCCATATCAAGCTTTATTATATCAGACTAGTTTTCTAACTTAATCTGAAGACGCATAATAAACTCGATTATTTCCCATCTCAATTGTCTTAAAAACAATGGTATCTTCATATCCTAACCAAATTCTAACCAATCCTGTCACTTTTCAGCAATTCATACCCGGTATGAACAATCTCTATGGCCTTTTGAGGGTATATCTCTTGCCTTTATCCTCTATCTTAAATCCTAAAGCTTCGATCTTGACTCTAAGTTGGTCAGCTTGCTCATACTCTCCTTCACCACGTTTCTCAACTCTCTCCTCAGCTAATTTAATTACTTCCGCTGGCATCTCTTCCGTCTTAGTTTCCACCTGACTTAAACCTAGTCCCAGCACCTGATCCCAATCATTAATCAACTCCCATTTATCCTGTTCAGGTATATTACTCTTGGCCATTTCCCAGACCACCGCCAAAGCTTGAGGCATATTCAGATCATTCTCCAAAGCCTCTTTAAACTGCAAGGACACGCCTTGCAGGCTTTTAAGTTTTTCTTCAGACAAGGTTATCCGACCTTTCTGTCCCTGCCAACCCAATACCATCGACTTTAGCTTGTTATATGCCTCTTGAGCTCCATCCAAAGCCTTAAAAGTAAAGTTTAATGGTTTTCGGTACTGACCAGTCAGATAAAAATACCGTAAAGCCATGGCTGAATAACCTTTTTTCTCCAAATCAGCCACCGTATAAGCATTATTAAGACTCTTACCCATTCTACCTCCATCAACCTTCAAAAAAGCTCCATGAAGCCAATATCTCGCCATCGGCTTTTTTCCGGTGACTGCTTCCGTTTGGGCCATCTCGTTTGGATGATGAGTGCTTCTTAGATCCTCGCCACCAATATGAACATCAAACTGCTCCCCTAAGTGTTTCATACTCATAGCACTACACTCCAAATGCCAACCCGGAAAACCAACTCCCCAAGGACTATTCCATTCCATCTCTCTTTTTTCATCCTTTTTTGAAAACTTCCATAAGGCAAAATCTCTTTGATCTTTTTTCTGCCTGTTCTTTTCTACTCTAGCTCCAGCTTTAATCTCATCTAAAGTTGACAGCTCTCCATACTTATTGCCAGCTTCTTCATATTTTGCCACATTAAAGTACATGCCATCATCAATCTTATAAGCAAAACCTTTTCGCTCAATGTTCTTTAGTAGTTCTATCTGCTCGTTCATATAATCTGTTGCTTTTGTAAATTTATCAGGCTTGACCATGTTTAACTTCTCAAAACCTACCAAAAAATCTTTGGTGTAAAACTCAGCCAAATCGTACGCCGACTTACCTTCCCGACTAGCTCCTTTTTCCATTCTATCTTCCCCAGTATCCGCGTCTCCAACATTATCTCCAGTTAAATGTCCTACGTCAGTAATATTCATAATATAATTCACCTCAAAATCTAAAAACTTTAAGGCTCGCACCACTGTATCTCCCAGGAAATAAGTTCTGAAATTACCAATAGTAACAAAGTCATAAACCGTTGGACCACAAGTATAGACACCTGCTTTACCCTCAACTAAAGATTTAAACTCCTCTACTTTTCTGGTTAGTGAGTTATAAATCTTCATCTTAGATGCCTACCTTTATCTCTCCAGTGCCCATGCCTTTTTTAGCCTTGAGAGACACTTTTTTCTGTTCATCTTTAATCTGATCTTGTTTCTTTTCTTGTTTGTCAAAATAACTTTCCGGATCCTCAATTCGTTCTTCATCAAAACCAGTTTGTCCGGTAACGTATTTCCTTGGTTGCTCCTTTTTTTTCCTAATTTCAATTCTAATTTCCTCTTGAATCTGTTTATATCTCTCTTGAGATTTAACATCATCCAGTTTAGACATTTTCTCAATCTTCTCAGATTCGTCGCCTTCTCCCTTGTTACTATCCATCATCTTCTCTGCTTTCTTCTCGTTTTTGCCATAAAGACTACTAACCATCTCATCCGTATCCTGTCGATTAATTACCGTCTTTGCTACTTGTTTAGCTACATCTCCAACTGCTTTTCCTGAGGCCTTAACAGTACTCTTCCCCACCTCCAACAACTCCCCCGCTACATCTCTAAAAACTTGATTTGCCATACTACCCAGTATAGCCTTTGTTCTTTTCCATGTCCTTTTCAATTAACTTTCTTAAATAGACCGCCCTTGGCATTTTTAGTTTTTTGGCCACCCAATCTAAATAGTTCCCAATCTTCGGCGAGATAAAAAAATTAAACCTGGTATCCATCTGTTCCGCCGCATATTCCAAAGCACTATTTAAAATCTTTTCTAAGTCTTTGCTATCTGAGTAGGGAATAATCGTCAACTTATCATTTTTTTGCCCACGTAAAAATAACGGATCTCTATCATTTTTGTATAAAGCAACTACAGGTTTTCCAATTTCTAAAGCATATGTTAGGCAATGACCAACATTTGCTGTCGAAGGATAGGAGATCTCTACCACAACTATGTCTGATTCCTTGATATCATTCATCGATTTTTTATACCAAAGATTCCTTGAAGCTTCACTTTTATCTATGTCATCAGTAGCGTTAAATAGTCCCCCATATTTAAGTTTAATTTCACTTTTCTCTAAAATTGCTTTAATTATCTTATAGTATTCCATTAACTCTTTTTTCTGCGTGTGAGAAGCTACAAAAGTAATTTTCATATTATTTCCTTGCTTTCAAGTATGATTCAATAATTTTCTTATCAGTTGCTTTATGATTATTAATTACACTGTGAGGTACTTCTGGAGACTCAAATTCGTCCCACATAACCTCGAACGACATTTTATCTATCACATGATCTTTCGACAATATTCTCTTCATTACTCTTTTAAGGGATAGTATTTTTGGTGACTTAACCAAAATAAATTTAATAGTTGGAAACATTTTTTTATACTCTTCTCTATTTTTTTCTTTTGTGAATGCCTCAGCTATTACAATATTATCTTTGTATTTTCCAATCAATTCAGAAGTCTTTTTAATTACCTTACTTACAAATTTATCTCTATCTTTCTGCTCATATTTCCCTTGCTGAATCAGTTTTCTCTCGTTTTTATCAATTAATAAATCAGCGTCAAAGAAAAATTGACCAAGTTTTTCTTGTATCAATTGACCTATGTAAGTTTTTCCTACACCAGGAGGACCTATTAGTACAGGTATCATTAAAACTCCCTTCGGCCTTCGAAGGCCCGATTTAAAGTTTGTTCATCGGCATACTCAAGATCAGCTCCAATCGGTAAACCTCTACCTATGCGAGTTATTTTAAGCTTAATCTTTTTATCATTAACCAATTTACTGATAAACATACAAGTCGCCTCGCCTTCCATATTTGGATTAGTGGCTAGAATCAATTCCTTTATTTTACCATCTTTTAGCCTAGAAATTAAGTCATAGATATGTATCTCATCCGGACCAATATTATTCAAAGGCGAAATCGCTCCCCCCAAGACATGATACAAGCCATTATAAAATCCACCCTTTTCAACCGCCAAGACATCCAAAGCTCTCTCCACCACACAAATCTTCGTTTGATCTCGAGTATTATCTCTACAAATCTCACACGGATCAGACTCCGAAACATTGTGGCACATTAGACACTCTTTGGTGTCTCTCTTTAATCTTTCAAGCGCCTTAGAAAACCTATCAAGCTCTGACTGAGGATTAACCAACAAATAAAAAACCAACCTTTGAGCCGATTTCGGCCCAATTCCAGGTAGTTTTTCAAATGACTCAATTAGTCGCTGAATCCCTTTGGCAATTTTCATCTATTACATGCCTCCCATCGGGCCTTGGCCTTTAAGCATTCCGGAAAGACCCCCACTCATCTCCGAGAGCTTTTTGGCTGCCACTTCTTGAGATTTTTTAATTGCTTTGTTGATCAACTCTAAAACCCGGGCATTACTCATGCCGTCAATCTCCAAAGCTTTAAGTTTTTGATCGCCAGTTATAACAATCTTAATTCCATCTTCGTCAATCTCTATCTCCTCGACTGCTAACTGCTTCTGAATAGCCATCGCCTGATCACGCATTTTTTTCAAGTTGGCCAATTGTTTAATTTTATCAAACGCCATTATTAATTCACCTCCACTCCAAAAACTTCTTCAGCTGTTTTTATAATATCGTCCTCTAGCTTGGCAGTTATATTATCATCAGGGCTACTAGCCACCACTTTCTCTGCTTTATCTCCTAAATAAAAGCGGACATTGATCGGTTGATTTAAAATCTTACTAGCTGTCTCTTCAACTAATCGCCTGTATCTCTCTGCTTCCAATCTTTCTTTATGAAACTTGTAAAATACCTCTAACACCAGATATTTACCATCAAAACCAGTCGGTTTAGTGGCTCTTAATAATGCTTCTAAACTATGATTTTGGGGTCGCAAAGATTCTAAGATCGCCTGCCACTTGTTCATTACCGAACTTAACATTTGCTTATCCGGTTTCGCTGATACTGAAGTCTTAACTGATACTTTTTTTTCAGTTTCACTCTTAGTTGCAGTTTTAATTTCACCACTTGCCTCTTCAACTTGTTCAACTCCTAAGTCAATCATCATTAATTCCAATGGTAAGACCTCGATCACTGAATTTTTAATCTCACCAACTGCCCTGTTTGCTTTAACCAAACACTCTCTTAAGCGTTTAACGTCCACATAATCATCCTTTCGTCCAGAGGACGATCGGCCTTTGGCTGAAACTTCGATCGAAATAATCTCCAATTTGTGAAGCATTAGCTCTCTTAATCTTTCTACCAACTCAATCCCCATCTGCTTAACATCTACGCCTGCTTCAACCGCTTGATTAAGCCACTTGATCCCGCTTTTTGTTTCTCCCTTGTAAGCTAGGCTAATCAAATCATTAATATTTCTTCCTGTCATACCTCGATCCAAGCCTTCATCAACTCGCTTCGAACTGATCTTCTTGCTCTTGGCCGATAACTGCTCTAATACCTTAACCGCGTCTCTAAAACTACCATTGGCCTTATTGGCAATCTTTACCAGATCTTCTTTTTTTATCTCAATTTTTTCGCCCTTAACCACACGATTTAATGACCTCACCAACTCCTCTGTTTTGGCTTTATCAAACTGAACTTGAAAACACCGTGACACAATTGTTCCCGGTAATTTATTAGGTTCGGTGGTACAAAGCACAAACTTGACTTGCTCTGGCGGTTCTTCCAAAGTCTTTAAAAGAGCATTAAAGGCCTCGTTAGTTAACATATGAACTTCGTCAATAATATATACTTTAACCTTGACCATACTCGGTACTAAGTTAATCTTGCTCTTAAGTTCTCGAATATCATCAATACCTCGATTGGAAGCGGCATCAATCTCGATTAAGTCCAAACACCTGCCCTCGGTAATTGATTTGCAATGACTGCACTTATTACACGGCTCTCCGTTTTTGGAGTCTGTGCAATTTACTGATTTGGCTAATATTCTGGCACTTGAGGTCTTACCTGTTCCTTTGGGACCAGTAAACAAAAAGGCATGTGGTACTTCTTTACTGCCTAAAATCTCCAACAAACTATCTCGTACCTTCTCGATATCCAGTTCATTTATCTTTTGGGGTCGATATTTTAAATAAAATGCCATTGCTATAAATTACTTATGATGAACGCCTAACAAATGTAGCATACCATGCTTAATTAAGAAAGGAATTTTATGGCCTTTTTTCTGAGCCTGACGCTTGCAAATGACTATATCCCCCAGTCTTATCACTCCATCCGGTCCCTGTTCTTGATCTAAAGGAAAAGACAAGACATCAGTTGGTTTATCAATCTTTCGATGTTTCTTATTAAGTTTCCTAATCTCATTCTCACTGACGAAAGAAAGATCAGCTACTACCTGACTCTTCATAAGTTTTGTCTAACTACCTCAGCCACCGTTTTTCCATCAGCTTGACCCTTAAGTTCGCTTAACACTGCTCTCATCGCTAAGCCAAAATCAGCTGTCACTTTCCCTTCAGTCTTGAGTTTTAGAACTACCTTAACTATCTCGTCTCGACTCATTTCTTCTGGTAAATAAGCTTTAATTACCTTAATTTCTGCTTCTTCTTTTGAGGCTAACTCTTCTCTACCAGCTTTACGGTATATATCCACTGACTCTTGCCTTTTCTTGGCTTCTTTCTTCAAGATCTCAGTTACTTCTTGATCACTTAATTCTTTGTTTAGCTCGATAGTTTTGTTCTTAATTGAAGCCACCACCAACCGTAAAACCGACACTTTTTGCGGTTCTTTATTTAGCATTGCCTGCTTTAAATCATTTAGGATTGTTGTCTCGCTCTGGCCCATTGCAACCTCTTTCTTCTTTTGCTCTGACGTTTATACTCAGACATTTTTTCCTTCTTTTTAACCGAGGGCTTTTTATAGTACTCTCTATCTTTTAACTCAGTTAAAAACTGATCTTGCAAGATTTTCTTTTTGAATTTTCTGATGACTTGATCAGAAGATTCTCCAGGTCTTGCCTGAACTGTAATTGGCATTGATGCCAACACCTCCTTTTACTTAAAAACTTTTTACAATTTTAATTAATTCTTCTAAATTTAAACTACTGGGCTTTACTTTTTTATCATGTCTCGATCCGTTTAGGATTATATGCTTACTTTGATGAAAATACCAGTCCGCCTTGGGGTCTGCTTGTTTCAGCTTTTCATAAACCAAAGTTAAATCCAGATCCTTTTTTGGTTGGCATTTTATCGACACAAACTTGCTATTAGGCTCTTTTCTAACAACTAGATGATAGCCTTGCTTTTGGGCCATCTTACAAACTCGACTCATCTGCGTCTCAATTGCCAGGGTTCTACCCCATTTACTATTAAACTCTTGCCCTTCTAGGATTTCTTTTTCAGCGTGAATTTTTTGTCTTAAACCAAACAAAATGGCATTTAATAATCTCTCACCCTCTTCAACTAGTTCTAAATCGTTTAACTTACCAGATAATTTTAAATGGTCAAACAAATGGTGAAGCATAAACTCATATCGATCATTTCCGGATTCTGGCCAGAAAAAATCCTCGAACTGATCTACTTCAATCACCACTTCTACTAATCTTTTAATCGCTCTTTGATGTTTTAAAGTGACCAATTTCCGACTCTTTAAATAATTAAAGACCAGTTCAGCAGCACAATTTCTCTTATTTTCTTGGTGATGATCAAATCTGCCTCCACCAGTATCCACGTGGACTATATCCGGATCGCTATCCACACTACTACCTTCCAAGCTAGAACCTGCCGGTACGAACTTCAATTCCGCTTCCTCAAAATCCTGATCAAATCGCCTAAGTAGCCAAACACTAGCAATAGCGTCCAAGTCCGGAAAAATATGGGTGACAATTGTTTTGCTACTCACTTAACCTCTTACAAACTTCAGCTACACTCAATAACTCAGTTTTATCACTGTTCCGTTTCTTCCACTCAACCTTATCACCAGTTCTTTTGGAAATAACCAATCTGATTGGATTTCCAATCAAGTCACTATCCGAAAACTTAACTCCAGCCGATTCTTCCCTATCGTCCCAAAGCACCTCTATCTTAAGATCTACTAACTTCCGATAAATCATTTCCGCTTCTTTCTCTACTCCCTCAAGGCTGACCAACTGAACCTGATACGGCGCTACCACCTCTGGCCAAACTAAACCTTTATCATCATGAAATACCTCTGCATAAGTTCCCATTACTCTAGTTGAACCAATACCGTAACTGCCAAACCAGACCGGTTTCTTTTCTCCTTTTTCATCAGTAAACATGACCTTCATCTTTTCGGCATACATCGTCCCCAACGGGAAAATATTGCCTACCTCGATTGATCTTCCTTCAATTATCTTGCCTTTTTTGCATTTCGGACACTTACCGGTAATCTTTTTATATATCTCGCTATTAGCTCCCCAATCACACTGATCACAGTAATAAATTATGTCTTCACCAGCTTCAGATAAAACTTGAACCTCATGAGTGTTCTTATCAGTAAAGACACCTCCATCAGCCTCGGTTACTCGGTAATCAAAACCAAGTCTCTTAAATATTTTCTTGTAAGCTTCTAAAACTTTAAAGTAGTATTCCATCAAATCTGTCTCGCTAGCATGAACCGAATAAAGATCTTTCATCATAAACTCCCTGCCCCTTAAAATTCCCGATCTAGCTCGAAGTTCGTTTCTAAACTTAGTTGAAAAATGATAGACCGCTACTGGTAAATCCTTGTAGCTTGAGATACTTTTCCGTAGTAAATCCATTACTATCTCTTCGTGAGTAAAGCTTAAAGCAAATTCTTTATCTCTAGTATCTTTAAGCTTGTACATCACCTCATCGGCCTTATCCCATCGTCCAGTTTCATTCCAGATGGATTTTGGATGTAATAAAGGCATTAACAACTCCTGTCCATCAACCGCATTCATTTCTTCCCTGATCACTTGATTAATCTTGGTGACTACTCTAAAACCTAAAGGCAACAAAGTCCAAGAACCGGCCATTAACTGATCCATGAAGCCACCCTGAACCAATAGCCGATGATTTACGCTCTCAGCTTTAACTTCTCTCTTCGCTTTGGGAAATAACTTAGAATAACGCATGACTCTAGTTTATCAAAAAACTCAGGCTGACACTACCACACTCTCCAACCGATCAATTCTGACATCATGATTATCTAACTTATTTCTGTTCTCATCTGATCTGTCACTCAAAATCTCTCTTTCCTCTCTCATGTCTTTAAGCTCTCCCATCACATCAGAGACAGCTCCCAGGATGTCACTTCTAAACTTCATCAATTTTTCATCTATCTCTTCTTTATGCTCATCAAACTTTAATTCCATAGAAATCTTGTGGCTACTCATTTCTTTTCCTAGACCCTTTATCTCTCCTTTCAATCCACCCACGTCCTTTCTTAATTCCCCAATAGCCTTAGTATTTCCATCAATCTTTTTTGTTAATCTCTTATCCATCCCATTCAACCCTCTCTTTAAGTCATTTTTCGTAACTAAATTACTTTGATTATCAACCATAAACTCATTCTACTTAAAACCAAATAATCATGTCAATGATGTCAAACCTACGGCGCCACTTCTTGCCAGAAATAGTAAGGTCTCATTAAGTAGTTATAGGCATTTACTTGTAAATCAGGCCGATAGACAAACACTTCTGCCGGAAAAGTATTATTTAGCAAACTATCAAAATCTCGACATAGATTAACCCCACCCCAACCAACAAAAACACCTTCTGCATCCAGTTGCAAATCAGAAGAGGTATTACACGTATTAATCAAGTTATCAGCCACAAAGACTCCTTCAACATTGGTGACATCATCATCTATAGTAATACTCCCCGAAGATAGAATAGCCAAAAACGAGTTGCTATCAACATTGATGTCATCGTCTATCAAGATATCATTATCTACCAAAATGACTGTTTTCTGACCTCCAGTTACACTCCAAGCTCCTATGGTGCTAGTTGAACCATCATCTTCAAACACCCCCGACACCCCCGGATCATTACCATCAAATACTCCAAAGGAAGTTTCTTCATCCGATAAGATTCGGTAAAAATATCCATAATCTGTCTCGATCCCTTTAAAATCCGTCTCAGCCCGCCACTCGTCACCTGTTTCATTTATCCCCTCTTCTCCAAAATCACCTAGGTCAAGGCTACCGGTATATGACACCAATCCCGATGTCGTCCCGGTTACCAAGTACGGATCACACGCTCCTATACAGGTAGATGGAATATTCGAGGTTACATTTCCTCCATCAGCATGAATATTCCCACCTAAAGCCTGAAACCAAGCAACACGTTGTGCCGAAACATAATAATCAAGTCCGCTGGTACCATCACTGACACCTCCATAGGTACAACCAGCTGGACAAGTACAAACCCAAGCAAGTGGGTCTCCGATATTTAAAGCTACCGAATAACTTCCCGGCGTAATACTACCCGAATTATAGGTACCATCCCCAGCTACATCAAAACCAATTGTGCTAACATACACTTTTGAACCAGCTCCCGGCTCAACACCACTTGCTCCAGCCAGTTGACAAACTCCTCCTACTAAAACCGCTTCTCTGTCATCATCTTGTTTCACTTGCCCCGAAATCGACCCTCCGGCAATCGAACCTCCACCATCTCCTCCTCCATCTCCACCTTCATCTTCTCCATCACCAACAACCGGACTCGCCGCCGGATCATCACAAATAGTAGTACAACACCCATTACCCGCCGGGCAATCTATTGCATAATACGTGCAAACATTTCTCCACCCCCAAAGCTCATACTCAGTCCCACATCTATCTACACAACGATAAACATCTAGACTACAATCATAGGCCCCAGAAGTACACAATTGTTCCCCCTCTTCTTCACAAACAGTCTCTCCACACGCAGCAGTGCAATAAGCTTGAGCTAACACTTCACTTAGCCCAATAGCAAAAGTTAGCATCCCAAAAAATAATATAATCAGGCAAAATTTTCTCATTATCCTCATAGCTCAACCTTTAATAACCTATCATTTTCACAACCGTAACCAATAATGGCTTGGGCGTAAATAACCTCATCTTTTTCTTTTTGAGCTATCACTGTCACCGTCTCCCCAACTTGAAATATATCTTTACTTTTATCAATCGTTATCTTGTCAAAATTCTTAACAGAACTCCTAGAAAAATCTATAAATGTCTCCGACATCTGAATCTCCCTGCCTGTCTTATCTGTTGTCGTTTCCGGCATACACTTAATTCCCACTTCCTCACCCACCTTTATCTCATAAATGTAATCTTTTTCTCTCAGCTTAAGTATTCCCTTGTCAAATGAATCTACCGTTCCAATAAGCTGTAACTTAATCGGATAGACATCAAACTCATCCTCTTCATAAAACTGCTCTCCAGGTAAACCAACTCTCCTAGGTTCTTTATTTAAACCTGAGAGCTGATTGTCTGCAAACTTACTTTGAATTTTACCCAAAAAACTGGTGTCCAGTCCTCTGGTTATTTGGTTCTCACTAGTTGATCCAAAATCATAAAAAATCAGTAAACCTGCCAAACTCACCACCAATACCATTATTAACCCCAACACATAAATCCAGATTTTTTTCATCCCAATCATTATGAAATAAATATATCAAGATAATAAGCTCTAAGCAACTAGTTATTTGAATAAAACAAATCTCGCTACTAAAGCATCTTCTTCTATCAACCCCTCTAGCTTGGCCTGTTGAATAAAAGCAATATATCTAGGTAATGTCTTACCATCATGCTCTTTTTCACCCTGCATAAACCGATCATATGTTTCCCTGTCTGACATATACCTAAAAGCCCCATTGGGATTAACAATTATTTGATCAAGAGTGTCAATATTAAATCCCCATTCTTCAGGATAACTACATGGTATACCCATAATCCCTCTACACGACTGAAACTCATTTCCAGCCGTGTTAGCCATTGGTATATCTACTATAATTCTCTCGTTTATAACTGAATCGAAAAACTGTTCAAGGCTAGCGTGGCCATCGACAAACCCATCATAGTAGTTACTATCATCAACACTATGAAGCTGATCCGAAACCCTACTTATCGGTACTAAGTTACCGTTCTTGTCCTTTTCTGCCACTCTAACTAAAATCCTATTACCATTATCTTGAACCATTGTATTAATTATCTCAGCTACAGTCTGTACTTTGTCAACATCCTTAAAATACTTTTCCCTAGTTCCAATAAGCACTCCACCAGATTGAATAGTTATTGTATCGTACAACGTCATATCCTCTTTCGAAGCGTTCCCTTCTTGATCCCTTACAGCCGCTGACCATCCACCACCACTCACCACTATTCTTTCTTCCACAGTCATCCCGGTTACCTCTAAGAACCTAGCCTCCATAGCCACTTTTGAAGCCGCTTCCATCTCGCTATAAATAGTTATCTTGCCATCTTTTATCTCCCCCATTCTATTGCCATCTACATCCTCTATTCGTTCTCCATTCTGGTGAAATCCATAACTATCTAGTTTGGCTTGCAACTCTGATACTGCTGCTGATTCCACCAATTCTTCACTCACTTGAACAATCCTGTTATTCGCCGCATCAAACCACTCCACCAAATTTCCATCTTTATCAAATCCCCCTACCACGAAATGCCCCTCTGATCTTCCACTAGTCACCGGTACAACCATCACTTTTTCAACCTGATCACTCTCTGGTCTATAAATTTCCAACTGAAAGTCATCAATATTTACACCCAAAGGCATTAACGACGAATAAGTTAAGCCGCTTAAATCTTTGGCTATCCATTTTTCATCCGAAGATTTATCTATAACATTAACATTCCAACTACTACCTGCTTTGTTATATCCATACTCAAATCTAGTATCAAACTCAGTAAAAGCTTCATCTAAAGTACTTGACTTTAATACTCCTTGACGCAATAACTTTACAACCAGAGTATTCTCCATGGCCACTAGATCTTCACCAGCTAGCTCATAAATTTCATCTCTTAATTGTTCTTGGCTCCCGCCACTATTCAAAGCAAAACCTTCTGTGCTAGTTGGATAAGGAGCCACTCCTCCGCCATTATCTTCAACCACTGCAGTTTCTTGAACGACTGCTTCAGTATCTCCACTAGATGATTGGTCCATCGAACCCGTCTCGGCTTCCTCAATTACCGGCAAATCAGCTTGAGGTTCGTTAGGTAACTCTGCAGCTTCAACTTTCATTGAAGAGCCTCCACAATCAGGCGCAGCATCAGCAAGACTTTTTAATAGATACCTAATCCCTTCAGCTTGTTCTTCACTTATAACTTCTCCCGTTAATGCATCAACCATTTTGTCCGCATTTTCAATAATAAGCGGAACAGTTATCAACACTGGAGCTAAAACTCCAGCAACAGCTCCATATCTAACCACTCTTTCAGAAAAGCTTTTTGGTTTATTTGTTCTTGGACTTTCTGAGCTTCGATTTTCACCAGAATTATCCGAAGTCTGCGAAACAGGCTCTACTACCACCGGCATACCTTCAACATGATACTCACCAACTGACTTTGTCCCCTCAAATCTTTTCAAAAATTTATCATACATCGACGGTTTTCTATTACTCCCTTCCTCAGGTTCATCTCTAAAGTCATTCTCAAAATCATGAGGTCGAGGCATAAAACTTAAACTCCCTCCAACAACTCCCTTATTTATTGCCAGTTTTGCATCAATTTTAGAAAACTCCATTTCTAGTTTTCTTAACTTTCTGCCATTTAACGGCACTATTCCTGATTGATGAAGTTGATACACCTTCTTTAGCATAGCCTGCTTTATTTTTTGTCCTGGTTGAGCAACCACCCAATTATCCGCCACCTCTTTTATGGTATTTATTTGCTGATCATCTTGAGGGATCACGCCAGTGTCGAACTTCACCCGTGGTAATTCCTGAGGAGGAACGTAAACAGTTGTCATCTCCCCAGTTTTGGTATTAAAAATTGGCACCACTCGATCTTCAGTTTTTTCATTAAGCGCTTCAGGAGTTATAGCTATCAAATTCCTTTTACCTGCTTCAAGAAATCTATCATACGAATCATCCGGAAACACCAGTACTGAGTCCTTTACCCACTCAGGAGGTTCTCCACTTTCTTCATCCCTGGAGGTAAGTTTATTAACTGGAATCACAATTATTTTCGCAGTTGGTTTTCTCCTAACGCTTTCCAAATCTATTCCATTAACAATTCCAGAATCAACCTGTTCCAAAGGGTCAATATTTGGTTCAAGTTGATTTAACTGTGTATCCGTTTGAACTATGCGTTCTCCAGTCATAACTACCTATAGTATATCACTATCTATGGTATTTCCATGTGTATTTTATGTGTATATAGCAAAACAGACACCTCTTGGTGTCTGGCTTCTGTTACTTAATAACAGTCTACTCATATTAGTATCGTAAAATATACTATGGCTTAAGTCAATCGGAAATAATTAATTATAAACACGTCGATATTTCTGATACATCAAAGGGAAATTACTACACCAGTCCTTAATATATTTTCTCGAACTAAAAAACGGCTGTAAATCAAGCAGTAAATCTTTCGGTTTAATCAACTCGATTTTTTTATCCAGTTCCCGCCATATACTCTCCACTTTATAACCTAATTTATCCAAATACTTTTCATTCGGCTCAATCTTCTGATTCATATACCAAATCAGGTCATAATAATCCCGACCCTTAACCGTAATTCCGGTAGCTCCTTTTTTAAACACTCTGGTTACACAAGCGACCATCTTTCCAGCCATCATCACCGGCAAACTATAATGTTTAATCATAGCTGACATTTGATCCTCTATCAGCGGTGACAACTCAGTTTCAAAACTGTCTTTCAATCTCTGGTTGATTTCTACCTTAACATGAAGCTTCTCCGTATCAAAAGCAGATAACTCAAGCTTGCTTAATAACTGAAACTTAAAAGTCAGTCTACCAATCTTCTCTCCATCCTGAATCTTGCACTCAACTCCCTTAAGTCCCAGATGGCTAAAATACACTAAAATTTTATCAGCGATCTCTTTAAGTTTCACCGGCCTGTTAACTTCAAAATCTAAGTCCTCAGACATTCTATCCAAGCCATAAATTTTTCTAAGGGCCGTCCCTCCATAAAAAACCAAATCATTGCCGATTTCGCTGTTGAAAATTGCAAACAAGATATGACTTTGCAGATATTCCTTGAGTAAGATTCTCACCGTCAACGGATCAAGATTATCTTTTGTGGCTCTATTGGCTATGGCTTTAAGCTTTTGATCAATCGGATGCATAATGGTCTAGTTTCAATTTTATCATCTTTGTTTTCTTGGTCTGATTAATCTTAATATATCTCTTAAACTCACTCCAATCTTTTTTGGTTAACAACTCTACTCTTAATCTTTTTTCAACCACCGGATCATAACCTTTCTGACTAAAATCTTCTCTATCGGCCAATAAATATAGATAATCAAATAAAGCTTTGGCTTTAGTAGCCATATAGTAACTGCTGTCACCATATGCAATCACTTCGTAACCTGTAAATAGTCTTTTGGTGATAGTCCGATACTCAAATGATCCCAAGGCATTTTCATACTCTCGAGTCGACTTTAGGGTAACACCGGTAAAGGCTTTAACGCCCTCGGTTAAGATCTCATATTTACCCAAAACATATTCCAGAGAAAGGTAAGCCGGTTGACACAAAACACAGGTCAAAAACTCCCGATACTCAACTAACTGACCTTTCTTTTCAAAATATTCCTTGGTTACGTAATATCCATTCTTTAACTGGATTAAACTTCCCCTATCCGTCATTCTCTTAACGCTGATATTCAAAGTATTGTCCGATTCTTTGGCTAAGGCACGCAAAACGTTCTTGGAAAAAAATGGTAATTTTATTAATTTAGCTATCTTTGCTTTAGTCATATTGTTTGGAATATAGTACAGATTATGTACTATTTCCAGAATATTGTCAAGAAAAAAATTATCCATATAACTGACTATGTGATCCAATTAGATAAAATCGAATCCGATTCTCTTCGACTTCCTTATATATTGCCCTCCAGTCACCAGTGATATTAATACTTCTAAACCCACTCCACTTACCTTTTAATCCATGATCATGGAGAGTCACTACCTTTCGGTCTTTCTCAAAAATCTTAATTCGTTCAACTAGTCTTCTTTTAACCAACAGCGGAGATTTCTTAAATATCTTAATCAATATTCTTTTCTAAAAATCCCACTGCTTTATCAGCACTGTCAAAAGAGTTATAATCTCCTTTATCAAAATCCGCTTCAGACTCTCTTAGTGTCTTGATCATATACTCAGACGGTCTCTCCTCAATCAAGTCAAACTCCACTCTCTTTGTCCGGACCAGGTTTCTGACAAAGCCGTTAATCAGGGAACTTAAACTAATCCCCAACTCTTTGGCAATCATTTGAGCCTGCTTCTTGATCTCAACATCTGTTCTAATATTAATTACAGCTGTATTCATATACACAAAGTATATATTTTATATATACAATTGTCAAGCGCCACTAAACCATTCCCAGGCAAATAAACCACAACCAAAACATGGTTGGAGACAGATAACTTGAAAATAAAAGAAAATTCGTCGTCAGTGCTATTAAAGCCACCCGATAAACCAAACCCTCTTGATCTTTTTTATCAACAACCTCTTTAACCACCAAATAAAACCAAAATAGAAAAATCAGGCTCAACCAACCAATCCCTGAAATCATCTCAAAAACAATACTGTGAGCATCGACAGAAGTATCATTTCTACCTAAAACATGAAAAGCTGGATCTTCCGAAATTAACTTAAAATTACTTAAACCTACCCCAGTAGGGTAAGTCTTTAAACCCACCAAAGATTCTAAATAGTAGTCCCTCACTAGTAAAGTACTTTTACTTAATCCAAAAACCAGAAAAACCGCCAAAGCCAATCCAATCACCCATTTCCCCCATTGTTTAATTTGTTTGTTATTCTTAACATTTATTAAATAAAGTACGGCTACAATAATACTAAGCAAGGCCGTTCTTGACTGAGACACAAAAACTAACCAACCACCAAATCCCAATAATCCCCAGTTAACTATTTTGGTGTTATTTCTCAAAAGCCAAACCATTATTATGACAATTAACACGCTCCAAAAATCTCCCAACAGTAAGTGGTTTTTATAACTCGAGAAATGCTCGAACAGACTCATCGCTTCTATCCCTAAATCCTTAACTAAGTATGCCTTATAGATATACAACCCACCAAACACTAGTCCCATTATCACCATTAACTTATCCCAATATTTTCGCCATCGTTCTCTAAGGTTAAAACTCACCAACCAAAACTCCCCACCGGCGATAAACATCAGCCAATCTTCCAAACTATTAACTCTATTCTTCGACCAAAATATACTTATCCCTAAAATAAGCAATACTAACAAATACCCCTTAAAATACTTTGGTATTTTTATCTTACCCTTACTCATCTTGACAATTAATAAGCTCAACAGTCCCACTACCACACCGAACATCTTGACTAACAACAGCTGTCTACCGAAACCGGCTAAGAATAAAAAAACTAAAATAATTCCTGCTAAAACCTCAACTATCTTCATCTAAAACTCCCAACAAAACAAACCACAACCATAAAAGGCTGGGGACAAAATAACTTAGGTTAAAAATCAGATTAACCGTCAAGGTTAAAAACATCACTTGATAAACTATATTTCTCTCTCGATTCTCTTTCAATACTCGCCTTATCTGCTCAATAAACCAGTAAACAAAGATCAATCCAAACCAACCCATACTAACCATCATCTCCAAAGGCCAACTAAACACCACCTCGGAAAAATCAGAAAAATAGTTCAAATGATATTGTGAATCAGCCGAAATCTTGCCAAAATTAGCTAAACCAATTCCCAAAGGATGCTTCCATAAAGACACCATAGCTTGAACGTAATAAACTCTGGAGCCTAAAGTTGTCTTGACTCTACCGGTCAGAATAAACAACACTAGCCCCAAACCGATAATGGCTAAACCCAGTTTTTTATACTTAGCTTCCACCTTCAAACGACTAACAAGAAAAATTACACCGACCATCAAACCCAAGTAAGCCGATCGTGATTGAGACACAATCAGCATCCATCCCCCAACTGCCAACAATCCCCACCAATAAATATTCTTACTTTTAAATAATTTATAGATCACTCCCACCATAATCACCGACCACAAATCGCCTATATTATTGTGATTTAAAAAATGCGAAGTCGGTAAATACACACTCCAAGCATTTATTGTCGGTTCTCTGATTAGGTTAAAGAAAACAAATAAACCGCTAAATACCACCCCAAAAGCTATTAATAGCTTGTCTAGGTATTCTTTAATCAACTTCGGATAACTTGAAGCTACTACCCAAAACAAACCTCCAGCGACAAACAACAACCAATAACTAAAGCTTTCCTGTTGATTGCCCCCAATAAATACACCTACCTCTAAAATGACCAAAAAGACTAAGTACCAAAGCCAGTTAGTAGGTGGTTTCAGTTGTTTCTTTTTGATTACCACAGCTAGTAAGCTCAGTCCTAGTATTACTCCCCCTAAGTGCGTCCAAAACAAAAACTTCCCCAAACCCGTCCAAGCAAAAATACTAAATAAAGCAAACAAGACTATCATTCTGCCATAAAATTCTCTTCTACATATCCCCGATAAGCACCAACTTCTAATGGTCTATTTGGAACAATTTGATTATCGTAATAATACAAACACCCCTTCTTTGCATATTCAAATAATAAACAATAATCTATCACTTCAAGACTCTCCTCCCTTTGACCTTTATCCAAATAATAATTAGCTAGCTCCATATAAAAATAACTCCAATATGGAGCTAATCTCAATGTCATCTCCCACAACGGAATGACCATCTGATTTTCTCCTATTTCGTTAGCTTTCAGACCTAATAAATAAAAAAGCTTCACAAGCTCCTTACTATTTGGCTCAAACAAACTAATATAATCTACCTTCGACAACATTTCATCAAAGACCAGTTCAACCTTATTATTCCCTGACACTGAAGGAATATCCACCTTTGATCTACTCTTAACTAACTCATACACATCACCCATCTGTTCACTTCTAAGTTCCGCCAAATTAACCAAACTCCTCAATTTAATCTCTGTTGAACCTAACTCTACTAATGGAATTACCTGGTATTTTTGCAACTTCACCATTCCCATTAAGATCAAGTCAGGTCTATTCCTCAATATATAAATACCTTCAACTACCAAGATTAAACCAAACGCCACAATCCCCACTAGAAAAATACACCATTTTCTCATAAACTAAGTATAACATGTCAAAATATTCAAAAACTAAACTTTGTTTAGTCTGTTCTCCTGGTGGACATCTTTATAAAACTTTTATGCTTAAAGAATGGTGGGAAAAATATCCACATTTTTGGGTCACTGACCCTTTAACAAAAAAGCTTGAGTTCCCTCAAAACGAAAAAGTCTATTACGGCCACTTTCCAGTATCCCGCCATCCAATAAACTTTATTAAAAATTTATTTCTTGCCTACAAATTACTCAGAAAAGAAAAACCCAATTTAATTTTTTCAACCGGAGCTGGAATAGCTCCACCCTTTTTTATCATAGGAAAACTGATGGGAATTAAATTAGTCTTTATGGAAACTTTTATTTTCAGTCCTGAACCAACTCTATCAGGTAAGTTAATTTATCCCTTCGCAGACCATTTTGTTATCCAAAATAAAAAACTAAAAAATATCTATCCTCGAGCCAAATATTGGGGTAAAGTGCTATGATTTTTGTTTCAACCGGTACCTTACCCTTACCATTTTCACGACTAGTCGATACTGTTATTGATTACTATCAAGATAAACCAAACAATCACATTGTAATCCAGTCAGGAGTTTACCAACCGCTAAGCTTACCCTCCCACATTACTTGCAAACCATTTATTGATTTTAAACAAACCATTCAACTCTATCAAAAGGCTGATTTAGTCATTTCTGCTGCCGGTGAAGCCAGTGTCTTTTTGATCCTCAAGCATTCAAAAAATACACCTATCTTTGTCCCAAGGGTCAAGAGTTTCCACGAACATGTCGACAATAAACAGTTAACTACCTGCAGCTATTTAAAAAAACACCAGTTAGCTGACATTGCTATTGAGACTCAAGAACTAATTAATCTCCTTATGCTTAATCGTCAAAATTCAAAAAGAAATAACAAGAAGCTTCCTCATAAATCATCAAGCTTAAATAACTTGGTTAGCAGTCTTCACTCAATCACTTAACATCCGTTATTCTCCATGTCATTAACCTACAAAAAAACTAAATTAGTTTTATTCATTCTTGTATTACTAAGCTTATTATTTTCTTTAGTCATCCTTGCAAAACCAATGCAAACTCTAGACATCGACGCCTACTCACGAGTTGTTAATGCCGTTATTATTTTTAATCAAAATAAAATTTATAATTTTTACCACGATACTTGGCTTCCTTTTCATCAATCCATTATTATCTTGTCATTACACCTATACTCATCGCCTTATATTTCTCTGAGAGTTATCACTTTAATCTCAAGCTCCCTCTCTATCGTTTCATTGTACTTATTTACTAATAATTTAATTAAAAATCGCCTCATTGGGATCATCGCCACTACCCTATTTACCATTTTTCCATTAAGAATTTTTTTATCTACTATTACTTTATCAGAGCCAATTTTTTTATTTTTTCTTATTTCTAGCCTAGCTATTTTAATTAAAAAAAATCCAAATCATTTTCTATGGTTACTTTTATTAAACATCGCCCACGGCATCCGTTATGAATCATGGTTTATTCTACCTTTTATTTGGCTATTTATTGCCCTAAGCTACAAGCTAAATCTGTTCAAAAAAATACTTCTCATTTTTTTTTCCACTCTGGTTCCTCAGTTATGGCTAATACAACAAAAAGTCTTTTATAACGACGCTTTTTATTTTTTTAAGGTTAAGTATCTGTATGCTCAAGGCAAATTAATTTCATCTTATTCTAATTTTAATCTAAGTTTTACCAACTGGAACAATCAGTTAGCTAATACTATTCCATTTTTTTTCACTTTAATTTATTTTTATGGACTATTTATATACTTTAAAAGTAATCAATCACATAATAAAAAAATCATCTCAATCATTCCCATATTTCTCTTTTTCTCTTTAGTTATCCAAGTTTATTTAGGTTCCATGGAATGGTTTCCAGCTAGACTTCTTTATACTTGTATCGCCTTAGGTATTCCAATAATCTCATTAGGCTTACATGCCCTTTTCACTTCTTTGAAAAAATATTTTCCTTCTTACCTATTATTTTCCCTGACAATAATAGGATTATATTTAATCTATCCAAGTGTTTATAAAACATTTTATAATTCCCGCTACATGCATCTAACTGGCTTTCCTATCGAAAAAAAAGATGTACTTGATATCATCTCCTTTTTAGATAAAGTTGATATTACTCAGGTAAATTATTACTCCAACTCTTCATCCCGCTCTTTTGATGATTTTATTATTGCTTACTATACTCAAATACCAGTCAATGTATTAACATACGATATTAATAATTTCACCCCGTCATCAAATCCAAAATATCTATCTATTATTGAAAAAAAATCTATCTCAACTAATCAAATACTTGATATGCTTCCCGAACCCCTTTATCAAAACCAATCCTATATAATTACCCAATAACTATTTATGAAAATTCTATTCATTACCCAATTATTACCTTACCCGCCATATACTGGCGGCAAATGCAAAACTTTTTCCATCTTAAAAATACTAGCCAAATCCCATCAAGTTCATCTAGTTACCTTTCACACTCGGAAAATTGATCTTGAACAAATAAAAAAACTTGAAGCTCTACTTAATATCAAAGTTAAAAGCTTCTTCCATCCCTTGGTTACCGCCCCCAGTAAAGATATCAAATTTACAGCTTTTAAATCAATATTCTCTAATAAACCTTTTCGGGTTTATAAATATTTTCACCTTCCCATGGCTCAGTACTTAAGCAACCTAACGCAAAAAATACGCTTTGATCAATTTCATCTTGACCACAACACCTCAATTCAATATCTTCCCAATTTAAACAACAGCTCCCAAAACTCTGTTTTTTATCACGAACACAATATCAACTCCATTGCCATGCTCCGGATGTTTCGTTATTCACGACGACATCCCATCTCCCGTTTATTTATTTTACTAGATGCTTTAAAAAACTACTTTTATGAAAAAAGAATAGTCAAAGAGGTCCCCAAAATATTAGCTATTAGCCCAACTGATCGTCAACTATTAATCAAGCGCGGAGCTCTAAAAAAAAGTACCCAAGTTTTACCCACCCCATTCACACCCAAACCTCTTTTTAAATATTCTACTTCTTCCCCGACCATTATCATCATCGGTTTAATGTCCTGGGCTCCAAATAAAATTGGCACTCTCTGGTTTGGCAACTACGTTTATCCAATTATTAAGCAGTCTATTCCCAACTGTAAACTTTTCATTATCGGTCCAAATCCATGTCGCAACATTTTCAATCTTGAACAAACTGATCCCTCCATAACTGTCACCGACAAAGTTGATTCTCTTGACCCTTATTACCAAAAAGCAAATCTACTTGTCGCTCCAATTCCTTTTGGTAGCGGTATTCGAATTAAAATCCTTCATGCGCTAGCTTCAGGTGTTCCAATCGTCAGCACTCCTATAGGCGCTGAAGGTATCAATCCGAGAAAGAAAAACGGTGTCATCATCGCTCCATATCAAACTCAACCTTTTGCTAAAGCTGTAATTAAACTAATGAGTAACAAAAAGAATTCACTCAAACTCAGTCAACAGGGACTTAATTTAATCAAGAATTACTATTCTGAAAACCAGTCATCTAAAATATTACTTAAATTTTAGCTTAACACTCTTTAACTCTCTTTTAATAATCCCGATCATTTCCACTAAGTTTACTTTTGTTCTACGATTACACAATAACACTCTGCATCCACGTCTACAATTTCTGATCATTTTTCTCTGTTGCTTAGCTTTTCTCTCATTCCAAATTTTTCTCGGAGAATCTAATAAAATATTACCTATGGAATCGAAGAAAAAACACAATCTTACATCTCCATTTATCGAAACATTAAAACTTCTTAAACCAACATAACACCGTTTCCTCGCCCCAAACTTTTCTGGTCCTTCTCTAAAATAATCCTTGTAATCTCTTAATTCACTTAAAGTATTCCCAATCATTTTTCCATTTTTTTTCATTTCGATTAACCGGTTAATCATTGCTATTGCTTCAATTTTTTCAGGCCAATGGTTGCTTTTTTTATACCACTTCGGATCATGTTTACAACTACCAATGTTTTCAATCAAAGCTTGAAAATACACTACCTCAACACCTTCATCCTCAACCCAATCAATTATTTTTTCAACTTGATCAATACTGCTTCTCATTAGAATAGTCGTTACTCCAATCTCTAAATTACTTTTTAATCTTTTCTTAGTTTCTTTTATCATTTTTATCACACGCTCCGCCTTCAAGAATGCCTCTTTTCTCCCGCGACTTCTATCGTGTACGCCTTTTAAACCATCAATCGAAACATGTATTCCATTAATTCCGGCTTTAACTAACTTATCCAAATTTTCCTGATTAACAATAAATCCATTTGTATTTACAAATGTCCGTAATCCTAATCTATTTGCCTCTTTTACAATCTGGCAAAAATCCGGGTTAATAAATGGCTCACCCCCAGAAAAACTAATAGAACTTTCTCCAACCCAATCAGCTATTTTTTTCAAAACCAATCTATATTGCTTCAAGTTCATTCTATCTTTAGAAGTTTTAAGTTTCCATATATCACAGTGCTTACATCTAAAAAAACAAGTATCCTCAACGGCTATTGAAATATATACTGGCTTAAGCGGAATTCTGTTTAAATTCCAAATAAGAGGCATCACCGAATTTGTAAAATCATTAAGTATTGCTCTACTTTTCTTCTTAATAAATTTGGTAAGCATAATTATTTACTTATTGTTTAGCCTTCATACGTCTTTGTTTAGTATAGCCTTCAATCCAAAACCTGTCATATGACTTGATAAGTAAATGAGTCCATAACTTCTTAAAATCAAATTTCTTTTTATATATTTTGTTAGTGTACGGTCGAAGCCAAAAATCTTCCCACCAAATTTTCCAGTCAACTTGTTTTTCTATATATTTGGAATCAAGTTTCCATTTGTCAGTTAATAAAAATGAGGCTCGTCCGTTCCAGTAAGCCTTTGACATTAATTGCCAAACTTTATCTGGTTCTTGATGTTCAAGACGCATTTGATCATGGTAAAAACCTTTTAAACCTAACTTATCAAGCTGTATACCAAAATCCATATCTTCACCTCCCCCAATACTAGTCACAGCAAATCTAGGATCGAATCTAATTTTTTTATTTCTAAGTTTTTCAGTATTTAGTATTAGATTTTTTGTATCCAAACCCTGACCGTTTATTATCTTTGATTTTAAATCTACATTCGATTTAAACCAATGCTGAAAATAAAAAAAACGAACTCTGGCTACTACGCTTTTTGGATTCATTAACTTAGTTTTTCCAACGACATAAGTCGATTTCCATTTTCCAATACCCTCAAGTCCATTTTTGACCCAATCTGGGTTTAAAACACAATCATCATCAGTAAAACCTAAATATTTCGACCGATTAACTTGTAAAGCTCTATTACGAGCATAAGAAATTCCAACTCTAGGCTCCACTACATATTTAATTGGCAATCTTCGTTGAAAGTGTTGAACAATATTCTTAGAGCTTTTTTGCTCATCATTATCAATCACAATTATTTTATTAACTTTCACCGATTGCTTTGCAAGGCTGTATAAGCATCTTGCTAATAACTTTTGCCTTTTCCTTGTCACCACTGCCACAGTTAAATCATTAAACATACATCAAAGGCTAAGTAAAAATCCCAACATTACCATCATTAGCTCAAAACTTGGATCCGAATTAAACAAAGTATGAAACTGAGCGTTAATCACGAAAGTTATTACTCCGGCTAAAATACCTAGACCCTGCCAGGATTTAATCGCTTTTTTATAGCTTAACCATATACCTACTCCAATCAAAACAACAAACATTAATCCACCAAACCAACCCAATTCAGCAATAAATAAAATGAACGTATTATGAACCGGATAAAGCAACGATAAAGCATTAGGATCATTACTACTGTTTCTCATTACTTTAGTAAAATTATTTAATCCCACTCCCCACACTGGATTATTCTGTATCATCTTTGATGCCTCTTTCAATAAAATAACTCTTCCCTTGCCACTCCCAACCGTCCAAATATCATTAAAAGTACTTAGCCGTACTTGCAATAATCCACTAAATATTACTAAAAAAGAAATCAAAGAAAGAGCAAGTATTTTAACCGACAAAAACTGATGTACCTTTTTTTTCTTTTTCCAACCCCACCATAAAAAAACAAAGAAAATCATCATTAAAGCAAGCCAAGCACTTCGGCTAAAAGTAGCAAAAACTGCTATTAACCCCAATAAGCTTGCCACAAATAAAACTAATTTATTCTTCTTTGAAAACAACAATCCTGCAAGTGAAAAAGGGAGAAATAAAGAGAGTAGGCTACCAAAATATGTTGGATGGCTAACCAAACCAGAAACTCTATATACCAACCTACTTTCATTGGTAAACCTACCAAATGGAAATCTCACTGAAATATCTTCTAAAAATATTCCCATTGGTTGCTGACTAATAAATTGCCAAGTTCCAATCAATCCAAAGAAAATTAACCCCGATACCAAATACTTGAAAAAAAACTCTCTGTGTTGCCGAAGTTTAAAAAAATATTGGCTAATTACCATTAACCAACCGGTGATTAGTAGTCTCCACCAACCCCATAAAGCTAGCTGTGGAGCATCAGCTTGAAAACTATTTAATAGTCCCCAACCCAAAAAAACAACTACTAGCCAGTTGACCAATAAGGCTCTTTTTTTAACATCCCAACTTTGATTCAGCATCAACAAAAACAAACTCACACTGGCTATCAATTTTGGTGTCATTCCAAAATATAATTTAAATCCCTTTATCCATATTTCAGGTCCGGGAGCTACTACTTGTATGTCATATCCCCGAAAACCTCTTTCAAAAGGAATAGTTAATAACAACCCATAAAACAGTGCAGTCTTAATACTTTTTTTTAGTAAAAACATTACCGCCACAAATACCACAAAAACTAGTGCATAGGCTAATAAAATTTTTACCTTCATTAAAGTAAGCCAAGCCATTCCCAGTAGTAACCAATCCAAATTTCTATTCAACCAGTTTCTCATTTTAATTAAGCTCTTCAATTTCTTCTATTTCCATGTACAGAACATCGATCGAAGGCAAAATTAATTCAATGTGTTGCCCAACTTTTAACTGATAATGACCTGCAAAATACCATTTTGAGTCATGCTCTTCTACCTTCAGCTTAGCTTTTAATACACCATCTATCCATCGAGAGCTTGAATTTATTTCTAATTGACGATCATAAGTTATGTTAATCGTTGCATGTAAAGAAGGTTTTTCTGTCCAAACAGATAATATCTCCGCGATTGCTTTATTTGAACCCATATCTAGCATCTGATCACCAACATAAATATTATTAATTCGCCAAGGTTCTTGATTACGCCAGCGTCCTTTAACAATCACTTCTTTTGACTTTACCTCCTCAAAAACATGATCACTAAGAATCTGGCCATTGATAAAGACTCTATCAAGCCTCAACTCGATTGGAACTCCAACCTCGATCGCCTTTCCTTTAAATATGTATTTACCAGATTTTTGGTTTAACTCAGTTTTTACTTTGACAGTTAAATATACATCCGTTCTTTCATCCCCTCTTTCATAATTCTCCACCCTTAGTACCTGAGCTATCTCTTCGCCCCCTACTCCCAACTCTTTATCACCCTGCTTAATCTTTTCACCCAACCAAAATGGGGGTTTTGATGGTTCAATTTGATTTAAAGACCAATTGCTACCGACTACCTCCAACCTTATAGTTCTCCAAACACCCGCTTGCCGAGAAAAATGTTTAACTATACCAATACTTAAACCAGCAATTAATAAACTAATAAAAGCTTCTCGTAAACCAAAATCCTTAATAATCTTCATTTGTTAACTAATCCTAAACCATATTTCCCTGGAAAGGATAAACAGCTTAGGCCTCTTTTATTTAATTCTCGCCACAATTTTATCACACCATAACTAAACCCACCTTGCTTTGTTACATAAATATCATGCAGAGCTAAGTAACCGCCCCTTCTCAATTTTGGCCAAAATCTACTAAAATCCCTTTTTACACCTTGGTAAGAATGATCACCATCGAGGTATACATAATCCCAATGTCTCTTTGAATATTTTTGACTAAATTTCTGACTGGTCATCAAGTGAAAATCAATATATTTATCTAAACCAAACTTCCCAAAATGCTTTAAAACATCAACTTTACTCCAGAAACCCATCCCACCCCAATGTCTTTTACTATCACTATCTTTGTTTGTGTCATAACCAGCATCAATAAAGTCAACCACTCCCTTTTTATTATCTTTACATGCCATTGCACAAATAGCCGGAATAAATCCATAGCCACTACCTATAACTAAAATTCTTTTTGGCTTTAATATCTTAATCAAACCATAGTGGATCCAACCGTAACCTAAATCGCCAGACTCATAATCAAGCTCATGCCAGTTATCTCCTCTAGCATACTCTTTCAAAAATCTTTTTTCATTAAATATAATCATTCTTAAGATATAATACAGTACAAGATGTCATTTCAAAACTTTATTAACTATTTGACACGCCATAAAAATCCCTCAATTGATTTTTCTGACCTTTTTTCAACAGAAAAAAATCACCATAAATTACTCAAACTATTGCATAAATATCCAACTCCGATTTTCATTTGCGACCCAAGCATCATTCAAAAACGATATCAACGCTTAGAGACACTACTGATTAAATACTGGGGACATAATCATGCCATCGCTTATTCCCTTAAATCCAACTATCAACTAACCAAGTCATTAAAAAATCTTGGTGCTTGGGCTGAAGTAGTTTCTGACTTTGAACTTAATCAAGCTTTAAAAGTAGGTTTTCCCGGAAAAAAGATCATATACAACGGACCCTACAAACCAAATACTTCTCTAAAGCTTGCTATAAAAAATCAAGTCTTAATCAATATTGATAATCAGGAAGAACTCAAGCGACTGTCATCTCTCACCAAAAGAGAATTAATTAATCTAGGCCTTCGCATCAACATCTACGATGATGTTCGCCACTTTGGTTTTAACTTAGATTCAAAAGAACTAAAGGATGTCATTGATCAAATTAATAAACACTCCAATCTTCAACTAGTTAGTCTTCACTGCCATCTAGGCTCCAACATTGATAAACCTCTCCTTTACTCTAAAGCCGCTCTTAAACTGACGAACCTAGCCAACCATCTCCACCAAAATCACAATATAGCTATAAAAATGATTGATCTAGGAGGTGGATTTCCTTCCCATGGACCAAAGCCATTTCAACATCAAACCTGGCAAGCACACTCAATAGATCAATATATTATGCCAATTTGTCAAACAATCAGAAATCATATTTCTTTTAAACCACTTCCCCAACTTATCTTTGAACCCGGTAGGTATTTAGTTGACGATTCTGTAGTATATCTCTGTCAAGTTATTGCTCAAAAAAATTCTCAAAAACGTCAAGTTCTTATCACAAATGGAGCTAACACAATGCTCCAGCTTTCTTACTATCAACCAGCTATCATAAAAACTTATTCCCCTCAGCTAGATCCCCGTACCTCAAAATCACAACAAACAATTGTATATGGAGCAACTTGTAAAGATGACGATTGTTTATATACAGGTAGTCTTCCCAAACTTCAAATTAATGATTTTATAATTTTTTACTGCACCGGAGCATATAATCTCAACTTAACTCCTGAATTTATCTTTCCTAAACCTGACTTGTTGATTTTGTAACCTATCTCATATAGATTCAACCTATGAATCACAATCTACTCCCAACTTATTCTAAGACAAAAATCAATCAAATACTAAAAAACAGAGACCTAGAAGATATAGACACTATCACCTATATTGAAAAGTTTCTAATAAGCAAAAGAGGCTATGTTTTCAAAATACCTCTTCCAAACACTCCAGTCATACTCTTATATTCAGGAGGACTCGACTCGACCATCATATGGATGTACTTAATGAAGGTTTACAATCTGATTGTTTACCCACTAGTTTTGATTCGAAAAGAAAGCCTATTTCCCTATTTTAGCCTTCAAGCAAAATCTATTCGTTACTACTCCAAACTATTAAAAACACAATATCCCAAATTATACCAACCTCCCTTCATTGCTAAATATTACACTCCACAACCAAAAATTAAACAACTCATTCTCAAGCATAGTCTAAACAGCCCAACCTTTTTATTAAATCAATATAATCCCGATACCAATATCATTGGCTATGAGTCATGGGGCCAAACCACCACCTTCAGTTCCGTTGCTTTAGATTACCTTAGACTACTACAAATCCAACACAATCAAGAAGTAAATACCGTTTTTTCTGCTTCAACTTCTAGTGATGGTCTCGGTATCCAACATCAAACTTTAACTGCCCATAGATTGGCCATGCTTAATCTTTGTGTTTCAGCTCAACAATACCAACTTCAATTTTGTTCGCCCGCTATCGAACCACAAATTAATACTTTTATCGGCAAGTCTGAACTCGTTGAATGGGCCAAAAAAAATAACTTGGACCTAAAAAGAACCGATTCATGCGACAGGAACCGCTACTTTCACTGCGGTCAATGTACTGGTTGCTATGGGAGGATATACTGGCAACAACTAGCTAAATACCAAGATAAAACTTTTTACCTCAAACCAAGTATTGACAAACTTAGAAAAAATCTATTTAATTAGTTACGTAAGGAGTTTTAGATGAAAAATTATCACAAACCTCAGAGTAAACGATTCAAACTCAAAGCTATTTTGTATGCAGAAGAATAAACAATAGTTAACTATGAAAAATTATCACAAACCTCAGAGTAAACGATTCAAACTCAAAGCTATTTTAGTCCTAGATGAAGGTTACTAGGTCCTCTAGTAAAATTAGGCAAGCTTCCGGAATTAATTCAAAATTAATCAAAGGTGTGATTGTTCTAATTGAACCAAATAAAAAGTATCTTCAAGAACTAAACCCTGTTGCCTCTCGCCTTTGGGAACTATGCTCTAAACCAATCACCGAAAAAAAACTCATCACTGCAATATCAAAAGAATATAAAATTGACCAACAAACCGCCGCTGAAGACATCAAAATTTGGATTAAAGATTATTTAGATCAAGGCTTACTAACACAACTTGATTAAGACTTTATCTCAACTACTTTACCAAGATAATTCTCTTTAGTTATTTTCCAATTATCTTGAGAATAATTAGCATCCCCTTTAGTTAATAATCTTGACTTACTCTTTGTATCCATCCCAGCTACTCGATGAACAATTATCTCACTGATATTTTTAAACGAAAAAGCTACAATATCTCCAAGTTTTAATTTATCAAAGGGAATTTTTTTAACCACTAATCTATCTCCCTTGGCAATCACCGGCCACATACTGTTTGACATAGCCTCGATCATATACTCGTCTTTTTCTCCAAGACTATATAAAAACTGTTTCATTCTACTGCTTGAAGATTGCACTATTTTTCCGTTTTCAAAATGTAACATTCTGTCACAAAACCGATAAAGTTGTTCCAAGTCATGACTCACAACCACAATCGTTTTGTTACCTTTCAGCTTCTTAATGGCTTTTTCACATTTTGTCTTAAATTCTAGATCACCAACTGCCAATATCTCATCAAAAAGCAATATATCTGCTTCTGAATATAAGGCTGTTGAGAAAGCTAATCTAGCTCTCATACCTGAAGAGTATTTTTTCATCGGCATCTTGATATATTTTTCAATCCCAGCAAACTTAATTATCTTATTTAAATTATCTCTTACCTTTACCTCAGGTAAACCTAAAATAGAACTAAACAAAAAAATATTCTCTTCACCCGTTAATTCAGGGTCTAATCCTAAACCCAAATCAATTACCGGCATTACCCTGCCTACAACTTCGATTTTCCCACTGTCTGGTTTTAAAATACTAGCCATTATTCTTAAGGCAGTTGATTTCCCTGATCCGTTCGGTCCGTACAAGCCTAGCACCTCTCCCTCTCTAATCTTAAAACTAACCTTATCTAGAGCCACAATCTTCTCTTCGTGGCTTGTTTTCCAGTTAGTTAATTTCAACTTCAATCTATTTTCCCGGTACCAACTAAATGATTTAGTCACTTTTTTAAACTCAATCGCTACTTTTTTCATAACTAAATTACATCAGCAAATTTTAATTTTAATTTCCTAAAAGTAAAAATCCCAATTAACAGACAAATCATCGCTGTTATGGTTAAATTAACTAAACTTCCTACATCAATATACTTTTCTAAAATAATTTGTCTACTCAAGATAATTACTCTAGCAATTGGGTTAAGCGCGATTAACCATCTAAATTTTTCCGGAACAATAGTTAATGGGTAAATAATTGGAGTCAAGTAAAACCATAAATTTAGGGCTACTTCAATTGCATAAAAAGTGTCACGATAATAAACATTCAAAGCAGCCGATACTAAACTTAAACCAAGTTGAAACAACAGTTGGAAAAATACCACAAATAAATAAGCAAATAAAAACCAATGGAGTTTAAACCCGCTCAAACTCAACCATAGTATCACAATCCCCAATCCCATAAACCAATCAACCAATCTAGATAGCTGTTTGCTTACCACTAATGATTCCAAAGGGAAATTAGCATTGACCACCAAGTTTCGATTAGCTATTAATACTCCTGTCGACTCTCTCACAGACTGATTAAAAAATCCCCAATTTAAATAGCCAATCAAGACAAAAATATAATAAGGGACATCGCTCACCTTGGTCTTGAATGCTAAAGAAAAAATAATCGCGGTCACTATACTCAATAGCAAAGGGTGAAGCACAACCCAAATCGGTCCCAGTATAGATTGAGAATATCTAACTTTCAAATCTCTTTTTACAAAATTCCTAGTTGTACTAACAAACTGTCCAAAGTTATCCATTTAGCAATATTCTATCCCAATAACCTTCTCACGTCATTAATCGTTATCAGTACCATCAAGCCAATCAAAACCACAATCCCCATTAAATGAATCATCTGCTCCCACGCTGGCTTTATTCTTCTCCGTGTTATCGCTTCTATACCCACAAACACTAACCTACCTCCATCTAGAGCCGGTAAAGGTAGTAAATTAAGAATCGATAAGTTTATCGATAAAATGGCCACAAACTGCAAAATAGCTAACAGCCCTTGTTGGCTCACTCCTTTGCTAATCTGGTAAATTCCCACCGGACCAGCTACATCCTTGGGTACTTCACCTTGAAACAACTTATAAAACATTCCTCCTAAGGAAACCAAGATGTCCTTACCCCAAAGAGTTGCCTCATTTAAACCCACCATCATCCCTCTAAACGGCATTTGCCAGTATGGATAGACTACATAGTCCATATTAGTAATCGAAACCCCCAACGCTCCTTCTCCCTCAGGAATATCATTGTCTATTCTTGGCATAACTACACGTTGACTTCCGTCACTCAAGTAAAACACTACTTCTTTCCCCTTATATTGATTTACATAATCAATAAAACTCTCTAAAGTTTGTTTATTATCCTCCGGCCAATCATGCCCTTTTACGTCAATAATCTTATCTTCCGCTGTAAGCCCTGCTACTTGAGCCGGTGAATTTTCACTCACTCCTGTCACTATTACATAATCAACCAACTCCGGAATCCCCAACTTAGTATAAATAGCCCCAAACAAAACCACTCCCAACAAAAAGTTCATCACTACCCCAGCCAAGAGAACCGCAATTCTAACTCTTTTCTTTTGCGCCCAAAAAGCATGTTTATTATCCGAGCTTGCCCCGCGAAGCTTGTCTTGCGTAGTGGGGTCCTCCCCCAACATCTTAACAAATCCTCCAAAAGGCAACCAATTTAAACTGTATACCGTTCCTTTTATCTTCTTACCCCAAATTCTTGGTGGATAGCCCAAACCAAACTCCTCAATCTTAATCCCAAGCTTTCGAGCCATAACAAAATGCCCGATCTCATGCACTAAGACCAAAATAGAAAGAATGATAATAAAAGTAATTAAAGCCCCCATCACAAACTCAACAGTTCTTTTTCTTTAGCTTCATCCATCTCATCTAACCTCTTATTGTACTCATCCACCTGTTTCTGTAGCCGATCGTACATAGCATGAATATCATCTTCGCTCACTCCATCATCTTCCTTTAAGTTATCAATATCTTTCTTCATCTCTGTCCTCACTTGCCGAATCATCGCTTTACCTGACTCAATCTTTTGTTTTACTACCTTTACCAACTCCAGCCTTCTCTCTTCCGTCAAAGTTGGTATCGTAATCCTCACTTGATCATCTGTCACTACTGGCTTGATTTGAAGATCAGACTTTAGAATAGCTTTTTCAATTTCTTTAACTACCGAAGGATCCCAAGGCTTTATCAATATAGTTTGTGGATCTGGAGCCGTAATCGAAGCCAGCTCCTTAACCTCCATGAGTGAGCCAGTATAAGCCTCTACCTTAATTGATTCCACTAAAGAAGGTCTAGCTCTTCCAGTTTGCACATTTAGAAGATCCTCACCTAAAAGCTCCACCACTCCATCCATTTTCTTACTTCCACTTATAAAAATTCTTTCATCCATGTCTAAAGTTTAACATCAAACTCTAAGCCTAGCAATCTCACCCACCACGATTTTTTCCTTTACTTTAACAGCTACTTCTTCAACTAACTCTTTTATTTTTATCTTAGAATCTCGAATATAAGTTTGACTTAATAACTCTTTAGCGTTCTTAGGCTCCATACTAGCTACCTGCATACTAAGCTCCCTACCCAGTTGTTGAAACTCTTTCCCTTCTGCTACAAAATCAGTCTCACAACCAATCTTGACAAGACTGGCAATTCTACCGCCTGCATGAACATAAGCAAACACTTGACCTTCATTTGTTTCTTTTGAGTCTCTTTTCTTCAACTTCTCCGCTCCTTTGATCTTTAAGATCTCTACCGCTTTTTTTTCATCACCCTTAGCTTCCTCTAAAGCCCTCTTAACTTCCATTATCCCAGCTCCGGTCTTATCCCTTAATGTCTTTATTTGTTTGGCAGTTACTTTCATTTTCGTAAAGCTGTGCCGTCAGACACCGCTTGAGCTATCTTTGACACAAGATATTTAATACTACTGACTGCATCATCATTAGCTGGAATAACAAAATCAACGCCATCATCATCAGCGTTAGTATCCAGAATACCAACCACTTTCACTCCCATTAGCTTAGCTTCTTTAACAACAGCGTGTTCTTTTTTGACATCAACAATAAAAACAGCTTCTGGAATTTTCTTTAACTTCCTTAAGCCCCCCAAAAACTTGTGCAGTTTAGCAATCTCTCGATCAAACAAGACATTTTCTTTTTTAGTATATTTCTTCAACTCACCCGCTTCTTTCTTGGTCTCCAAATCATTCAACTTATCAATGCTTTTCTTGATCTGCTCCCAGTTTGTCATCGTCCCTCCAAGCCATCTAACAGATGCAAAAGGTGACTCGCACTTCTCTGCTTCAGCTTGAATTATGCTAGCTGCCTGCCTTTTAGTACCTACAAAAATTATTGATTTACCTTCGGCTGCCAAATCTCTCACAAACTCCATCGCCTCCTTAAGCTTCCTAGCGGTAATCTCCAAATCAAAAATATGTACACCCTGTCGTTTGGTATAGATATAGGGTTGCATCTTTGGATTCCAACGTCTGGCTTGATGACCAAAATGACAACCAGCTTCCAACAACTCCTTCAAGTCAATCTCGTATTCAGGCAGTTTCTTTTTCTTTTTTACCATATTTAGTCTCCCTTTTACCTCCATCGGTCCTTTGGTCAGGGGACTTTTAACCGATGTGTGTATTTAAGTTGCTAGTATAACCTGCCTTGACTAAATTTTCAAGCAAACAAACCACTGATAACGGACCTACTCCTCCTGGCACTGGGGTGATGACAGAAGCCTTCTCTTTAACAGTCTCATACTCCACTTCTGCTTTTGGCCAACCAACATCAATTACTATCGCCCCTTCTTTAACCATCTCTACTCGTATCAATCCCGCTTTTCCTGTCGCCGATATTAAAATATCTGCTTTTGAGCACTGACCCTTAAGATCATCATCTCTCCCCAAACCTTTCACCGTATATCCATTTTCTTTTAAAGTCTTAACTAATCCCCTCCCCACAAAACCCCTTTTCCCCACCACCACCGCCAATATTCCATCCCGGGATGGAATATATTTTTCAATTATCTCCATGACCGCTTTAACTACTCCAAGTTGAAATATCGAGTCTCCTCTTAATCCATCCACATCCTTACTTTGATTAATTAAACTAATCAACTTCTTCCACCAACTTAAAAAGTTATCATCCGCCATCCCCTTTTCCCTTGCCCATCTTTTACCAGGATGTTGAATCATCAAGCCAGTTACGCTTGAGTCCTCGTTTAACTCTCTCACTTTTTTCTCTACCTGCTCTTGATTTTTAAACTTTATGACTACTCTCTTAATCTCTATTCCAAGATTACTAGCGACCTTCATTTTCAAACCGCTATACTTCAATCCAGCTAAGTCATCTTCAAAAACCACTATCCCCAAAACTAATTTCTTATCTAGTTTTTTGACTAACTTCTTAAGCTCCACCGACTTAGTCCGAGCTAGATTATTCCCATCAACCACTTTAGCCGTCATACTCCTGGTACCGGAAATTTTTGGCAAAGATCTTTTACCTCTCGTTTGATCCGTTTTAATTCTTTATCCTCGCCAATCCTTTGTCTAAAACTTTTTACAAACTCTCGTCTCTTCGCATTATCATCTGGCAACTTATCATCTTTTGATAACTCAATCACCTTAATCACCCATTTAGCAATCTTGACCATCTCCTTTTCTTTCATCCCTCGACTAGTTACAGCCGGAGTTCCCATTCTCAAACCAGATGGATAATAAGGTGAAGCTGTCTCTAAGGGTACTGTGTTTCTATTCATCACTATTCCCGCTTTTTCAAGTGCCCAGGCGATTACAAAGCCGGATAAATCTTTATTCCTTAAATCAACCAGAACCAAGTGCTTATCGGTTCCCCCAGAGACTATCTCTAAACCCGCCTTACTTAAACATTGACCTAAAGTCTTGGCGTTTGCTACCACCTGTTTACAATACTGCTTAAAACTTAAAGTTTTTGCTTCTTTAGCAGCCACCGCAATGCCAGCTATTGTATGCATGTGTGGTCCACCTTGAAAACCAGGCATAACTGAAAAATTAATCTTATCAATCAAGTCTTTTTTACAAACTATAACCGCTCCCCTTGGCCCCCTAAAAGTTTTATGAGTCGTAAAGGTCATTACATCCGCCCAAGGCAAAGGAGATTTCATAACTCCGCCAACAATCAAACCGGCTTCGTGAGCTACATCAGCAAGATAGTAAGCTCCGACTTTTTTGGCTATCTGTCCCATTCGCTTGTGATTAATCTCCCTTGGATAAGCTGTGCCCCCAGAGATAATTAGTTTGGGCTTAAACTTCAAAGCTTGTTTCTCAATTTGATCAAAGTCCAATAACTTGGTCGTTTTGTTGACTTTATAAAACTCAACCTTAAATATCTTGGATACTAAGGTTACTTTTTTATCTTTCATCTGCCAGCCGTGAGATAAATGGCCTCCATCTGGTAGATACATACTCATAATCTTATCGCTAGGCTCCAGTAGAGCGTTGTAGACCGCTAGATTGGCCTCACACCCAGAATGAGGTTGAACATTCACGGCCCATTTGGCTTCACTCAAATTGTAGGCCTTTAGAATCCTCTTTATGGCCAAGTTCTCCACGTCGTCAATGTTTTTGTTCCCTTGATAATATCTCTTATTGGGATAGCCTTCAGCATACTTGTTCATCAAACAAGACCCCACCGCTCGCATCACCTCGCTAGACGCATAGTTCTCACTCGGGATCATCTCCAGTTCATCTCTTTGTCTTTCCTTTTCAGCTTTAATTATCTCTCTAACTTGCTTATCCATCTCTCAATTTTACCACGCCCATCTTAAAAACTCTCAACTGCCCGTTATTCTGACTATTTCCCCGGGATCATAGTCCTTCTCTATAGATGTCTTTAAAACTTGCTGAAAATGACCTAAATGGGCCGTTACCGCTGCAGAAGCAGGAATTAACCACGGCACTTGAAAAACCTCTACTTGATTTTCTATTAAGGCTTCTATTCCCTTGCCGTTAATTTTTGGAGCTGTATCTATCTGCGTGAAAATAAAACGGGCTACTCCTTCATCAATCATAGATTGAGCACAAGATGGAATTTTTTTATGTTCGCTCCTATGACTACATGGTTCTAAACTAGAAGCCAACCAACCATCCTTCATCGATACTCCAGCATCTCTCATTTTTTCCAAAACCTGATATTCTGCATGCCACTTGTAGTCAAGTTCACCTCTATAAGCTGGTACGAAGTGCACCTTTTCATCATCAAAAGCCATACCTACTGCACCCACTCTATAAGACTTAGTACTAAATATTGCAGGCTCAGCCGCCATCACAGACATAGCTGCCATAGCTACAACTAACTTAGTTTCACACGTTTTGCTTCCAAACTCCTCCCTACCTACTTCCACTATATCATTCATCCCAATAATTTCTCTCAATCTCCCCTCATCAAGACCCCAGTAAATTAAAGTATTGGAAAATTTATCTCTAGCTCTACCAATCAGTAGATTTACTTCAGCTCCTGGTAAATTTTCAAAACGGTCATCTTCACTACAACGTACCTCAGGCATTCCCTTTGCAATAGGAGAAAAATGTGCTTCCAAAGCCATATTTACTCCCACTCCATCGTAGCAGGCGGTTTGGTCGTAATATCGTAAACCACCCTATTAATCCCCGGAACCTCATTTACAATTCTTGAAGACACTTTTGCCAATAAATCATATGGCAGTCTTGTCCAGTCGGCCGTCATCGCGTCTGTACTTGTCAAAGATCTTATCGCTATCATTTCCTCAAAACTCCTGCCGTCTCCCTTCACTCCAGTTGTTTTAATTGGTACATATACAGCTTGTGTCACCCAAATATCTTTTGACAAATTAAATTTACCAATCTCCTCTTGTAAAATTACCTCCGCTTGACGCAATCTATTTAATCTTTGTTTTGTCACTAAACCTCTAATCCTAATAGCCAATCCTGGTCCAGGAAATGGCTGTCTCCAAACTATGCTTTTAGGCAAACCTAATTTTTTTGCCACTCTCCGAACTTCATCTTTATATAGGTCTCTTAAGGGCTCAACCAAGCTAAAATCCATTTTCTTTGGTAGCCCGCCAACATTATGATGGGACTTTATTACCCTAGCCGCATCATGTTTTTTAGCGCTTTCAATTACATCAGGATAAATCGTTCCTTGGGCCAAAAACTTCACTCCACCAATTTTTCTTGCTTCTTTCTCAAATATCCTAATAAACAACCTACCAATAATTTTCCTCTTTCTTTCTGGACTTTCTACCCCTTTTAAGGCAGTTAAAAACTGTTTCTCCGCCTTGACCACAATTAAAGCTTTCTTAAAAAATAATTTAAAATCCTTAATAATCTGATCGCTTTCATTCATTCTCATTAAACCAGTATCTACATAAACACACTTCAACTGATTTCCAACTGCTTTATACACCATGGCCGCTGCAGTGGATGAATCAACCCCACCAGAAAGTCCACATATCACTTTATCTTTACCCACCTGTTCTTTAACCTTATCTATTTGTTCACCAATCCACTTTCCCTGAGACCATGTTTTTTTAGCTTGACAAACTTCAAATAGAAAATTTCTTAGTATTTCCAAACCATTATTAGTGTGAACCACTTCTGGGTGAAACTGAATTCCATATAATCTTTTCACCTCATCTGCCATAGCTATATGTTTAGTATGCTTTGACTTACCTCCAGCCTTAAATCCTTTTGGTAGCTTTACCACCTGATCTCCGTGACTCATCCAAACATCTTGCTTTTTTCTTAAACCTTTAAATATTAATAATTTATCTAACGATACCTTCACTCCACCAAACTCTTTTTTAAACCCACTAGCTACTTTCCCCCCTAATACTTTTCCCATCAATTGCATCCCGTAACAAATTCCCAAGACAGGAATTCCTAGTTTAAATATTTTTTTATCAATCTTTAAAGACTTGTCCAAATAAGCTGAATCCGGCCCTCCAGATAAAATAATTCCTTCTAAGTCTTTAATTTTTTTAAGCTGGCTAGTTTTAGTTTTGTGTGACAAAATTTGACTATAGACTCCAAACTCTCTTACTCTTCTGGCTATTAAGTGGGTCGTCTGAGAACCAAAATCAATTACCACTATCATTCAAACTCCTTCATTACAAACTGGCCATTTTCTCCAATTCTTTCAACCACTACCGGAACGATTATCGGAATTTCTAACTCCTTAATCCTATCTATCCCTCCTTCAAATCCCTTGGCAAACATCGCTGCCACAGCCACTACTTCCACTCCTAATTTTCGAAATGCTTCAATGCAGGCCCTAGTAGTGTTTCCTGTAGCTAAAGCATCATCAACCAAGATCGCCTTCATTTCTTCCTCAGCAAATCCAAACTGAATCGTATCTATTTTCGATGGAGTTGTATAAGAGGGAGACTCAACGGTTAACACATTTTTCCAAGATCCTGGTATATTACTTCCCTTTCTAGCTATGTGAGTCGGTAAATACAACGCATCTGCCACTAAAGCACCTATTTCTTTACCAGCAGCCGGTATTCCATAAACCACTTCATCTCCCGTACTAATCTCACTCAACTGATGACTAATCTCCGCAACCATTACTCTTCTAATAGCTGGATCCATTTTCAAGTTAAAGCTTTCAACTGTGATATAGCTTTGATTATCTGGATGACTTCTAGCTGTTAATAAAAACTGATCATTTAACCAATTTATTCTTGACTCCTGAGTTCCAAGCACACTTTCTAATTCTTCATTAGATTTTATTAATCCTTCTGGTTGAGTCATACTTTATGTGAAAGCCTAATTTAAGAAAATAAAAAAAGGGCTTTTTTTTAGCCCTAATTATTAGGTCAATATATCAAACTGAAAAATCTTGTCAACTACCAATTTGCCGACTTAATTCATCAACCACACTAACTATTTTTAACTTTTTCGATTTCTCCTTGACCTCCACTGTGTCGGTTGCCACAACCCTGTCAATGACTCTTTTGTCTAGTTTTCTTTGGACTCCCTTGACATATAAATGATGAGTAACTAACACTTTAATTGATTGAACTCCTAAACTCCTTAAATACTTAGCCGTCTTAATCAAAGTCCCTCCAGTCACAATCAAATCATCAATAATAATCGCTTTCTTCCCCTTAACTTCTCCTCTCATTCCTAGAATACTTACTTCTCCAGTACTTAAATCTCTCACTTTATCCAGTAACACCACCGGACATTTAAGTAACTTAGCCAGTTTCTTTGACTTATCTACCGCACCCTTATCTGGAGCCACTACTACCGTTTCTTTATCTACTACAACTTCATTAGCTAAAACCTTAGTCGCCGATAAATTAACCACTGGAATCCTAAAATATTTTTTAATTTTCTCATTATGCAAATCAATCGTGATTAGCTTACTCAATCCCGCCACTTTTAATATTTTAGCTACCACTTCGATTGATAACGGTTCACCCTCTCTAAAAACTTTATCTTGTTTTGAGTAACCCAACCAGGGAACTATACCAATAATTTTTTTGACACCCTTTCTTTTCAGGGCATCGCAAATTAATAATAGCTCAACCAAATTATGGTCAGTTGGTTGTGATAATGACTGAACTACCACGCATTTATCACCAATATCTTTTTCTTTAATCCAGACCCTCGCCTCGTCATTATCAAACCTTGATAACTCCATCCTCCCCAACTTAAGTCCTGTTCTTCTAGCTATCTTTCTAGCTAGACTTAAATTTGAACTCCCCGCAAAAACCAACATTCCTTATTCTAGCATTTAGATAATTAATTACTGAAGTAAATTCTCCGCCATTGAATTAACCTCAGCAAATGACATATCTCCACTAACCACCCGATGTATCAATAGTCTCAACAACTCTCCATCTTTACCAGATAAATCCATAGCATCCCCCATATCACCCACCACTTGATCACAATCTGGAAATTTTTCTTTTTCATGTTTAGCTACCGTTAAATAACGAGCCTTATTTATCCCATGAACCTTCCGAGCCACTCTTGGCTTTTGAATGGCATGTTTATCATTTTCACTTGTTTGAGTAGTTAAGTTCTCGTACAATCCATTAAGCGCTTTGACATATCCAAAACCAAAACTTAGTCCTAAAATTAGTTCCTTTCCCTCCCTCGCTTTAAGCGCACAATCAGCTATCGCTTTAGCAGAAGCCATTGAAGCCAAGCAATCATCTATCACAGCAACGTTAGCTCCAATATCCTCAGGTTTTAAGCCACTAATACCAACTACACATCTGCCATCTTTTAAAAACATCCGTTTCGCTTCAAATTTAAGTGCTTCCACATTATCAAACTCTCCCAATTTGTGCAAAGCTCTTATCATCTCTATGATCGGTTCTCCTCCTCTTTGGGGAGATAACACAGTCATCTCTTCCCCTCCAGATGAGTTTAAAGTATCTCGTAAAGTTGGTAAAAAACCAAAAACGAAGTTTACTATATATGCTCTTCTATAACTAATCATATCTGCTTTAGCTGTCGGGCTGTTTTCAAGCCGAGTAATGTTATCAAGTGCTTGATTTTGCTGTTTATATTCCGCATCTTCCAACGATCGAATATTATTTGGTCCTTCATCAACTGGAACATCACCTATAAAACCTTCTGTCAATCCTGGCTCATATATCAATATTTTATCAAAGGGACCCCTCAATTTAGGATCATCTCCTAACTGAAATTCTGGTGATACTGTAAATCCAGCCCCAGTCTGTCTAATTCCTGATCCAGCCATCAATCTCTCATCAGACTCTGAAAATTCCAAGCCCGGAACTAATGTAGTTGGCTTTCCATTTTCTATACACATTCCCCCCCTTAAAAAAACTGCCCTTAAGGAGCAGTTTATATTTTCACCAATTAAACCAAAACTATCTTCTTAAATCAAACCCAATATTAATAATTAAATAATCTTTCTATCCTTAAGCACCTTCAATATCAACTCGTGCACTTCTTCTATCTTAAGCAAACTCCCTTGCTTATCAACGCACTCAATCATCTGCCAATGCTTAAATCGCTTACACAACTTTTTGTACATCCTTATAGATTTTTCTTGATGTGTTAAATCTTTTTCCGCCTCATCTTTACCCTTGGTATAACCACGTGTACCTTTTTTATCAATCAACGACTGGGCTGTCTTAACCGGTACATATAGATAAATAACAATATCTTCTTTAGGTAACTTATGCTCCTTGTATTCCATATCATAAAGCCAATCCAAAAATGCTTTTTGTTTGTTTTTTGGCATCTTCGAGCCTTGATGAGCCAACGAAGCCGAAACATATCTGTCAGCCACCACCACATTTCCTCCACTTAACCACTCAACCATCTCATCTCTAGCTGTTAATCGATCCAAGGCATAAGTCAAACTGGAGAGATAAGGATTAACCTCATTATTGCCCCCAAACTCTCCGGTCAAAAACCGCCCGACATGCTTGCCATGAAACGAAGTATAGTATCTTGGAAAAGTAATATATCGATTACTAACCTTATTCTTCTTCAAATACTTTAATATTAATTTTGTCTGTGTCGCCTTACCAGATCCATCAGCTCCATCAATCACCACTAACTTGCCACATTTTTGCTTCATTTCTTTAAAGTGTTTTAAGTTCTTAACTAGAACAGCATGCAAGTTGTCCTCATCGTAATGTTCTACATAAAGTTCCGGATGCCCCTTCATCATTACTGACAAATCCTTGCCATTATCTCTATAAAACAAAGCCAAGACCGGTTTGTCATGCTCTAAAGCATCCTCCATTAAAAAAGCCGTTCCCCAGGATGGATTAGTCACTTCGGCAATCATCAAATCACTGGTAGAAATTAACTCCAACTCTCGCTTATATAAATTCAAAGCTACTTTCCGATTACTTGATTTAACACTCTTTTTTAAAGCTCCTCCTACTACCTGATGTCCCATTTTCATTAAAAAAGATTTAATCATCTTTAATCTAGGTAAATCTCTTTCGCTGGATGTAACTGAACCACCAAGATATATCTTCATACCGATATTATATCTCTTTTTCTTATATAATTTCTCATTTATCTAAACTAATTTTACTCTCCACTGGATCTTTCTGATCGACATACTTAGCCGATTTTTTCAAATAGTAGGGAATTTCGACCGCTTGAGTTAACTGCTCAAAAGTTAAAGCACAAACCCTCATCCCAGGATACAAAGCCACCGGCATCCGGCCGGAATTCCCAAGCTCCATCACCACCACTCCTCGCCATCCCGGCTCAAAAATACTTGCTGTCGAATGAACCACTATCCCCAATCTCCCCAAACTTGAGCGTCCCTCTAATCTTGCTAAGATATTATTTGGCAAACTAAACCACTCAACTGTGGTGGCCAGAGCAAAATCCCCTGGCTGTAAAATAAACGGATACTTCTCACTAGCTACCACTTCTTCAGTCACTTCATCAGCTAAAGCTTTTTTCCTTGGATCGATATACGGAAACTTAGAATGATTAAAGATTCTAAATTTTTTACCTAGTCGCAAATCTATACTACACGAGCCTAACTGCTCCCTGTAATTAGGTTTCGGTTTTATCTTAATCAAACCAGAGCTTAGCGCTTTTTTAATATCTTTATCAGCTAAAATCATCTAACCTAAAGACTACCTAAGCTCATAATTAAAATCAAGCCTCAATATTCCCCAACAATCGGGGTATTCCTTCCATCTTCCTATCTGGTAATATTCCTGCTTGCTCCCAAACTTCAGGATGACCTAGTACTTCCTGTGTCCTAAATGATGATTGTGTTTTTCTTTGTTCTGGATCAACTAACATCCCACTAACTGCTATAACATTTCCTTCTCCATCGCGAGATTTTTCACTCTCTGGAAAATGACCATATGGGCACTTTTTTTTTCTTAATTCAATTCTTAATTCTCTAGCCATTTCAAGTAATGGAATCGGAGTTGATCCAGCATAAGCACTAGCTCTATCCATCATCTCTAAATAAACTTCTGGATCATCTTTCCATCCAGGATAAATTTTGTCCCATTCAACAACTTGTTGTGGCAAACCACCTTCTCCAGAGCAAGGATCAATTACTATCTTTTTTGGATCAATACCTATTGGTATCTCTGTCTTAATTTCCATACGTTGAGACTCGGTAGTCCCATGCAAACAGTCAATCACAGCCAAACCAGTAACCGTTGAGCTACCTCTTTCAAGCCAATTTTTTACATACTCCTCTTCATCAACGTCTCCACCACCATTGGCTGGCTTACCATAATAATTTCCTTCCGTGTCAACTCCTACCGTATCAGTAGACATAATTATTGTATTTGTTCCTCGATACTTACCTTCAAGACATTGAGCTTTCCTGGTAGCTTGTTCTTGTGGATCATTTCCTTCCGTTTCTCCACTTTGTCTCTCAACCCAAACTTCAGCTCCTTTGTAGTATCCAATCAATCTTGGTTCTACATTATTTGCACCATCTTGGTTATTTATCTGTCCTAACTCACTATAAAAACTTTGAGGCATCTCATCTTGATTTCCGAGAAAAGACAAACCGTTTAATCTTCTAGTCCACATCTCCAGTTTTCTCGGGCTAGAAGTGGCAAAAATTATTTTTGGTGGTTCTCCACTCCAATAATAATTTTCATCTTCAATGTGGTGATTAATCACTCCTCTATTTCTTTCGACTGACTTAACTCTTGGGGAGAATTCTATTGTCATTCCCTTACACGCTACACAAACTAAAGGCGCATGATGGGCAAGTACTGCAACCCTCTGTCTTTAGCATTTTTGTATTACACTGCGGACATTTATCACCCGAATCTTGTTTTTTCCGACCGGGGACTGACCAACCTTTAGCTGGTTTTTCTTTCTTGGCTGTTTTTGATCTAACCGGACCATAACCAACCTTCAAGACTTGCTTACTTCGACTATTATCCCGATAAACCGTCAATCCTTTACATTTCAACTCAAAAGCCAACATATAAGCCTGAGCCACATCCTCCACTCGGGTGTCATGGGGTAAGTTAATTGTCTTGGAAACCGCGTTATCGGTATGTTTCTGCCAAGCTGCCTGCATCTTAATGTGATCCTCGGGTTTAATCTCGTGAGCCGTCACAAACACTTTTTTTATCTCTTCGGGAACCCCATCAATCCCGTCCAAACTTCCCTGCACCGCAATCTTATCTAAGATACCATTAGCCAAATCCACTTCTGCCTGTTTTAAGGCTTCAATCAAGTCTCCGTTAATCTCCGGCAAACTAACTCCCCCCATTGCTTCTTTGTTAAAGGCTAAAGCAAAATGTGGTTCGATACCATAACTAGCATTAGCTATCATACTAATCGATCCAGTCGGCGCAATCGTGGTTAGAGTCGCATTCCTCATGTATTTTCGTTTCTTGGTCTCCCATTTACTCCCCTTAAAGTTTGGAAAACTTCCCTTCTCTCGACCCAGTTTTCTTGATTCATCTATGGCTGTCTCAGAAATTACTTGCATCAACTGACCAGCGAGTTTTAAGGCTTTTGGACTATTGTAAGCCAAGTTCAGTTTAACCAACATATCAGCCCATCCCATCACTCCAATGCCGATCTTTCGATTACTCTTCACCATCCTATCAACTGATCTCAATGGATAAGTACCAACACTAATGACATCATCAAGCAGTCTTACCGCAACCTTGACTGTTTTTTGAAGCTTTTGCCAATCTACTCTTGCCCCTAACGAAGTCCCGCGTCCGCGGGACGAAGTGGGGTCTGTCTTTGTTAGGTGATGACTCAAATTAACACTACCTAGATTGCATGCTTCATAAGCCAAAAGTGGTTGTTCACCGCACAAATTAACCGCTTCTAACACTCCTACTTGCGGAGTTGGATTATCCTTATTAATAGTATCCAAAAAAACCACCCCTGGATCGCCATTCCGCCAAGCCATCGAAGCTGCTAACTCAAAAATTGATCTAGCTGCCACTGTATTAACCACCGCTCCATTCCTTGGATTAATCAAGTTCCAGTCTTTGTCTTTCTTAACCGCTTGCATAAACTTATTCGTCACTCCTAAAGAAAAATTAATCTGCTGTAAAATAGACTCGTCTTCCTTACTAGTAATAAACTCCAAGATATCTGGATGAGTTACATGCAAGACCACCATGTTGCCTGATCGCCTACCTCCCGCTTGCTGTAAAATCTCCGAAGCATCATTTAAGATCTTCATAAAAGCTACTGGCCCGGCTGCCGTACCGGTCGTCCCCTTAATCTCGTCCCCTTTGGGTCTAATTTTACTGAAACTAAAACCAACTCCACCTCCATTTTTCTTTAAGATCGACGAGTCTTTCACGCTCTCAAAGATTTCTTCAACACTATCAGTCATCGGCATCACAAAACAATTTGCCAGTTGATTATTATTAGTGCCCGCGTTAGCTAAAGTCCTACCACCAGGTAAAAAATCCATCTCTTTCATCACCTCGTAAAACTTCTTTTCCCAAATCTTTCGATGCTTTTTAGTTTTTTCAGCTCTAGCTATTGCTTTAGCTACCCTTTTAAATAATCCCAATGGAGTCTCAAGTACCTTGTTGTTCTCATCTTTTTTCAAGTACTTGTTTCTCATCACCAGTATTGAAGAATAGGAAAGTCCCAAGTCATCAATCACCCCCAAACCCTTCTCAATCTTGGCTTCCTGTCTTTGTTTTTCTCTAGCGATAATAAAGGCTCGAGCCACATCGTAAAGTTTTTGATCAATTAAAATCCTTTCGACCACATCACCAATCTCATCCGAACCGACAATTTTTTCTTTCTCAAACCTGCCTTTAAGTTCTCCAATCACTTTCTTAGCAATCTTTATTGCCTGATCCCAATTCTCTTTATCAATATTTTCCTGAGCCCTGTTAATAGAACGAGCTACCTTGGACTCAGCGTACAACTGTAACTCTCCCGATCTTTTCTTTACCTGCCAGTTAACTTTGTTCATTTCGGTTTCCGCCAACTAGCCCATTTACATTTTGGATAATTGCCACAACCATAAAAATTCTTTCCTCTTCTGGTTTTTTTGACCACTACTTCTCCGCCACAATCCTCACACTTAGCTCCTTCAATGATTTCTTTATAAGTATCAGTATGTTTACAGTCCGGAAATAGCGAGCAAGAGATAAACTTACCAAATCGACCAGTTCGGATGACCAAATCACCTTTCTTACATTTCGGACATTTTTCTCCGGTTGACTCGACCGCTATCTTGACTCTTTTAGCATCCTTTATCACCTTCTCGACCTTCTTGTCAAAAGGCTTATAGAAACTTGATAATAACTTGACCCAGCTCTGCTTGCCTTCAGCTACTTTATCCAAACCATCTTCCATCAAGGCCGTAAACTCATAATCCATCACCTTGTCAAAATATTTTGATAAAAACTCTGTCACCGCATCACCTATCGCTGTCGGATAAAGTCTCTTCTCCTTTTTCTCCACGTATTGCCTAGTTTGAATGGTCGAAATAATCGGCGCGTAGGTTGACGGCCGACCAATCCCTTTTTGCTCCAAGACCTTAATCAGAGAAGCTTCGTTGTACCTGGCTGGTGGTTGGGTAAACTTCTGGGTAGAGTCTAGTTTTTCAAAGGTTAACTTCTCTCCTTGACTAACTTGAGGTAAATCTTGGTTCTCAGCTTTGTAGCGTAAATTTACTTTCAACCAGCCTAAGAACTTCAATCTCTCTCCATCAGCTCTTAACTCATATTTCTTCTTGTTCTGTCCTTCAACTTTAATAACTGTTTTGTCAAACACCGCCGGCATCATCTGCGAAGCCACAAATCTCTCAAAAATTAACCGATACAGTTTACTAGAACTTTCCTTACTCTCAATCTCCTCGATTTTCACATCAGTCGGCCTGATCGCTTCATGGGCTTCCTGAGCCGACTTGGAGTTTGACTTGTAGTACCGAGGACTATCTGGCAAATACTCTTTACCAAACTTAGTTTCGATATAACCTCTAACTTGACTCACCGCCGAGCTAGCCAAGTTCAAACTATCAGTCCTATGATAGGTGATTAGACCTTTTTCATAAAGTTGTTGCGCCTCCCTCATCGTTTTCTTGGCACTATAACCAAATCGGGTACTGGCCGTTCTCTGCATGGTTGAAGTCATAAACGGAGGTACCGGCTGTCTTTTAGTTTCCCTCTCCTTTACATCCAAAACTTTATAACTAGCTTTCTTTAATTCCTTAGTCACCTCATCATTTTGGTCCTTGTTCTTTATCTCTGCTTTCTTACCTTCAATCTTACTTAGACTGACTGTCAACTTTCCTTCTTTGGCCTTTAAATCCACCAACACCTCCCAAAACTCATCTGGTTTAAAAGCCTTGATCTCTTTTTCTTTTTCGACCACTAGTCTTACCGCTACACTCTGTACTCTTCCAGCCGACAAACCTCGTCTCACTTTTCGCCATAATACCGGTGACAGTTTGTAGCCGACTAATCGATCTAAAATTCTTCTGGCTTGTTGAGCCTCAAACAATTTCAAGTCAACCATCGATGGTTCTTTTAAGGCTTTCAAGATCGCTTCTTTAGTAATTTCATGAAAAACAATTCGAGAATATTTATGCTTATCCCCCAAAACAAACTCAGTGTGAAAGGCGATGGCCTCACCTTCTCGATCCTGATCAGTGGCTAAAATTATCTCACTTTTTCCTTTGGCTGCTTTTCTTAGGGCCGCTACTATCTTGCCTTTGCCTTTGACCAACTCATAGTCCGGTTTAAAATCTTTTTCTGTATCTACCCCTAGCTTGCTTTTGGGTAAATCTCTAAAATGACCCATCGAAGCTTCTATCTTATACTCACTACCTAAAAACCGAGTTAAGGTTTTTGCCTTGGTCGGCGACTCCACAATCACTAACTTCATGACTACTAAACTACCACACTTGTCAAACCAAGAGCAAGCTTCTTTCAGTGGAAACGATCAAAACTATTCATCAGAAGAAAACTTAAACCTGTCATTTCTTTTGATTCCGAGCTAATTCTTAGTAATCCTTTAAAATCAGTTGCTTCTATCTTCAAATTTTCCCTGTTCATTCTCATAAACCCACCAGAAACAATTTGAAGTAAATGTTTTTTGTAGGCAACAAAAGTATTCTCCTCTCTATTATCAACTCCCTTAAAACTTAATCCACCATCCTCAAAATTTATCCCAACATAATCAATCTTCTTAAATTTATCAATCTCATTTAATACCCAATATCTCACTGCTTGTCCACTATAATTTAGCTTACCTTCTCTGTTCTTTCTAAGCATCTCAAATTTGTTTTGATATTTACTCCTCACTCCTGGTAGTACCAATACATTGCTTGACTTCTCTTTTGTCACCGCCAAACTATCATCACCTATCCATAAACTAACATTTCTATTTTCATCAAGTAGACCAGCTTCTCTTTTTAAATGAGCTTCTAGGGCAACCACGTCTACGCTTAGTGGTTTAGTGGTTACACCTGGATCACAGTTAATTTCATTAAAGCCAGCCGTAAAAGAACCAGCAGTAGTCAAAGATAAAACCCCTCGTTCTGCCACAAGTTCCACTAACCTTTCTTCTGCTGATCCTTTCAACATAGCTAAATGGCTAATTCTGGATAAACCATTAGAGTACAAGTCTTCTAAACCCACCTCAAAGATTTCCCATTTTTGTTTTTCTAATAAATCTACAAATCTTGGTCGTTCTATCATTGCCCAAATTATAGCCTATAACCTCAACTCTTCCAAAATGTCTTCTATCTTGGTCACTAACTTAGCTCCTTCTTGGATTAACTCTGCTGGACCTTCCGACAATTTACTTTCTATCGGACCCGGTACGCAAAAGACCTCTCGGCCATAATCAGCTGCCATCGTAGCCGTAATCTTAGTGCCACTTTTAGAAGCTCCCTCTATCACTAATGTGCCTAAACTCAACCCCGCCATAATCCTATCTCTCAATGGAAAGTTCTCTCTCTTTATTGGATAACCAATAGGGAACTCAGTCACCAAACAACCCCCACTTAAGATAATCTGTTTGGCCAGTCCCCAATGCTCCGGCGGATACAATCTATCAAAGCCATGACCCAAAACAGCCACTGTCTTTCCATGAGCCGATAAACAACTTCGATGAGCTACTCCATCAATCCCTCTAGCTAAACCCGAGACAATCACCAGTTCGTTTCTTACCAAATCACCTACTAATTTATTCGTCGACTGCCTGCCATACTCGGTCATCTTTCTTGAACCAATCACTGTCAAACTATTTTGATTAAGGATTTTTTCATTGCCAACCACCAACAAACTTTTAGGTGGACTAGATATTTCCTTTAATAATCTTGGATAATGCTCGCTCTCAAGTTTAATTTCCTTAACTTGTTTTGGATTTACTAGGCTCATTGTCGGTTAAACCAATACTCAAACAAATCTCTGACAATTGGTGCCGCTTCATCCGAACCTTGACCGGCAGCTTCCTTAAGGACCGTCACTACTATTTGAGGCTCATCAACCGGAGCAAAGGCACTAAACCAAGCGTGAGTCTCTTTATCATCCTTAGCTCCAAACTCAGCTGTCCCGGTCTTGCCAGCCACCGGAATCTTTTTTGCTTCTTGCCCCGCAGAGCCTTGGCGACGTGGGGTGACATTAAAATCAAACATCGGCCAAGCTGTTCCACCGGTCTCACAAACTTGACGTAAACCCTCTGTCACCAAATCTAAAGTTTTTACACTTATATCCAACTGCTGACACTTAATCTCCAGTCCTTGATTTAAGTGAGGCTGACACCATTTCCCCCTCGAAGCTATCACCGACAACATTTGGTTTACTTGCAGGGGAGTCATCAAAATATTTCCTTGACCAATGGCACTAATATAGGTATCTCCCAAAAACCATGACTCATCCCAAAAATCTTTTTTCCATTTTGGATCCGGCATCAAGCCATTACTCTCACCGGGTAAATCAATCTCGGTTACATGGTTAAGCCCAAAATACTTAGCCCAGTCCGCCAACATCTCAATTCCCAGTAACTCCCCTAGCTTGTAAAAGAAAATATCATTCGATCTGGCAATGGCTCTAGTTATCTCCAAAAAACCTTCTTTCTGACCATACTGATCGTAGTACCAGTTGCCATATCGCCAAATGTCACCAATCTTAATCTCTCCAGTATCCTCAATCTCGGTCGTCTCATCAATCTTATTCTCCTCAAGTCCAGCTGTGGCTGTCACAATTTTAAAGGTTGACCCCGGCGCGTACTCACCTCCAATAGCCCGGTTAAACATCGGTAAATCTTGATTACTCAGTGCTTTCTCGATTTCCTTGGGATCAAATCCCGGACTACTCACCAGGGCTAAAATCTCTCCAGTCTCTGGGTTACTGGCCACCAAAGCCCCTTTCTCATCTCCCATCAGCTCTACCGCTTTCTTCTGCAAACCAATATCAATAGTCAGTTTCAAACTCTCACCAGTGATCGGTTCTTTCCTGCCAATCTCTCTTAATCTCTCTCCATTCGACTCAGTCTCAACCAAAACCCCGCCATCTTCACCCCTTAAAACCTTATCATACTCTTTCTCAATCCCCATCTTACCCACCACATCTTTCATCTCGAGACCAAGTAACTCTATCTCTGATTCATCAACCTCACCGACATAACCCAAGACTTGACTTAAATCCTTGCCATAAACATACTCTCGTCCCTCCGGCCCATTTCTCACTAAAATCTCACCATGACGATCATACATCACTCCTCTTTGGGCTCGAATAATTTCAAGCTTAACTCTATTTTCATCAGCTAAAACACGATAATATTGCCCGTCAACTATCTGTAAACTAATCAATCTCACCACACAAACTAGCAAAGCCACTATCAGTGCTAGATAATACAAACTAACTCTCTTCATGGTGCTTTAGCTTTAAATGTAACTGCTTAGACGATCTAAGCGGCCAAAACTCTTTAATTAAATATACCAGACCGGCAATACTTAAGAAGTATAAACTAGTTAGCCCTAGCCTACCGCCATCAATCAGATCAAAGATAACACCCAAAAAAAACACCATTAACCAACGCGCTCTTAAGCCAAGATAGGCTGGTATCAGCCACCGAAAAATATCTATTATCACCATACTACTTGCAATTTATCATAATTTATTACTATTATATAACCATGTCGATTAGATTTCTTTGGCGCTCAATAGTTTTCGTCTTTACCATAGTCTTTATTTACCTCGCCTTTCCAATCTTAATTGTTCCTTCAAGTTTACCGGCAATTAAATCTATTTTTGTTGGTGAGAGCCATGTCCAGGAATACAAGCCAGATTTAACAGAAACATCTGATTATCTCTCAGCTGACGCTGACGCCCAAATCTATCAACTAGATATCTCAGCCTCACCTACTCTTTCAGACAAACTGAACCTTCTAAAAGATCTACACCAGCAAGGTTGGTCAATGATCTTTCCCAACTAAAGACTAACTACAAAAATCTGCCTCAAACTATCAAGCTCCATAATAGGTTCAACTATTGCTGACTGATAAACTTCTGTATCTATCTTAATAACCTCTCCAACTCTACCTATCACTAATCCCGGTAACCAGCCATCAACTCCTTGAGTTAAAATCAGTTCTCCTGGATTGAGCCTGTTAACTTGCAATACCTCCATCAACTTAAGCTCATTTTTAGTAGCTTTTACCACTCCTTCAACTCCAGTTTCTGTTTTTGCTTTTACTTTTACTTCTTGGTCAGTTGTTAATTTCACTGTCGATTTCATCAGCTCCACCTTATCAATCCTTCCCACTAATACTCCACCATTTATTTTGTCTTTAACCAAAGCCATCACCATCATATCTTTTTTTATCTCCATCGCTTGCCCAATATCTATAGTCATCGACTCACCGTCTAAAGAAAGTATATTTGCCGGTACAAATCTCCAGCTTGGAGGTAGCTTTGTTTCCAGTAAACTCCTTAACCTTTCGTTTTCGTTTGTCTTACTAACTAACTCAGCTTCAACTATAGCCAGCTGACCTTCTTCAATTTGATAATCATTTTCCTCAGTTACTTTATTTAAATAAACTGCCTGTTTAACTGGATTGATCCACCGACCAACTGGTCGCTTTAACCAATTAAAGTAACCTCTTCCATCCAAAATAGTTAACAAAATAGCTATTGCTACTAACAATAGCCAATATTTTAACTTTTTACTTTTCATTTTATCTTAGTCCTCTTTTTATTCTCACCGCATCCAACAATCTTTCGTTCTTTAATAACAAACCACAACCCCTCACTACAGCGTCTTGCGGTTCATCAGCCACCCAAACCTGCATCTTTGTCGCTTCGGAAACTACTTTATCAATTCCGTATAACTTGGATCCACCACCAGCCATGACAATACCGTGTTTTAAAATATCAGCTACTAGTTCCGGAGGCGTTTCTTCAATCGTATCAGCAATAGCACCAATAATTTCTTGAATTACCGGTGCTAGTATTTCTCTAATCTCTGCACTTTTTACCTTTAAGGACCTTGGTAAACCTTTTTCCATGTCTCTGCCTCTAACCACATAACTTTTGGGTTTATCAAACGGAACAGCACTGCCAATCTCTATCTTCACCTCTTCGGCTGTCACTTCACCTAATAGTAATCCATGTTTAAGTCTTAATGATTTAATCAAAGCTTGGTTCATTTCTTCTCCCGCCAAACGCAATGATCGATTGATGACAATGCCTCCCAAACTAATCACTGCAATTTCGGTAGTTCCACCACCAATATCAACAATCAGCTGGCCATCAGCTTTCTCAACAGATATGCCTGTGCCTATGGCTGCTACCATCGGCTCTTCTATTAACCAGGCTTTTCTAGCTCCCGCCGATAAAGCCGCATCTTGTACCGCTCTTTTTTCTACCTCTGTTACTCCTGCCGGTATGCCCACTAAAACTTTTGGCCTGGCTAACTTAGGCATAAAACCAATGCTAGTATGAATTTCTTGAAAATAGTGCTTGAGCAAACTTACCGTCGCATCAAAATCAGAGATAACTCCATCAACTAATGGCTTAACCACTTCAATAGTCTCAGGATTTTTACCCAGCATCTTTTTGGCTTCCGCACCCACGGCCAATAGTTCTTTTGATTTCTTTTTTCTGGCCACTACCGTTGGTTCCCTTATCACCACTCCTTTACCTTTAACCAAGATAACCGTGTTAGCGGTCCCGAGATCAATCCCTAAATCATAGGAAAACATTGAAAACAGCCTATCAAACATATCCTTTAATATATCACAAATCCTTGCGTGCTATACTTTAATCATGAAACTCCTTGACCGAATCATCGAATTCTCCTTTTACGCCTTGTTTATCATCGTTCCCTTGATCTTGACCCCATATAACTATGAACTTTTTGAGTTTAATAAAATGCTCACCGTTTACTTTCTGACTACTATTATCGCAACAAGTTGGATCATCAAAATGCTTCTATCAAAACAGATTATCTATAAAAGAACTTCTTTTGCTATTCCTTTACTCATATTTTTAATCTCTCAAGTTATCTCTAGTCTGCTTTCCATTGATTCCCACACCTCTGTTTGGGGCTACTATTCTAGGTTCCATGGCGGTTTGCTCTCAACTATTTCATATCTAATTCTATTCTTTGCCTATGTTACCTTTGGTTCCGAACTTCGTTCCAGTTCGGAACCTTCAAAATTTAACCAAAACACTCTCAAAGTCATTCTCTCTACAGGCTTAATCGTCTCTATTTATGGCATTCTCGAGCATTTTGGCATCGACTCTCACCTCTGGGTTCAAGATGTCCAAAACCGCGTTTTTAGTACCTTAGGTCAACCAAACTGGCTAGCCGCTTACTTGATTGCCTTAATTCCTATCTCCACCAGTCTATCTATTAAAAAACCACTTTATCATCTAGTATCTTTGACTTTTTTTATTACCTTGCTCTTTACCAAATCGCGATCAGGCCTCTTAGGCTTAGCAGTAGCATGGTTAATTTTCTGGTTACTAACTTTACTCAAAAACAAGCTTAAGAGCTTTCCCTATAAGCCTTTTATTATCATCAATTTACTGTTCTTAATTTCAATCTTTACTATCGGCACCCCATTTACTCAAAGTATTAGGTTCCGAACTTCAACTCAGTTCGGAACCTTAGATTCATCCGTTTCTCCAAGTGACTTAGGCCCTCCAGCCGCTCAGATTGGTGGTTCTAAGTCCAGCGATATTCGTAAAGTTGTTTGGCAAGGAGCAATTGATATTTTTCAAGAATATCCAGTATTTGGATCAGGCACCGAAACCTTTGCCTATGCTTACTATAACCACCGACCAATAGAGCATAACCTTTTATCTGAATGGGATTTTCTCTACAACAAAGCTCACAACGAATTTCTAAACTATCTATCAACCACCGGACTTTTTGGCCTCTTAAGTTACTGCTTGATGATTATCTGGTTTATAGTAATAAGTCTCAAAAATCTTAAATCTTCTCCAATAATCCCCGCTTTACTAGCCGGCTTCCTTGGCTTATCCGTCTCTAACTTCTTTGGTTTTTCTGTCGTCCCAGTCGCCCTCTTCTTCTTCCTCTTTCCTGCAATCACCTTAGGGTTCCGAACTCCCCGTGCAAGTTCGGAACCTTTTAGCGGAACTTTCCGTGTGAGTTCCGAACCTAATCAAGGCCGGACCTTTATGGATTTCCTCCCCATTCTCCTCACCCTCTCCCTCGGTCTCTACTTTCTCTTCTCAATCATTAACTTATGGCGAGCCGATCGGATCTTTAATCTAGGCCGAAACTACTTAAGCTCTAATCAAATCTCTACTGGTTATGAAGCTAGCTTGAAGGCAGTCAAGCTATCTCCAAATGAACCCTTGTTTAGAAATCAACTGGCTGAGGCCACTGCTAAAATGGCTGTGCTCTATCACCAATCAGAAGCCACCGGCTCTTCTAAAATTCGCGATCAACTAATTAACGAAGCTATTAAAGAATCAAATCAAGTTCTAGCCCAAAACCAAGTCAGTCTAAACTTTCACAAATCCAAAATAAAGATCTATCTTCTTTTTGCAACAATTGATAAAAAATATTATCAAAATGCTCTCGAGGCTTTACTCATTGCCATTGATCTGGCTCCCTCAGACGCCAAACTTTATTACAATCTTGGTTTGCTTTACTCTCAAATCGGCCAGACCGGATTAGCCGAACAAACTCTAGTTAAAACCATTGAACTTAAACAAAACTACGAAGCCGCCCGCTATACCTTAGGTTCTCTCTACGAACAAACCAATCGTGATGATCTAGCAAAAGTTCAATATCAGTATATCTTGGATAATCTTAATCCCAACAACCAAACCGTCAAAGAAAAACTAGATACTCTCTAGGCACGAGGGCTAGTGCCGACCTCACTGACTCTAGTGCCAATAGCATATTTTTCTACTCTTCGCCCACTATTTAGAGTCATGGTGCTCGGTATCCCGCAATGTCTTTTCCCTACTGGAATCTGGCCCTCCGGCCAATGAGCAGGATATACTATCCTTCTTCCACTACCTGGTAAAGTCATTGTTTTAGTTAACGGAACGGCTCCTATAAACTCACCCATATAATCCTCCTCTATATTTAGCTATATAATATCATTATTATGAGTCTAGTCAAATTTCCCATAAAATTCTATTGAAATAAAAACCAAACTGCCAAAGACTAAATCGACTTACTCTAATTCCTCCCTATCAATCAACAAATCGGGATAGTTTAATATTATTTCTTCACAGGCTTCTCCAAATCGTTTACCACTTACACTCCAGGTTCTCTGGTTGAAATCATCCATGTACTCTTCACTCCATGGTAATTCATTTATAGCTCTTAATGCTTCAACTCCATTCTCGAAATCACTTCTTCCTTCACCCTTGGTTCCTGAGTGCCTATATCGCTGACCAAGCAATATGATTAAATCATAATAATCCTGAGCATTAAGCGCTTTTAATAAACTCATTCTCAGCTCTGGTTCACTTACTACTTGCTCAAGCAGTAAATTAGTTCGAGTCGCTAAACCATCTAGCGCCATGGTCGAAGCTTGATCTAAACTATACAAGTCTTTTATATAAGCTAAAGCCAATATTTTTGGAAAAGGACTTGGTAGTTTTGTTACCCGCATATTATTCATAATTCCCCCCTTAACTTCACTTTCCTCATCAACCTCAAACTCAATTATCCTAAATCCCAATCCTTTAGCCATTACCAAACAAACTCCCGGAAGCGATTCATCATACACCGCCACTGACTCTGGCAGATCATCAATTTTTTTCCGCTCTATTTCTTCCGCTAACTCACGTGCCATATCAAACACTTGTCGTTGATCATAAACATCCAAATTACTTACTTGCTCTGGACCTTCACCCAACCAACTCATAAAACCACTTCTAACTGATTCCTTTCCTTCTTGACCTAAGTTCCATGTTTCTCCCGGCACAGCTCCCGGTTCAATTGTTTGATTAATCGTGTCCGGAGTTGGTGTACAAGCTGAATTCATTGATGCCACCAATCCAGTAATTACAGTCAAACCAAACAATGTCCTGCCTTCTTTACCCATATAAAGGTAGCCTATCTAGTAATTTTCTCAATAAAGATCCGGAAGTCCTTCTGAACCGAAATCTGAATCTGGTGTCTCAAAACCATCATCTACATCATCTCCTGGTCCAACAGGAAAATCATTATATTCTTTTATACTGACAATATTTGAAACATCATTTCCAACGCCTTGAAATCTTTCATTCATAAATATCCTCCAATTAAAATATTTCGTATATAATACCATTATTATGAAGCTAATCAAGTACCCACACCCTATCTTAAGAAAAAAAGCCAAACTAGTAGAAAAGATCACGCCAGAGATTAAAAAGTTCTCCAAAGAGCTTTTATCTACCCTAGTCCCCAAATCTGGCAAAGCCTTAGGTGTCGGCTTAGCCGCTAACCAAGTCAACAGCCTTCACCGCATCTTTGTTATTCTTATGCCCGACCAAAGATATCAAGTCTGCATCAATCCTCAAATTATCAAAACCAGCAAAAAAAACCTTTCTTCCATGCCTAAAAAAAGCCAGTTTCTCGAGGGTTGCCTCTGTTTCCCGGGCTTCTACGGCTTTGTTGATCGCCCAGCCAAGATTAAGGTAAGATACCTTACTCCAGAGGGACTTGAGAAAAAAGCCCGCCTAGCCCCACCCTTTTCATCCTATTTTGCCCACGAACTTGACCACCTAAACGGAATCCTCTTTATCGACCATATTATTAATCACCAAAAACTCTATCAAGCCAACAAGGAAGGTCAACTTGATCTGGTAGACAATCCCTTTAAATGAAGTCTCTAAATATCCTTTTTTTGGGTTCTCCGGTTAACTACTCCCAACAAGTCAAAAAAGATCTTATCAAAGCCAATTTCAACTTAATCGAAGATCCAACCAAGGCCAACTTAATCATCACTGCCTGCCATGGCCAGATAATTCCTCAAGAAACTCTTGACTTACCTCAATACGGCGCTCTAAACATTCACCCATCTTTGTTGCCAAAATATCGAGGTGCCGCTCCGGTTCCTTGGACTTTACTTAATCAAGAAAAAACTACCGGAGTCACCATCATCAAGATGACAGACAAAGTTGATGCCGGACCCATCCTGGCCCAAGAAAAAATCAAGATTAACTCCAAAGACACCGCTGACGACTTACTTCATCAACTTTTTCAACTTGGTACTAAGCTTTTAATCAAAGTCCTTCCTAAATATATTGATCACATTTTTACCCCTATTGATCAACCCCTTAAATCACCCACTCCATACGCTCGAAAACTCACCAAAGCCGATGGATTCATTACTTGGGAGCAGTTTAAACAAGCCTCCACCAATAACTTCTCAAGCCTTGACCATCAAGTTCGCGCCCTCTACCCCTGGCCCGGAGTCTGGACCAAAATGGCTGATGAGAAAGTTCTCAAACTACTACCCAACCAACTCCTTCAACTTGAAGGCAAACAACCAATTAATCTAAAGCAGTTTAGAAATGGTTACCAACATCTGCTAAAATAGACACACATGAACATAACTCTTTTCGGCGGCTCTTTTAATCCACCACATATCGGACATCAAGTAGTCATCTCTCAAGCCTTCGAACTTATCAAGGGCTTAGATGAACTCTGGCTTTTACCCGACTACAAGCACAGCTTTTTTAAGGGCAAACTATTCACCGACTCCCAACACCGACTAGCCATGACCAAGATGCTTGAGACCCCCACTTCGCCAAGGCTTCGCGGGGCAAGCCACGTTAAAACTCAAACTTGCTGTCTCGATCAGCAAATGACTGGCTATACCATCGATCACCTAACCTATTTAACTAAAAAATACCCAAAGCACAAATTTTCTTTTCTACTTGGTTCAGACAACTTGAAGAGTTTTCACAAATGGCATGAATACAAAAAACTTCTTAAACTACTTCACTTCTATGTCTACCCTCGAGCTAACTGCCCCTTTAAGCCTCTCTATCCCAACATGGAACCTCTTGAGCATCCGATGCAAGCTATTACCAACATCTCTTCCACTATGATTAGAAACAAACTTAAAAACAAATTACCCATCAATCACTTAGTTCCCGCCAGTATCGCTAACTATCTTAAGACTAATTCCCTCTACGCCTGAGCCTGCTTCTTGACGGTCTTTAAACAACTTATACAAAGCAATTGATGTTGCTTTATCCCATCCACCTTAAGCGTTACCTTTTTCAAGTTAGGCTTAAATTTTCTCTTGGTTCTATTTTTCGCATGTGAGACTCGATTCCCTGTTTGGGAGCCCTTGCCACACTTAACGCATTTCATTGCCATATAACCTCAGTATGATACCATATAACTTATGCTAATTGAACTCCTGAACAATCCATTTATCTTTTTTATCTCCATCTTAAGTTTAGTCATTGCTGTTACTGTTCATGAATTTGCCCATGCACTCGTTACCGACAAACTTGGCGATCCTACTCCAGCTCTACAAGGACGAGTGACCCTAAATCCTTTAGCTCACCTTGATCCAGTCGGTAGTATTATGTTGCTTCTGTTTCGTTTCGGTTGGGGTAAACCGGTTCCCTTTGATCCATTTAATCTTCGAAATCCAAAACGTGACTCAGCTATAATTGCTTTGGCTGGCCCAGCCTCAAACTTAATCTTAGCCATTCTTTTATCTTTAGCTGCCAAACTAATCGGCTCGCCCTTCCTCGCTCTCCTAGCTGCCCCTCTAATAATTATCAGTATTAATTTGGCCATCTTTAATCTTCTCCCCATCCCACCCCTAGATGGCTCAAAAATTATCTATGGCTTGTTACCCACAAATTGGGCCGATGAATACAACGACTTTATGAAATCCTACGGCTCTATTCTATTGATACTTCTTATCATCCCTATCGGTGGCTCTTCTTTAGCTATTAACCTAATTCTCCCTGTGATAAATTTAATTACTAGTTTGCTTCTTTAATCTCAAACCATTCAACTCGCCAGTAACTGGCTTGGTCCACATCTCTACTCGATTACGCCCTTTTTCTTTTGCTAAATATAGCGCGTCATCTGCCCTTTTTAGTGTCTGACTCCTATCTTCACTCAATTCAGCCACTCCAATACTTATTGTAGGATTAACGTCATTCTTTTCCCAAGTTCCGTCGTCATTCTCTGTGGAGCACTCCATCTTTATTTCCTCTATAGCAGCTCTAATAAGTTCAGCTCTCTCTGCAACTTTCTTGCCATCTATATCACCATCCAATATTATTGCAAACTCTTCACCGCCATACCTTGCCACAGTATCCTTCTCTCTAACGGAAGCCTGAAGTTTCGAGGCTACAGTTTTCAATACTCTATCTCCAAAAGGATGACCACATGAATCATTAACATCTTTAAATTTATCTAAATCAAGAATTAACACAGATCCTGTCTCTGTTTTATCGAACTGCTCATCAAAATACGCCCTATTATATAAACCGGTTAACGAATCCCTTATTGATTCTCTTTCAAGTTCTTTAAAATTTCTACGTTTTGTTTTCCACATATCCAAACCAATTGAGCGCATTTCCTCACTAGGAGGCATTTTTTTTTGAATTTCAGACATGTCGGACATATTACATCATCCTTTCACTATTGACAACATGATATAATGAAAATGCTTGTGAAAACAAGTCCTGCCCTACCAGGCACGTTTGACAACTGAAAGATTTTTTCCTCGATACTTTTAAAAGGGAGGCGAAAAAACCTGACTGGATTCAATCAGGAAAGTGTTCGACCGCTAACGCCTCGGACCAGCCTACCCCACCTGGAAATATTCCGGGGAACCACTTTCAGTAAACGGCCCCAGTAGGGCTCTTTTTTTCTTCCTTTCCTTCTTTTCTCCTGATAGAATATTATCAAAGCGTGCCACCTTAGCTCAGTTGGTTAGAGCAATCGCTTTGTAAGCGATAGGTCCTCGGTTCGAATCCGAGAGGTGGCTCAAAATTGTGATAAAATACTAGTAAAGCTGGGATGGTGGAGTGGTCAAACACACAAGTCTGTAAAACTTGCGGCGTAAGCCTACCTAGGTTCGAATCCTGGTCCCAGCACCAATAAACAGTAAGAACCGTTCTTACCGTTTTACTCAAGAAATACTTCATTTATACCTTCAGGGTTTATCCTTGAAGGTACTTGTTTAAATAATCGACGAAGTCGCTTATTGGCTTAACGCCTTAACCATCGCCCCACATGCTTATTCCAACCAGCACCACCAGCCTTTTGGGCCCAACAAAAATGTTTAATTGATAATTTCCTCATAATCACTCCAGTATAACAAACAAATTCTTACACACATCAGATGTGTGTAAACCCCGAGTTATTTGAAGAACCAACCTGCACTTGATACACTTTGACATAGAAACGTTTAAGGTTCCGAACCTTAAATGTAATATAATACAAGAAACATGTCTAAGCCTATTCGACTAGCTATCATCACTGCTCGAAACCTCAAAACCAGTCCGAGTTCAAATAACACAATTTTAAGATTACTGGATAACTTAAGCAAGGAAAAATATCGGCTTAGCATCCTCTTGGTCGATGATTTAATCCCTAAAAGTCATCAAACTAAACTCAAGAAACTTAAGGAAGTGCCGACTTATCAACCGTTTCATTTAATCAAAAATCATCCGAAAGTATCTAGGTGTCTCAACTTAACTCAGCTTTCACTTAATCAGTTAAAAAACAAGATTGATTTCGCCATCATTCCCATTTATAACTTCTTTGGCGAAGATGGCACTTTATTGGGGCTTCTTGACTCTGTTGGTATTCCCTATCTTAGTCCCAGCATGAAAACTTCCGCTGTTTGTTTTGACAAAAAATTCTGTAAAGCAATTCTAAAAGCTCATGGTATCTTAGTTTCCAGGGATATTGAAATTCGCCAAAAAACATTCAAACTCCCTACAAGCTTTAGCTTCCCTCTAATAGTTAAACCTACTTCTTGCGGAGCCAGTTTTGGTGCCTGTCTGGCTACTAACTCAGGAGAACTACACCAGGCCGTCAAAAAGGCTTTTAAATTTTCAACCGAAGTCTTGATCGAAGAGTATATCAAGGGAGATGAATACTCCATCGGAATCATTGGTCATTATACAAAGCCACAAGCCCTACCAGTCGTCATGATCAAAACCATCAATCCATTCTTTGATTATGAAGCCAAGTATTATCCCAATAAAGTTGAGGAAATTTGTCCAGCCCCAATCTCCAACAACTTAACTAAAAAACTCCAACTGGTGGCCATAAAAGCTTATCAGGCTGTTAAAGCCGACAGTCACGCCAGAATCGATATCATTTGTAAGGATAAAAACATTTATGTTTTAGAAATTAATACCTTCCCAGGTTTACTCTCTCAATCTATTTTCCCAAAAGAACTTACGGCTATTGGCTCAAGCTTATCCAAATTTCTTGACCAGACTATTCAGTCTAAGCTTAGCAACTCTTAAACCAAGTCCGGTACCTTGTCCAAACTGTCCGGAGAATTTAAGTGGATAAAACTAAACCCCAAGGATAAAACCGACCCTAAAGTATAGCCGTTGTCGTTGACTATCACTCCACCCTCAATCAAACTTTTTTGCGTTGATTTTCCTATGTAATCCAAGCTCAATCCCGCCATAACCGGAGCCTTGGCTTCCAACACCTCATCAAGATCACTATTATATCCAATTTTCCCAACTAATTGGCTAATCCTCTGAGACAATTTCTGTCTATCTGTTTCCGATAACCCATCCTCTCCAATCCGATCGTCAACAGCCTTTCTAATCTCGTCGACTCCTGAAGGCTCAAAGAGATACCTACTTAAACCTGGACCTTTCCTCATCTTAATAAATGGCCAATTATCAAAAGTTATTATTGGTAATACATCCACTCCAGCATCAGTCTCTACTTGTTGAGTAAACTTATCAACCGGCTGACGGCTATTCCGGCTCCATACCCCCACCCGAATCCCTCTTTGATCCAACGCCTGCATACAGGCTATTCCTTTCGACCCAGTACTTCTCTCATCTTTATAGTCCCGTAAGGTTCCATCAATATCAAATAGAACAATCTCGCTTTTTAAATCAAAATCCTGTTCAAACTCCACCCCAGACACTTTTACTCCTCCATAAAGTCCGCTACTTAATAGTCTTTCCAACCCTTCTGTTCCTTGTGCTGAGGCTACAAAAAAAGTCCTACCAAGATCATTTCTAAACCAGATTTTACCCTCTTTTACACCTTCTATTCCCATCACCACCTTCAAGTCTGAATCACTCTCAGACTCTCCCCACTCAAGCATTCTATAACCTGATAAAAGTTTTAACTCAGCAAGGCTATATGAACTTTCCATTGCCTCTCGTATCACACCATCACCGATCTGACCTCCAGATTTATCAGTATTTTCTAACATAGACCTAATTATACCTGATACACTTTGACCTAGTAACGTAAAGTTCGCATAGAATAGGTTCGTAACCTATTCTGTTCTCCATTGCCATATCTCCCTATCGGGAGTAAAATATAGTATCAGGCTTCGAAGAGGGTCTCTCTTCGAGTTTTTTGTATATGACTACTCAACACATCAGAAACATCGCTATTATCGCTCACGTCGATCATGGTAAGACAACGTTGATCGATCACCTCTTAAAACAGGCTCACACTTTTGCTGATCACGAGTCTGAAATGAAGGAGACTACTATCCTTGATAGTAACGAACTAGAGCGGGAGCGTGGTGTCACTATTCTATCTAAAAACACCGCCATTACCTGGAAAGACTACAAGATCAATATCCTCGACACTCCCGGTCACGCTGACTTCTCAGGAGAAGTCGAACGCGTCTTAAACATGGCCGATGGCTGTCTACTTTTAGTCGACGCCTCCGAAGGTGTCTTATCTCAAACCCGCTATGTTCTCTCGTTAGCCCTCAAACTCGGCCTCACCCCGATTGTGATCATTAACAAGATAGACCGCAAAAACCAACGAGCCGACGAAGTCTTGGAAGAAATTAACGACCTTTTTCTCGACTTAGCCACCAAAGAAGAACAACTAAACTTCCCGGTTCTCTATGCAGTAGGAGTTCAAGGCTTAGCCGGCTTCCAAACCACTCTAAATCCTGACCATTCCCTAATGCTCACCGACAGCACTAATCTAGATCCCCTCTTTAAGACCATTATCGAAACTATCCCCGCTCCAACTGTTAATCAAGGGGATGGTTTCCAGCTACAAGCTATTACTCTAGATCACGATGACCATAAAGGCTCTTTAGTCATTGGAAAAGTTAGTCGTGGTCAAATAAAGATAAATGATCCCTTAGCAGTGGTCCGTGATTCCAAAAAAATCGGCCAAGGCCGGGTGGAGCATCTCTTTAACTTTCAAGGTCTAAAACCAGTTCCAATTACCGAAACTCAAGTCGGTGACATCGTTTCTATCGCCGGATTTGATAATGTTAAAATCGGGGACACTCTAACCGACCTTAACCATCTGGAAGGACTGCCATCTCTTGAGATCACCGAACCGACTATCCAGATTCAGATCATGCCCTCAACTTCTCCCTTGGTCGGACAAGACGGAGAGTTTACTACTTCAAGATTACTTAAACAAAGACTCGAGAAAGAACTAGAAACTAATGTTGGTTTAAAGCTCTCACCCGGATCCACTTCCGAGCACTTTATTGTCGCCGGACGAGGCGAGTTCCACTTATCAATCCTTATCGAAACCATGCGTCGTGAAGGTTACGAGTTCTCGGTTACCCGACCGGAAGTCATCTTCAAGACCATTGATGGCCAATCGATGGAACCTTGGGAAGATCTAACCATCGAAGTTTCAGAAGCTCAAACTGGCATTATCATTAATAGCTTAAGTAGTCGCAAAGCCAGCATGACCAACATGCAGAACCTGAAAACTGGTGTCCGCCTCACCTACCGCATCTCGACCCGTAACTTGATTGGTCTAAGAAGTGAACTAATGACCAAAACATCTGGTAACGCCATTGTCTCCTCTCAATTCTTTAATTATCTACCCAAAATTGAGTCTATCGATATTCAAAGAAACGGCAGTTTAGTGGCCACCGAACCGGGACAGGCCTTAGCTTACAGCATTCAACACATTCAACAACGAAGCACTACTTTTGTTGAACCGGGGGAGCAAGTTTATCAAGGTATGATCGTCGGCCAAAACTCTCGCGATAACGATCTCTGGATCAATATCTGTCGAGGTAAAAAACTGACCAACATGCGAGCCGCTTCGGCTGATGCTACCTTAAGTATCGCTCCGGCCGTTAAGTTTTCCCTCGAGCAATGCTTGAACTTTTTAAATCATGATGAACTTCTGGAAGTCACTCCCAAGCACTTGAGACTACGAAAAAAAGTCTTAACTCAAAAAGTAGTTAAGCGCCAACCATAAACTCGATCACGTCTCCGTCTTTAACCACATAGTCCTTACCTTCAGCTCTAAGCTTGCCCAACTCCCGACACTTTTTAACTCCACCAAACTTCACATAGTCATCAAATGAAACCACCTGAGCCTTAATAAAGCTCTGACTAAAATCAGTATGAATTACTCCCGCCGCCTCACGAGCTGTCATCCCACTTTCGATCGTCCAAGCTCGAACTTCTTTTTCTCCAGCTGTTAAGAAACTAATCAAGTTAAGTTTCTGGTACCCGAGCCTGGCCATCTTATCAATTCCCGACTCGCTAATCCCCAATTCTTCTAAATAAGTTGTTTGGTCTTCACTACTCATTGAGCTTAACTCCGACTCCAACTTGGCATTAATATACACCAACTCACTCTTATCTATCTGTAGCTTGGAAGCATAATCAAGATTATCAGTCTCCCTCAACTGTTCTTCGGACAAATTAACCACCATGATTTCTCTCTTGGCTGTAACTAAACATAACTCCTTAACCAACTCCTCTTCATCTTCCATGAGCTCCATCGCATTTACCATCATCCCAGTATTAAGTTGAGATAATATCTTGCTCAATATCTCTCTTTTAGATTTTTCCAACGGCCCTTTAGCTCTTTCAATCTGTCCCTCAATCGTCTCCACATCTTTTAGGATCAACTCCATCCTAACTGTTTTTAAGTCCGCCACTGGATCAAGCTTACCGGTAACTATCACTTCGCCATCCTCAAAGGCCCGTAAGACATGGCAAATCAAGTCTGTTTCCCTAATATGGGTCAAAAACTTATTCCCCAAACCTTCACCTTTATGAGCCCCTTTAACCAATCCGGCAATGTCCGTAAAAGTAATTGTTGCCGGTATTATGGGAGGTAACTCATCTAGTTTCTCACTCTCCTTGACCACCTGAGCCAGTTTCAACAATCGCTCATCCGGTACCTCGACTACCCCTACATTTGGCTCAATGGTCGCAAAAGGGTAATTAGCCGCCAACGCCATCTGGCGTTTTAATAGCGCATTAAACAAAGTCGACTTGCCAACATTTGGCAAGCCTACAATACCAATAGATAAACTTGACATCTAGTTATTTTACCACCAACTCTTGTTATTATCTTCCCAACGAGCTTAGGATATCGCGCCTATGTTCTTCTTCTTGAATCAAAATATCTTCCATTGCTCTCCTAATCCCATACTCACCTAAGGCTTCAGCCTGAACAATCAAGTTCTTATATATCCTAATCGCCAACTCTTCACCAGCTAAATCTTGAATCAACATCTTCTTAGAATTCTTAGCTATCTCTCTTTTCTCAGCCTTAACTGTCGGCACTCCACCTAGATCAGCAATCGCCTCGGCTACCTTAACCGCATGAGCCAACTCTTCACCAGCGTGAATAATTAACTCGGCCGCCACTGCGTCATACTCAGGTCCAGTAATCATCGCCGCATGCTGAACGTATTGAATTGTAGCTGCGTACTCCCATTCCAACGCCTTATTTAATCCCTTAATAAACTGCACTTTAGTTACTTTTGTCATACTCTGGCAGTATAGCTATATGCTTCACAAAACTCAACTGTGTATTAATAATTTATGTTAGAATTTCTTAACATGATCAAGATAACTAAAGTCACTAAGAATAAAGCAGTGAAGTTTAATGAAGCTGAATGGGATCTGGTTAATGATCTTCATTTCGGTAAAGGTATTAGGTGGAACACTACTCCTTTTAGGTTTAAAGCCACCGAAAATGGCCAAACTATTGGCTTAATTTTTGGCCAACACGAATCAGGCACTATCTACATTAGAAACATTATTGTGGCTAAAAACGAAAGAAGAAAAGGCATCGGTACTAAACTGGTAGAAAAAGCAGAAGAGTTTGGTCGTAAATTCGGTGACCATAAAATCTGGCTAATTACCGGTAAGCACTACCCCGAAGACCCTTTCTTCAAGGCAATAGGCTTTAAGAGGCAAGCCATACTCAAGGATCTATTCTTCCACAAAGATTTTATCGTCTACGCTAAACCTATTGAGTAATAATCCAATCTGGAACGATTAGAATGTTTGAAGTATAATGAGCCCTTAAGCCGCTTTAGCTCAGTTGGCAGAGCGCATCCATGGTAAGGATGAGGTCGCGAGTTCGAGCCTCGCAGGCGGCTCCCAAAATTGATATATCTACAAATTACTGCTAATATCCAATCTATGGCAAAAAAAGGACCAAGAATCTTAATCGCTTTCAAGTGTGGTGTGTGTAATTCCCAAAACTACATCTCTCAAAAGAATAGGACTAACACTGAGGGCAAGCTTGAGATAAAAAAATACTGCAAACGCTGTCGTAAACACACTCCTCACAAGGAAACGACTAAGTTGAAATAATCTTCCGGGCCCGTAGCTCAGCTGGTAGAGCGCCTGCATGGCATGCATGAGGTCAGGGGTTCGAGCCCCCTCGGGTCCACAGCGCTTTACCAATTATTAACATACTATCCAACCATGACTAAAACACCCGAAGCTGAAACATATAATCTCCCCAAAAGTATGGGAACTCTTCGTAACCAACCTAAAGAAGGTTACTCAAACTCCCTAGCCGGAAACTTTTATGAAAATCTCTGGAATTCAATTCGACAAGCAACTGGAGATATTTACATTCTCGGAGCCGGCCCAGCTCACGAAGAAGTTGGCTTGGCTTTTCCAGGAACATCAACTCTTAAAGACTCAACCTCCAATATCCATTGTATCGACATAAGAGATGATGTTCCCGAAGAGGTTGTAGCCCTTCAAAATCGTGGCCTTCAGATAAATTACCAAACAAACACCGAGCTTACTACCTGGAATCCAGAGCCTCAAACAAACGTCGACTTGGTAACCATGCATGGCATGCTAGACTATATAACACCTCCAGAAATAGCTAAATTACTCACAAAAGTAACAACTAAATTATCCCCGCAAAAAATAACTTTACGCTCTGATACCCATAATCACCCAGCCATGCAAGACGTCTTTATCCCAAATACTCAGAACCCAGAAACATTAAAAGCCTTGAAAAAAGCTGCAGAAACTGAACAACAACAAATAGAAGCTCTTAGTCAATCTTTAAAGAATCAACATGAAGTTCCCTCACTTAGCGATCAAGAATTCATTCAAGCTATCGAAGAAATAACAGTTCAAATACCTTCAGAAGCGCTTGCCAAACATAATCTAGACACACAATTCCCAAGCTCACATATTCCACCATATGCCTTAGCACAATTTATGATTGGGAAAGGATACCAAGTTAACGATTTTAAAGCATTTTCTATAATGCAGCCAAATCAACCATTCAACATCGTCATTTCATTTTCAAAATTAAATACCCCCAATTAAAAACTCAACCACTCCGGCTTAAACAGCATCGCATAACCAATCCATAGCATCACTACTCCACCTATTAATCTCGAGATATTAACATACTTACTCTCTATCCCCACCGCCTTAAAACTCAACATAGCAATCACAAATATTATCAAGTCATCCAGCATAAAGATGAAAATATACAAAAGTAGGTATAAATAGTAGCTCACTTTCGGCAAGTTATGTAAAGCCAGTGCTTGAGTATAAACTGCCGGTAATCCAGCACTACAAGCCAACTCCACCATATTGACCGCTACCGCCAAGCCCATTATCCCTAAAACCGCTAACAACAATCGCTTGTCATTGACCACTTCCTTAAGCTTCTCAAATATCTTCTTTTTCTTCTCACTATCAGCCGTAATACAACCTCCATCTCGATTTGACCACCATTGATAAAAACTCCAACCTCCAGCCCCGACCGCAAACAAGCCAATTATCATCCTAATCCACTTGGAGACTCCGATAATCAAAAAGGCATTCAACCAAGCTGCTAAAAAGAAGTAGTAAACTACACCCGAAGCTAAGATAAAACTAATACCCAACAGCCACATTCTTCGCTTGTCTTTAAGCCCCAACAGTAACGAAATTAAAAACAACAAAGTCCACATCGCACAAGGGTTAAAGCCATCTACGGCTGCGATCACCAAGGTTAACACCGGCAAGGACATTGTCTTCCAGTTTATCTTGCCCAACAAAGGCACCTTGATAATTCCCTCTTCCTGCTTCTCAATCACCTCTTCTCCTAAAACTTCTTTTACTGCCTGTTCTATCTGAACTCCGATCGTCTCTTCTTCAAAACCTGTCCAGTGCTTATCTCCAATCACCGTGAAGGGGACACTACCGACCTGAACTCCAAGCTCTTTACCTCTCTGCTCCCAAATTACTCTATTACTAGCACTTGAAGTCACATAACTTTTTATTTCCAAGTCCGGATACTTTTCATTCAATTTGGTTAAAAAAAGCTTTTCTTCAGCACAATACGGACAAGTAGTCGAAAAGAAAAACTCCAACTCTACTTTCTCTTGAGCCTTAGCTTCTACTGCTAAGCCAAGCAAACTCAAAGCCAATACTCCAACTAGTAACCATCTGAAATATTTCATTTATCTTTATACTTCTCGTTAGTTTCCTCAAGCTTCTTTACTGACGGCTCTCCCGTCATTCTCTCAAGCTCATTGTTCTTCTTGTCAAGCCAAATAAAACAGGGTAATCGCCCCTCTTCCACCTCATGTTTCTTGACCATTGCCTTATCACTATCAAAGTCATAGTATCGTGTCGAAAGATCCGGATTGGCATCCTCAATCTTCTGCCACCTGGGCTTCATCACCAGACAACCATTACACCAAACTGCCCCAAACTTAATTACTTTCATAACCTAACTATCCTACCCTCATAAAAACAATATTTCAACCCACTAACTATGATAAAATACTAATGAAATAGGGCCGTGATGAAGCGGTATCATGAGAGTCTCCAAAACTCTTCTCCCAGGTTCGATCCCTGGCGGCCCTGCAAAATTAATAAAGACTAGTTCCAATCGTAGCCTCATCTACTTTCTGCCCCTAATGCTATTCTTTGCTAATTGCTTTCATCCTTCTAAGTAGTTCTGATTCACCAATTTCCTTCTCGATTTTTCCTAAAACTAAATTTTGTACAACTTGTGGCTGTCGCATAGCTTGAAATATTTTCCAATTAATTATCGTGTCTGAATCCCTCTGCTTGTCTCCCATGTTAGCCTCAGGTGAATCAGTAAAACCTTCTAGCTCTCTCTTCACATCAGGATGCCTTAATTTACCTAATGCTTTCGCTTCAATCTGCCTAGCCCTCTCCCTAGTCACACCTAGCTTAACACCCACATCTTTAAGGGTATATTCATTGTCATCTAGGCCAAATCTTAACCTTAAAACCATTGCCTCTCTTTCAGGTAACTCCTTTAAGGCATTATCTAATTTTTCTCTTAATAACTGCTGCATTGTTAACTCAGCAACATCTACATCATCTGGAATAAAATCTCCCAACACACTATCCCCATTTTCACCTTTTGGTTCTTCTAAACTCAATGGTCTTATCTGCACTTTTAATAAAAAATTAACCTTTTTCTCTGTAATATCTAGATCTTCAGCTAACTCGACAACTGTTGGTTCTCTTCCAAGCACGTGAGCTAACCGTTGTTGAACCTTACTCAACTGATAAATTTGGTCTCCTAAGTGAACCGGAAGCCTGATTGTTCTACCACCATCAGCAATAGCCCTAGTAATTGCTTGTCTAATCCACCAAGTGACATAGGTTGAGAACTTATGACCCTTATGATAATCAAACTTTTTAGCCCCTCGAATCAAACCAATATTCCCCTCCTGAATTAAATCAAGAAAAGGAACACCTCGACCTGTGTGTTTCTTAGCTACACTAATCACCAATCTAGTATTAGCCAACAGTAAATGATCCATAGCATCCTTTCCTTGCTCTAGTAAAGCTTTATCGTCATCCTCAATTTCTCCTCCTATCGTCATTCTCTCTCTAACTTTTCTACCTTTCTCTATTAGCTTAGCTAGCTCTATCTCTTCCTCCGCTGTCAGCAAGGGCGTTCGACCCGCTTCGAGTATATACAAACCAAGACTATCTGTACCAATTGCATTCAATATTAGTCTCTCCAACTCGTTATCATCTATCATTGACACTTCCTCTTGTTTGTCCAATTCTTCCTCGCTCACATCAACACCTTGTTTAAGATCAACATATTCCAAACCAGCATCTCCAAGGGCATTCGAGACCACCGTTAATTTACTTGGATCATTAATAGTTCCTGGAAAAGCCATCTCAAGATCATCACTAGTTACCACTCCAACTTCATTAAATTCTTCCAGAAAACCAACCAACGAAACTCCAAAACTCGAAAGATCTCTATCCAAATCACTCGCTCTCGAATCGAAAGATCCATCTGAACCTGTCTTATCTGCCTGATACGCAATCACTTCTCTAACCATAACCTATAATTATATTATATATTAGAAAAAAATAAAGGCTTACTTCCTATACCAACTCAGACTTCTTCTCATCGCCTCGTTCCAAGCATTTACCCCTAACGTAGCTTCATGCGAAGTGGGGCCAACCAGATTATGATCTGCCCCCGGATAAACATACAACTCAACTTCCTTATCAAGTTCATCAAGCTTTTCTTTAAGCTCCTGCGACCACTCCAAGGGCACCGCATCATCATTAGTTCCCTGATGAATCTGAATTGGTGCCTTGATCCAATCCAAATGCTTTAACATGTCAAAATCATTGACATCATACTGCGCCTCAAGACCAGCCAGTTCTCTTCTTAGAGCTCTACCAAAATCATCAAACTCGTCTGTAAAATACAAAATCGAGTAAGGAAAAGGCTTGGACACCGGCGCCCATAACGAAGTCGGGTATTCCTGGCCACTAATCTCTAAAACCGACAAAGCCACTTGCCCACCATTTGAGTGCCCCCAAATACTAATCTTACTTGCATCAGCCCCCTTAATATTCTTCACCGAAGCTAATAACTCCATCACTTGGATTGGTCTTAAAAACCGCTCTTCAAACACATTATTCGGAGGCATATCAGACTCCCCAAAACCCAAGAAATCAGGCGCTATGGTAATCATGCCATTTGAAGCTAGATAACCGGCTCCATTCTTTGTCCCTATTCCAGTCTCATAAATCTCATTATCTACATAACCCCTAATCATTACCACCACCGGCCAGCCATCTTTAGGACTCTGTCCAACAGGTATGTTCATCTGTCCACTAATCACCAACCCCTCCACTTCGTACTTAAACAACCAGGCCGTGTACTTAGCTTCCTTAAACAAAACCCGATCAAGTGTAATCTCACTACCGATGTAAACTCTCTTTCTTAAACTCTCAAAGCTATACTTCTCCAACGGTTTTTCAATAATCAAGTATGGTGCTTCCGGCGACAAAACCATCGATTTTTCTCGAGGTAAAAACCACCAAACCCCTCCTCCAATCAACAAAAGCAACAAACCAACCCACCAATATTTAATCATATTTATTTAATCAATGATTTAAGTATATCTAAGTTTTTCTTGTCTGGCCCTAATTTATCAAAACCTGGAGTCTCGATAATCAATGGTAGACTCTTAAATATCGGCTCGTTTAAAAAAGCCTTCAAATCCTTAAGGTCAATCTCACCTTCGCCTAAGTTAGCATGTCTGTCTCTACCAGAATCAAACAAATCCCTTGAATCATTGACATGCAGACATTTTAACGACTCCACTAACTTCAATTTTTTCACCTCGCTAACTATATCAAACCCCAACAGGGTATTACCCAAATCTTTACCCAAAGAGTAACCCGCATTGTAGGCATGACAGGTATCAAGACACCACCCAACACGACTACTATCTACGGCTTTAAGTAACAAGCTAATCTCCTCTAATCGAAAACCTATCTTCCCCTTTTTCTGGGCTGCATTTTCTATCAAGAACTTCACTGACCCCGGACTGGCTTTGAGGATCTTTTTGATCTCTTCGACCAACTGATCCTTGACCGCTTCAAATCCCCGACCTTGATGAGAACCCAAATGAACGATTACTCCCACCGCCCCAATCATCTCAGCCACTTTAAAATCAAACTCCAAGCTTTTTCTGGACTTGTCCACTAGCTCTTTGTTTTCCGATGCCATGTTAACTAAATACTTAGCATGAATAAATGTTGGTGATACGTCGTTCTCCGAAGCTTGCTTAACAAACTTCTCAACATCTTCAGTGCTGGGCAGATTACTCATCCACATCCGAGGCGAACTTGAAAAAATCTGCAAACAGTTTCCACCTTTAGAAACTATACTCTCCACCGCTTTGTACAAACCACCACTAATCGATAAATGTGCCCCAACCCGCCTCACAAGTTTAGTGACTTAAGATACTTTCTAAACTCTCCGTTAATATCTGGGTGTCTTAAAGCAAACTCCACCACCGTCTTCATATACTCCATCTTGTTACCGGTATCATAATACTTGCCACCCTTAACCACACAGGCATATATATCTCGACCTTGTTCACGTAACTGATCTATCGCTTCCGGTAAGTAGTACTCTCCACCTGTTCCCGGCTTTTGTTCTCGTAAGACCTTAAAAATATCCGGAGTCAAAACATAACATCCATGGGTAGCTATTTGACTTGGAGCTTCTTCAACTGTCGGTTTTTCAACAATCTTTTTAATCTTAAAAATATTGTCTTCAACTAGCTCAAGATCAGCTATCCCGTAACGACTAACGTCTTCCTTTGGTTCAATCTTCACACCTGAAATGACCGGATCACCATACTTCTCAAACACTTCAATACACTGTTTTAACCTTGGTTTCTCGGCATAGATAAACTCATCTCCCCACATCACCGCAAACGGCTCATCACCAATGATACTCTCTGCGTTCTTCACCGGGGTGGCATTGCCATAACCTCCCTTTTGCCTAATGTAAATAAAATTAGCCATGTTTGAAATCCGCTCTACTTCATCCAGTAAATGCTTTTTCTTTTTACCTGCCGACTCCAGTAAAGCCACCAAGTCAAAGTTCGGCGCGTCAAAGTGATCTTCAATGCCTCGTTTGTGATACCCAGTCACAATGATAATATCCTTAATTCCTGAAGCTACACACTCTTCCACTACATACTGAATTACCGGCTTGTCGACAATCGGCAACATCTCCTTAGGCATCGCCTTTGTTTGAGGTAAAAATCTAGTTCCAAATCCTGCCGCCGGAATAACTGCTTTAGTCACCTTTTGCATATCTGCTCAGTATAACATAACCATCTCGCTCTTTGGAATTGCCTCCAATTATGGCATAATACAGCTTGTCATGGTAAAATCAGCACTTGGCTCGTCCTCAAAAAGCAAGTCAATTAATAATCAAAAAACAATTACACCTCAGCAGTTTATCAATCAATCGATTGCTGAGCTTAAAAAAGTTGTCTGGCCAACCAGAAAACAGGTAGTTAAGCTAACCGCTATTGTCATCGGTGTTAGCGTAGTTACCGGTTTTTTCATTGGCGGCCTTGACTTTCTTTTTACCAAATTAATGGCTGTTATTATCAAGTAAGTATGACTAAGACTAAAAAATCCAAAAAACTAAAAGCAAAGTCTTCTAGTTCCGAACTTCAAATCAGTTCGGAACTTTCTAGTGAAACTGAACCTAAAGTTGATATTGTTGAGGAACAGCAACAAAAAGAGGCTGAAGAAAAACTAGCTGAAAATCATATTGTCATCAAAAAGTCTGACTCCAAAAAAGCCAAATGGTTTGTGGTTCACACTTACTCAGGTCACGAACACAAAGTGGCCGCCGCTCTAAAGCAACGAGCCGAATCCATGAAGCTAACCGACTATATCTCGGAAATCTTAATCCCCACTCAAAACAAAATCCAGATTAAAAAAGGTCAAAAATTCAATGTTCAGGAAAAACTCTTTCCAGGATACATGATGGTCAAACTCATCTTAACCGATGACTCATGGTTAGCTGTTCGTACCACTCAGGGCGTCACCGGCTTTGTCGGTGTTGGTAACCAACCAACTCCCCTGCCAGAATCAGAAGTCCAAAACATCATGAAGTTTATGGACCAAGAGGCTCCTAAGTACAAGGCTCAGTTCTCGATCGGTGAAGCGATTAAAATCATCGAAGGCCCTTTTGCCGACTTCTTGGGCTCAGTTGAATCAATTGATAACGAAAAAGGTAAAGTCAAAGTCTTAGTCTCTATCTTTGGCCGAGAAACACCAGTCGAACTCGACTTCTTGCAAGTACAAAAAATATAGGTATGGCAAAAAAAATCTTAACTACACTCAAACTAAATCTTCCCGCTGGTAAAGCTAACCCTGCTCCTCCAGTCGGTCCAGCCCTAGGTCAGCATGGTGTGGCTATCATGGATTTTTGTAAAGCCTACAACGACCAAACCAAAACCCTTCAAGGAGTCATCCCTGCCCTAGTCACTATCTACGAAGATCGCTCCTTTACTTTTGAACTTAGAAAACCACCAGTCTCCGAGCTAATTAAAACAGAACTCAACCTTAAACTAGGCTCCCAAACTCCAGGCCGAGAATCTGTAGCTACCCTTTCAGATGCACAGCTGGAAAAAATTACTAAAGAAAAAATTGACGACTTAAATACCAACGATCTTAAGGCGGCTAAAAAAATTGTCGCCGGCACCGCCCGATCTATGGGAGTAAAGATAGGATAATCTATGGGAAAGAAAAAACTAGCCGTTCTTGATCTAGCCGATTCAGACTCTCCAAAGCTTAAAGCTTCAGGAGTTAGATCTCAAAAGCTGACTAAGTCCAAGAAAAAGGATGACTCAGCTCCTACTGCTATTCCTGTCAAGGAAGTTGACGAGGTTCCGCAATCAGGTTCCGAACTTCCAGCATCTGCTGCTTCGAAAGAAGCTAGTTCAGAACCTAAAAAGAAACGCGTCAAGCACGACCGCTCCAAGCGCTACTTGAAACTTAAAAAGCTAGTCGACTCTGCCAAGGTTTACCCTATCGACCAAGCCATTAAACTCTTACGAGAACTGTCCAGCACCAAGTTTGACGCCTCAGTCGAGCTTCATTGCAACCTAAACGTCGACAAGCTCTCAGGCGAACTCAATCTCCCTCACGGAACTGGTAAAACCATCAAGATCGAGATTGCCTCCGACAAAACTCTAGTCAAACTTAAAAACGGCCAGATCGATTTTGAAGTCTTAATCTCCGAGCCTCAGATGATGCCTAAACTGGCTCAATACGCTAAACTCTTAGGACCCAAAGGCCTAATGCCAAACCCTAAAACCGGTACTATCTCTGACAAGCCTGAAGAAGTTAAAAAGAAAATGGCCGGTGGCTCACTCCGCTATAAATCAGAACCTAAAGCTCCAATTCTTCACTTAGTTATTGGCAAGCTCTCATTTAAAGACAGTCAACTTAACGATCACATTAAACTGGTTATTAAAGAACTCAAGCTAAAAAACCTCAAATCCGTCTTCCTCTGCTCATCCATGAGCCCTTCTATCAAGCTTTCCATTTAAGGTTCCGAACCTTAAATTTACAGATTATATTCCCCAATCTTAGTTCTTCGTAACTCTTGAGCGTGAGCTGGCAACCCAAGCTTCTTACCAATATCCACCGCCAAACTGCGCACATAAGTTCCCGACCCACAGTTCACCTTCACCTTCAACCCCGCGGTCGCGGGGTGAAGGTTTAATAACTCCAACTCCATAATCTTTACCCTTCGAAATGGTAGTCTCGGTTTCTGTCCTTTTCTAGCCAAATCATAAAGCTTCCGGCCCTTGATCTTGACCGCACTGTAAGCCGGCACTTGCTGGTCATACTCACCTACAAAGCTATCTAGAACTTCTTTAACTGCCTTTTTTGACAGTTTCCCCACCGCCTTCTCTTTCATAACCTTCCCGGTCTTATCTCCAGTATCAGTCAACTCTCCTAGTTTAATCTCCATCAAATACTCTTTATCCAGGTTCTTAAACTCCTCAAAGCGCTTACAAGCCTCCCCAATCAAGATTAACAACAATCCTGTTGCAAACGGATCTAGAGTGCCTCCATGTCCTACTTTGATCTTTTTACCATGCTGACGGGTTAACTCACCCCTAATCTTGGCCACCACGTCATGACTGGTCCAATCCTCCTGCTTATCGACCACCACCACATCATCATCTGAGTTAATCTTGTCATAGCTTGTCCCGCGAAACTTTAGTGAAGTGGGATTGACTAGTTTCATACATCTATTATATAATCCCTTTAGTCCATAGACAGCAGGCAATTACTAAGCCCTGCCGAGGAAAACCATTTGTTCTCCTCGTGAGAACATTTTTATTTATAGTGAGCAAAAACGAACTATGCCAAGTCAAAAAAATCTAGACCAAATAACTATCCTCAAGGATAAGTTTGCTAAAGCCAAATCAATTGTCTTAGCTGACTATGCCGGTTTACCGGTTAATCTCCAACAGAGCTTACGAGCTAAGGTCATCGAAGCCGGTGGCGAGCTGGTAGTAGCTAAAAACACCTTGCTCAAGATAACCGCCAAAGAACTTGACTACCCCATCGATGCCCTCACCAACTCGTTCACCGGACCAACCATTACCCTCTTTGCCTATGAGGATGAAATTGCCCCTATCAAAGCCTTAGCTGAGTTTGCCAAAGAAAACGAACTACCGACCATTAAAGCCGGCTACTTAAACAAAGAACCCCTAACCAAAGAGCAAGTTGATAGCCTCGCCAAGTTACCTACTAAGATCGAACTTATCGCTAAGACTGTCGGTACTATCAAGGCTCCTCTAACCGGCTTTGTCAACGTTCTCTCCGGTAACCTCAAAAATCTAATCTACGTCTTAACAGCTATTTCAAAAAAAGGTGGTGAGTAATCTATGACTGATAAATCGAAAGATGCAAAAACAGATACAAAAACAACTGAAAAAGTCTCCAAAAACCTTCAAACTATCATTGACCAAGTCGAGAAACTCACCGTTCTTGAACTAGCCGAGCTAGTCAAGGCTTTAGAAGAAAAATTTGGTGTTTCTGCTCAAGCCCCAATGGTCGCCGCCGCTCCAGCCGGAGCCGCTGAAGCCGGTGCTGAGGAAGCAGAGGAAAAATCCGAGTACCAAGTAGTCCTGGCTGACGCTGGTGCTAACAAGATTGGTGTTATCAAGGCCCTAAGAGAAGTTAATCAAGATCTAGGCTTAAAAGAAGCCAAAGACCTTGCCGAAGCCGCTCCTAAGGAAGTTGGTACCTATAAAAAGGAAGAAGCCGAAGAAGCCAAGAAGAAACTCGAGGCCGCCGGCGCCCAAGTTGAGCTCAAGTAATAATACATTCCAAGCCTGCGAGGCGTGTCCTTGCAGGTAAGCAGAATCCCGGTTTAATAGCCGGGATTTTTGTAACTTTATAGTGAGCTATGTCGAACCATAAACTACTTGACAGGCTCTATCCCAGTTTGATATATTGAGTTCAACTAAAGTACTAATTAGACTGTCTTTGAGGGGCCTATGAACGATCAAACTATATCAAACGATAAACCTATGAAACAAGACAAGCTGTCTTTGACCAATCTTCCCGACCTATTAACCGTCCGTGAAGTAGCCGAACTCCTAAGAGTCTCCCCCTTAACTATCAAAAGATGGGGTAAAAGAGGTAAACTACCGGCTATTCGCATTAACTCTCGAGGTGATCGTAGGTACAAAAAAGAAGCCGTCCTCTGGCTACTTGGTATCCAAGAGCAATAAACTAAGGCTTCTTCATCGCTTTTTTCATTATCTTCTCTATCTCTCTATACTTTTCCTTCTTCCCAAGTCTTTCTATCTCTTTTTGATCCTTCTTATCCAGTTTTTCAAAGGCTTTAACTCCCTCTCGGGTCTCGCAAACCAGCTTTACCGCTACCGGCACGTACTTATTTAATAGCAATCTTACCTCTTCAAGATAGTAATTACCGGTTTTCTTAAAGTAGGCCTCCTCTATCAAGAACATACCCTCCTTCTCCGGCTTAATCCCCTTCTTCATGGCTCCCTTGGCTATTCTCTCCATCTCCTCTTCACCTAAAGTTTGCCAGATCTTAGCCTGTAGCTCCATCTGGATAATCGGCATTAAGTTTAACATCAATTCCATTGCCTTTTCCTTCTTAAACCCCAATTTAACCAATGGATTTACGTCCACCCCTTTATAAAAATCTATTTGTGATATATCCATACTATCTCTCCTTCTTATTTAGTATCATCATTTTCATCAATAATATTATTATCTAGTAAATACTTCACAATAATTTCTTCAACATTATAACCACCAGATTTAAAGTGCCATTGTAGTGAGTCATAACCTATTGGAACTTGAAAAAATTGAGAAAAAACGTCTGGATACCAAAAATAACTATTTCTTATATCTTTTGATATCTCCACTAATCTCGATTGAGGAATCGACCATTCCGAATGCCTATTATCTAAATCCATCAACACTCTTCTAAATGAAATCTCCATCTTCGCATCAATTATAGCCTGCTGTATATATATCTCTTGATCATCTGTTTCAATTCCCGCCTTTTCGATCAAGCTATTCATATAATTATCATCGTGATCAACTTTCACATTCAACTCAGGGTGATTGCTTAAAATTACATGGGACACTTCTCCAACTTCATTTGGACTCAAATCAGGGGCATACCAACGAATGTCATTATGTACCAGTCCATGCGCCCCACCTTCAGGTCCCATCACCAACTCTTTGCCATCTGGCAACACTCCCACTTCGTTCCCATCAGCATCTTCTTTCCAAACACCTTGATCTTCCACTCCCTCGGCTATCTCGCCGTTAGGCAGCATATTCTCGATTAAAGTATGATTATTAGCATCAACTTGGTGATTTAAATAGGCCACTCGACCCACTTCCTGTGGAGACCAATCAGGATGAGCCTCATGTAATGCCAACTGTAAGTTTCCAGCTATCGAGCCATCATGCATAATTAATGTCTTCCCTTCTGGGGTAATTCCGATGTCATCCCCTATCCCTACTCCCTGAGCTTTCCAAAAACTCCCATCTTCATATTCAATCTTTTCCAAAGACCCATCTATAGCCACTTCAGGCTCTACCTTTAACAACACATCTCCATCTGGATTATAGGCTCCATCTCCATCTCGATCAATAAAATATCTTCCGCCCCACTCAACTACGTGCGGTTGATCATTTCCAAAGACCGCTTCTCCTACTGGTACAATAACTTCCGGTTGAACTGGCTCAGGCTCCGGCTCTGGCTCAGCAACAGGAGCAGTTTCCTCTACTGGTGGAGCTTCAGCCACTGGCTCTTCCGCAACCGGTGTTTCTACTATAGGAGCGTCCACAGCTGGAGCCTGTTGATCATCAACTTGACTACTTGGGTGAGGGAATGCTGAAGAACTATTTGGAGTATCAAGTTCAACAACAGGATCGACTACTGGCTCCGAAGTAGCTGATTCTACAACTGTAGTTGGAGCTGTTGTGACTGGAGGAACAGTCGAACTCGGAGTATATGTTGGAATAATAGGTGTATTTGATGGTTCTGCTGTCGCTGTTGGCGGAGCCACAGTTGCTGATTCTAAAGTCGCAGTCGCCGGCATTGATGTATTGGTCGGTGTTTGTGTCGGTAAATAACGATCTTCAATATCATGTTCACCATCTGCATCATAATCTATAAAGCTCCCATGACTATCACTTGAGACTATCGGCTCAATAGTCGGAGTAGGTTCCTCAAGAGTCACCGATGCTTCTTGAGCTACAGCCATTTCAGTCGGTACCTCTACCTCTGGTGATTCAGCCTGTGCTACTTCGCTAGGTATCACTTCAGCCTCAGCCGGTACTTCATCTGCTTGTGCCGGTGTCACTCCCGCCACAATCGGCGTAACCTCACCTTGATCGTCTCCCGCTCCAGTCATCGTCGCCGTGACAGTCGAAGCTTGTCCACCATCCTCAGAATTCACTTGATTCCAAGTAATTCTATCTGCAACTGACTCTCCTGCTCCTAGTGCAACGCTCATTCCTGCCATTACAGTTAACGTAGTCGATGCCATTGAAGTGCTAATTTCCATCCACTCACGTGTAGCCTCCGAATCAATTGCCCGACCACCAATCTTCGTGACCATTACACCAGCACCAATGTTAAGCACTCTTGGGATTAATCGACTTGCAAATCTAGTGCAGAACCACTTGGCTGTTGCTCCCACTCCCGGCGGAGTAAATCCTGCCGATGCCGACCCAATAACCATTGGAGCTACTCCAGCAATCAATCCAGAGAGTAAAGCAGTGCCTGCCTCAATAGTAGTTATTTTTTCTTCATCCAAAGCCATTAGTCCTTTTGCAATTGGACTGGATTCCGCTGCTTGAGCAACTACAGCCTCAACCACTCCTCTAAAATTCTTTTTATCACCCTTTGTATATCTTTTATTGATTCCCTTAAGTCCCCTTTGCACTACCGGAGTTAAGTTGGCAGTCATCAATCCAACTGACAAAAGTAAACTAGCTGCTGATTTAACCGGACCAGTAGGAACTATCTCAACTACTCCGTGAGCTGCCAACGCAAATAGATCCCTTTTCCCTAATTTTAATGATCTGGTAATTTCCCTCAACGGAACCTGCCACTTTTGTTTTGGCTCTTTTTCTTTCGCCACCGCACTTTCCATCCTTGTCCTTGTTTCCTTGCCAATCTTCGTTCGCGAAATCACTCCAGCATCCGGTTCCATCCTATTTGTTGTCTCTTTTCGCACCACAAGTTCATTGCCGTCTACGTCAAGTGTTACGTTATGTTCATATAGATAATCAATATGCAACTTACTACCACGTTGTATTGGACGAAATTTATTTTTAGGCACTTTTTTGGAGCCAACCTTCACTTTACAATTATCATGCCCAATCTCAGCAACATAGAGCTTACCTTCAAAAGAGTACACAGCCAGGGATACCTTACTACCTAGAATTTGACCTCCAAAACTACCCAAATCCTTTTCTCCACTTAATATTACAATATCATCTATCGATACTTCTTTTCGTCTCTTTTCAGGCAACTTTTGCCACAACTCACTCTTTCGATACTCCAATACCATCCTATCTTTTATCACATCTCCCATTGCAGAGCTAATATGAAAATTAGTTTTATCAACATTTTTTTCCATCTCCTGTTCAAGTAATCCAAGCATTTCATCTTCTTTATTAAAGTATCTTTTATTATGCATATCTCTACCTATTGAATTAATCACTTTCTGCAACTCTCTTTCTTGATCAAAAGTTAACTTCATCCATGAATGTTCCTCAAAAAACTCATCAAGGGAAATTACTTTCTTCATGTCTTTAATCTGCTCCACTTCACCACTACCTAATCTTCCTGCATCTGAAGACCTAACCTTAACCTCTCCATTTTTCTGTCTTACCTGAACCATTGTTGATCCCAAATCTATTTCGCTTTCCGGTAAAACCATTTGTGGGGTCTCAAGTTTATAAGTTCTTCCATCCGGCTCTATTTGCATCAAAAATTGATCTGATTCAGTCGTATATGTATACACCTTCCCATCAATATTCACCGCCAAAATATTAATATCAGTATCTATTCCTGCTTCAAAATCAGCCCCTAAAGACGGTCCAATGACTAAAATATCACTTGCCTTAATCTCTTTCGCCCCAGACACATTACTTTCAATTATTTCCTTCAAAAACTGCCCCTTTTGATACTCGTGCTGTAATTTGTCAACCAATGGAGCTGTTTCAACTTGAAAAGATAGGTTTTCTCCTATTCTTGATGCTACTTCTCTATCTTTAAGCTCCACTCCCATTATTCCCAGTTGCCTTATTTCTTGTCCTGCTTCATTCATCATCGCTCGAATCTCGGTTCTTTGTGCTCTAGTGTAATCTTTCCCCTCAAAGAACCAATCCATAGCTATCTCATCATCTCCAGCCACTCTTTCAGCTTCTCTTCTTTCTTCAAAGATTTTAGGAACAATCTCTCTAATTTCTTTATTCTCATCCGAAAAATCGACAAGTACTCCAGATCCATCTTCTTTAATCTGGAACTTCATCAACGCTCCACCAGTGCCCATATTAATAAAATCACCATCAAGTAAAACTCTTCCTTCATTTCCAACTCCCACTCCACTCTCTTCATTTTCACTCTGCACTATCGTTCCATTTTTAGAACCTAAATCTTTTAATACATAAGTGCCATCAGGCCGGTACTCAATCACAGCATGCTTATTACTTATCTCCTGAGCCTCCAACACCACACGATTCTCCGCATTCCTCCCAATCGACCACTCCTCAACACTTTCTAGCTCCGCTTCCTTAGCCGGAACGTCCTCCTTAACTTTTAAAGGACCTTCAACTCTCGAGACTTCTTTCCAACTATCATCAAGGCCAACAGAATTTTTTGACTTAAACTGAAACACTCCATCAACTTCTTCCATTTTTATATCAATAAAACCAATCTCCAACACATTACCTGATTCAAACTTAATAAAATGATCTTCTGCCTCTGTTTTATTTTCTCCCAACTTAGGTGATTTCTTTATTGTTCCTATCTCCAAATTCTTTGTCGTCACATATAGCCCATCACTGGTACTTACTACAGCCAAATAAATATTGTCTCTATGATTCAATTCTTTGCTTAGCACCCACTCAACTCCTCCAAATTTTTCCGTTCCCACAAACTCGATCTGACTGGCAGTTACATTTTTATTTGGCAAACTATTCCACAACTTACCTTTCTTATGCTCTCGCTCAAACATGTTATACAGAGTCTTTCTATCTTCAGTTGTCAAATCAGAACTAAAATAGTTCTTATCCAATTGATTAATCAGCTTATCGACAACCTCTGATCTATCTGAGAAACCTTGTCCAAAACTACTTCTCGCTATTCCGTCCGCCCTAAGCAACTTAGCCTGCATATCTACAAGAGTTTGAATCTCTTCTTTCAGACCTCCAATCATGAATTTCCCTTCACAAATTTTATCAATCGGCATTTTTCTCTCACCGGCGTTTTTCATATCCTCTTCTCTACCCTCAATCTTCTTGGTTAATTCGTCTAATAAGCCCACTTCTGCACTTTCTTCTCTCGTTCCCGTCGCCTTAATAACTCCAGCTTCAACTCCAGTATCCTCAACCTCTCCACTCGCCACAGCCTCAGCTCCATCCAAAACCGTTCCTGTTGCCCCTTCTCCCTCTTGAGGTTCTCTCACTTTATCTGTATTCATCCCAACCTCTCTCCAATCATCTCTGCCAATACTCTTTTCATACTTATTCAACCTTAACTTCATCTCTCCATCAACCAACTCCACCTGAATTTGACGTTCTCCCATCGTTATTATATCCACCCTCTCGACACGAAGTGGTGTGTCTGAGTCCATATCCATTGTCATTCCAGCTGGTGGCGCTGATTCCAAACTCACTTCCCCTAACCCCTTAGAAGTCCCTAATAAATGTCCATCTGCTGAAACAATCAAGGCTAAGTGATTCCACATCACTCCATCTCTTGCTTTCCCCGCTTGAAAATCAGACCAAGCCCCACTACCAACCATCTTAATGTCACTAGCTGTCCTTCCCGCAATCAATGGGCCACTAATTTCACTCCAGATTTTACCTTTCTTATGTTCGCGGTGAAATATCTGTTTCAAGTCAAGCTTAGCTTTATCATTCAACTCTACCCCCATCTCTTGAACTTCCATTGAAATTTGCAGTTCTTCGGCGTCAGCTACAAAGTCAGTGTTAGCTATTCCATTGGCTCTCATCAACTTAGCTTTCATCTTCACATATTTTCGCAGCTCTGTTTGTTGAGGCTCAGATAAACTCTTTCCCTCAAAGAACCAATCCATCGCTATCTCTCCCTCACCAGCATTAGTAAGGTTTTCTCCACCGTTATCAATCTCTTCTTTCAGTCTTTCCAAAACCGTCCCCTTTGCTCCTTCCCCCTCTTGAGCTTCACTCGCTTTGTCTCGATTCATCTCAACCAAGCCCCAATAACCTTGTAAGTCTCCTAAGACTATTCGTGTTTGTAACTGAATCCCCTCATTTTCCCATTCAGCTAGTACCCTTGTATTTCCAACTTTTATCTCATCTGAACTACCAATTGGACTAAATTCACCTTCAAGTAAGTTCCTTGATGTCTCAGCAAGGTAATTATTAATTTCAGTTTCAGGTAGCAACCCTATGACAAGCGTAAACTCTTCATTTCTTGTCAAAGCCAAATAATCAGTTCCTTCATCGTCTTTTTCTCCCATCAACTCCCAATCAGCATAAGACCCTTCACCACCTACTATCTTAATGTCACTCGCCTTGACTGTCTTCTTTGTCTCGTCATCTAACAAATTCCATAATTTTCCTCTTGTATACTCTCTCTCTAACATCCTCTCGTAGTTCTTTAAATCTTCTTCACTCAAATCAATTGAGTGCACTTCAGCACTATAATCAATTTGTAATTTAGCCTCTGAAGAGTCAAACTCGTGCCCAATTAAACCATTTGTTCTTAAATTCTTTCCATAAATTTCCATAGCTACTCGCATCTCTTTTCTCTGCTCCTCGTTATAGCCCTTATCTTCAAAAAACTTGTCCAACGGCATCACTCCATCTCCAGCATTTTTCTCTGCTTCATCCCACTCGGAATTTAATCCAGACTCCAGTTCTTCTCCAGGTTTTACTTCTTTTCCTCCTCCAAGCTTACTATCCATCCCAAGTTTAAATGGTAATTTAATTCCATCTGCCTCAGGTGATTCTGGCTCCATTCCTTCACCCATATTAACGCTAGTAACTTGATCTCCGGTTGCGTCGTTTACTACCACTAACTCATTAGTCTCTTGATCTATACACATCATCAAGTTCTCAGTCTTTACCTTTACCACATCTCTATCAGCTATCGGAGTGACTTCTCCAAAGGCTAACTCATCTCGCCCCAATCGCGCAGTACAAGGAGCTATCTTTACAACAAATAACTCACCATCTTTTGAAAATACTCCTAAAGAATAATTTGAAACCTGGCTAGCTATGTAGTTAACCTCAACTTCCCCACCGAATCCTGGTTCGCTTATTATCTTAACCTGACTAATATCCGCACCATTTACATAATAATCATTGCGTGGATCACGCCAAGCCTCTGCAAGATCTCTTTCAACATTTAATCTATATTGAATAAGAGATCTCATATCATCATCTAGAGTTAAGTTAATTTGACCCAAGGCATCCTCAAGTTCAGCCATATAATCATCGCCAGCACCCAAACGAGCTAGTTCTCCAGCTTGATTAACTAACTTGGTAAGTGAATCAATCTGGTCTTGATCTAGGCTCGTACCATTTTCTTTCAGCTTAACTACAAACCAGTCAATATCTATCGTTCTGCCATCCCCTTTAGTTTCTCTTTCTGGAGCTACAGCATCTTCCACCGGAGTCTCACTATCCAGAGTTGGTCCACTTACATCATCATCCCCTTCCGGAGCTCCCGGCTCTGCCGATGACGGTGGTGAAGTTGGCGGTTGATCACCACCTCCACCTCCCGATCCTGTTGTTGGTGTAGCGCTAGGTGAGCCCTCTCCTAAGTCAGAACCTCCATCACTATCCCCTTCCAAACTCCCTCCAATCATTTTCACCTGCGAAAGCACTTCATTCGTTTTACTATCTCTCAAAACTGCTCTACCTTCCTCTTGGCTGACTCTAAAACTAACATCACCTAACTCAATTACACTATCAACAGAATATTCATTAATTTCGGCGTATTCAGGTTTTTCTCCGTCTACCTTACATTTTACAGATTGATTAAATAGCTTGAATTTACCGTCGTCAAAATAT
>Ga0233431_1000149_pt1 | contig 161968 bp, 166 predicted proteins | sample SI_118_April2016_FD_179867 | JGI IMG/M metagenome (GOLD analysis project Ga0233431, IMG submission 179867) | Seawater microbial communities from Saanich Inlet, British Columbia, Canada - SI_118_April2016_200_MG | ecosystem: Environmental > Aquatic > Marine > Inlet | place: Canada: British... | reverse complement strand
AAGGGAAGGCCTAAGGCCATCCCTGCAGCCTTATCTGATATAGATTGCCATAGAGAGGTTTACGGGGACTCTGTATTGTATTTTGACCCTCATAATGTGGAGGATATTGCAGAAAAGATAAATAAATTTATTTCTAGTGATAGCTTAAAAGAAGAATATATAGCTAGAGGATATAAACAGATTGAAAAATACAGTTGGAATAACACGGCAGAAATAACACTAGATGTATTTAAAAAAGCCCTTAAGCAAAACTAGTAAACACTTCTAATACCTTCTTTGCAGTTTGTTCCCAGGTATAGTTTCTTGATCTAGTATGAGCTTTTTCAACCATATCTGTATCAATTTCTTTTGCCATAACGGAAAGTAACTTTTCCTTAATATCGCTTTCATCATGGGGATCAAAGTAACTTATGGTATCTACACCCAATTCTTTATATGCTGAAATATTAGAAACTAAACATTGTGTCTCACAAGACATTGCCTCAAGAAGTGGTAATCCAAAACCTTCTTCAAGAGAAGCACTTACAAAGGCCTTAGAACCTGAGAATAGTGGGGGATGATCCTCTGTAGGAACCCAGCCTAAGAAAACTACGTTATCCTCAATACCATACTCTTTAGGGGCACTAAGAGATTCTTCATACTCCCAACCATTCTTACCAGCAATTACAAGCTTAAAATCCTTTAAATCATAATTTGATTTTAATGCTTCACTAAAAGCCTGTATTAGTTTAGGGTAATTCTTACGAGGTTGGATGGTTGATAATGAAAACAAATAGGGGAAGGTACCTAAGTCATACTTTTCTTTAACAAGTTTTACTTCCTCATCAGATACTTTCTTGTATAGGTCTAATACACCCTCAGGTACTATAACTATCTTTTCATCAGAAACCTTCATGTAGGGAGTTTCCTGTATGGCATTTCTTGTAGCTTTGGAAGGGACAATAATCTTTTTGGATACATGACTAATCCACCAAAGAACAAAGGGATGCAGGAATCTATGTATAGGCATTTGTCCAAACTGATTATTCACCTTAAACTCTAGACCATGGATCATAACAATAGGATTAAACCTACCCAAAGTGAGAATAGAGACTAACCCTGGAATTGTGTGAGTAGGGGAAAAGAATACATCAACAGGGTTACGTAATAATTCCCATGATAAACCAAGCTGACTCCAAAGAGGAAGCTTATTTAGTATCTTGTAGGAAAATCTTGAATTGATACTTGTTTGCTTCCTAAACTCTTCTACATCAGGCTTTGTAGGAAGGTAAATTACATAATCATTTGTGGTGTCCACCTTGGATAAAGCAAGAACTAGATTCTTTGCATATACCTCAGGGCCAGCCTGAGCTTTCTCTAGTAGTTGGAATCCATTTATACCTATTTTCATATCGATATTATACCGGTTTGACAATAAAAACCTAAATCTATACAATAACGCAACTATGACATCAGTGTTGCTTAGAAATAAGAATATTTGTTCTTTTAACCCAGCAAATGGGGATGTTGGCCAAATGGCCAGCGTCAACATATCATCGGGTGCTTTAAGCTACTTTTCCTCTTAATTATTGACTCAGCAAAGCTCCCGAGTTCGGGGGCTATTTTTCTTACAAAAACTTAACACTCTACGAATTTGGGATCATTACTGACTTAATAACACAGCTGGGAATCTGTGTATTTATTACGTCTGATCATTGATAAAACAATATAAGGAGAGTGTTATGTACAAAAAGACTTTTTGGATCTTGATCGCAATAGGTGGTTTATCCACAGGAGCCTTCATGCCTATCTATAGTTTGTTTTTGCAAGGGCAGGGCATGGATGAACTTCAAATGAACGTAATAAATATGTTCTACTACATTGTTGTTGCAACATTCGATCCTCTAACAGGCAACCTCGCAGACAGATACGGACGGCGGTTATTCTATATTCTAGGTATTTTCTTTTGGAGTGCTGCTAATTTCACATATGCGCTATCTAGCTCGTTTGTTATGTTTATATTGGCTGAAAGCATTGCTGCAATAGGACTGTCTCTAGGCAGTGATGCCCTTGAAGCAACTCTCTACAACCTCCATTCAAAAAGTAGCGCAGACAATATAATTGCACGGGCAGATCTTGTCGGAAAGATAAGTACTATTGTGGGGGCCCTTAGGCCCTTACATTTGGGAACTTTGCGGCAAGAAACGGTCTTGCGATTGGTTGGTTGTTCGCAGGAGGCTTATCCGTACTCCAATTAGGCGTAGCCCTAAAACTCTTGCGAAAGGTACCAAAAAGTAGAATTGATGATAGCGGGGTTCAAATTCTATTAGAGAATATCCCAAGACCAAGAAAAGTATTTTGGGCAATGTGGAAAAAGCCTATGACTAGGTACATCTTGATCACATCTTTTCTCACAAAACTCTCCTTTATGGCACTCAATATGTATTGGCCACTAATGGGAGCCAGAGCAGGGTTATTGGAAGAAGATAGCGGATTACTAGCAAGTGGGATGCTCACGGCTACGTTAATTGGATCCCTGATGTTTAATAAGGGTATTGTATTCTCAAGCTCAATTAAGGGCATTGGAGTTATAGGACTTGTGCTAGGAATACCCCTGTTATTTACTGGAATACTATCTCCAGTAGTATTTGTGGGAGCTCTTCTTCTACATGAAGTTGCAAGAGGGGCATACTACCCAGTATTCAAAACCTTTTTGAACACGTATACACAGCATGAAACAAGATCAACAGCAAACTCCATAGTTAATGCGGCTAGAATGTATGGCGGTTTAATAGGCTTGCTACTTTCCGGATTACTAGCACTAAAGGGCGGCCCAAACAGTCTAGCCTTAACATGGGTACTATCAGGAGTAGTATTAACAGTAATAGGAGGATATGCCTTGTTAATAAGAAATAATGCTAAATAACTTAAAGTTGGATGACCCAGCGTCCAACTTTAATTCTTATCTAGATCTAAAAAGAAGGTCATTAGCCCCCCAATAGCAGGAACAATGAATATGTATCTCCAGTTACCAAGAGAAGGGATTAGTAAGAAGGCAAATGCTGAGACCATAGCAATTGCTGTGTGAATGGTAAATTCTCTAAATATTATATAATCAGATCTTCCTAACTTACGTGCCTTTTCGTATGTAAGAGAAATGATAGGGAGACCATATAAATTGCTATTCATCCTATCAACAACATCCAAGGCGTAGTACAAAGGAGCGGAGGAGAAAAGAATCCTTGGTATGTGAAGTAATGCATTTACTGTAACACCAATCCCATGAAATACCTTTGTGCCATGCTTATCAAGCATCTTACCAACATATAAAACTGCAATTGAGGAAATGAGTTGTGAAAGAGAGTTCACTATACCAATTTCAGCAAAGTTTCTAAGTACTAAGAACAAGAGTACAGGCCAAAGATGATATATACCTGCTTCTAAACCTTCCCCAAAATGGGCTAGGGTTAAAAGTTTAAGCTTGGGATTAAAGAGGTAATTTTTTAACACACTTTTTAAATTATGCTTATCATGAGACCAATCGTGAACATTAGCAAAGATGGGAATACTTGAAACCAAAACAAGCATAATACTCATAACAAACAAGGCATTGAAGCCAAAGGCAGCAATAACAAGTCCTCCGATGGCAGGAGCAAGCCCTGCGGCCATTCTCACAAAGAATATCCTCTTGCCGGAATTCTGACCATAATGTCCTTCCTTTGTTTTAAACTTTTCAACAAAGAAAATGTGATACGGTATCCAATAAAAAATAACCTTAATACCCGCTAAAACTCCAGCAACTATCATTAAATGTAAATTACCCTCAGATAGTGTCCACAAGACCATTTCAATTATAAGAAGGATTAAACTAATAAATATGGATTTACCAAAGCCCAATCTATTAAAGACAGGTTTTATCAGTAGAGGTAGTCCAATGGAAACAAATAAGGATCTTAAAAAGTAATACAGTAGCACCCACAGTAGCCCATTTACTACAATGCTTGGGTGAAAATAAAGATAGGATGAGGATAATCTGTATATATAAATTGGTAAGAAAACTCCAACTAATGTGACAGAGAAGGCTCTAATCGTATGTGTAAGATACAAAGCAGCGTGTTCACTAATTCTAAAATCAGGAAACAGGTGCAATTTATGATGAAGGGGAACATGAGATTTAGAATATCCTGTTGTGGGCATACATTCATTGTAGCCAATACTGAAAGAAAATAACAGTTACAATTGTATTAGTATTAGAAATGGTGTGTATATATGCAAAATATAAACAATCAAAAAGACGAAGAAATAGTAAAAATAGTTCAAACTAAAGATCCTGAGGCATATACACATCTGGTGGAAAGGTATCAAACCAAATTGGTTAGATATGTTACATATTTAACACGTGATGGAGACCTAGCTGAAGATGTTGTACAAGATACCTTTATTAAAGGTTTTATAAACATTAAAGGATTTGATACACAAAAGAAGTTCTCAAGTTGGATATATAGAATTGCCCATAATGAAGCTGTTAATAAAATCAAAAGACAAAGCAGACTAGTATCAATGGGGGATTTAGCTGACATATTTGGTTCTAAGGAAAGTATAGAAGAAGAATTTGAGAAAGAAGACACAAAGAGAATATTAAGAGAAAACTTAGATAAGATTTCAGTGAGATACTCAGAACCATTAATACTTCATTTCTTAGAAGAAAAAAGCTATGAGGAAATAAGTGATATATTGAGAATGCCAATGGGGACTGTGGGAACAAGGATAAACAGAGGTAAAAAATTATTAAAAGAAGTATATGAACAAACAAATAAATAAAACTAAAGATATCGCAAATAACATTACAAAAAAGATTCAAAGTGGAGAGTTAAATATGAAACCTAAGTTCTACTTTGTACTTGGAAGCATACTCTCCAGTGCTGGAGTACTAATATTTTCTATCCTTGGAACCTATTTTGCAAACATGATCATACATAGAATACGAATAGGTAAGATGGTTACAGAATTAAGAAAGGCCCCAATATCATTTAGATTCTCAATGTTTCTAAGAGTTTTCCCTTGGGAGTATTTATTACTCTCAATAGGATTTATCATATTAGGTCTTTATTTAATAAGAAAGTTTGATGTTTCATATAAGAAAAGTTATGTGTTCTTAGTAACTATCTTTCTAACAGGAGTTATTCTTACCGCATTTGTAATTGATAAGAGTGGTCTAAATGAGAGAGCAAAAAAGATTAGATATATAAAGGGTGTGTATGGTGAGCACAACCAATTACCACAAGAAAAGCCTTATATTAAAGGGCTTAGAGATCAAAGATTACAACCAAGACACGATTTTGAAAGAAAACTACCTCCTAGACTGTATAAATAGCAGTACTAAATAAACTCAAAGGAGGTGTTTTAAATGAAAAAGTTATTAGTTTTATCCCTCGTATTAGCAGGACTAGTAGGTTATGTTGCAATTTCACAAACAGAGGTGTTTGCATTCGGCCTAGATGGACAGGGTCCTAATGCAGAAGACAGACAAGCTCATAGAGAAAATAAACTCCAGGAAAAAGCAGACTTCATAGGTATAACTGTAGAAGAACTAAGGGAAGCTATGGAAAATAGAACTCTTAAAGAACTTCTTGAAGAAAAAGGTATTACAAGAGAAGACATGTGGGAGCATATGAAAGAAAATATGATAGAACACATGAGAGAAAGAGGTCTAACAGATGATGAAATAAGTGAAAGAATAGAAGCAAAGGAAGCAAGAATGGAAGAAATGAAACAATGGCACGAAGAACATCCAGATGAAAAACCTCCCTTTGGTAAACACATGCACAAACCTTGGCAGGTAAAGTAATCTTCTTTGGGCACAAAGATAACAGAAACCCTCGCATAGCGGGGGTTTTTGTATTTACAAAAAAATGTTTCCATTAGAAAAGACGGGGACCTATAAAGGTAAAATATGGTTATGCAGTGGATTGGTTACCAAGCAGCTCCATAACACCCGCCAACAAATATATATTACAATTAGCATTATATTATGTCAATTTGCTATCATTGACTAAGAGATAATATTCTCGCGCCACTCCATGTGAAAACTCTTTTTTGAATGTCTTAAGGGCCTATAGTTTGACTGGGCCTCAAGGTTATGTGATAATCACAAAAACACTAAATCTGGAGCATTTTGAAAGGAGAAATCACAATGCCAATGATAGATATCTCTGGTGTACCCCACGAAACTTCTCAAGAAAAATTAGTACAACTTGAGGACTCCGTGGAAAAAAGAATGGCTACGGCAATGGGAATGGAAGCAACTATGTTTCATGCCTACCCACACGTCAGCCCCACGGAGAGAACCCGACCCCGAGACATGATATTTGGGAAGATCACCACAGCCTTCTTCTATGAAAACCGAGAAGAAGAAGAAACTCAGGCCAAAGCTAGAGCGGCTACTAATGCAGCGGCTATAGCAATTTGGAGATGCTACGGTGGTAAATACACTGTGGAAGTATTCCCTCCAGACTACATGGACCCCAGTTTGAGAACGCGCATCAAGGCCGCACCGGCAAGTTAGGCGAAAAAACCTTGAGCTTATTAGCACTACCTACAAGGTACCCAAGATAACAGCAACGGGTACCTTTTAGTTTCCATCCATCCAAACTATCCAACAATACAAAAATAAATCTCATGTTAAACTTTTATAAAGTGGTTAACTAATTTGAAAAGAAAGAGCCAGATGATAAATGAAAATACAAAAATAATGGCAAGGTTTCATAGTGAAGCTAATAATAGAGGAATGAGTATTTATAATCCTTACTTTAAGGAAACAAACACTAATGCAGCGTATATATTATTTCATAACCCTGACCCAACACCACTTATTGAAGGGTTAAGAAATCTAAATTTGGCGGGTGCAGTACCGGCCGGTTTCGAAAAAGACCCAAAACTTGTGGAACTTGTGGATGAACTAGGCCCTGTTGCAAAAAGAATAAATAGAGTAGCAGTTCTTAGATATAGAGATGGTAAGTTAACAGGATTTCATCAAGGAGGTTATGCTCTTTCTGAAGCTATTTCTAGAAAAACAGATATAGATGGTAAAAAAATGGTAATCATGGGCGCAGGCAACGTTGTGAGGGCTCTGCTGGTCTATTTCGAATTGAATAACATAACACCTGATGTTGAGGTTTATAACAGAACTCTAGAAAAGGCAGAAAAAATAGCAGAAGAGTTTAAATGTGTAAACAAAATAGGTAACCTGCAGGAAATGGAACAAAGCACTGGAGATATATTTGTTAACGCAACTTATGTAGGATCCCCATGGTTAAAAGGTGATTCCTATGAATTCAAAGAGAAAATGATTGCTGGTTTTGAATTTATTTCTGATGTAACTTTTGTTCCACTGAAACCAGCTTTGATTGAGTTAGCTGAAAAACTCGGAAAGAAAAACTCTCCTGGATGGGAAATGTTTCTTTACCAAGGAAAGATGTGCCTTGAAAAAGCTCTTGATATTGAAGTTGATGAGAAAATATTAGCCAAATACGTAGTTAATGACTTTGAACACAATTGGGCTTAAAATTAGTGTATGAAACTGTCCGGTAAAACTGCTCTTATAACTGGTGCTGCAGGTGGTATTGGTTCTGTTATTGCAGTTGAGCTTGCTAATAGGGGAGTATCACTTGTTTTGGTTGATCACAATAAAGACAAACTTTTGAAACTTTTTGATTCTCTTGAGAATTCTGATAAACATAAATACTTTGTTGTTGATCTTTCTCAACCTAAGGAAATATTCATACTCGCAAAAAGAGTTCAAAAAGAAATAGGAAGGTTAGATATACTGATTAACTCTGTAGGTGCTGGTGTATATAAAGGTATAGAAGAATTAGAGTTAGAAGAGTGGAACATGGTGCTAAATCTAGATCTTACAGCTGTGTTTCTTACCACAAAGGAGTTATTACCCCTTCTTAAAAAGTCCTCTGAATCAGTTATTGTAAATATGGGATCAAAGTGTGGTGTTAAGCCTATTGCAGGCAGACTTGATTATTGTACAGCCAAGTTTGGTTTGCGTGGGTTTACATTAACTCTAGCTGAGGAATTAAAGGAAACAAACACTAGGGTACACCACATAACCTTGGGAAGCACACTAACCGAATTTGGACCTCTCACAATTACTCAGAAAGAGGAGTTGGAAGGTGACGGAAAGAAGTATTTCACACCTGATTTTGTTTCAAAAACAATTGTGGATCTAATTGAAGAGGGAAGTAAGACTCCTGAAATAGTTTTAGAACCTGAAGAACTGTTAGAATAATCTTATGAATAAATCTGCCTATGCAATTAAATCCGGAATAGTTTTTCTTCTTCTCCTGGGTAATTCCTTTTATTTAACATATACACTTGTGCAATACGCCTTAACAGAACAATACTTTAGTCCACCAATTAGTTTACTGGGTACTATTGCTGTCTTTATGCTTACAATCTTATATCTATATGCCTTAAGTGTAGGGGGTTGGAAAACATGGGAACAATATGCTCTTGTTGCTCTTCCAATAGCTCTAGGAGTCTTTGGGGGTACTATGTTTTTAAGTCCTTCCTACGCAATAATTGTGGGTGTTGTAGCCTTAGCTCTAGTTTCATACGATACCTTGATAGCATCAAAGGTTAAGGAACAGTTAATTAAATTTGCCCCCCGTATAATTCTGCGTTTTGCACTAAGAGGTTTACTTACCATGTTTTCTCTTGTAGGTGCCTTTCTTGTATTTATACATGCCGCTAGGGTAGATCAAAAGGTTGATCTAGGAAGTAAAATTGGGGGTTTAGTACAACAACAGGTAGTAAAGATTGTGGAACCTCAATTGGCACAAAAGGTGCCTGCTAATCTACTTTCTGAAATTGAAGGAAGACCTCTTCCTATGGATCCGGAATTGTTTACTACATTGGGAGGAGAACAGTTTGATTCTAATAGTATGGTAGGAGGACTACCTGCACTCAACCTGGATTTAGAAAAAACTGTTGAAAACGAATTTAATAAGCTAATAGAACCCTACAAACAGTTCCTACCTCCTCTTATGGGTATCTTAGCCTTTGCACTTATTAGATTTCTTGGAAGTATTGCTTATATAGGATATGGTCTTACGGTAGATTTACTTTTCTTGTTGTTTAAAAAGATAGGTTTCCTCCACGCGGAAACTGTACCTGCAGAAAAAGAAGTTATAACCTTTTAATCTCGTCAACACGTTTAGCAGATTCAACAGTATAGTCACCAATTCTAGTACGAGTAAGTTTTACTAAAACTCCCCCAACATTAAGATCCTCACCAAGGTCATTTGCTAATGACCTAACATAGAAACCTTTTGAACAAGTTATCTTTAGTACAACAACGGGTAGTAATGTTCCTTCAAATTCCATCTCCTTAACTTCAGTCACTTTAAGAGCATTGATTGTTACCGTCTTAACAGGAAGCTGTTGCAATGAAACATCACCCTTCCTTGCTTTCTTGTACAAGGGTTGACCATCTACCTTAACAGCAGAGTATGCTGGAACACGTTGCTGTATTTCACCTGTATATTTTGGTAGTAACTCACAAAGTTTAGTTTCAAGTTCATCAAGTTCTATTTTGTTATTACTAAACTCCAAAGGAGTTTCTAAATCATATGAGGGACTTTGTGCACCAAAGGCAATTTCTGCAATATATTCTTTCTCCATAGACATAAATTCACTTTGTCTCTTAGTATCTTTTTCTGTTAGGACAATGAGAACACCTTCTGCTAGAGGATCAAGGGTCCCTGCATGACCAATCTTTTTGATACCTAGCACACCTCTTAGTTTTGCTACAACATCAAAGCTTGTCCAATCTTTTTCCTTGTATATGTTTAAAATCATAGATACAGTTTCGCACAAAAAGAACCGGTTACAAAGATAGTTACCGGTTCTTTTCTTTTTTGTCAGTCTCATTATCAAATTTTGTATATCACAAAAGGGCTGGCTAGTAACGGGACTACAGACAAGAATATCCGCCACTTTTCCAGAAAGACTCGACCCCCTGTACCCTGCAATACGGCGGGCAGATACATAAGTAGTGCTACAAGTATAAGCACAACTAAAAGAAGCCAATCTTCTTTATCTAACAAAGCGTAATATGCCCCAAATAATATTACTGTTGCAATATACAGACAGATATCAGAGAATATCGGAGAGGTATACACCACATCGAAGTTAAACCATACCTGTGCATTTGTAGTAACCTGAAACCAGAAGGGTAGCTGCAAAAGCAATAACAATGAGAACCATAAGATTTTCTTGGTTCTAACTTGCATCAAACAAAATACTCTGTAACCATCTATATATTTTGGCATATTACCTCCTAAGGCATATGTGCTCCGACTTTGGTTTAAAGGGCTGATTTGCTCTTATTACTGATATCCTATAACATTTTTGGGTCCTTGAAAACCCATAAGCTTATTACTATACTAGTTACACCCTGCCCAACTAATTTCAAATGCCAAAACAAGTAGACCCAAAATTTATGATAAGTGTTCGTGGAATAGTTCTAAATGAATTTGGTGAGGTATTACTTGTAAAAAGAAACAAAAAGGATAGATATAACCCGGGTAAATGGGAACTTCCTGGAGGTAAATACGCAGGGCTTAAAAACTTAGAAGAAGCCGTTGAAATTCATGTAGAACGAGAAACCTCCTTGATAGTAGAAGCAGAACCAGGTACATATTATTGCCACAGTAGGGGATACATAAGTGAGGGGACCTACAAGGGGCGTACCTTTCTTGAGATTACCCTGTTAACAAAGAGTATTGCAGGCAAGGTTGAAATAACCAAAGATCATACAGAATTCATATGGTGTTCCCCAGAGGAAGTCTTTTCTTATGATCTATCATTGGAATCTAAAAAGGCAATAACACAGTATCTAAGAGATATTGCATATCCTAAGGAAGTAGCAAATGCACACAAGGTTCCAATACTCATAACAGCTAAAGCCCTAGTATCGGATGAGAGGGGTAGGGTGTTGTTGTTGAAAAGGGCTTCAAACGATGCACAACCTCTAAAATGGGAAATGCCCGGAGGAAAGATTGATAAACTAGAAACACTAAACGAAAGCCTAAAAAGAGAAGTATTGGAAGAAACAGGTCTTTTAATTGAAATAGTCAAACCATCAGCACACATTCAAAGTAAGGTTGCCAATGTTAGGAAGTATAAGGGATATACCTATGTTGTAATTGTTAGTACAGCTATTGTAAGGGGAGGAAAGATTAGACTGTCAGATGAACATGAAGACTACAAATGGGTATACAAGAAAAACATACCAGAGCTGGATCTTGCAGAAAATGCAAAATTACCCCTTGTGGAATTATTACTCTGAAGACAGTTGCTATTGACAACAGATTACCAATAACAAATAATCACTCCGTGGAACAACTCAAACTTACTACACGCACAAATACAATAACAACAACCCCTTATCTGGGGTAAACAATCACACTACAATTTCATATCACTAGTTATAACAAACAAATTAATTTACAATGGAAAGGCAATTATGTTGGAAGAAATACAAAAACTAAATAAAGATTCTCTGTTGCCACTAAGGCATTCAGCAGAACATGTACTACACCTTGCTATGCAAGAACTATACCCCTCACTTAAAAAAGTTATGGGACCTGCCATTGAAACAGGTTTCTACTTTGACTTTGATCTAGATGAAAGCATTACTCCTGAGGACTTCGCAAAGGTAGAAAAAAGAATGCAAGAAATTATTGATGCAAACCTACCAATTAAAAAACACGAGGTATCTATGGAAGAAGCACGTGAGATATTTGCAGACAACCAATACAAACTTGATTGGTTGGATGAAATCAAAGAACGTGGTGAAGATATTACCCTTTACAGTATTGGTAAAGAAGGCGATGAACACTATGATCTAGATCTTTGTTCTGGTCCTCATGTTAAACATACGGAAGATATCAAAGCTTTCAAACTTCTTAGTGTAGCAGGAGCCTACTACAAGGGAGATGAAAACAAAAAGATGCTTCAAAGGATTTATGGAACAGCATTTGAGAACAAAGAAGATTTGCAAAAACATCTAGAAATGCTTGAGGAAGCAAACAAAAGAAACCATAGAAAAATTGGTAAAGAGTTAGAGTTATTCATGATGCATGAAACTTCTCCTGGAAGCCCTTACTGGCTACCTAAGGGAATGGTGATACTAAATGAACTTATAAACTACTGGCGTGTTGAACATGCTAAAAGGGGTTATAAGGAAACTTCTACACCCCTTATAAACAAAAAGGAACTATTCGAAACATCAGGTCACTGGGACTACTATAAAGATGATATGTTCGTGTGCGATATGGGAGATGATGATATTTACGGAGTAAAACCGATGAATTGTCCTAATGCTATGATCATTTTTGGATCAAAGCCAAGAAGCTACAGAGAACTTCCATTAAGACTCTCAGATGCAGATACTTTGCATAGACATGAAAAATCCGGAGCATTAAATGGATTGCTACGTGTCTCTTCCTTTAGACAAGATGATTCACACAACTTCATAACAACCGAACAGATCAAAGAAGAATATGCACAAATCTTTGATATTGCCAACCAATTTTATAGTGTCTTTAACATGGACTTTAAGTACAGGTTAGGTACAAGGCCAGAAAAGTATCTTGGTGATATAGAGGCTTGGGATTATGCAGAAAAAGAACTTCACGAAATTCTTACTGAAACTGTTGGTAAAGACGGCTATTCTGTTGAAGAAGGTGATGGCGCCTTTTACGGACCTAAGGTGGATATTATTATGAAAGATGTATTAGGTAGAGATTGGCAAATGGGAACAATACAGCTGGACTTTCAATTACCTGAAAGGTTTGATTTAGCTTATATTGATAAAGATGGCAGTAAGAAAAGGCCAGTAGTAGTACATCGAGTAATATACGGGTCTCTGGAGAGATTTATAGGTATCTTAATTGAACACTTTGCAGGAGCGTTCCCTGTATGGTTAGCACCTGTACAAGCAGTAATTATTCCTATAACAGATGGCCAGCTTGACTATGCTAGTTCTCTTAAAGAGAAGCTTAGTGAAGAGGAGATCCGTGTTGAAATCAACGATAAAGATGAATCTATGCAAGCAAAGATAAGAGATGCACAAATGCAAAAGATTCCTTACATGTTCATTGTAGGAGGTAGGGAAGAAAAAGCAGATGAGGTTAGTGTACGTCTTAGATCTGAAGAGGATTTAGGTGCAAAACCAATAGATGAGGTAATTGAAAAGATTAAAGACATTAGGTTGACCAAAAGCCTTAATCTATGGTAATTTATCACAGTCTCGAAGGGAAAACTTATAATCAGTGAGCAGTAAATATAGATATCAAGTAAATCATAGAATAAGAGCACCTAAACTTAGGGTGATAGCAAACGATGGGGAAAACCTTGGAGAAATGGCAACACAAGATGCCTTGAAAGAAGCACACAAGAGTAATCTTGACCTTGTGGTAATTGCTGAAAAAGCAAACCCACCAGTTGCAAAGCTTTTGGACTTTAACAAGTACTTGTATGAGGAAAAGAAGAAAGCAAGTGCTGCAAAGTCAAAATCTAAAAAGAGTGAGCTCAAAGAGCTAAGATTTGGACCTAACATCGGAGAAGGGGATTTAAATCTTAGAATCAAACGAGCAACTGAGTTTGTTGAAGATGGAGATCAGGTAAGGATAAAGGTACGACTAAAAGGTAGACAAAGAGCTTTCCCTGAAAAGGGATTTGAAAAGATTGAAATAATAACTAAAGCTTTGGAAGGGGTTGCAAAACCTGAAAAAAAGCCTAAACTACAGGGAAACGAGGTAACTGTTACCTTTACTAGAAAGTAATTATGCCAAAAATGAAAACTAAAAGAACACTACTTAAAAGAGTGAAAATAACAAAGAGTGGAAAGATTAGGAAAAAAAGCGTAGACGCTTCACACCTAAGAAGAAAGTGGTCCACAAACAAAAGACATAGAAAGAATAAAACAGGTCTAGTAACAAACAAGGGACACAGAAAGATGTTTAAGAAACTTTTAGGAAAGCACGGTAAGAGGATTTAACTATGCCAAGAACAAAAGGTGGGCCAAGAGCCCGAGCAAAACATAAGAAAATACTAAAGCAAGCAAAGGGTTATAGAGAATCCAGAAGTAAGCTATTCAAAAGAGCAAATGAAGCTGTAATTCGTGCAGGTGAGCATGCATTTGCGGGAAGAAAAGACAGAAAACGCCAAATGAGAAGGCTTTGGATAACAAGAATCAATGGTGCTCTTACAAAACATGATGTTATGTACAGCAGATTCATAAAGGGTCTAAAGGACGCAAAGATTGATTTAAACCGTAAAATGCTTGCAGAAATGGCAGTTAACAATCCTACAGCATTTGATGAAATCGTAGCGAAGGTCAAGAAGACCTTTAAATAAGTACAAAATCCCGCTAGAATTAAATACGCATGGATATTAAAGCTCAAATAGAGAATTACAAAAAGCAACTTGAAGAAGATCTAGTAGCAAATAAAGATTTTGATGCAATTTATCTAAAATACTTTGGCAAACAAACAGGACTAATCACAGAACTTGTAAAACAGCTTCCTTCTCTATCATCTGAAGAAAAGACAGAAGTAGGTCCTTTACTAAATGTATTCAAGGAAGAAAGCAAGGTAGTGATAGATGAAGCTAGACTGCAAGGAAGTGAGAAGAGAATTACTGATGCAGGTATTGATCTAACACTTCCCCTTAAACCTAAGAAATCAGGGTATTTACATCCAACAACACAAATAATAAGAGAGATGGACGAGTTCTTTCACTATCATGGGTATTCAATTGCAGAAGCACCTGAAATAGAAACAGTTGATTACAACTTTAGAAAACTTAACTTACCAGATGATCATCCAGCAACAGACTTGCAGGATACACTTTTTATACAAACACCAGAAATACTTATGAGAACACATACCTCCTCTGTTGAGGCTAGGGTACTAACTGATTCCAAACCTCCTATAAGAGCAGCAGGAGCAGGTAAGGTATATAGAAATGAAACCGCAAGTAAATCAAACGCAGCATTCTTTCATCAGTATCAAGGATTTCTTGTTGATGAAGGTATAACACTTGAACATTTGAAAGGAACACTTACACAGATACACCAGTTCTTATTTGGTGAAGATGTGAAACTTAGATTTAGATATAAATACTACCCAGAAGTTTCTCCTGGAATGGGAGTAGATATGGAATGTCAGCTTTGTAATGGAAAGGGTTGTGAAACATGTAAGTTACGAGGTTGGATGGAAACCTTAGGAAGTGGAATGATTCACTACAATACGCTTAAGATGTGTGGTATTGATCCTGAAATCTATACTGGTTTTGCATTTGGAATGGGACTAGATAGACTTGTGATGCAAAGATTTGGAATAAGTGATATTAGAAAACTGTATGGTGGGGGAGTAGTGTATAAGGATTAAGAAAACATGAACATACCTTTAAACTGGTTAAAAGAATATATAAAGACAAATAAATCTGCAGAAGATCTTGCTGAATCATTTACAGCAATAGGGCTAATGTTAGAAGGTCCTACTGATGGTAAGGTACTTGATTTAGAACACAGAATGGATAGAGCAGACTGGCTTTCAATACTGGGTTGTGCAAGAGATCTTGCCGCAATAGAGAAATTAGATCTTATTGAACCAGAAAGATACACCCAAGAACCACAGAAACTTGATAAAAACGAAAAGATCGAAATAAAGGTAGAAGCAAAGGATCTAGTTAAAAGATTTAATACAAGGATATTTAAAAACATTGAAGTAAAACAGTCACCAAAGTGGCTAAAGGAGAGTTTGGAAAGCTATGGTCTTCCTTCCAAAAACAACATAGTGGATATTACAAACTATGTAATGGTAGAGCTTGGTCAGCCAATGCATGCACAAGATACTGACAAGCTTTCTAAAAAGGAAATTGTGCTTAGAAATGCAAAGAAGGACGAAGCTGTAACAACACTACTGGGTGAACAGGTAAAGGTAGATGAAACAACCTTAGTACTATCAGAAGGGGACAATACAATAGCAATCGGAGGAATTGTTGGTGGTAACAAAACAGAAATAGATAGTAACACTACAAATATAATCCTTGATGCAGGTAACTACAATCAAATAAGTATCAGAAAGACATCAAGGAAACTTGGTATTAGAAATGAAACAGTCCTACGTTCAGAGAAATTCTTACACCCACATCTAACTCAAGTTGCAATTGAAAGAGCTACAAAGCTAATACTAGAACTTGCAGGTGGAGAATACTATGAAAATTATGATTACTACCCCAATGAAGAAAAACCAGTACAAATGGATTTAAGATTCAAGAGAATTGAGATGATAGGGGGTAGTGCAGTAGAACCATCCGTTGTTAAGGATACAATGACACGTTTGGGATATAAGATAGTAGCAGAAGATACAAAAAAACTTACACTTGAAATCCCATTCTTTAGAACAGATGTTTTAGTTGAAGACGATCTTGTGTCTGATGTTTTAAGGATAAGCAATTATGAAACACTTCCTACAACAATGGTTCAGAAGGCACCTCCAAAGGAAGTAACTCCTGAAGTTTATAAATACGAAAATAAACTAAGAGATTTGTTTGTTGGTCTTGGAATGCATGAGCACATTACAAATCCACTTGTTAAAAAGGGAACAGATGAAACACAAATCGAAATGGATAATGCCCTAAACTCAGAACAAAATGCTTTAAGAACAAGCATATACGAAACACTTCAACCCGTTCTTTCTGTATATAAGAAGCATAAGCTAATACCTCCAGCACTATTTGAGGTAGGACTTACATACCACAAGGTAGGAAATAGTTATAAGGATATGAAGGAAATAAGGGTGATAGAAGGAGTGCTTGATATTACTACAGGAGATGTAGTTGAAAGAAATAATGAACTGAAAGGCATACTTGCAGCCCTCTTTGAAAACTTAGGTATTGGAAATATTGATTACAAATCAGAGAATGAAAACTCAGCAAAGATATACCAAGATAAGCTAGAACTAGGTGAGTTTAGAGTAGATTCCTTCACACTTTATACAGAAAACTTACTAAAAGCAGAAACAGACATACTTCGAGTAAAGAGTGACTTTGTACATGAAAAAACAGAGGACATAACGGTAGAGGTTAAAAAAGAGGAACCTCTAGGACCTGTGATGACTGATTTAAAGGAGAAACATAAGGCAACAAAGGTTGAATATGTTGATTCATTTGATAAAGAAGATAAAACAGCTGTAACTTTTAGAATATACCTAAACCCCTGAAAGAATCACATAGCAAAAACCATATGATCCTTTCCATTTTTAGTTTACAAAGTTAATTGCAACTCTATCTCCTTTGGATATGTGTATCTCCCCACCTTTTCCAAATATGTTAGGGTCACCACTATTTTTGATGACCACACCATTTTCTAGGATCTGATACCACCTTTGTTGCCCCTTTCTAAAATACATGATCTGCCCTGCGTATGATCCAAACCTTACACAAGGTTTACCATCAACATGCATCACATGTAGCAGGGCATCCGGATTGTTACCTCCCTTAAGAGTTTCCTTCTTCCAGGTAATTCTTGCTCCTCGATAATGAAGTACCTGTATCAACCTTCCATGCATGCGTCTACCTCTACCTTTAACCAAACCATTATTCTTACTCATAAAATCAAAACCTCCATTATTCAGATTAAAAAAGGTTAACAAAGAAATGTAGAGAGGTCAATAAATTTGTAGTATTTGGGAATAATTAGCTAGGTCTTACATTAAGTTTGATCGTTGTAGAGTCATCTCGTCCCTTTTCATCCTCCGCAACTACTTCAAACTCATACCAACCTGCTTCTTCTTCCGTAAAGTCAAAGTTGTAGCCGTATGGATAGGATTTATCTTCTGATACACGTTCTCCATTTTTGTATATACGAACCTCATCTATATCATTTGCACTGGAAACTTCTACCTTTAGTCTAAATCTTAATGGGGCATCATCATTATTTTTAAAGTTTGTAATCTCAACCTTAGGATCTCTACTCTTTTTCACATCATCGCCATCATAAACAAGTGCTGACCTCATCTGAGGAGGGAAGTACTTGTCTTCTCCAGAGTAGTTTTCACTAACCCATGCATCTACATCTATCTGCCATGCTGGCTTTTGTGCTTGTATATCAATAAACACTTCCTTATCAGTGTCATCTGCATCTTTACAGGCATTATTTGCTATCTTTCCATCCTCATCACAAATTTCTAGTTCTTTGTACCAATCACTAACTGAATTTGGTTCTGTTCCTAACAGGAACCATTCTTGTCTCTTTTTATAATCCTTGTAAGGTTTCATGCCAGTGAGCTCATCTATTTCATGCTTACTAACATTTTCGGTAGCTTCAAATTTATTTGGTTCTTTATCTTCTTGCGTTTTTAGAAACTCAAGCATGGCTCTTCGCCAAATTGGAGTTGCACCTGAAATACCTGAGGCCACATCATACATAGCGTCATTGTTGTTGTTACCAACCCAAGCACCTATTGCAATATCCTTTGTATAACCCAAAGCATAGTTATCACGCTTATCATCTGTGGTACCTGTTTTTACAGCTACCTGATGACCAGGAATATTAAGTAAACTTCCAAAACCAAATACCTCAGATCTGGCCCCATCATCTGAAAGTATGTCTGATATTAAAAAGGCTATCTCTTCACCTAAAGCCATTTCACCACCGCTATCTCTATACGAATAAACAGTTGATCCCTTACCATCCTTTATTTCAAGTATTGGAGTTGGTTCTCTAAATCTACCTTCAGCTGCAAATACAGAGAAAGCACCCGTCATTTCAAGCAAACGTGTTTCTCCTCCACCAAGTGTTAATGAGAGACCATATCTCTCAGGTTCATCAAAGGTGGTTATACCCATTTTCTGGGCTTGTTTCACCATGCTACTGACCCCTACAATATCCATTGCCTTAACTGCAGGAATGTTAAGAGAGTTACCAAGTGATTTTCTAACAGACATAGGGCCTCTGAACTCACCATCATAGTTAACAGGCTCATAATCCTTACCAGCATCAGCAGCTTTGAAAACTGTGGGAACATCCAATAAAGGTGTAGATGCTGTATAACCCTGAGATAGCATGGTTGCATATGTAATAGGCTTAATTGAGGACCCCGGCTGTCTTCTTGCCAAAGTTACATTAAGGTTTGGTTCAAACAAACAACTACCCTCACCCGTTATACCAGAGGTACAACCTTCTGGAGTTGATTTAGCAAAGTAATCCTTTGACCCAACCATTGCAAGTATCTGACCTGTCTTTGGATCTATGGCTACCAAAGATCCATTGTGAATGTTTGAACCAGCAGAAGATTCAACCTCTTCTTTTACAATGTCTTGAAACTTCTGTTGAAGCTCTATATCAAGGGTAGTGGTTACTTCAAATCCCATGCTTTCCATAACCTCATCACCATACATATCAGCTAGATATTCACGAACATAAAATACAAAGTGAGGTGCTTTAAATGAGGCAGGCGCTGCTTGAAAATCAAGTTCTTCAGCCTTTGCTTGTTCATATTCCTCATCACTTAGATAATGTCTTATCCCTTGAGCATCCAACCACCCTCTTTCATTCATAAGATATAAAACATAGTTCTTTCTTTCCAAACCACGATTGGGATCAGAGCTAAAAGGGGAGTATCTAGAAGGACTTTGAGGAAGTCCTGCAATAAATGCTGATTCAGCTACGGTAAGTTCAGCAGGGTCTTTACTAAATAATGCATGTGAGGCTGTGAACACACCATAGTTCTGACCACCATATGGGGTCTCATTAAGATACATTTGAAGTATTTCATCCTTTGAATATCTATTCTCAAGTTGCCAGGATAAAACTATTTCCTTTAGTTTCCTAGTAATTGTTTGTTCTTGGGTAAGTAAGGCATTTTTAACAACTTGTTGTGTGATAGTGGAACCACTTTGAAGACTTCCACCAAAAAACATGTTCTTAACTGCTCTTAGCATTCCTTTTAGATAAATACCCTGGTGTGCATAAAAGTTAGAGTCTTCTACAGCAAGGGTTGCATGGCGCAAAGGATCAGCAACATCTTCTGGTTTAATCAGAACACGATGCTTCTCACCATAAACCTCATAAATGGAGTTGCCATCTCTATCTAATATCTTTGTTGATAATTCCTCACTACGAGTTAAAAGAGTGTTTGGATTTGGTAGGTCACGAGAGAAGGCAGCTAAGACAACAAAACCTACAAAGATGCCAAATAGAACTCCAAAAAGAGATAGGGATGCTACAAATGTTAAAAACTTAAGCATCCTTTCATTGTTTTTTTTCTTTCTTGGTACAATTCTTTTCCTTCTTTTTGCCTTTGCCATAACTTCAAGCATTATAACCCTTATCTTTCTTTTTAGCTGTATAACAGACGTCTTAAGCTTTGATAATCTTGAAGGATTAGAGAGTGGGGGAGTATAGTGTATTTCGTCACGCATGCATTGATTATAGCAAAGATGAACTACCCGTGTTACACTATGGGTCTCTAGTAAGGGGTCTGTGCCCCACCAATAAATATTGTATAGGAGATAGTGATATGGCAAAGAAAATACGTGGCACACTGTACCGGCTCAAGGGAAAGGAAACTGTGGTAGCCAGTTATGAAAGGTTTATTCTAACTGCCACAGGAGGGGCCAAACAAAAGGGAATGGTATCAGCTATCACACTGAGAGTGCGCCGAAAGGGAACACTGGAACCTCTTGCCTTAATCGATAGCTGTTCTTTTATACTAGGCGAAAATCAATTCGATTTGGAAGATCTTGCAAGAATCGAAGCCGAATTGAGAAAAAAACCAGCTATTAATTTCAGCGAAACGGCCTTGATTGTCAAAGCCTTTGAGGAGAATATGCCCGAACATTTAAAAACCATTAAAGGCTGCAGTTGAAACAACAACAACAAGACCCCCTAAGAATTCTACTCAAAGGGGGTCTTGCATACATTTGCAACACCCTCCAAAAAATATATACTGGCTTTATGGCAAAAATAGATACAGATTCTAAAAAAATAGACGAAATACTTGATAGGGGAGTGCATGAGATTTTTACTAAGGAAGAACTTAGAAAGAAACTACTCAGTGGTAAACAACTTCATTTTAAATTAGGAACAGATGTAACAGGTCCCAATCTTCACTTGGGACATACTGTGGTACAACGTAAATTAAGAGACTTCCAAGAATTAGGACATAAGGTAACTCTCATTATTGGAGACTACACAACATTGGTTGGTGATCATAGTGACAAGGTAGATATGAGAGAAGAAACCTCATCTGAAAAGATTGAGGACATGGAAGAAACATATAAGGAACAGTTCTTCAAAACAGTAATTAAGGATCAAACTGAAATCAGATATAACTCAGAATGGCTATCTCCTCTAAAATTTATAGACGTGATTGGTCTTGCAAAGCAATTCACATTAGCTCAGATGCTTGATCGTGAATCTTTCTTTAATAGATACAAGGAAGGTAAACCAATTGGTCTTGATGAATTCCTATACCCACTAATGCAAGGTTATGATTCAGTGGCATTGGAATGTGATGTGGAACTTGGTGGAACAGATCAAACATTTAATGTTTTGGCTGGAAGAAAACTTATGCCTACATTTGATCAAAAACCACAAGTTGCCTTTGTAATGAAACTATTAACAGGTAGTGATGGAAAACCTATGGGTAAGAGCCTTAAAAACTTTATTCCTGTGCTGGATAACGCAAACAACATGTATGGGAAGGTAATGGCCATTGTAGATGACATTATATTTGAGTACTTTGAGCTAGTAACTCGAGTTCCTATGGCAGAAATCGCGGAAATGAGAAAAGCTGTTGAAAACGGGGATAATCCAATGTTTTACAAAAAGAGATTAGCGCGTGAAATTGTATCCTTTTACCATTCAGAAAAAGATGCAGAAAAGGCACAGGAAAATTTCGAGAAAACTGTACAAAAAGGGGAAGCACCAGAAGAAATGATTGTTGTAGATGTAAATGCTAACACACCACTACTAGACACGTTAAAATTAGCTTTTGGAGAAGGTGTATCTTCAGGACAAATCAAAAGAGTTGTAAAACAGGGTGGAGTAGAAGTAAACGGAGTAAGAATAGAAGATATAGACAAAGTACTGGAAAATAAATCTGGAGATACAATTAAATTTGGCAAAAGGGATTATATAAAGATCAAATGAAAAAATTAATGGAACTAAAAAAAAATTGGCAAGATAAGAAAAAGAGAAAAGAGATGAGAAGAAAGATAAGAAGGCTTAGAAAGAAACTCTTTAATAAGAAAAACTTTGTAAAGGTTGTTATAGCATTTGTATCAATAGCACTTGTTGCAAGTTATGTTCTTCCATACGTTATAAGATAAATTACTCCCTGTGTCGGCATAAACAAAGGGAGTAATTTGAAGTAGAAGCGAACCAACTATCTGTGCGCATTCAAATCCAAAAGAAACTTTTTGACGAGTTTCTCCACTGCTTTACCAAAAGATACAGACGGATAAGCAGCTCTTAGATAAATGTCAGACATCTCCCACCTCTGCTCAACCGTACTACCCAACCAATTGTCGCAATGGCCACAATAGGAACCTAGTTTAAAGTGAAGAAAACTAGCGCCAAGTCTTGTCTCCTTGTCAAAACAATCAAAGATGAAGGAAGCAACACCCGCCACCTCAAAAGCAGACCCAAACCACCCGGAAAGCATATGCCTTCGTACAAGTTCCTTTCCAGTAGGATCCAATAGAGCGACTTCCACCCATTTAAAACGGGATACCAAATCGTGCCGGCAGGTGCGTTTTAAGTATTGCATGAAAATGTGCAAACCAAACTTGAAAAATATGCTGTTGGTATACACAAGAAGAATCACAAGGCACCCAAACAAAATAATTTTTATTGACATCTGTTCTCTCCTAACAGTCTTGGTTGATAATGCTGGGATTTTACACGCTATAGGAAGTGTTTACAATGATAGAATACATTTATGCAACTGAAATCTCCTGTAAAACGTGTACCAAAAATTGGTTCAAAATATCAAAAGTTACTTGAAAATGTTGAAGTAAGAACGGTAGGGGACCTTATTTACCATTTTCCACATAGATATGATGACTTTAGTGTTGTTAAGGAGATTGCAGATTTGGTCCTTGATGATGCAGTAACTGTAGTAGGTACATTGGAATCAATAGATAACATATATACAAGAAATAGAAAGAAGTTAACTAAAGCCGTTTTTAAGGACAAGACAGGTACCATAGATGCTACCTGGTTTAACATGCATTATCTAAAGAAACAATTAAGAATTGGTGAGACTTATAAAATAAGTGGAAAGATAACAGGATTTAACAATAAACTTGGGTTTATAGCACCAACAGTTGAGATGGAAGGAAAGGGGATTAATACAGCAAGATTAGTCCCAATCTATCCTGAAACAGCAGGACTTAGTTCAAAATGGTTGAGAGCTAGAATTAACGACGTCTTGTTGGGAAAATCTTCAACTGAACTTAATCTAGAAGAATTCCTACCTAAAATGTTAATGGATAGACACAATTTGCTTGAATTTAGTTCTGCATTAAAGATATTTCACTTCCCTGAGTCCTTTAAGGATGTAGAGGTGGCAAAAAAGAGGTTTGCCTATGAAGAACTTTTCTTAGAACTACTAAAGATTGAGGAAAGAAGACAGGCATGGGAGGAAAAACTAGAATGTCCTGTGATAGAGCACAAAAAACAGAAAAAGAGTGTTGAAAAACTAATTGATGGGCTGCCTTTTGACCTTACACACAGCCAAAAAGAATCCCTTAAGCACATATTTTCTGACATGGGAAAGAAACACCCTATGAATAGGCTATTAGAAGGGGATGTTGGATCTGGAAAAACAATAGTTGCTGTAATTTCAGCTTATCTTGCACACTTAAATGGGTACAAAACACTATATATGGCTCCAACTGAGATACTAGCCAACCAACACTTTGTAACATTTAATAAGTTTCTTGGGGCATCTGACGTGAAAATTGATTTAAAAACAGGGTCATCAAAGGAATTTGATACAAATGCAGATATAATAATCGGAACACACGCCTTAATCTACCTAGAAGAAATATTTGATAAGGTAGGGCTTATTGTAATTGATGAGCAACAAAGATTTGGAGTTGCTCAAAGAACAAAGCTAATGGAACTTGGAACAAAGGGTAAGATACCCCATCTTCTTACAATGACTGCAACACCAATACCAAGAACCCTTGCTCTCACTTTATATGGAGATTTAGATATATCCTCAATTGAAGCTCACAAAAACAGATATGAGAATATTAAAACCTGGATTTTGCCTGAAAACAAAAGAAAGGATGCCTTTGATTGGGTAGTAAAGCAAGATTTACCTACATTTATAGTTTGTCCTTTAATAGAAGAATCTGAACATGAAATTATGGCCAATGTAAAAGCTGCTGAGGTGGAATATGAAAGGCTTAGTAAGGGTCCATTTAAAGATAAAAATGTGGGTCTTTTGCATGGGCGAATGAAACCAAAGGAAAAGCAGCTTGCAATTGATGACTTTAGTACTGGAAAGATAGATGTATTAGTTTCAACCCCTGTGATAGAGGTAGGTGTTGATATACCAGATGCCACAATTATGGTGATTGAAAGTGCAGAAAGATATGGTTTGGCCTCTCTTCACCAACTACGGGGTAGGATAGGAAGAGGAGGCCAGAAAGCCTTCTGTATGCTCTTTTCCTCAAATAACTCAAAACACTCAATAAAACGCTTAAAACACTTAGAGAAGCACAATTCTGGGCTTAAATTAGCCGAAATTGACCTAAAACTAAGGGGACAAGGAGATATTTATGGAACAGATCAACATGGCTTTGTTACATTCAAGGTAGCAGATCTTTCAGATGTAGATTTATTAAATACGGCAAAGGAAGATGCTCAGAATTACTACCCACATTTAAACGAATATCCAAAACTAAAAGAAAAAATACACACAGAAATATCTGCATCTGTGGATAAAAACTGATAGTATTTAGTTATTAGATTAGATAAATAAGTACGGATGGTCTGCCGACCCGGGGGTACCAATCTTATCAGGGTCAAAAGCAAACGCAAGCAGATCTACGTACAACAGTAACAAGATGCGGAGGGAGAGTGTTTTGAAGCCACGAGCATACGTTCTAAAGGAACGACCAACGCCCCACTTAAAACGTTGGTCATTGCTACTCATGATACAAACACTCCCCTTCGCAGCTCCCCTTGTAATTAACTGTTAAAATACACCTATGAACAACCCAAGAATAACTAGCGGAAGTGCTAAAGGAAAAAAACTTGAAGTACCGGAAATTCCGGGATTTAGAGCAGTACAAGATAAGGCTAAACTTGCTATCTTTTCTATTCTTCAGGATAAGGTAATAGATGCTAAATGTCTTGATTTGTACGCAGGCAGTGGAAATCTAGGTCTTGAAGCGCTAAGCAGAGGAGCTTCTCACTGTGACTTTGTTGAGAAAACAAGGGTAGGAGAATTAACCTTAATTGATAATCTTAGAAACACAGGTTTTACTGATAAAGGAAATGTACATAGACAAGATGTTATTAAATATGTTGGGAATTCAGTTGACTACTACGATATCATCTTCGCTGATCCATTCTATAAAGACACCCACTTTAGATTCTTGTTTCAAAATATGGAGGAAATACTGAGAGATGAGGGAGTGATAGTTTTTTCACATGGAGAAGACACTGATATTAAGGATGCTTTAACAAACACACAGAATCTTGAGATTTATGATACTAAGCGATATGGAAGCGCCTTTATAACCGTTTTAAGAAAGAATTGACAAACCTTTCCTACAACTATATATTGCTTGAGTTTAAAAGAGATGTTAGTCTTTTTTAGAGAGGAAAAATGGCAGTACCAAAAAGAAAACATAGTAAACAAAGAACACGAGTACAAAGAAACGCTAGATATAAAAGAAGCGTTACTAACACTATTAAGTGTAAGAAATGTGATGCTGATAAACTACCTCACAGAGTATGTGCTGAATGTGGTAGTGAAAAGTAAGAAAATTGCAACTTTACAATGAAATCAAAGAGCGACCCAAGACATAATGCCCGAAAACTTGCCCTAGCTTCAATCTTTTGTTGGCTTTTTTCTGAACCTGATCAAGAACAATGTATTAACCTATCCCAAAACCTTCTCCAGGCAGAAACTACAGATATTGAATTAACTAATGCCATTATTGAGGGTGTACGAGATAACAGAAAAGAAATTGACAACATGATCAGGGAGAATGCGCCAGATTGGCCTCTTGATAAGATAGCTAAGGTTGATTTGGTAATACTAAGGATTGCAATCTTTGAAATTGCCTTTGGTGATAAAACACCCAAAAAGGTTGCTGTGGATGAAGCAGTAGAACTTGCCAAAGAATTTGGTAACGATACTTCTAGTAAATTTATAAACGGTGTTCTGGGCAGTGTAATTGCTCAAAACGAACCGGAGGAGGAATAAATATGGATTATATGAGAAAAATTATAGAACTTATTTCTTTGAGAGCAGGTATGGAAGTAACAGAGATTACTCCTGAGATGTTTCTTGAAGATGATTTAAACATAGGAGAAATGGAAGTTTCAGAGCTTGTTCAAGAGCTTGAAGAAGAATATAAAATTGATCTAGCAGAGGAATTAAAGTCAGTAGAAACTGTAATTGATCTTGTTGCTGCTGTGGAAGAAAAGATAGAATGATGGGATTTTCAAAAGAAAAAGCAGAAGAAATTCTAGACATTAAAATAAAAGATGAAAATCTGTTTAGAACAGCATTTACACACAGATCATATCTAAACGAACATCCTGACTACAAAAACCCATCAAATGAAAGACTTGAGTTTTTAGGAGATGCAGTTCTGCAACTTCTTTCCTCACAATTCTTATTTGATAACTACCCCAATGATCCTGAAGGACAACTAACAAACTTTAGATCTGCTATGGTAAACACAAAATCTCTAGGAAAAGAAGCCAAAAGATTAGGATATGGCTCTTTGCTCCTCTTATCAAATGGAGAAGAAGCTTCAGGGGGTAGAGATAGAGAATACATATTGGCAAACACATTTGAGTCAGTACTTGGAGCAATTTACATTGAAAACGGACTGGAACACTGCAGAAAATTTGTAGAAAAAGAACTCTTATATAAACTCCCAGATGTTGTTGAAAATAGACTATATATGGACGCTAAATCAACCTTTCAAGAGGTAGCTCAGGAAAAAACTGGATTAACACCCTCATACAGAGTGCAAGATGCCTGGGGTGCCGATCATAATAAATCTTTCAAAATTGCAGTATATATAGGAGATGAATTATATGGCGAAGGTGAAGGAAAAAGTAAGCAAAAAGCGGAGCAAAATGCAGCGCAAGAAGGGTTAGACAAAATAAGATAGCTCTGTTAAAATTTGCCGGTCCAAAAGGAAATTATGTCAGTTAAAATTAGATTAGCACGAATAGGAAAAAAGAATGCACCTGCATATAAAATTGTAGTTGCAAATACCAGGGACAAAAGAAATGGTAAAGCTCTTGATGTGGTAGGACATTATAATCCATCCCACAATCCTCAACTTTTAGAAATTGACAAAAAGAAATATGAAGACTGGATTAAAAAGGGCGCTCAGGTTACTGACGCCGTTAAAGGTTTAGTCGACGGAACGTACCAATTTGAAGCCTATACAAGGCAAAACGAAGAAAAGAAAGAAAAGGCAGCTGAGACACCCCCCGCAGAAGATGGTGGAAAAACTGATGGTGGGGAAGAAGCAACAACTGAAGCAGAAGAAACCAAAGAGGAAGAACCTGCAAAAGAAGAAGTTTCTGAAAACGAGTAAATATTTATAACCACCTTAGGAGAATTATCCAAATGAAAGAATTCCTTGAATACTTAGTTACAAACATCGCAAAGAACCCTTCAGACGTAACAGTTACTGAAATTGTTGATGGTAACACATTTGTTTATCAAATTTCTGTTAACCCAGACGACATGGGACTTGTTATTGGTCGTGAGGGCAGAATAATTCAAAGTATTAGAGCATTAGCTAAGTCTAAAGCTATCAAAGAAGGCATAATGATCAATGTCGAACTTCTTGAACCCGGTGAAGAACCAGGGGTTGCACCAGCAGCAGGCGAAGAAGCTGTTGAGGTTGCAGAGGAAGTTGTTGAAGAAGCAGCTGAAGAGGTAGTCGAAGAAGTAGCAGAAGAAGCAACTGAAGAAGTTGTTGAAGAAGCAACTGAAGAAGTTGTTGAAGAAGCAGCTGAAGAAGTTGCCACCGAGTAACACTAAATAGAAATTAGTACTGAGGGCCCGTTATGCGGGCCCTCTTTGTTTATAAAAGACTGGAAATTAGCTGAACTACATTGTTAATATTATTTGCTATTTCGCCATCACGCATATAGGCATGGGGTAAGTTACTCACCTCCCGATATACTCCTTTATTCTTTAGAGGTATACACTCATAAAAATGCTTTATTGAAGCTTTGTTCATTCTTGAATATTTAGTTGGGATATCTAGGCCTCTAGTTAGAGGATCATCAACATAACCTTGGCTACTGTAATTTCTTAAACTGAAGTGAATAACATGTAATACGGCATTGAAATTTGCCTCCTTTAGAACTTCACCATACATTTTCTTCTTAGGCAAAAAATCCTGAAAACCTTTCCAGTCATCTAAAGGCCTAGTTGGTATATCATCTAAATAATAAACAGCGGGATCAAGAAACAAAATAACAGAAATAAACGACTCTATGCGCTTATCTAATAATACAAAGGTGGAACTAGCAGCGCCATCACTGGTACAAATAATTTTAAGCTCTTTCACATCTTTCTTCTCTAACAAGTATATACATAAATCTATTAGATCATTTATTTGAGAGCTAAAAGTGGCGTTCTTACCATCTCTAAAAGAAAAAGAATAAACGTTCATCTGCAAAGACGCACTTAATCTCATGAGGGGCTTAGAGTGATAATCCTTAGAATCACCATAACCTCCTACAAAAATGATTGCCACAGTATCTTTGTACTTACCATAGCAATTGAACTCAGGTACAGTCATAAGTGTATTCTAACAAAACGTAGACTAGTTATGCTAAATTAACACTATGAAAATAGACATAATCACATTATTCCCAGATTTATATACTGAGTTTATAAAAACATACCCAGTATCTAAAGGTATTGATAAAGAAGCACTGGATGTGAATCTACATAACCTACGTGATTTTGCTATTGATGCTAGAGGTAGTGTGGATGAGAAGCCCTACGGGGGAGGAGTAGGTATGTTACTACGTCCAGAACCTGTTTTTGAAGCTGTAGAATCAATTAAGAAGCTTAAAAACAGTAAGGTAGTACTCTTATCACCAAAAGGGCAGAGATATACACAGGGTAAGGCAGTAGAATATTCAAAACTTGATCAATTAATACTAATCTGTGGAAGATATGAAGGGGTGGATGCACGAATTGAGGACAATCTGGTAGATGAAGCTATCTCAATAGGCGATTATGTACTATCTGGTGGGGAACTTGCCTCCATGGTTGTTGTAGAAAGTGTAACTAGATTGTTACCTGGCATACTTGAAAAAGAAGAGGCCACAGAGATAGAATCTTTTTCAGAAGATATGCTTGAATTTCCACAATACACAAGACCTGAGGATTTTAGAGGAATGAAAGTTCCAGAAGTCCTACTATCAGGACATCATGCTGAAATAGAAAAGTGGAAAAAGGAAAACCAGGAAAAGATTAGTTAATCATTGAGTTACATCTTCACCAACAGCTGATTCAACAAGAGCTTCAATCTCAGCCTTAGTTAAAGAATCTTCCTCAGCATCGGTATCATCATCCTCCAGAGTTTCAACATCTTCAAGTTCATCTTCCTCTACATCAAGAAATTGTGAGTCAATAGAAATATCATAATATTTTAAGCCCTTTACCTTTTCTAATACAGCCAAAAACACTGCATCTGAGATATCAACAGTTATAGGGGAGTCAGTCTCCGCAGTCCCTGATGGTACAAGGTAAGGAGAACGAAGAATGAATGTTGCTGAATAATCAGGGGTATCATCATTATTGTCTCCTGACATTCTATATGTTGTGACATCCACAAGCCTTGCAGCAGTCTCCATGTTAGACAAAAATGTTGCTATTTGATCATAACCACCCAACACCCCAAGATTTATAACAATGGCCTTGTAGGGAAGTGGATCTCTGACATCTGCAGTCTTTGTTGCCATATCAGTTATTGAATAGCTTAGTTTTGTTACGGCCAAACCTGATTCTCTGGCAATAACATCAATTTGTGTTAGAAGAACGGGTACCTCAGGTTCTTCTGCCAAAGCTGTTGAAAAAACCTTACCGTGTTCAACAACCACACTTTCAAAGTCAAAAAGCTTATCTAAAATCCCAAGCTTTGTCTGAAGCTGTGCTCTTAGTTTTTGTTTTTCAGTTAACTGTTCCCTAAGATCAGGAAGTTTTGATACATATGGAGTAATTATTAGAAAGGCAAGTAGAAAGGAAGCTATCAAGGAAATAATAGGAACAATGAAGTTTAATAATGTATCTTTGATCTTTTGGCTATCTAGGTTTGTTTCTATGTTCATTGCATCGTCCTCAACATAAGTACATTAGGATCCACTGTAATAACTATGAAAAATCTTGCTTCACTTGTCTGTGAATCTAGATTAACTGACTTTAAGGAAACATCTGTGAAAAGACCTTCTAAACCAGCAGAAGCATCTGTGAATTCCTTATCGGCAAGATTGTTAACAAATTCAGATATTGAAAGATAGTCAGTACCTGTACCAGAAACATTTATTGTACTTTCTTTCCCGACACCTAGTGTATCTATTCCAACAGATCTTGGAAGTCTCTTATCTACTTCCTGCATTAAGACTGAATAATATAATCTATCGCCTAAGATATCCTGTAAGGTTTTATATTTCATATCTAGGTTTCTAGCTACAACCTCAATCTTTGAAAGTTTATTTATCTTTCCACGTAATGCCTCAATCTCTGCTTGTTCCATGGATATTTCAGATTCCAACTTATAACCTCTATAAAACATAAATCCAGCCACACCAGCAATGATAAGTAGTAAAACAATAGAAATAACCGTAGTTGATCTAACAACACTTGCTTTCTTTTGTTCTTGTTTTATTTGTTGTGGGACTAGGTTAATATCAGCCATTTTATGCCTTCAACTCCTTTAAGGCCAACCCTACTGCGGTAACAAATAATGGGCCTTGCTCAATTATTTTGTTTTTTTGTTCTTGAAGTGATTTTACTAATTCAATATTTCTCCATGGGTTTGCAAGTTCAACCTCCAAATCGAGGTTGTTTGCAACATGAAACAACAATCCTGGCATGAGGGCAGTTCCTCCAGCAATAATCATCCTATTTATAATAACATTAGGATTGTGCGTTGTGTAGAAAACACGAGATCGTTTAACCTCATCTAGGATTTTATCAAAGACAGGCTTTATAGCACCTGCAACCTTACCCTCAGCCTGACGAGTATCAAGACCATAGGTTTTTTTGTATTCTTCCGCCTGACTATAATCAAAACCTAAGGCCTGCTCAACAGCCTTTGTTAAGTCATCACCACCAACTGAAACACTTCTTGTGAACCTAACATGTCCTCTATAGGAAACAACTATCTGAGAGTCTGTTGCTCCTATATGAAGAATTATTGTGGCGCTTGGTTTATTTATGGTATCACCCAAAATCCTTCCAATTGCTAGTGATTCAGGCTCCAAAGCCTTTGGTTTCAACCCTGCAGTTTTAAGAATTTTTACGTATTTATTTAAAACAGAATGACGTGCAGCAACAATTAATACATTCATTTTATCTTTGTCTGTAGGATCTTGGTCTAATATTTGAAAATCAAAGTTAACATCTTTAATTGGAATAGGGATGTATTGTTCTGCTTCATAGGAAATAGAACTCTTTAGTTCTTTTTCATTCATTTGGGGAACACTCACAACACGGGTAAAAACATCACTCTCAGGAAGGGGGATTACAACGTTAGGTGTAGTGAAACCAGATTCCTCAACAAACACCTTTAAGGCCTCACCATACTTGATATGATCTTTTTCTGAGGAGGAATGAAGATTTAATACAGGGTCTACGTGGCTTGCATACTTTCGCAGTACTATTTTTTGCTTTTGTTCTTCCATTTCAACTGCACGAAAGGTTTGATTTCCTAAGTCTAATCCTAAAATGGGCATGGGGTAATTTTACAGTTTTTTAACTGTTTCTCCAATAGATTCATCATGTAGAATCCCTAGTAAAGATTAATTAGACAAGGGATTATCTTCTGACTTCTGATAGAGCACATAATCAAAAGGAGTTGGTAAATATGGGTTACTCATTAAAACTTCTACAGTTTTTTCGGAATCAAGCACTGTACCAAGAGATGTAATAAGAATTCCTTGAGATGGTAGGGTAGCACCCCCTGAAGGTATAACATATGCTCGAACACCATTGTAAAGAGCTCTAATTCTTAAAACATCCGGGTCTGTACTACTGTTAATGGTGGCACAATGGGTATAGCCCAAACTTGAGGTAGCATCAGTAAATCCATTGTCACCATATAAAGATCCTAGTGAGTTTATAGAGAAGGCACCCATACCATAGTTACCCTCACCACCTTTGATGATATACCCTGTGATGGAAGGTAAATCACCTGTGGCAGGGGAATCCCAACAAATGTAGATATCAGTGCTATTGGGATAACCCTCCATATTTACTTCAACCACACTGTTTAGTTCTAGATTTATTTCATGTGGATCTGAGGAACCTCCAGCTATTGCTAGTGTTATTGCTGCATTTGCAGTTACTCCATCTGCACCTACAATATCCAAACTACATGCTGAACCACAATTGTTGAAATTAATGTAATCCAGAAGGGTCTCATAATCGGTGTTTAGCATGCGTTCAACACCAGCCTCAGCAACAGCTAAAGCTCTATTTGATGCATCTTGTCCAACACGCTGCTTTAAGGTTTGAACGTATCTTGTAGACATAGTTACACCAATACCTAAGGCAATAACCATTATTAAAACTATTACAACTATGGATTGACCTCTTTGATTATCTCTAATAGACATATTAATAGCTTCCACGAAGTACTACTGTGCTTTCTAGCGTTGTGGTCTGGGTGAACTGAACAGCAGGATTTCCTACCTGACGCACAGATAAAAGAATTTTAATTACAGTAGGACCAGAACCAGAGGTATCTGATATGTTTTCAAAGGCAGACATATTCAAACCATCAATCGTAGTAACTCCTGAAGGAGAGGAGTAATTTGTTAAAGCCACAGGACTCCCAGAGTCCACAGCTCTTGTTAGAACATATACATCAGCCTCTGCATCCCCGAAAAGATCATCTGCTTCAACAAATGCGTAAGTAATTGTTTCACTGCCACCACCAGATAAACTTCTTACAAATTCTATACTGTCGGATCTTCTAGTATTAAGATCTGAACTAGGGGGAGGGGATACAACCTGAGATGAATTTCTTAGCTCTTTTTCCAGCTTTGTTATTGCAAAGTTACCATTTTGCTCTACCTCATTTGTTATTTGTGTCTTGTTGTAACTCCTAACAAGGGAGATAACGATATCACCAGTAACGCCTACAACAATAATTATTAGAGACACAACTATTAAAAGTTCAATAAGTGTGAAACCTTTATTCTTCATCTCTGCCTCCAATTGGATAATTCAGTGTAGTTATGTGTAGACTTGGTATCAGAACCTATCTTCCAGGTAACAGATACAGCCACTCGTACCAAACTTTCATCCCCGGGAGGATCTTGATCTGTGATTGTAAAACTCTTTTTTAGTTCTGTGGGTTTACCTTCATCAATAATTAATTCACCAGGCACCATATTTAAACCCACCATATAGCAGGGACCACCAGGGTTTTCATCCACAAAACAGTCAGTACCTGTTGTTCCATCTATATCTTCAATAAACTCACTCCAACTTTGAGAATCTCTAAAAGCACGGATCAGTTCAATTTCTTGGTTTGCGAGTTGAGTTCCTGCTAAGGTTAGTTTGTTCTGAATGGATGCTCTAAGTGTGAATACGGCTAGAGAAACCATGGCTGTAATAACAATTATGCCAACACCTAGCGCTAAAAGAGTTTCTATTAGACCTATACCACTTTGTTTTTTATATTTTAATTGCACGTATCATTCCTGCTGAATTAACTTCTACACCTATGGTTGCTGCCTCATCAGGGTACCCAACCATGATTGTTGTACTACCACTATGATTCTCTACATTAGCATCCCCATTTCTTACACTAAAAAACACACAAGCACCTGACGCATTCCTTACAACAGTGTCACTGGGTAGAGTTTCACTTACTCTTGCTGAAGACAGATCGGCATTAGTACAGTCACTGGCTGTGTTTGCGGCGGAACTAAATGTATAGTATGTTGCAGCATTACTACTTGTAAACTTTATACCCCAATAGGAAACATTTAAACTTGACGACCCCACACCTGTGAGTGCTTTATTTTGAGCGGTTCTAAGATCACTTTTTAGTATTTCTTGGGCTTGGGTAACACTTTGGCTTTCTATATAACCTGAAAAACCAGGGATTAAAAAACTTGTTAAAACTGCAATAATTCCTACGACTAGAAGTAATTCAACGAGGGTAAAACCAGAAGTTTTAGGCAGTACTTGCATAAGTTTATGTTAACACAACAGTAAGATCAGAGTATAGTTAAATCATTCCCCAGCTCATAAATAGCAGAGTTATTACCGCCGTCATTCTGCATTTCCTCCACATAGTATTCCAATACAGCGTTTAATTCATAGGTAGCAACAGAGTGTCTATATGAGTACCTATAAGTAGTATCATTTAGGGGATCTGTGGGAAATCTTACAAGATACTGCACCATATTCTGATCTATCCAACCATCTGTGGAATCTTCAAAGGGACCACTGTTCCCCGCGGGAAGAACATTGCTGTATCTTGTTGTATCAATAGTGTCAGGGAAAGAATCAGCGTCCAAAAGATATTCTGAAATGGCGCGATCAAGGTGATTAAGGTCACTCATACGCTTTTCATCACGACCCCGCTCTTGCATCTCAACTGGGTTTAATATTAGTGCTATTGCGAGAAACAAAACTGTGATAATGGCTACGGTTGTAATTACATCAATGAAGGTAATACCGCGCTGAGAGTAAAAGGAAGCTTTTTTATTAAGGATTTTCAACACCATAGCAATTAGTTAATTCACCACCGCAACCCAAAGAACCCCAACTATTTAAAATAGAACACTCATGGCCTTCAACAGAGGAGGGAAGTGCCATTACTGCAGTAAGAGCATAGTCATTACCATCAGAAACATAATTGTATCGTGGAGCATCTTGATTACCACATGGGTTGCTTTGACCAGCGTTGGTATCAACAGGCATGGAGTTTATATATGTGGGAACTAGTACATCACTTAATAGTGCATCTGATCCTGTTACTTCAATCCAGGAAGCAGAGATAGGATAAGCCCTGCTGTCTGCAAAATAAAGTTCTAGGGAAGTTTGAATTTGTTTTAAATTAGCTATTTTACCGGCATCATTAGCCTTGTCACGAAAACCACCACTATTAATGAGGGAAATTACAACACCGGAGAGTACACCAATAACGGAAACAACTACTAGGAGTTCAATAAGTGTAAAACCAGAAGTTTTGGACAGATTCTTTTGCATCACAATCAGTATAACTTATTACTAAGGACAATTTCCAGCAGGTGATATGTCTGTATCACATTCTGCTAGGGGACAGTCCTTAACCTGAGCCCAATCACTTTGATACTTGTAACACCCACCATTAGCATTAGGTGAAAAGACAACAAAATCATCTCCTAGATTTCTTGTAGCGTATTCGTAGGACCAGTTATCAGAATCAATGGAACCATCATTTGCCACAGGGGAGGGCCAATCGTCTATATATACGGTTCTAAGAAGGGAGTTTTCGTCAAAGGGATCTCCATCTGAAGGATATGCTCCCTCTAGTTGTCTGTAAGACACTATGGCCTCAGCTAAACTCTTCACACTCTTATTACGAATACCATCTCGCGCGGCTCCTTGTGTTCTTACAGGGTTAATTATTGCAAGTACGATACCAGTTAATGCACCTATGACGGATACCACAACTAGAAGTTCGATGAGTGTGAACGCATTTCTTTTTTTCTTCATGTTAAGCCTCTTCACAGACAGTACTTAAAACCTCACTATCATCAATGGTGTAAGGACAGTGGAAGAATCTACCACCCTCGGCATTGTCATAAACAATGATTGAATCTGCTAAGCCATAAGATTTAACATATATTCTGTATTGGCCATCGCGTGATGAGCCATTATTTTCTGGAAGATCTGCACCCGCATAATATCTGAAATAGCATTGATTGCTATCTCCAGCAGTTTCACTTCCTCGCCAATCGTCATCGCTACAGAAGGATGGTGCGGAAGTGGAAGTAATTTGAAAATAACATTCATAGTCGGGGAAACCTCCGGTCTGACAGGAATTAGCGTGTTCAGACTTAACGGCATCAATGGCCCCAAAGAAGGAGGCTTCATTGGCTACATGTCCATAGGATGATATGAAACCATCAGAAACTAAAGACAGCTTACTTAAGGTAGCCCTAAGTGTTGCATCTCCAGCTACCTTTCTCTGATGAGCGGGATCAATTATTGCAATGAGTACACCTGCAAGAATTCCAATTATTAAGATGACTATTAGTAATTCAATGAGGGTGAAACCACCACTTGATGTTTTTTTGACAGATTTAATATTCATTGGTTCCTTTCTAATTTTACTCTTCCGTTATAGCACCAGCATCGCTATCATACATAAAAGTGGTATCTACTATACCAAAGGAAGCTCCATAAATAAGAAAGGTGTTATCTGAATCATCACCAACATAATAGTAATAACAAGCACCTGTTCCTGCGCCATTTGTATAATTATCTGCATCACATTCTCCCGTTGATAGGGGATTTCCTTCTACACTAAAAAGACATGTATCTGCAGAGGATACACAAGCAGTATCATCAAATGGGCTAGAATTTGAAAGACTTGCTATAAACTCATTCCCATGAGGTGGTCTACCATAAGCTGAAATAAAACCTTCTGTTGCAAGCGCAACCTTGTTCATTGTTGCCTTAACCCCTGCATCCCTGGCTCTGTTTTGTTGCACAGAGGGATTGATAACTGCAATAAGTACACCTGCCAATATTCCAATAATTAAAATAACTATTAAAAGCTCAATAAGGGTGAAACCCCCATTGTCAGTTCGTTTTGATTTTTCAACCATGTTTTTATCTCCTTAATAAATTATATGTAAAGCATCAGTCCAAAGGCATGCCCATGGAACCTGAAAAGACACCAAAATCAAAGATTCCGGATGCACGAGCAAACGATCTTACCACCACAACACTTACCTCTGCTTCTTCTCCCTGCTCTACATTCTGTAATTTTCCAACAGAGGTGATTGTAAAACCTTGATCAGGCAAATCACCTGAAGGATAAACACCTAGCCTAGAAATTCCATTTATGGATCTCACACGTAAACCTGTGACTGATGAAACCACGTCAGGCGTATAACAATCGGAGAATCCATCCTCACCGCCATCAGACCCATCAAATTTGCTATCATAACTCCCTGGAAAACCCGCTCTACTAGAAGCAGATACACCAGCGCGTGCAACGTCACCAGAATCATTATATGAAGTGAAATACAAATCAGTAGATAGATCTTCCGTTAGGGGAGACCAACAAACTTCAACAGGGTCACCTGAAAGAACAATCTCCACTACCTGACCCTTCTGCACTAATAGGGGAAGGTAATCTTGGTCAGGTGAAAGGTTATAGTAGTCAACTGTAACTTCTGCTTCAGCAGTGACATTATCGTTTCCTGTAGGAACATAAGTAATTACAGTAGGACTAGCACCTATCTTAGCCTCAAGTTCGTTATCTGTTAGGGAAAGTACATTCTCAGCACCACCCTCTGCAGCAGCCTGAGCTCTGGAAGAAGTATCTGTGCGTGAGATTCTAGATAGTGAGGACAAATTCCTAAGAGAAACACCAACTCCTACAGCTAGTGCTACTGTCATTGTAGCCACCACAAAAACTAAAGCTTGTCCTTTTTCATTATGTATATCTGTTTTCATTGTTGTACCATCCAGGAAATATCTACTACAGAACTTCTTGTCTCTTTTAGTTCTTTCAAATAAATTGGGTTAAATATCACAACCTGAGCTGGATAACCATTTAGTTCACCACGATCTCTATCAAAGTCTACGGTACCATCTTTTGAAACAAGAGGTCCTTCTACAACAATTGTTGTATCATCCGCAGGTTCATTTCCATTTGATTCAAATACAATGGATGCTTCAGCAATAATACCTGCTTCAACAACAGGATCTGATGAGGAGGTAGGTGCTACTTCTCCCAAATCACCACTAAATAATACATCTCCACTTGTTACAAAAAGTACTCTTCTGTCGTCATTTGAGGATTTAAATTCACCTTCAAATTCCAATGTATCAAAGTCCGTTATATATACAACAGCAACCCCATCTTCCGATAGGGAATAGGAGCCACCTGAATTTGAAAGGGCATCGTTTATACAATCAGTATCAGCTTCATATGTACTACCTGCCTCCAGGGAGTCATTAAAGAAGTCAGAACAGTCAGATACTTCCTCAGAATCATCTGGTGCATTAAAACTGAAATCATCAGACCAGAAGTTAGCATGACCTTCGGTCTCGCCAAGAGAAGAGTCATACATATTTTCTGCAAAGTGTTCATCATTATCATTTACGATTTGGTCATCACCGTCTGGATTTTTAATCGAGAGGGAACCATTTGAGAAAACAGAACCGGCGCCTGCCACCAAAGCGTCTGTGAAACCTCCTAGAACATCATCTTCAAAAGGTATACCAACAGATATGCCGTCAACACAGTTGAAACAACCTCCAAACACATCTCCATCTATTACGTTAAACCATCCTGCAGAAAAGAGTTCAAAACCAAGATGGACTGTCGTAGGATCCGTTTGAGCATCAAAGGAAGCTGTTCGTGTCTCATCCCCATTCACACATGCAAGATGATACTTAAAGTTTGGGAAACCTGAAGGTGCGGGAGTACTTGCTGTTAAAAAGTGGGTTCCAATATCAACACCCTCTATCAAATAACTTCTACCGGAAGCATCTGGATCCCAAGCACCAGTTTGCGTTACACCATCAAGAGTTAAAAGAATATCATCCTCGATTTCGCCGTCACCAGAACCTTTCTTTATTTCATCACCTTCACTAGGACTTGCAGTACAAGCTTGACCTGTTGAATCCCAAGTTATACCTTGTACATCTACAATCTCGGAAACTACAAAGGAACTAATGTCTGAGGGCATACTGTAATAACCATTAAAGGCAACTACCCACCATCTAATACCTTCTCCTGCGGATACCTCTATAGATAGTTCGGAAGCGCTTATATCCTGGTATGTAATAACACCACTTGCAAGTTTTGTACCTGAACCTGCTGATCTATTACTATCTGAGGAAATAAGATTTAATGCATAGGACTGTTCTGGGAAAGAACAAGCGGTACCCCAGTCAGAAAGTGACCAATCCAATGTCACTGTTTCTTGAGCGGAAACAGTAGCACCATCTTCAGGGGATACTAACTCAGGTTTGCTGGGATAGGTATCAGTACAACCTGCTACTGGAGTATATGGGCTATCACCACCCAAGTCACCCTCATCAATTTCCTCAAGTATTTCTGTAATAGTTTTTGTGGTAGTTCCACTACCACAGCTACCACTGCAGTCTTGGAAACCACAGTCATCACAACAACAGTCGCCGCAACTCAATGAACTTGTTGAAGCAATACAAAATTCACTACCATTAAGTGTTCGTTGTCCCTCATTATAGTAACCAGTAGCAGTAGATACTAATCCCAGTAATGCTAATCTATCTGTAGAAATATCTACACCAACAACTAGAGTTACTTTTTGTGAGGAATCTTTACATGTAACCGTCAACGCAGTTTCGGCGGCGTTCAAGGTTCCCTGGCAACCACTTGCCTCTAGGTTGGGATCCAATAACCAACCATTTTGGCCATCTAGGGGATCTGTACTTGCATCGAAAAGATCAGAAATATCATCCCAGGAACTTGAACCCCCACTAGACAAATGGCTAAGTGAGGTACCTATGAAAGACGCATCTGCCAATAGTGAACCAACATCGCCTAAATCAAATATGCTTTCTGTTACAACTTCTACTGTAGTTACGGTAACCTGAGCAGCTGCTTGCCTTTTTTTATCTTTTCGCTGATCCTCCCAATAATCCGAATCTTCTGTTTGCTCTTCATCATCATCATTTGAACTCGATGAACCTCCTGAAGAAGCTTCTTCTCTTGTTACTACAGCGTCGGGAGCCTCCCAACCCATACCAAAATCCCTCCCTGCAAACACAGGTAACCGGACAAAACTAAAAAAAGTAAGTAGTAAAGTGAAAAATATTAACAAATGTATGTTTTTATAGGTTTTCAAATTTAGATTCCTTTGAAATATGTAATGTTGGACATCCTCGAGACTCTACAGAAACTGAGCCTGCTTTCAATGCTTTAGACTCGTCTCCCAAATACTCTTTTGTGTTTACATCTTTTGGATACTGAATTGCAATAATATCTCTATTACAAAAAAGGTTATCCCATGAATAATAACCAGAAGCCTCACTATGAATTCTAGTATCTGGTCCGCCAAAATTACTTATAATATATCCAATTAGCATATCTTCGTTCTCTCTACCAAAAGCATGTATAAATTTCTGAAAGGAAGCTTCATCAGGAAAAACATTGTAGAGTTTGGCTAGTTCTTCATATGTTACGAAATTGCGTGTGGGTGGTGATTCCCATATTGGCTGATTGTCTTCACCAAATTTTGGCACAAAAACTAAAGTACCGGTCTCAGGAGCCACGTCTACTATGATAAAGTTGTGATTATAGCTTAAGTAGGTTTGTACTAAAAGTCTGGATTCATCAGGACGCCAGCCAACAATTTCACCAAATATTGTTTGAAAATCATTATTACCAGCTAGGTCAGGAATGACAGGATAATCAGGGACTACTCTAGAAGGACGCCAGATATATGTATTAGGATAAACTAACTTGTATAAGGTTCTGTAACCAAGGGTATTGTGTAAAAAAGCAGCTTCGGCAGTATCATCTATTCTAGTTCTAAAATTATTGGACCAAACCTTATCAAAAAACAAAGAGTTAGATCTTTGGAAGAAAAAGAGGAAAGCTACAAACAAGAAGAATATTGAAAATAATATGGCTAGTATTCTAAACAAACTGCTTCTATTTAGGTTGGGCATATGTAAATTGTATACACTTTTGGGAAACAGATCAATGGGCGAGAGGGGATTGCATGTCAGAAAGACATAAAACATGCAATCCCTTTCGTTTAGTAGTTAAAACAGGTGTTGTAGTTATCTCCCTCAGTTAAAAGGTTAACAATACCGAAATACTCGGAGTTATTAGCCAAATAACTAGACATTCGGGCGGGTATCCACCAGGCACCTACGATACCCTCTGCCATGGCCTGCATATTGGTACCTGGGTACCCTACGGGCCAATAACAACGGAATCTCTCTACAAATTCAGAACGTGTGAAGTTACGTGCCTTCCTATCAGCACCTATGACAACCCCACGAAAATAACCCGTCGGAGATTCATAGTATTCATACCCGGAGTAACCATATTGAGGGTCTCCGTAGGGACCTTCGGTCCACCAACCGGAATCTTCCCCTGCCTGTTTGGTTACAAAAAGTATGGCACCATCACAGGTAGTGTTCATATCATGAATTATCCCCGACTCCGAAGGGGTGCACATGACAGGATCCACAATACATATCTTTGGATTACCCTCGGCAGCAACCTCATAAATTTCATAAGTAGCGGGGTTTTCTGGACAAGAACTGAGATAATCCAACACTTCACCGGGACGTATACCATCAGGTAGACTTTCAAAAACATCGTCGATCCAATGGCCCATCGCGGTCTTATGCGACTTAGCTTCCTCGTCACCTGAATCAGTTCCTGGTCCAGAGATACTTCCTGTCCCAAAATCCAAAACGAAGGAAGTAGTATCAACAACTGTGGGCACGGGTGTAACCGATGCCGTAGGCGTATCCGTTAGAGAAGGCACTTCGGTGAAGGTCTCCGTCGGAACTGGCGTGTTCGTCGGTGCCGGTGTATCCGTTGGAGGAGATACTTCGGTGAAGGTCTCCGTCGGAACTGGCGTATTCGTCGGTGCCGGTGTATCCGTTGGAGGAGATACCTCGGTGAAGGTCTCCGTTGGCTCTGCGGCTTCCGCAGTGTCACCATCCTGGTTTATGATTGGACTAATAAAAAAAACCAAGAATACAGCCAGAACGCCCAGCGTAATTACAGACATTATGGCAAACGGAACCATTATCTTACCCCCCTCTAGGTGGGAACTACGCATTCTTCGTTGCTTATTCATAAGATCCCTCCTTTCAGGGTATCTAAGTGAAAAAGTCTCCAAAATTGGAGACTGTTAATAAAACGCTATTAGGTTTTTTGTGAAACAAAATGGATGTTCACAATTAAAATACTATAGAATTATAGGGTGTTTGTCAATGATATATCTATTGGTATCTATATTAATCCAATGTACCAATCGAAGAGTTGCTGGCCAAATGCAAAGGCGAGAACACTACCTATTATAAGGAATGGACCAAACGGAATAACATCCTTTATGTTCTTTGTACCAAACACCCTATTTGTAACTCTTTAAAAAGAGACGTAAAATATCAGTCCAAAGGCATGCCCATGGAACCTGAAAAGACACCAAAATCAAAGATTCCGGATGCACGAGCAAACGATCTTACCACCACAACACTTACCTCTGCTTCTTCTCCCTGCTCTACATTCTGTAATTTTCCAACAGAGGTGATTGTAAAACCTTGATCAGGCAAATCACCTGAAGGATAAACACCTAGCCTAGAAATTCCATTTATGGATCTCACACGTAAACCTGTGACTGATGAAACCACGTCAGGCGTATAACAATCGGAGAATCCATCCTCACCGCCATCAGACCCATCAAATTTGCTATCATAACTCCCTGGAAAACCCGCTCTACTAGAAGCAGATACACCAGCGCGTGCAACGTCACCAGAATCATTATATGAAGTGAAATACAAATCAGTAGATAGATCTTCCGTTAGGGGAGACCAACAAACTTCAACAGGGTCACCTGAAAGAACAATCTCCACTACCTGACCCTTCTGCACTAATAGGGGAAGGTAATCTTGGTCAGGTGAAAGGTTATAGTAGTCAACTGTAACTTCTGCTTCAGCAGTGACATTATCGTTTCCTGTAGGAACATAAGTAATTACAGTAGGACTAGCACCTATCTTAGCCTCAAGTTCGTTATCTGTTAGGGAAAGTACATTCTCAGCACCACCCTCTGCAGCAGCCTGAGCTCTGGAAGAAGTATCTGTGCGTGAGATTCTAGATAGTGAGGACAAATTCCTAAGAGAAACACCAACTCCTACAGCTAGTGCTACTGTCATTGTAGCCACCACAAAAACTAAAGCTTGTCCTTTTTCATTATGTATATCTGTTTTCATTGTTGTACCATCCAGGAAATATCTACTACAGAACTTCTTGTCTCTTTTAGTTCTTTCAAATAAATTGGGTTAAATATCACAACCTGAGCTGGATAACCATTTAGTTCACCACGATCTCTATCAAAGTCTACGGTACCATCTTTTGAAACAAGAGGTCCTTCTACAACAATTGTTGTATCATCCGCAGGTTCATTTCCATTTGATTCAAATACAATGGATGCTTCAGCAATAATACCTGCTTCAACAACAGGATCTGATGAGGAGGTAGGTGCTACTTCTCCCAAATCACCACTAAACAATACATCCCCATTTGTTACAAAAAGTACTCTTCTGTCGTCATTTGAGGATTTAAATTCACCTTCAAATTCCAAAGTATCAAAATCTGTTATATATACAACAGCAACCCCATCTTCCGATAGGGAATAGGAGCCACCTGAATTTGAAAGGGCATCGTTTATACAATCAGTATCAGCTTCATATGTACTACCTGCCTCCAGGGAATCATTAAAGAAGTCAGAACAGTCAGATACTTCCTCAGAACCATCTGGTGCATTAAAACTGAAATCATCAGACCAAAATTCGGAGTTCTCCATACTTTCTGCATAATACTCATTGTCATCATTTACATATCTGTCATCACCGGAGGGATTTTTGATAGAAAGGGAACCATTAGCAAATACGGCACCAACACCAGATATTAGAGAATCGGCGAAACTACCAAGAATATCGTCTTCGGAGGGAATTCCAATGGAAATAGAATCAACACAACTAGTACAACCTCCAAACACATCACCATCTATTACATTGAACCATCCGGAAGATATCATTTTGTAACCCAGGTTATAAGTTTGTGTTGAGGAATCAACATCAATGGTTGCACAAGAACTGGAAACAATATCAGAACCGGATCCATTTACACAAGAAAGCCCATATTTAAAATTAGCTTTATCAACAGGGGATGGAACATTGACACAAAGTATTTGGCTAGTAGAGTAGGGAACTTCTTCAACAATATAGCTATAACTATCAAAAGTATCAGGATCCCAAGCACCTTCTAAAGATTGCGTCGTAAGATTTATAGAAACATCACCGTCCAGATCAGATTTCTGTAACTCATTAGAAGCACCTGCATCAGAACAATTTTTTCCAGTACTATCCCATACCCAACCGGTGACATCCCCTATGGCTGCAACTGTAAATGTCCAGGTATCTGATCCGGCGGTATACTTACCATTGGTAGTAACTACTTGCCAAACATAAACTTCTCCTGGACTTATGTCTACCTTATGTTTTCTTATGGAGGCCGGGTGCGTAATTATACTTTGCGCAAGGGTATTCTTAAAAGAAAAGCCTAGAGATGAACCCACAATAAAAAGCATAAATATAATCACCTTTTTAGTTTTTTTAAAAAGTAAACTAAGCATAACTAATTAGAACGCAGAGGTTCCTTTTTCCCTTTTTTCAAGTATCACATATTGTTCATTACCACCCCCCGAACAGTTTTTGCCCCATTCACTTTGATCCCACTGTAAATCTACCTCATCTAAACTTACAACAGCATTGTTAGGAGGAAATACCAAAGATGGTTTACCAGGAGCATAGTCAACACAGTTAGGTGTAGGTTCCACCCCACCGTCAGGAGCGGTAGGCGCATAAACAGAAAGTGTCACGTCTTTCTTAACATTGTCGGGGGGTGCAGTAGAACAATCTCTCCAACCATTATCATAACAAGTACAACCACTACAGTTAAAACTAGTTGTGGTTAGAGAAAAGATAGAAGACTCGCCATAACCAGTCCAATCTTGAGCTGCCCGTTGTAAATTAGCAAAACGAACATCATTGACATAGATAAAACTAACAGAATTATTAGAAAAATCCTTTACTTCCATACACTTATAACCATTCTGAGCACCATTTTCACAATTGGCGTCCTTGGCTAAGTTAACAGTATAACCACTATTACCAGTATTTCCAGCAGTCCACCAACCAGTACCTTCCTCAGTATGCCATAAGGCATTATATTCCTTAGTATTAGAATCTTGGCCAGGGTAATAATCATCCCAAGAAGGCTCCTCCCCACATCTAATACCCGTAGTACCACCACAAGTTGAAACTTCTGGTTCATAGGCGGCATCACGATCAGCAATAGCTTGTTTATCAGAAGCGGCCATAGCAGCATAAGCGACAGCAATAGACTTTTCCATTTTTTCTTGAATCTCATTTTCGGCTTGCTCTACCTGAGCTTGCCATCGTGCAGCGGCCGCATTAGCAGCAGCTGCTGCTTTTTCGGCAGCGGCTTTTTCAGCAAGGGCCTTCTCAGCGGCTCTTTCTTCGACTTCTCTATCGGCTCTTTCTTCGGCCTGTTTCCTTGCTCTAGCTATTTCTGCAGCAGTAGGACCACGAGATACTTTACGCGGTTCTGGTTCTGGATCTGGTTCACGTTTCGGGGGAGCAGGTTCAGCTTTGGGGGGTGAATAACTATAATATGTAACAACAGGACGTCTATTAGAAGATCTACGTTCCTTCCATCCACTAAGACCAGCCTCAGCAATAGGTGTACCTACTAAACCTCCAACAAATACAAAAGTTAAAGTAGTAATTGTAATTTTTAATATGTATTTTTTCATTGTGTCAGCTCCTTATCAGTTAAGGGACATGTACTTAAATCCACTACGGCAACACTAGCTTTCGGGGGAACATCCTGTGAAGGATCGACAATTTCAACATCTTTTGCAAAACCAAGCAGCACAATATCTTCTAAACAAAATGCTGTATCCCAAGTATAGGGACCTTCTCTAAATGTCTGGAGTTCAGAACCTGTACCACCAAAATTAGAAGCAACAAAAGAAGTGAGATCGAAAGCTTCATCTTCTTCGGCTAGCTTTATGAAATCCAAATATTCCTGATCTGTTTCAAATGATAAAATAAAATTATCCCACTCTTCTTGGGTAGCAAAGGAAGTATCCACAGATACCTTAGGAAGAGGCTGAGATACTTCATCAAAGGCAGGAATAACAATTTTTGCAGAATTTACATCAACATAATAGTAAGATTCTCTTCCTACCTCAGCATAAGGTAAAACACCTAGTAAACCTTCCTCGGGATACCATTCAACAACCTCCCCAAAGAAAGCGTTTGTTTCTGTATTACCGTCAAAACCAGAAGGTAACTGCATGTCAGATACTATTCTAAGAGGACGAAAAGCAAACATACCAGGGGCACGTTGAGCCATGAAATCACGAAAACCCAACGTATTGTCTAAATAAGCATAATAAAACATATAATCCATTCTTCTACGAACAAAACTTAATGGCACATTTTCAAGAAAAACGGGGGAGATATACAACCAACTTAATAGACCTACTGTAAAAACAACTACTAAAAGAAAAGCTCCTAATTTTATTAATATTTTTTTTATGGGGATCAATTGGACAAGTTTCTTCATAATCAAATTGTGTCAAAAAGAGTTTGTCATGTAAAGATGCAGATACCTTAACCTTCGAAGTATCTGCATCTAGATTTCAGTCCGCGTAATTTTTGCACCCTGATTTGTCCTCATGGGGGGCAACAAGCACCGCCACTTTGGTATCTGGGTTTACCATAATGTCACCATTCTCTCCCAATAAAACCCCTATTACGGTCAATTCAGAAACAAGATCTCCTGGAACAGGTACCGCAAACCAAGCACTCTGAGCTAAACGCTCTATACCGAGAGCTGAAACCATTTCAGGTGCTTTCAAAATCATAGGACCAGCATAGCACTCAAAGGCTTCAGACAATGCCTCCCCTTGATGGGCTGCAAAACTTCCATCGAAAACTATTGCGATATAATGACCCCCAAAAAGATAAGCGTCATTTTCCAAGAAGTCCGCAACATAAGTCCATCCATCGGAATGGTAAGGCAAATCCTCTAGGTCAATATTTTCTTTATCAAAGAAAACCAAAGTACCTCCATTTACACAACTTCCAGAATTTTCTGCTGGCAAATCCCAACTGCAGAATTCCATTTTGTCAAAAGCGATACCATTAACAAAATTTCCGGATGAATCAACCTGAAAACCCAAGTTTTCCCCTTCCACATAGGTTTGGGGTTTGGAGTATGAACCCTCTTTATAGAAAAAATCTGTTCTTATAGTCAACCACCCCCAATTTATGCAGGAGGAAGAACAGATAGGCTCAGCTTCCAATAAAACCACTTCAGTTGGAGTCAAAGTTTCAGTAGGAATGCCCTGTGCTGGAGTGCTGGTAACACCAAAGGTGCTAACCAAAGCAGGGTTCACTACAAACGTAGGAGCAGGAGTACTCGTAAGTAAGTGCTGTGTAAGGGTGGGTATTTGAGAAATCTTTGCGAAGGAATGGCTTACACTCCCTGCAAACACAACAAGTTCATCACCATTAGATGCAGCAACCAAAGGAGCTCCGACGATTACCTGTAACATAACACAGGTAATAAAAACCAGTGAATAAAACAAACCACGTAAAACTTTCATGTCGACCTCCTCTCATGGGTCTTGTTTGGGTTAATAAAGAAAAAAAGCCTCTAGCTGTTGAGACTTTTTATCGAAAATATTTATTTCACACAAAAATTATCACAGGTTATAGGGTGTTTGTCAATGATATATCTATTGGTATCTATATTAATCCGATGTACCAATCGAAAAGTTGCTGGCCAAATGCAAAGGCGAGAACACTACCTATTATAAGGAATGGGCCAAACGGAATAACATCCTTTAAGCTCTTTCTGCCAAGCACCATTAATATGCTGCTGTAAACAGCCCCTATTACAAATCCCAGTATGATAGCAACTATGTTCATTGGAAACCCATTAACAATCCCTATAAGGAAGGCTAATTTTACATCCCCACCACCCATACCTTTGCCTTTAGTGATAATGATAAGAAGCCAGAAGAAACCAGCCAATATCCCTGCTGTTCCTAGGGTTAAACCAAAGTTCTTTAGCATAGAGATCATTTGACTCTCCCAATAACCCGTTTGAAGTAAGTATCTACCGAAAGGATCAGCGGAGAGTTGCTTGTATGAACCTAGTGCTAATACTCCCATGCTTATAAGCATTACAAGCAAGACAAAGGCTATGGCAGGAAATATTACTTTGTTTGGAATGATTTGATACTTTAGATCTGCCAAAAAGATAACAAGCATAAACGATATTACTATTGCTAAATAAGCAAAAGATAACCAAGACATAAAGGTGTTTAGACCAAATACATTTAGATAGTAAGCAAGTCCAACAAAAGCAAGACCTGTTAGTATCTCAGAGATAGGGTAGAAGAAGGATAGTTTTGCTTTACAGTATCTGCACTTACCCTTTAGAGAAGCAAATGAAAGTAAGGGGAAAAGGTCTTTCAAACCAAGTTTCTCCCCGCAGTCATCGCATTGAGATCTGCCTTTAAAAGGGGATAATCTCTTTCCTGTTTCTACGGATTTGGCTGTTCTATCAGCTATAACATTAAGAAAGGAGCCAATAAAGTTTCCTATTATAAATGTAAATGTATAACCTAATACGGGGAATATTGCTTCTGTTGAAAATTTCAGGGTTTCTAGCATTAATTTATATTACCTATATATGGGAAACTACGCAATTGTTTCAGTCTTTTCCATGCTATAACCTTCTGCTTGAAGTTTGAAGGATTTGGCGTAGTAACCATCTAAATCAAGTAAGTCTTCATGACTTCCTTGTTCAATGATCTTTCCATTTTCAACAACGATGATTCTATCTGCGTTTCTAACAGTGGAGAATCTATGTGAAATAAGAATTACTGTTTTTCCTTCAAAGAAATCATAGATCTTATTAAAGATATTGTATTCAGAAACAGCATCAATAGCAGCAGTTGGTTCATCAAAAATAATTAGGGGAGCATCTCTATAAAAGAACCTTGCGATTGCAATCTTTTGCCATTGTCCTGTTGATGGTCTAATACCACCTTTAAATCTTGGAGTGAGTATTTGATCAAGACCTTTAGAATATTCACTAACAAAATCCCAAGCATCCGCTTGTTTTAAGGCCGTAATTATTTTTTCATCATCCACATCCCGAGTTAAACCACCAACAGCTACATTCTCCCGCACTGTTAAATAACCATACATGTTAAATTCTTGAAACAAAATTGACAAATTTTTATATAGAGAGGCACTATCTATATCAACAATCGAATTACCATCAATGAGTATCTCTCCAGATATAGGTAAGTAGAAACGTGCAAGAAGTTTTGCAATGGTTGTTTTACCCGCACCATTATGCCCCACAACTGCTACCTTTTCACCAGGTTTAATATTCAAGCTGAAATTCTCGATAACTGCCTTCTCAGACTTGGGATAAGCAAAAGTAACATTATTAATATCAATCTCAGGCCCTGCCTGGAGAGAAGGTAATACTATCTTGCCATCGGAGAAAGCGGGTTCCATTTGAAAGAAAGCATAAGCCTCCTTAAATTTAACAGTGTACTCAATTAGATTATTGTAGGTAGAAGTTACCGATTCAAAGTCACTAGATAGCCTTTCAACAAGCCTAATATTAAAAAACACCGCACCAACAGTTAGTTTATTTAACGCTAATTTGGAAAGGATATGAACATAACTAAAGAAATACGCAAAGATACTAAGAATTCTTAAGGATTCATTATGAAAATACCATTTGTTATATATTTTCTTAACTTTCGCATAGTTCCAATTGATAAATTTCCAATACCTGTTGTCTAAAAATGAAACCGCCTGTACTGTTGTGATTTCTTGTAGTTTCTGAGGATCATTTAACCACCACGTATTAGACCAAGCATGCCTAGACTTTTCTGTGGTACTTCTTACAAAGGACCAAAAGTTAGATCTCTGTTTCTTGTCATGAAGCATAGCAGGAAGTGCTGCAAAGATTACAACAGGAGCTAAAATTGGAAAGTTTAGGGATAAAAGTGCTAGGGAAACTACGAAACTAACACTATAACTTATGAGCTGAATTCCTTGAGTGAAATATGTTAGCACATTATATGAAGTGTTCTTTATTCTGTTTATGTTATTTGTAATTTCTGGATCTTCTAGTCTTTCAATTCCTAAGGAGGCAAGCCTTAAATAGATAACTCTTGTTATATGTGGATTTGTCCTTTCACGCAAGACATTGTTGGAATAGCTCCTCAGGGTATTAAACCAAGAACTCAAAAGTTGAACAGCAAAGATCAAAACCAAATATGGAAACATGGAGTCTATACTGCTATTTTGTTGTACTACCTCAATTACCTTGTCAATAAGTTGCGTTGTTAAATATGCGGTAGCTATAGGAACTAAGGTGGCAAGTAAGCGAGCTACACCATATATGGTTGCATAAAATTTATCAACCTCAAACTGAAGTTTAAATACCCATTGGAATACCTTTAGAAACTCCTTGAATGAAAGGGTTTCGTTCTCAATATTTGGATCTATGTAATCAATACTATCTGTCATAAATACCTAGAGTTGGTAGAAATTGGAAATTACACCCCAATCTATCATTTTTTGTGGGGTGTTGGCAAGGGTTTTTGTTGTTGTGTGGGGAATTGAAAGCTCCCGGGTGTACCGGGAGCTTTCTTACATACCGCTACGTAGCTAGTACGTCTAACTTCTGCTTTTGGGCAGATCAGAGAATGGTTAAAGATGTCCCAATCTCCCAGGTAGAAGCTGAGTTACCACCATCTGTGCTCATCTTTGCTGCGTTGTCAGGTGACTCTAACACTCCGTTTAACTCATAACCTGCAGTTGTACCACCATAGGTATAAACACTTGTACCTGTGTTTGTTGGGTCAGCTGGAAGTGCTGGTAGGTATTTAGCCAAACCAGTTTTTCCTGTTGGAATAGAGAATTTAACCCAACCAGTACCGTCTACAGCCTGTGTACCTGATCCAGAATCACAGGTAGAACAGGTTCCTGTAGCTGTTAATGCTATTTCACCATCAGCTAATGCCAAAGACATAGCTTTGTGAACGTTCTCCATGTCTTGAAGACGTGTTGCGTCTCGTGACTTTTGGAGAAGAGCAGCTGGGTTTATTGCAACAATAACTACACCAGCAAGTACTGCGATAATAGCTACAACGACTAATAGTTCCACTAATGTGAAACCTTTTTCGGTTCTTTTATTTGTCATGTTCTTCACCTCCTTCTCAGTTTTTACTAATTAACTACAAACTTGAAGTGATCTTATAGATCGGAGTTATGATCGAAACGATCAAAAGACCAACCATACCACCTAGCAATATCAATATTATTGGCTCTAGAGCCGAAGAAAGTCCTTTTACAGCATGATCTGTTTCTGATGCGTAAAAGATACCAATTCTATTTAAAACTTCATCAAGCTGACCTGTCTCCTCACCAACACTTGTCATCTGACCAAGAAGGGGAGGAAAATGCTTGTCTTGCTTTAGATAATCAGAAAACGAACCACCTTTTTCCACAACAGTAGCAGCTTTTAAAGCACCTTCTTTTAATGCAGCATTAGTTAAAACCTTAGATACAATGTCTAAAGCTTCTGTGATAGGAATACCAGATGCAATAAGCAAACTTAAAGTTCGTGCAAATTCTGTTAAATCCTTTTGAAGAATTAATTTACCAAAAACAGGAAGTTTCGACATAACTGTGGAGGTCAATTCTTTTCCTTGTGGTGTTGCGAAGAAAGATCTTGCACCCAGAAATCCTATAACAAGTATAAGTAAGAATAGATACCAAAACTCTGTCATCAAATTAGAAATATTAATCATCCCTTGTGTGATTGGAGGAAGCTTTACATTCATGCTTTCATACATGTCTGCTAATTTTGGAATAACAAATAACATCATCAATATAAAAACACCAATCATAGCAATAAAAATAATTGCCGGATAAATCATGGCACTCTTAAATCTTGATTTAAAATCTCTTTGAGATTCCAGTGTGTCTGCAAGTCTTTTTAAAATTTCCTCAAGTTTTCCTGAAGCCTCACCTGCATCCACAAGGGCTACATAGGTAGGGGAGAAGGCTGCGGGATATTTAGCTAAGGCATTTGAAAGAGTGGAACCACCTTGAACATCTCTTAATATATTAAGAAGTATCTTGTGCATGTTTTTGTTTTGAGATTGTTCCGCGAGCACCTCTAAACCACGAGATATTGGAAGACCCGCTGAAATCATTGTTGCGAGCTGTCTTGTTACAGCTACAACCTCAGATTCGGGTACACCTCTTACAGAGATGAGTTGATCTACAATATTGTCTTTTTGCTCATCAAGGGAAATAACATAAAGACCTTGCTCCTTTAATAATCCAACGGCAGAGGCTTTTGATCTTGCATCAACCGTTCCGGCTCTTTTTTTTCCTACTGTATCAACCGCTTTGTAATCAAATAGAGGCATTTTTTATTTCTCCAACAATCTCCTAAGTTCATCTTGGTTTAGTGACACATGCAAAGCATCTTCCATTTGGATATCACCATTTTTAACAAGCTCGGCTAAACTATTTTCTAAATTGACCATGCCCGCATTACCCCCGGTACTTATTACGTTATCTAGTTGGTGCGTTTTACCTTCACGTACAAGGTTTCTAACAGCAGAGTTTACCATCATAACCTCAACTGCAGGAACCATACCTTTGCTAGCAGATGGAACCAACCGCTGGGAAACAATGGCCTCCAAAACCTGTGAAAGTTGTGTTCTCACCTGTGCTTGTTGGTGCTGAGGAAAAGAATCTATAACACGATCTATGGTTTGTGCGGCTGAATTGGTATGAAGTGTTGTAAACACAAGATGTCCTGTTTCAGAAATTGTGAGGGCAGCCTGCATAGAAGCATGGTCGCGCATCTCACCAATAAACACTACATTTGGATCCTGTCTTAAAACACTTTTTAGAGCAACTTCCCAAGAATGTGTATCAAGATACATCTCTCTTTGCTCTATAAGTGATTTTTTGTTTCCAAAGATATATTCAATAGGATCTTCAATAGTTAAAATGTGTTCTGCTCTTGTCTCATTAATTCTATCTACCATAGCGGCAATCGTTGTTGATTTACCATGTCCTGTAGGTCCCGTGACAAGAACCAACCCTTGAGGAAGTTCAGCAAGTTGACCTACAACTGGGGGTAAATTTAATGCCTCCAAAGATGGTACTTTCACAGGAATTGCTCTTAGGGCAACAGCTGGATAGCCCTTTTGATAAAAGACATTTACCCTAAAACGTACTTTTTCACCTAAGGCTACTGATAAATCTAATTCCTTATTCACATCCAGTACATCCTTTTGTTCCTGGCTTAAAACTTGAGTTAAAAAGAATTCAATATCCTCAACTGTTAATGGAGGTATATCTGAAAGAGGGGATAGTGCAGTGTTCACACGAACAACAGGAGAAACACCTACACTGAGATGCAAGTCAGAAGCCTGCATATCAACTACTTTTTCTAATAACTGAGCAACATTAAATTTTGGCATCTTATCCTTTTGAAACTCTAAGTACCTCTTCTATGGTAGTTAAACCTTCGACTACCTTTAAATAACCATCTTGTTCTAAAGTAAGCATTCCTTCTTCCATAGCTTTTTTGTGAATTTCTCCACTAGATTTGTGTTCCAGTGTTAAACGTTGTACCTCTTCTGTCATCTCAAGTACTTCAAAAATGCCAGTTCTACCTTTGTAACCGGTACCATTACAGACATCACAGCCCTTACCACGGGTTAGCTTAACGTCTCCCTTTTGTACCTTTTTGACAGACTCAACAATACCCTTATCTTTGCTCATTAATATTTGTGAATGTGAAATACCATCAATGACTCTTCTGATATCTTCAACCACGGATTCTGGAGGAGCATATTCTTCCTTACACTCTTCACAAATCTTTCTGACAAGACGCTGAGCTAAAACAGCATTTAGTGTGGACGCTAATAAGAAGTTCTCAACACCCATATCAAGCATTCTAGGAACAGCACCCGCAGCAGAGTTTGTGTGAAGTGTAGAAAGAACTAAGTGACCAGTAAGTGCTGCATGAATTGCAAGCTCAGCCGTTTCTGCGTCTCTTACCTCTCCTACCATGATGATGTTTGGGTCTTGACGTAAAAAGGAACGCAAACCAGTAGCAAATGTTAAACCAGCTTTAGGGTTAATTTGCACTTGATTCACACCAGCAACTCTAATTTCGACAGGATCTTCAACAGTCATAATATTTACTCGTACTGTATTAAGCTTTGATAGGGTAGAGGCTAAGGTAACTGTCTTACCAGAGCTTGTAGGTCCTGTAACAAGGATCATTCCTACAGATTTTGTAATTGCTTCTTTAAATCTTTTAAGAGAAAGTCCTCTTAAACCCAAGTCATCAAATGTAAAAATTGCACCTTCTTCTTTTAGAAGACGTATAACTACTTTTTCACCATAGATAGTGGGGAGTGTAGATACACGAAGGTCAGTCTTTGATTTTCCAACCTCAACCTTAAATCTACCGTCCTGAGGAAGACGCTTCTCATCAATCTTCATGCTGCTTAAGATTTTGATACGGGCTATGAGTGATTCATGCATTTGTTTAGGAAGTTTTCTTTTTTCTTCCAAAATACCGTCTATTCGATAACGAAGACGGGTATCTTTTTCAGTAGGTTCTATATGAACATCCGATGCACCTGTTTTAACAGCAGTTTCCAGTACCATTCCAACAATACGAGCAATAGGAGCATCACGGAGTGTTGCTTCATCATCAAGGTCTCCCTGGTTTTCCTCAATCTTAAGAGTAGTTTGAGAAATTTCTTCAAGTGCAGCTGTTATTTCTTCTCCAATAACCTTACCGCTCTGTTCTTCAATAATATTTTCAATTTCTTTTGCTGTGGATACAAATGGTTTTACCTTGTAACCAGTCTTTGTTTCTAAAAAGGAGATTGCCTGTAAATCTAGGGGATCAAGCATTGCAACGGATAAAAGCTCTTTATCTTTATCAAGTTCAAAGGGTACAACTCCATATTTTTCAGCAATAGCATGTGGAATTAATTCTAATAAAGCAGGATCAACAGTCTTACCATCAAGTTGTGCATACTCTATACCATAGACAGTACCAAAGGCTTTTACATATTGGTCATTTGTTACATAACCACGTTCTTTAAGAATCTGTTCAATGGCCTTACCTGTATTTACATGTTCAAATTTAATTGCGGAGAGTTGATCATCGGTAATTAGCTTTTGATCAAAGAGTATATCTTCTATTCCCTTGTTGTTGTTTTTTAGTGCCATGGGCAGGTTCTATCTACCGCACAACCTGTGACTTTTTAAAGTCACATTACGTAGCGGTTGTATTAATACTAGCAAATGATAACAGGGTAGGGAAACACTTTGCAATAAACCAAATAAAAAAATCGCGCACAGATTTAGGTAACGCGATTTTTTGGTCTAGCTAGTATCTTATTTCCTAAGGATACGGCGGGCTTTACTAAGAACTTCTTGATCTGAATCAAAAAGCAGCTTATAACAACCCCAACCTTTCAGAGTTGTTTCAGCAAATACATTCCAAATCACTGGAGTACCAATTACCTCTCTAGCAACCTCTTCCAACTCAGAAAGAGTTGAAACTATTACCGTTTCGTAACCAAAACGTAAACAGTAACAAAATGCACTTCTATACAACCTTATCCACAGGGTTCCAGTGTAATCCCATTCACTCATTTCTTTTCCTTTCACTAGGTTTTATTTGACCAAGCTAGGAAAAGGAGAGCTACTAAGAAATCCTCCAAAGAAGGATTCTGCATCCAAACGTATTATATAACAAGTGCTGTATAATTTTCCTATGCCTTCTATACTCGTTTATGGCGGTACCCACACTGCAAGAAAAGAAATAATTGAACAAAAACTAGACAACCTGGATCTAGAGGTTTCTGAGAATAATCCTGATTTATTTGTAGTGGAAACAATTGAAGGCAAAAAATCCCTAGGTATAAAACAAATTAGAGAAGTTATAAAGTTCTTAACAGAAAAACCTCTAAGCCACGATAATAAAGCCGTTGTTGTGGGTAAAGCAGAACTACTCACAATCCCTGCTCAAAATGCCTTGCTTAAAACCCTTGAGGAATCATCCGATTATGTAACTATCTTTCTAAATACAAAAACAGAGAAGTCTCTACTAGAAACCATTGTTTCTAGATGCAAAAAGCTTGAATGCAGGCAAAAAGAAGATATCGAGCATGAAAGTACAGCCATTACAAAGGTTTTGGCTATGAGTGAGGGCGAAAGACTCGCTTTTAGTGTTGAATTTGTAAAAGATGAAAGAGAGGAAATAATTCAAACACTTGAATATTGGGTAGGGGAATTAAGAAGAAATTTAACAATTCCAAATAGCAAAAATATTGAGCTAATTAATCACGTAAGAAAAGATCTAGTTGAAACAAATATTGGTATAAAAATAGCTATAGAATTCCTGCTATTAAACTTAAGGGTTTAGCAGGTGCATCAATTTATATTAATGCACCCGCCATTTACCATTTGAAGAAAGTTAGAATCTAGAATATGGGGTATGAAATCAAACTCATCCTCTTACCACACACTTCTTTATTTAGTACAGCATAGCCACACACAGAACACGTAAAAAGCATGAAAGCAGTGCTACTTATTCCCTTTGATGTTGGTTCAGCCACAATGGTTGCCTTAACACGATGCTCCGTGTCATAAGTGCAAGCCCATTCGGTCGGGCATTGGCACATAGGGGAGTCTCCAAAATACTCCTTTGAATAAACTAAGGAATCCTGATGTGTAGGGCACTGATATATATAGTGTCCCCACCAACGCCTATCAAAAATCCTTCTTAAGAAATTTATCATGGGACACACCTTTATGAGTACAATCAAATTTGGATTAGGTTTGCGTATTATAAGCATATTTTATAAGTAAGGCTAATGCTCATTAGCAAAGAATAGTGTTATTATAAGTTTGAGCGAACCGTTAGGGATCGAGACGATCCCCCTCCAATGGTTTGCAAAAGGGTTCGGTGGGTGCCCTACGAGAAATCAGAATTGGATTTTCCCGTAACAAAATGGGTAGAAAGCAACCAACCGAACCCTTTATTCAAAATAAACAAATTACCGGATGGGCAAGCAGATGTTACAGCGGGAATGAAGAGCAGCCTAAAAACCTTCATTCAACCTATCTGCTTGTCCACTTTTCAAACCACCCCCTTGCTAAAATACTTCAGGCCTAATAGAATAACCCTGTTATGGCAACCATCGATGATATAACAAAATATACAGCGGAAGAGATTACTGTTCTAGAAGGCTTAGAACCCGTACGTAAGCGTCCTGGTATGTATATAGGATCTACTGATATACACGGACTTCAACACTTAGTCACAGAGATTGTTAATAACTCAATGGATGAAGCTATTGGAGGATTTGCTGATCACATTAAGGTTATTTTTCACAAAGATGATTCAGTTTCCATATATGATAATGGTAGAGGAATTCCATATGGTACTAAAAAAGGATATAACGTTTCTGCACTTGAGCTTGCATTCACTCGTTTGCATGCAGGAGGTAAGTTTGGAGGCGGTGGTTACAAGGTTTCCAGTGGTTTGCACGGTGTAGGAGCTTCTGTTGTAAATGCACTCTCTGATTGGTGTAGAGTAATTGTACTCAATGCACATGAAAAAGAGATGGTTATGCAGGAATACGAGAAGGGTGCGGACAAAATACACAAGGTTGAAAAACTTGATCCTAAGAAACCAACAACGAAGGTTAAAGATGCTAAATGGACAGCAGACCTTAAAGGATGGAACTACCCAACCGGCACAATCGTTCAATTTAAGCCCAGCAGCAGTATATTCGAGACCACTGAGTACAAAATGGCATTCTTTGTAAAACAACTTAAGGAATATGCTTTTCTGACTGCAGGCATAAGGTTTGAGCTAATAGATGAAAAAAATGACAGACATTTCAATTATTACTTTGAAGGAGGTATAAAAACCTATCTTAGATCCCTAAATAAAAACAAAAAACCAGTCCATGCAAAGATATTTCACGTATCAAAAGAGACTGAGGATGATGTTTTGGTTGAGGTAGCAATGCAATATAACAGCTCATTTGCAGAAAATGTGGTGTGTTTTGCCAACCACATCAAAACAAATGAAGGGGGAACTCATTTAACTGGTTTCAGATCCGCTTTAACAAAGGCAATTAACAGCTATGGTAGGGATCATGACATCATAAAGGAAAAAGATTCTAATTTATCAGGCGATGACTTAAGAGAAGGCTTAACTGCAATTATTTCTGTGAAGCTTGGTTCTTCAGAACTTCAGTTTGAAGGGCAGACAAAAGGAAAACTTGGTAACTCACATGTTAGACCTGCTGTTGAAAACGTTGTTCGAGAAGGGATCGACACATTTTTTGAAGAAAATCCAAGAGAAGCCCAAGCAATTGTAGGTAAGAACGTTATTGCAATGAAGGCAAGACTGGCAGCAAAGGCAGCAAGGGATACTGTAATTAGAAAGTCAGCTTTTGAGGGTGGGGGAGTGTTACCTGGAAAATTAGCAGATTGTTCAAGTAAAAAATCTGAGGACTGTGAACTTTTCATAGTTGAGGGAGATTCTGCTGCGGGACCTGCCAAAATGGCAAGAACTCGTAAAACTCAAGCAATTTTGCCCGTTTTTGGTAAGGTGCTAAATACAGAAGGTGCAAGACTTGATAAAGTTGCAGGATCAGACAAATTTAAAGATCTTATTACAGCGATAGGGGCAGGAATAGGGGAACACTTCAACATTGAGAAATTAAGATACCATAAGCTTATTCTTATGGAAGATGCTGATGTTGATGGAGCTCATATTGCAACACTTAACCTAACATTCTTCTTTAGACACATGCCTAAACTTATTGAAAACGGACACATCTATCTTGCTGTACCACCACTATTTAAAGCAACCTGGGGTAAGAACAAACGATATCTCTTAGATGAGAAAGAAAGAGATGCCTTTTTGAAAACAAAGGATGGTAAGGGAGCTATTATTCAAAGGTTTAAGGGACTAGGGGAAATGAACCCGGATGAACTGTGGGACACCACAATGAATCCTGAAACAAGGAGACTAAAGCTTATAACTATAGAAGATGCAGCAAAGGCTGATGAAGTTTTTGATATTCTAATGGGAGATCAGGTACCGCCAAGAAGGAAATTCATCCAAACACACGCAAAACAAGCAAACGTTGACAGTTAATCTTTTACTACCACAAAACCAAATGATAGACTTGGTGGGTGAAAAAGTATCTCCAAATTGCAAAAACTAGTGTAATCAATCAGGCTATATATCCTCTTAATTTCTTCTCCATGATTATGGCCGGAGGTGCATCTCTATTAATTGCTTTCTTTGTCTGGAAAACAATATTCTCTGTAAGGGACACTGTTGGAGACTTCACATTTTCCACAATGATCACATATTTCGCAGTTATTTTTTCAATAAAGATTTTGGTGGGAAGCGCTGGTATTGCAAGAACTATGATGGATGACATGAGAAAAGGATCCCTAGCATTCCTTCTCATAAAACCTGTAAATTACAACCTCTTTCAGTTTGCAAAAACAATAACAGAAAAGTTATTGCAAACCATTGCACCACTTATAGCACTTGGAATATTGGTAACAAACTTCTCAGATACCTTTCTACCACCTCAAAACTTAACTTTTGTGATAATTGCTTTTGTCCAATCAATTATTGTAGCTCACGTATTGTATTCAATAATTGGCGCAGCCTCCTTTTGGACAGTGCAAGGTTGGGGAATAATCGCTGTCGCTGGCAGATTTATGGACACTGTAAACGGTATGGTGTTCCCTCTGGACCTACTCCCAGAGAAAATCTTTAATGTAATAACGTACCTACCCTTTCAATATATGGGATACCTACCGGCGGCAATATATACAGGGAGAATTGCCAGTGTTGATATTGTAAGACATCTGATAATTCAATTTTTATGGATCATCATTTTGACTCTTACTTATAGATGGATTTGGAACAAGGGTATTAAAAAATTTGATTCGGTGGGGCAATAATGAAGAAGTTTTTAAGGTATTACCATAAAAAGAACAAGGCCGTCTTAATGCAATTAGCTGAATACAGAGTGGATATTTTGATGACTATTATGGGAACTTATAGCTATACAATACTAACGCTTGTGTTCTTCGGAGTAATATTTGGCAACATTGATGGCATAGGGGAATGGGGAAAATTTGAAATCTTAACCTTGTTTGGAATAGGCCAACTGATCTTTTACACCCACTGGTCATTTTTTGCAGGTGTAGACGACTGGGTGAGTGATATCATCCTAAACGGTAACCTGGACATATATCTTACAAAACCTGTAAATAGCTTTATGAATCTTATAACTTTTAAACTATCTGTGGTTGAAAAAATGCCCTCTTATATACTTGCTCTTGCAATAACAATCTATGGATTTGTTAACACAGGAATACAGTTAAAACCCTTACCTATACTACTGTGCATAGTATTAATGGGTCTAGGTGTGATTCTTAAAATGTTGATAAGCTTGTCAATATCCCTCCTTGCCTTCTGGGTATCTAAAACAAGAGACATGAAAAGAATGTATTACCACTTGTTTGAATATTATAAGTATCCTACTGATATATACCCAAAGAGTGTTAAATTAATCTTTACTACAATCCTTCCAATAGGACTCCTTGCTTACGGACCAGCATATTTTCTTTTAAAGGGCTTTAGTCTAAATATATTGGGTTCTTACCTCGGCGCACTAGCTTTTTATATTACTGTTGTGGCTATTTTGTGGAATAGGGGACTAAAAGCTTATTCATCGGCAAGTAGTTAATATGAAAAAGTACATTAAAATATTTAAAAATAGAATAAGTGCTGCATTGGAATATAGATCCAACATTGTAGGTACCTTCCTAAATAGGCTTATTGGAATTGCAGGTTACTTAATATTTTGGAGTGCCGTGTTTAAAACAAACGAAAGTGTCGGAGGATACAATTTCGCACAGATGCTTATGTACTATATGACCATACCCATTGTTGCAAGACTCACTTCATCAAAAATAGCTGAAAAAGTCCCAAGTGAAATTCGGGAGGGAAACTTTTCAAATCAATTGTTAAAACCAGTTAGAATCTGGTCCCTGTTTCTGTTTGATAATATGGCTAGAACTGTAATACAGAGTTTAGTCTTTATCTCAACCTATCTCATAATATTTATCGTAATCACTACAACAGTGGGCAATGACATATTTACTACACAGGGGATACTATTGGGTTTATTAATGTGTTTTCTAGGATATGTGTTACACACGATGATTGACTTTACAGTAACTTGGACTACCTTTTGGTTTCAAAGCATTTGGTCATTTAGGCATCTTAAATATATACTCTTTGCAATTCTAGGGGGATTAAGTTTTCCTTTTGAAATTGTACCCAAAGATATAAGAAACATTCTTCAACTGCTGCCCTTTAAATTTATGTATTACACACCCACAAGTTACTTTCTTGGTACAAGTGGAAGTGAAAGTATAGTAAAAGACATTATTGTAGGGGTTGTTTGGATAATAGTTTTCTTTCTTTTAGCAAACATCCTGTGGAAAAAAGGTTTAAGGAAATACGAGGCCTATGGGAACTAAAATAAAAACAACAAAGAAATATTTAAAACTATATAAAACCTTCTTGAAATACTCTTTGATAGGGGAAATGGCTTATAAAACCGACTTTATCACGCAAATAATTGTAGAACTTGGTCATGCAGCAATACTTGTGGTCTTTTTTCAAATCTTATATTCAAACGTTTCAGAAATTGCAGGATGGTCCTACTATGAAGTGCTTTTTTTAACCGGCTTGAATATTGTTAATGCAGAACTTCTTTATGGAATGGTGATGATATTTGGCCTTCTAAGATTGCCCGGAAGAATTAAAGATGGAGATATTGATTTTGTCCTAACAAAACCAATCAATTCTATGTTTCAGTTGTCTTTAGGGAGACCCTATTTCTCAAGTTTTCTAGCTATGCTACCAGGATTTTACATAATGGGGCACGCCCTTAGTAAACTTGATGTAACAATCACCTGGGGGAAAGTCTTACTATGCTTATTACTTTTCCTTTCTGGTCTCCTAATTCTATATGCCTTTGTAACAACCATTGCCTCTCTAGCATTCAAATTCATCAACATGACGACCTTACCGGAGCTGGGAGCTTCGTCTTGCACCAATTTCAAAAAATATCCACATAGCGTATTTAGTGGTGTGACTAGAGTGATATTTATGTACATCATCCCTGTAGGTTTTATGGTAAGCATTCCTGCTAGTGCTTTGTTAAAGAGCGTAAACCTGCAAACTGTTATTACCTCTGCAATGTTGGCAACATTATTTATGTTTATCTCATATAAAGTTTGGAACTTGATGATCAAACAATACTCATCAGCAAGTAGTTAATATGAAGAAACATATTGCTATTGCAAATAACAGACTTAAAAGAGTTATGGAACAAAGATTCACCATGATTGTTGCAAACCTCCAATCAGTGTTTGCCCTATTTATTATTGTTCATTTCTGGAAAGCAATATTTATAAATAACGGTGGAGAAACAATCAGGGGATACACCTATACAGAGATCGTAACTTACTACTTTCTCATGAGGATAATGTACAACAGGGTGAGTACTTTTGGTGCTTCTCGCTTTGCAAAACAAATTAAATCCGGAGAAATAACAAAGATTTTAGTAAAACCTGTAGATCTTGTGGGCCACTTTATAACAGATTATGTAACAGGTGCAAATCTCTGGTCTCTAGGAAACTTAGTTACGGTGCTAACTATGTCATCTATCTTTCTGCACAACGTGTTGGTAATGCCCAGCAACACAATTTATGGTGTTTTATTTCTTTGCGTTTTCATGCTAAATGGATTTTTAACAGCTGTAATAAATCTATTGCTGGGGCTTGCAGGATTTTGGACAACTGAAGTAACTCATCTAAAACTAATAACAACACAGATAATTGCAATTCTTTCGGGGGGCCTTATACCATTAACATTTTTTCCCCTCTGGGCACAAAGGGTGTTAAGCATGCTGCCATTCAAGTATTTAATACAATTTCCAATTGATATTTACTTTGGAAAAATACCTCCTCAGGAGATAGGTGTGAACCTAGTAATCCTAACCCTGTGGACCCTCGCTTTTTATTTTCTAACAAAACTCATTTATAGAAAGGGGGCCAGAATATATGAGAGCTATAACTAATATAATAACTAGAAGCAAAAAGTACATAAAGATTTACACACATTTTTGGAAGGTAGGTCTCTCCCTTGCAACAATGTATAGAACAGACACCTTAATGCTTCTTTTTGGAGTTATCCTTATGCTAGCAGTAAACATCACCTTTTTTTGGTTAATTTTTGGAACCACACCTGAGATAGGGGGTTGGAATATTTATGAAATGATTCTACTTTTTGGTGTATATCATGCAAACTGGGGTATATTAAAACTATTCTATGGCAGAACAATGGAGAATGTGATTGAAAAAGTGTTTAATGGTCAATATGATTTTTATCTATTAAAACCTATAAGTTCCAGGTTCATTGCATACACACTCCCACCCAATTTTAAGGGGATACCATCAACAACCGCTAGTATAATTTTCTTCTTTGTAGGTTTTTCAAATGTGGATGTGACAGTCACAGCACAAAACATCTTAGTTCTTGTGGGTTACTGCTTGCTGGGCCAACTAGCAGCATTTTCCTTTTTACAACTAGCAGTATCTTCATCTTTTTTAAGTGGTCGGTCCGAAGAAGTATTTGGTGTTATTGAAAACGCCTGGCTTTATGCAGGATATCCGGGAAATGTATTTACTGGTAAGGTATTTGCCTTGCTAACGTATATTGTTCCTATCACAATATTTGCCTCATACCCAACTGCACTTTTTCTAGGAAAAATAGATTTTAGTTTCAAAAACTTACTAATTCCAGTAGTAGTTGCACTTGGAAGTTTTTTGATATCAAATGCATTCTATAAGTTTGGGGTGAAAAACTACACCTCAGCTAGTAGTTAATTAACAAAGTTAGAAAAGGTAGGTACAATAAGACAATGGAAACATCAGTAAAGGTAGAAAAGCTCTCAAAGTTTTTTAAGATTCATAAGAAGGAACCAGGTTTGAAGGGAAGTATTAAGGCCTTGTTTAAGAGAAAATATGAAACAGTAGAGGCTGTGAAGGAAATTGATTTTGAAATAAAGCAGGGAGAACTTATAGGATTCATCGGACCAAATGGGGCAGGTAAAACAACAACACTAAAGATGTTAAGTGGTCTTTTATATCCAACTGGGGGAAGTTGTGAGGTATTAGGTTATACACCAAATGAGAGAAAACATGATTTCTTAAAGCAGATTAGCCTTGTCATGGGGCAGAAAAATCAACTTTGGTGGGATCTTCCAGCAATTGAAACATTTAATCTGAACAAGGAAATATATGAGATACCAGACGATAGATATAAAGAGGTGTTAGATGAGCTTGTGGAGCTCCTAGACGTTAAAGAAATCATACATCAGCAGGTGAGAAAGCTTTCTTTGGGGCAAAGAATGAAATGTGAACTTATAGCATCACTGATTCATACACCAAAGGTTTTGTTTCTTGATGAACCAACAATTGGACTTGATGTTGTAATGCAGAAAAAGGTTAGGGAGTTTATTAAACAATACAATCAAAGATATAACGCAACAGTGATTTTAACTTCTCATTATATGGATGATGTAAAAGAGATTTGTGACAGAGTCATAATGATTGATACAGGAAGATTGATGTTTGATGGTCCAATTAATGACTTAATTCGTAAATTTGCAGATTACAAAATACTTATTCCAATCTTTAATGAGAAGGTAAGTAGGGGAGAACTAGAAAGATTTGGTGAGGTTGTTGAATACAATTTTCCAAAGGTTGTGATTAATGTACCTAGAGATAAAACATCTCAAATGGCATCAGATCTACTAGAGAAATATGATATTGATGATCTTGATATTAATGAACCAAAACTAGAAGACATCATTAGAACAGCATTTGAGGTAAATCAGATTCATTAGGGATTTTCTAATCAACAAATAAACATGATAGTATTCTATTGGAATTGCTTCCACCTTAAACTGTGGCCTATACGGCCGCGTTTCCTTTATGGAATAGAGGTGGAAGTTTTATTTTGACCAAATTTGAAACCAGATTCACTAAGCAGAGTTAGTTATATAATCACTAAGAGCCTTCTGAATTACGGGATAATCTATACCGTTACCAGCGTCAATTGTGACATTTGGTTTGAATTTATCTAAGGATCTTTCGTAGTTCTCATAATATTCTTTCAAGAGATCCGATTTTAATAAGGCAGAGTCATCAAAGTTGTTTCGATTTGATATACGCCTTTTAAGCTCCTCATACGGCACCTCCAAACGTATTATGAAAAGAGGACAGTCCAGGTTATCAGCCAAAGCTTTAACTGCCTCAAACCTATGATCAACACTACCATCCATAATCAAGCGCCCATTTAGTCTCTTACTTAATTTTTCAGAAATATAGCTACCATAGGATTGTAGAATGGTTTGCAATTGAGCCCTACTAATATCCGGTAACATGTCTGCTATTATCAATCGAACATCATCGTTATTTACACGAACACAGTTAAAGTCTTTCTCAAGTTTTTTAGAAATTGTTGTCTTACCAGAAGCTTGAATTCCTGAAAAGGTTATTATGAGTTTTGGTTGTTTAACATCAATATTGTTTAACTGCACTATGTGTTTCTTGTAGATAGAATCAAGTAACTCTTCAGAAATTTCTTTATACATAAGGTGATTTTAGCAGATGGCTTCTTTGATATAATAGCGGCATGATAAATTCCAAAGAACAAAGAGAACAACAAAAAGATGAAGCTGTTAAATTAAGAGAAGGTGGAAAACATAAAGAAGCCCTAGTCATGTTTGATGAAGTTATAGCTTGGGACAAAGAAAATGACAACAAGAGGGGACTAATTGATGTTTTGGGACACAAAAAGATTGCACTTAAGCTAATGGCAGACAATTCGGAAGGGAATGAAAAAGAAAGATTGATGAAAGAAACAGAAACTGCGGCAAAAGAGGGTCTTGATCTTGCCATAAAGGAATTTGGAGATAAGAGTGGACAAGTTGCTACACAGCGTGCTCATTTTGCAAGTCTCTTAAACTCACAGGAAAAACCAGAAGAAGCCTTAAAATATCTTAAAGATTCCCTAAAACATTTAGCTGGATCAGAAGCACACAAAGCTTGGCCACTTGGTATGAAGGCACACTCTGAATATTTGCTTGGTAACTATAAGGAGGCATTAAAAACACTACAACTAGCACAAGATAAACTATTTGAAGGTTATGAAAAAGAAGTAGAAATGGATGATCAGGCTCAACTTAAGCTTAGAGTATGGAATTCAGGAATAATGCTAGGGTATGCAATGGTTTATGCAAAGAGTAAAAAACCAATACTTGCAGAGGTATATGCGGGGGCAGTTTTAGCAACCCCTGATCCAGACAATATACTTGCAAATAGAAAAACTGAGGCACAAAGAATATTAGATTCGCTAGAAGGTTAGCCCTTGTGCTAAACTTTTAGATGAACATGTTAGACACTGCCCAAAAGTCTTATAAGCAATCTGGTTTCACATTAATTGAATTACTCGTAGTCATTGTAATAATTGGTTTTTTGACTGGCATTGTTTTAATGTCAATTGATCCCCAAGAATACATACGTAGAAGTAGAGATGCCCGTAGGGTAAGAGAGGTACAACTTTTAGTTCAAGCAATTAATGCAGCAGTAGCTGATGGAGATATACAACTAACAAATACCTCAACTTGTGGAACATGTAATAGCTCCTCACTAAACATAGCTGTAGATGGAACAGGTTGGGTTAAATTCACAAACATATCCGGAGACGGAGTAGGGGATTACATTACCGGATTACCACTGGATCCAGTGAACTCAGGTAGTTTAGTTTTATCTTATATGTCTGATGGCTTTGATTTTGAAATAAACACAACACTGGAATCTGCTAAATACACACCAAACATGGTAAAAGACGGAGGAGATGACTTAGCATCATATGAAAAGGGAACTAGCTTAAAACTTATTGCCCCTTGAGGAAAGACCATAGCGACAAGATGCCACTATGGTTTCCGGGATATACATTGAAAACCCTCCCCTTAAACAGGTACCAAATCTTTCAGTTTATCTATCTCGTCGCTGGAAAGAAGGCGGCCACAGTCGGTACAGTAACCTTTAGCAAGGACTTCCTCAATAACTCCTTGCGCATCCAAAGTTTCATCACATTCAGGGCATTGCATAGTGTACCTCCAAACAAATCTAGTCTAGTGGCTAATGTCTTGCAGAGTAAAATAGCAGAGATTTATCTGATTTTCAATATGAGTGGAAGTAAGACGATTATTGCAAGCTTTCCAAGGGATACTGTTAATTCTTCAATTCTAAAACTAAACTTGTCATCACCCCAGGTAATGTTACCTGTTGGGTTTTCAAGCTCTGTCTTTGTAGCCTCAAGCCATCTTTTCATATCTTCTGAATCATATTCGGAATCAGTATCATCTAATGCAAAAAGTATCCTAGGAGCAACTCCTGACATCCATACAGACCACTTAAAATAATCTTCTTTCTTTAGATCCTTACCAAGTTTTGAATTGAAATAGTTGTCAAAGGTTTCTTTAGCAAGCTTTACTCCCTTTTCTGTTTCACCCTTCATAACAAGGGAATAAGATAGGAAACCATTTACCTCTAATATGGAGTGAGACGTGGGGGGTAATAGTTCAAGTGCTTTCTCATAGTGTTTGATAGATGTTTCAAAGTCCTCATTATAATCAGAAACCCTGCCTAGAAATCTATATGATATTGGAAGTTTTTCTGTGAGTTTGTTTTCTTCAATGACCTTGTGTGCATCATAGGCATATTTACTCATTTTCTCTAAGGCTTCAGAAAGTACAACCTGATCTCTATCTTCCTCGGACTTTGCAATTTCTGACATTACAACATGTTGCCAAACTATAGAATATTCCCAATAAAGGACAGCTACTAAATCAAAGTCCTTTATTTGAGAAGCAATGGGTATTGCTTGATCAATAAGAGCTAAGGTTTCTTCTTCCTTACCCTGAACCTCTCTTAAGGTTTGTATGTCTATTAGTTTTTCATGAATGTTATCTGGAGTGATGTTCACAGGGTAATTATACAACACATAAATGTAATACGATTATCTTGTTCTATGTATTACGTTCTGATAATATACAGGCATGGTAGAAAAGGTAACAAACAAAGAAAAAAATCCAACTGAAAAGGCAAGGATAAACGCTAAATATCAACTAGTCATTCCTAGGAGGATAAGAAGGGTGGTTAAGGATGTGGCTGCAGGTAGGGAAGCATACATTACAGCAATTGATGATGAAACCATACAAATTAAACTTAAGAAAACCTCTTGGGTTGACAGATATGGTGGAATATTACCAAAAGGTTACTATGGTAAAGATGCTACAAAATATATAAAAGATTTAAGGGATGAATGGGATGCATAGGGTCTATTTAGATACTCAAATATATATTTATGTCTTAGAAAAAAATCCTATCTTCTGGGATAAGGCTAAGGACATCATTAAGGAAGTAGAAAAAAGAGGGGATCTGGTCATAGCTTCAACATTAATACTAGCCGAATTACTTTCAAAACCATATGAAATAGGCGATCTTCAAAGCGTGGAGAAAACAAAGCTAGCATTCTTAAACACTACCAACCTGGTAGTAAGGGATACAGACTTGGAAATTGCAGAAACAGCAGGATATCTACGTGGAAAATATGGTCTAAGAACACCTGATGCAATTCACCTTGCCACTGCAATGGAACTTGGTTGTGACAGGTTTATCACAAATGACAAACACTTCAGTAGAGCAACTAATAAAAAGATTGATATTGAATTCTTAGAATAGGCATAGGGTCTTACATGAGCCTAAACACATATGCTAAACTCATCGCATGAATATCTACATAATAGGACATAAATCCCCAGATCTAGACGCTGTAGCATCTGCAGTACAATATGCTGATTTTTTGAAAAAAGCAAAAAGGTTTGAAGGTTCAAAGATAATACCTCTTAGAGCAGGTGAACCAAATATAGAAACAAAGTACGTATTTGATAAATTTGACGTTGAAATGCCACAAAGCATGGATGATGTAGAGATTAATGCAGAAGATGCAATTGTTCTTGTTGATCACAATGAGGAAGCTCAAAGACATGAAAAGATAGTAGGGGACCAGGTGATAGAAATTGTAGATCATCACAAAATTAATGTTAGTTTCACAACTCCTGTAAGAATAGATGTGCGCCCTGTTGGTTCCACAAGTACCGTGGTGTACAAACTCTTTGATATGTATGGGCTAACACCTAGTGAAAAGACCCAAAGTTTAATACTTGCAGGTATTCTTTCAGATACAGTTGGTCTTAAATCAAGTACAACAACAGGGATTGATTCAGATATTGCAAGAGATATTTCAGAGAAACTTGATATTGATGTTGAAAAGTTCACATTTGAGATATTTAAAGCAAAATCAGATCTTTCAAGTCTGACACCTATAGAGATAGCAAAGAAGGACTTTAAGGTGTTTGATTTTGAAGGAACAAAGGTATTTGTTAATCAAGTTGAGACAGTAGAACCAGAAAAAGCTATAGAGCAAAAGAAGGATCTAGTAGAAGCATTAGAAGAAGCAAAAACACAAGAAGAAGCTTCACATGGATACATTGTTGTAACAGATATTCTAAAGATTAATTCTCAGGTGATTTATACAAATGATGTTGAGAAGGAAATTATAGAGAAAGCGTTTACCACAGAAGGTGAAGATAATGTTGCAGATATAGGTCCTAGGATGAGTAGAAAGAAAGATATAACACCACCTATTGAAAAAGTGATTCTTGGTAACTAAAAGAAGTCTACCTTACTAAGCTTTGTTAGATTGAATACCTTGATGATGTAATCCTGTGCTGACTCATAATCCTTTATGTTAACTTCTTTCATAAATTCATCAACAGCATATTCAAGTTTCTCTATCCCTCTTTTTCTCCCTGGAAATTTTTCTTCTGAAGAGTAAATTATTCTTAAAGCTGTCTTTACATTTTTTCTAAGTGTTTTTTCATTTGAATTTCTTTTGATTTTAAACCAAAGTTTGCTTGTTAAAACACCAACAATATAAATAACTATACCTACGAAAAGTTCCAAAACAAACTTTTGAAAGAATTCAATCATGCATGAAGTATAACACCATTTTTGTGATGTTTTTAGACCGAATTTCATTGCAGTAGCAGCCAGAAACTGGTATTATAGATAAGTTATGGCAAAGGATAAAGTAACCGATATAACAGACAAATCTGAAGATGAAAAGGTAGAAGATATTGCTCCTGTTAAGAAATTAGAACAGGGTGTTATTAGAGCTTCTATCACAGACGAAATGCAGAAAGCATATCTTGATTATGCTATGTCAGTTATTGTTTCTCGAGCACTTCCCGATGTTAAAGATGGTTTAAAACCTGTGCAGAGAAGAATCATTTATGCAATGCAAGATCAAAACATGGTTTCCACTGGAAAATTTCATAAGTCAGCTTCTGTTATTGGAGAAGTAATGAGAAGATATCACCCTCATGGTGATTCTTCTATTTATGATGCAATGGTAAGAATGGCGCAGCCTTTCTCGCTACGATACATGCTTGTTCATGGTCAAGGTAACTTTGGATCAATTGATGGAGATCCGCCAGCTGCTATGCGTTATACAGAGGCAAAGATGCAAAAGATCTCAGACGAGCTTTTCCGTGATATTGAAAAAGAAACAGTTAAATTTGAATTAAACGACCTTCAGAACATGGAACCTATTGTTTTACCTTCTGTTATACCTAACCTTCTATTAAATGGAGCTTCCGGTATTGCTGTAGGTATGGCAACAAACATCCCTCCACACCACTTGGGTGAGGTTATTGATGGTATCAATCTATTAATTGAAAAAGCAGAAACAAAGGGTAGTGAACCTGGAAAAAATGATGTTGTAGAACTATTCCCATTTGAAGGTGAGCAAGAAGGTAAATTTACAGTTAAAGTTGCAAAACCTGCTTTTGAATCAGCAGCAACAGTAGAAGATCTTGTTGAACACATTCAGGGTCCAGACTTTCCAACTGGTGGGACAATATATGACAGAGAAGAAATAACAAGGATGTATGCCACAGGTAAGGGTAGGGTAGTACAACGCGCAAAGATGAGTATTGAAGAAGGTAAGAGTGGTAAGAGTCAAATCATAATCACAGAAATTCCATACCAAGTTAACAAAGCGACCCTTGTTGAAAAAATAGCAAAACTTGCAAAGGACGACAAGATAAAGGGGATTTCTGATCTTCGTGATGAGTCAAACCATTTGGGAATGAGAATTGTTATTGAACTTAAAAGGACAGCAACCCCTCAAAAGGTAAAAAACAGACTATTTAAGTTCACACCACTCCAATCAACATTTAATACAAATATGGTGGCTCTTCTTGATGGAGAACCTAAGAGAATGACACTAAAGATGGTTCTTGAGGAATTTGTAAAACACAGACAAACAATTGTTGTAAATAGAACACTATTCTTACTTAAAAAGGTAAAGGCTCGTGAACACATACTACAAGGACTCAAAAAAGCTCTTGATATCATCGATGAAATTATTGCGCTTATTAAAAAGAGTAAAGATGTACATGCAGCAAAGGAAGGTCTTATTAAACAATTTGATTTCACCTCCATTCAAGCTCAGGCAATTCTTGATATGCAACTAAGAAGACTTGCAGCTCTTGAAAGACAAAAAATAGAAGATGAATTAGAAGAAATACTAGGAACAATTGATGGTTATGAGAAGCTTTTAGCATCTCCAGTATTGATTATTGAGACTATACAAAAGGAATTGGAAAGAATTAAAACAACATATGGAGATGAAAGAAGATCCAAAGTAATAAAGGGAGGCATTGGAAAACTATCAGATGAAGATCTTGTTGTTAATGAACAATGCATCATCACAATTTCTGACAGTGGTTACATTAAAAGACTAAAACCAACTGCATATAAGACTCAGGGTAGGGGAGGAAAGGGTGTTAAGGGGCAGGATCTTAAAGAGGAAGATATGGTCTCAACAGTGAAAGCATGTAACACACATGATTATGCATTCTTCTTTACAAATAAGGGTAAGGTATACAAGATGAGAATCTGGGAAATACCAGAAAGTTCAAGAAGAGCGAAGGGTGCTGCCCTTGTTAACTTCTTGAGTATTAAACAAGATGAAAGAGTTGAAGGCTTTTTGACAATGGAATCTGAAATCCTTGCAAAGGGTAAGGGCAATATTGTATTTGGAACCCAAAAAGGTGTTGTTAAAAAGACCTCCCTTAAGGATTACGGAAATATTAGGACCTCTGGAATTACAGCTATCAAACTTGACGATAACGATTCGCTAGCTTGGGTAAGGCTTACTGATGGCGATGACGATGTCATGATAATAACTTCTGCAGGACAATCAATTAGATTTAGTGAAAATGATGTTAGAACAATGGGTAGGGTTGCAAAGGGAGTTAAGGGTATAACACTTAAAAAAGCAGGGGATACTGTTGTTGGAATGGTAACTTTCAAAAAGGGTGCCTCAAAGGATCATCTTCTAGTTGTTTCTGAAAAAGGTTACGGTAAGAAAACAAAGCTTACAGAGTATAAGGTACAAAATAGGGGAGGATCAGGAATTTTAACTTATAATCCATCAGAAAAAACAGGTAAACTAATCACTGCAAGACTGCAATTAAACAAAACAGAGAGTGATTTACTCATTATGACTAACTCAGGGAATGCAATCAGATTGAAAACAAAACAAATACCTGTATTAGGAAGAGCCACAATCGGGGTAAAACTAATCAAACTTGGAGCAAAAGACAAAGTAGCTTCAGTTGCAAAGATTGAGGAAGCACCACAAGAAGAAATAAAAGAAGAATCTCAAAAAAAATAACTTGATAGTATTAAAAACAAAAAAGCCCTCATAAGAAGGCTTTCTTGTCTCCGCTGTTAAGACGGAAACTGTCTCGTCAACCAGACCATTTTATACTAACATGTGTTGTGGCTTTGTCAATACCTGGAGCCGCCGGCGGGACTTGAACCCGCATCGCCTGGTTGACAAAGCAGACAGTTTTCCAATTAACATACGGCGGCACACTCCAGGTAACCTAAAACTACAATATAATAATTTCCATTGGAAGAACCTAAATTCTAATTAGAATAGAGATTTGATAATATGTCTATATGCCAACAAAACTCCTTAAATTTGAACATAAACACTGGAATGATGGTGTTAGATATGTTGCAGGTATAGATGAGGCGGGCAGGGGACCACTGGCAGGGCCAATTGTTGTTGCAGCAGTAATACTTAACACAGATCACCTTTTCTCACACAAATTAAATAAGAAAAAAACAATATGGGAAGAAAACTGGCTAGAACTGTATGGAATGATTAATGATTCAAAGAAGGTAACTGCAAAAAGAAGAGAACTTCTCTTTGATTTTATTAAAGACAATGCAAAAGCTTATGAAATTACTGTTATTGAACACAATAAAATAGATGATATTGGTATTGGAGTAGCAAATCAGGTGGGATTCTTTAATACAATAGAAAAACTAAAACTTAAATCTACTGTGAGTCATGTTTTAACAGATCATTACAAAATTAAAAAGTATCCAACTGGATTTCAAACAAATATCATAAGAGGGGATAGTGCTAGCCTTACAATAGCAGCAGCATCAATACTAGCAAAGGTTCATAGAGATAGGATCATGAAAGAAATGCATGATAAGTATCCTGAGTATGGTTTTGATAAACACAAGGGGTATGGAACAAAGTTTCATAGGGAACAAATATTAAAGATTGGACCTTGTGAAATACATAGAAGGTCATTTGAACCTACTAAATCTTTTCTAAGAGACAAGAAAACACCCGGAATTTGACATATAGGACCTTCTTAACTAGGATACTCTGGTGGCCAAGAAGTATGATGTAATCATAGTCGGATCAGGACCAGCAGGTATCTTTGCCTGTTATGACCTTGTCAACAAAAACCCCAAGTTAAAAATAGCACTTGTAGAGATGGGATCATCTATTCAAAACCGGAAAAAGAATGGTGTTATGTCTGGATTTGGTGGGGCAGGAACATATTCTGATGGAAAACTGCATTTTACTCCTAAACTTTCACATGAAAGAACCTTTCATTTAATAACTCAAAAGAAATATCAGAAACTTCTTGATGAAATAGAACAGATATTTATAGATTTTGGAGTAGATGCAAAAGAATATCCAGAAAACCCAGAAATTGCTGCAAGGTTTGAAGAAGAAGCACAAAGAAATGAACTGGAACTAATTATTAGACGTTCAAAACATGTAGGAACAGACCTATTAAAAAAGATGATGATTGACTTTCAAACATACCTTGAAGAAAAAGGAGTGGACATGTTTTTTAACCGCAAGGTTACAGATATTGGAATCAAAAATAAGAAGTTTGACCATGTAATTACAAACAAAGGAAAAATATCTGGAAAGAAAGTATTACTCACACCAGGTAGGGTAAGTGCAAGATGGTTACAACAAATAGGGGATAAGCATGGAATTGAACATGAATATGGCATGGTTGAGGTAGGAGTTAGGGTAGAGTTTCCTGCCAGTGTGATGCAAAGACATGCTGATGCACTGTATGAGATAGTCTTTAAAATGAGAACAGATACATATGACGATATAATGAGGACCTTTTGTACATGTCCAAATGGGAAGGTAGCAATTGAAGATTATGAAGGATATGTTTGTGTAAATGGGCATTCAACATCACAACACAACTCGCCAAACTCAAACTTTGCATTTGTTTGTGAGGTAAATCTTACAGAACCTGTGGAAAACTCCATTCAATACGCACAATCTGTTGCCCAACTAGCTTCAACAATAGGGGGTGGTAAACCAATCCTACAAAGACTAGCAGATCTTAGAAAGGGAAGAAGAAGTACTTGGTCACGAATCAACAAATCCATGGTAAAACCAACACTAACAGAAGTAACACCAGGAGATATATCAATGGCGCTACCTCACAGAGTAGTCACAGACATACTTGAAGGTTTAGAAAAGATGGATAGGGTAATGCCCGGTATTAATTCAGGAGATACACTACTATACGCACCAGAGGTAAAGTTTAGATCATCAAGAGTTAAGGCATCAAAGGACATGGAAACATCTATAAGGGGAGTTTATGTAGCAGGGGATGCTAGTGGAATGTCTGGAACTATAACAGGGGCTGCAGCAACAGGAATGATGGCAGCAAAGGGTATATTGAAGAACTAGGAGTCAAGACAAGAAATCATCTTGACCCCCAGGATCTTTTTGGGAAAGTAAGGAATTACTTAGAAACTGATTCCCCTTAATGCCACATCAGCGTTCACAGTGCCTTCAAAAGCTGCAAGACGAACCAACAAATCGGATACAGAGATTTTCTCTGTGCGATTTACTTCATCTGAGTAAAACGTAATACGAATATTCTCATCGAACACCCAAAGCCGGAACGAAACCTCACCAGAAACGCCTTTGTAGGTTACACAACCACGCCAAAAACCTCGTCTCAGATAACGACGAAGTTTTGCCAAAGTATAACGCCCTTCCTTTTCCCAATTAAAACGTACCTTGGAAAGAGCGAAATAAAGAAGCGAGAAAAATATAGCCAATCCCAATATTATCCAGGGTAAAACTCTCCAAAGGTTGTTCATGATTATCTCCATTCCTTTATATATGATTTGTATTTGTAGGGGACTAACATTTTTGATTATAGACAATGTGGTGATGCAATTCAAACTATAAGACAAGTAATATAAATAACGACGTCTAGTCTTGATCTGTGGGTGCAGCTTGGGATAGGGAACCTTCTACATCTTTGTGAAAGGCGTTGTGTACATCCTTAAGCTGTTTGTTTGTGACATGTGTATATATTTGTGTAGTAGACACGTTGGAGTGTCCTAGAAGCTCTTGTACGGAACGAAGGTCTGCACCTTGACCGAGTAGTCCTGTTGCAAATGTATGTCTTAAGGTATGAGGGGTTGCATCAATGGAAATACCTGCTCTTGAAGTGTATTTTTTGACAAGTCTTTGTACACTTCTAACAGTTAGTCTTAGGGATTCACCATCTATGTCATCTGGTTCCATCTTCTTACCACTGTATCTAAGAAATAGTGGTTTGAATTCGTCAGTTCTTGTTGCTACGTATTTTCTTAGCCATTCTTGAGCAGATGCGCTAAGGTATACAGTTCTAGGCTTTCTTCCTTTACCTATCACAGTAAATTCATTTGATTTGGAGTTTATATCATCAATGTTTAGTGCTACGCACTCACTGACACGTAGTCCTGTGCTAAAAAGCATTTCAAGAATGGCTCTATCTCGCATTCCTGACTTCTTATTTAGGTCTTGTACTGAGAAAAGACGCTCTAATTGGTCACTATTTAGTACCTTTGGCACCCTGGCCTCTGCTTTTCCTAGGATAATCTTCTCTGGAGGTACTACTTCAAGACCTTCTTCAATGATTAAATACTTAAGAAACGCCCTAATTGCGACAAGAAATGTTTTTTGGGTAGATTTCTTGTAATTCTCGTCAGTTTTAAAACTTAGTCTGCGATTTAGATCAAGCCTGTACTTTTTAATAAGTTCAGAATCTAAGTCATTTGGACTTACATTTTCCTTTTTCAGTTGAACTTGTGAAAATTCTATAAAATCTCTCAAATAATAGTCATACATCTTGATAGTATTTTGAGAAAGATTTTTTTCAATCTCACAATGTTCTAAATATCTGACTAAAAGTTTTTCTAAATCCATAAATTCAGTATACCAATTATATTTTTGGATGTGACCCTTATATTTTTTTGTACTTTCTTGGATTTTTTTGCAGGTCTGTACAAAAGTTAATAGGTTTCATGATGTGTATCACCACTAACATGTAAAAGGCTCTTAGAACGTATTCTGTAAGGTCGTTTCTTCCTTTACCTACAGGCACAACGTTTGCTGTTAATCAGGCATTTAAAGGTATATAAATACCCCAAATTTGTGGACATACACATGCCATACGAGGTAGGGGAATTAAGTGGGAAGAAAATTAATGCATAAAAAACGAAGTCTTAGTTGTGGGGAGTGAGGGTAATTTGCAATTAATAAATAAAAAGAAAAAATAGGGAAATAATTTTTGGAGGATAAATAGTAGGGAAGAAATAACTTGGTAATTAATAAAGGTTTAGGACTGGTTATAGATTTGGGAATAGAAAGTGGTGGGAGAGTGTGGAGATTGAGAAATGCTTGACGTCGTATAATGTATGTTTAACGACATGTGCAGTCGGGATTGATGGCAACATGAGACACAGACATATTAGGGAACAACAAATAAGTATTGAGAAGCAAATAAGAAGTAATTACTAATTAATTAGAGGCATTTAATTTTAATTCTAAGCCTATTTCCCTTGAATTAATAAGGTCTAATACCTTAATGGGTAAAAACACGCCCCCCTAGGGTTATCCACACGCACATTCAGAAGTATGACAACCTCCCCCATGCAAATGTATGACGACGTCTAAACGTTGTGGTTACGGGTTTTGTTAGTTTATATGTGACAAAGTTACCCTATAATACATGACAAACTACCCTATAATATTATCACTTAGTCTTATAGCATGCTAATTAAATTGGGTAATTTCTCTCCCCTTTTACCCCACTAAGGCCTATACCACTTCCCTACTGCAGGTGATCTGTTATTTAGTTAAAGATTAAAAGTAAAGATAAAAAGGCTAAAACAATTAAAAGATATTCAAATACTAGCTTCTTTGTAATGGCATTTTTGTAGTGTGCCCCCATATACCCTAGTGCAAACATTAGAGTTGAAGACACAAATAGAGATCTTAAAAAGGATTCACTAGGAAAGAAGGAAACACTTATACTAGAAGCAAATATAATAAACCCTACTAATAGCACATTAAACAGCACCTCTCCCCTATCAAGACCTGTTACATCAGTATCCATACGCATACTCCAGCTTAAAAATAGCGCAAATAAAGCTGCAGTGACTCCTACTATCAAGCTTTGATAGGGAGCAATTAGGGGAAGCTTGAAAATCCCTGCATAGAAGGGAATGGCTATGGTAATAACAAGTATTTGACTCCAAGTAGAAGCTACTCTGAAAAGAGGGATTTGCTCTTTTTTGTCATATACCACCAAAAATATGTTTGTAACAAGTTGAGTAATATACATTACTAAGCCTACGCCACCAATAGCAGCAATCTTTGTAGGAAGACCCAGATTTGGAAAATAGAACAAAGATAAAATGGCACCGATACCTAATACAACGGGAAGAACAATTACACTGAGTATGGTCTCAAGAATAAATGCTTTAACTTCTGCCTCCTTTATAAATTCACTGGAATACTGGCACCACAAAGTACCAACAATACCTACTAGAAAGGTTATTATGGCACTTAGCTCACGCTGAATACCATGTGAGGGGGCATAAGAGAACCAAAACAATAAACCAACTGTAACAACAGATAGAATAAGATACTTATATTTCTTTGTTAGCTTAGGTAATGTCATGCTAAGTTTGAAAATACCTCCTGTACATCATCGTTATCTTCAAGAATTTCTTCTAATTCAACAAGTTTTTTGGCAATAGACTCATCCTCTATTTCAATTGTGAAAGATGGGTTATCTGGATCAGCGGAAAAAATATATGCTGTACTACCTGAAGCACCCAAAGAACCACCTGCCTTCATAAATATACTTCTAATTTCTGCAACAGTACGATTCTTGTTATCAGTCAGACCTTTAATGTAAAAAGCAACTCCTTCTGGACCATAACCTTCATAAACTACCTCTTCATAACTCTCCCCACCAAGCTCTCCTGTACCTTTCTTGATAGCCCTCTCAATATTATCCTTTGGCATCTTAGCAAGCTTTGCCTTTTCAACGACCATACGAAGAGTTGCATTTGTAGCAGGGTCTCCCCCACCATCCTTGGCCGCAACCATTATTAACCTACTCATTTTTGAAAATACTTTTGATCTTTTAGCATCAGTTATAGCTTTTTTGTGTTTAATATTCTTCCATTTAGAGTGTCCTGCCATGCAGTCATTTTAATGGGTACTCCCCTAAAAGACAAACGGGGTATATAATGCTACTAGCCACCCTATAACAAATACTACCAAAAGGCGGACATATGATACGAGTAGCTAGTAAAAAAAGGTTGCACTGGCACTCATTCACAGAAGCAATATATGAAGACAAAGACTATGAACGGGCACTAGAAAAATTTTTACGCCTGTTTGATATCTTCCCGGACTATATAAATCATATTTCATGGAGGCTTGGAAGGAAGGGACACTGGAGACACATAGCTAGCTGCCCCATTATGGAACATCTTCTAAAATGTTATATCGACATGTACCGAATGGAAAAAGGCAAAGCACCCTATTTCTTCAAAGAGTAATAGGGTGTTTCGTTATTTATCTAAAAGCTTTCTTTTTCGTAGCGGCTTCTTTTCTCGTGAGGAAGAAAAACCGTAGGCGAGTGCTTCTTGCGTAGCCTCACCTCTGGTTGGAAAAGGTGCCGCCCTTACTGTAAGGTTATTCCATTCCATGGTTCTCTTATTGAAGTACACCACCTTATCAGTAAAACGACAAATGCAGTACCCTCCGCTAAAAGACAAAGCCCTAGTTACGTATTCAATGAATATATCCATTAGGTATCCTCCTCTACATATCTAATATTATCTCGACCTAAAACTTCAAGAAGAACAAGCATAACTGGGGGCTTTCCCCTACCCTTTTTGTACCTAAATACCCAATACCCACGCAGGAGATCAATTGGTTCATAGGGAGATTTTTTCTTTAGAGTATCTGCCACAATCGGAATCCGTACCAGAATTTTATGAATCTTTCTTTTCTCCCTTACAAGAACGATGTCAGCCCTATTGCTTTCAACAAAAGCTAAAGCTTCCTTCATGTCATACACTTCATGTTTTACGCGAATCATTGAAAACCTCCCAACTACATAACCATTTCCTTAGTAATAAGACTGAAACCCAAGCGAGTAGCTGCTTGAGAAGCTTCGTCTACCGTATCATAAAGCTTTGCTTCATTTTGGCCCCATGTTTTTCTGTCCTCATTGTAGTACTCAAACTTAACCCCGCTGAGTCTACATATTGCCGGATAAGGCACTCCGCAATTAGCGCTAGCCACAATATAATTGATAAACACGTTCATTTTGGTTTTCCTTTCAAGATTTGTGAACTGGAATGTGGCTACATCCTATAGCTGACTTGCTTTTGTATAAATCTGCTGTCATAATTGTTGACACATGTTGACACAGGATTATCTTAATAAACTTGGTTTGAATGAAAATCAAATCAAAATATATCTGGATCTTGCTTCTTATCCAGAATCTACAGTTGTTCAAGTACACAATAGAATTAGTGAACCTAGAAGCTCCATTTATCTTGAATTAGAGCGTCTAATTAATGAAGGGTATGTAACCTCCAAAAAGGTTGGTAAGTCTACCCTATTTAAGATTACGGATCCCAAAGTTTTTGAATTAAATCTTAAAGAAGAAACCGATAAATTAAACTTCCTTACTCAAAACTTAGGTGAATTTGATACTGAAATTAAAAAACTAAAAAGTACAAAGGAAACTCAGAAAAGTATTAATGTATATAAAGGTTCAGAAGGAATCAAACAATTATTATGGAATATCCTTGTATCAAAAGAGGATCTTGTTGTAGGTTTTAGCCCAGGAACACTGGAAAGCGTAACAGATAGAGGATTTGCTGAACAATGGAGAGAGGAATTTAGAAACAGAAACAAACAAAATAAAATAATATTTAACAAACCTAAACCCCTAACTTGGTCAGAGGTACCTAAATTCTTAAAAGAAAATGTGGAAGCAAAATCTTTGGATGAAAAAAAGATAAAGTTTGACCGCATGACACTGATTTATGGTGATGTAATGGCAGTTTGTAGTTTGAAGGAAGACAAAGATCAATACGGCATTGAAATAAAAGATAGACTACTTGTAAATTCCCAAAAGCAACTTTTTGATTTTCTGTGGAAACATGTGGCAAAAGACTTGAAAGGATGAATACACTCAGGGCACCGTCTTATTAAACATGTAGACGGTGCCCTAAACAAGGTAGTAACATCAGGAACAGGGCCACTTCTGCTGATAATTAATTCGTGCCTTAAGAATCTCTTCCTTTGTGGGATAGTTACCAAAGGTAACCAAAGCCCTTATACCAAATAGGGCCAGTACCGCCCCCCCCACAACTAGATAAATCACAAAGAAGGGTGTAGCTGAACCCAAAATACACGTAGAAATAATCACTCCCACGTGAATAAGAACTCCTCCAGAACACAGAAAATATCCAATCTTGCGGACATTCTCCCGGGCACATATGATTATCATGGTAATTCCTCCTTAGAAAATACTGATTTGGTATCTTTCGGAAAACTCAAAAAATCTATTGATTGGGTATTATAGGATGGAGTATACCATTTCTCTCTTGACATTCTTTTCTTATTTGATACTTTTACAATCATGGGAGAAAACGGAAAGACTAATATTAAACTTTTAGAGAAAAAAGCTATAAAAGCTGCACTTAAGGGGACCTGGAAAGTAGCTGTTGAGGTAAATGAACAAATCCTTGAAGTTGATGCGGGTAACACAAAAGCTAAGATGAGGCTTGGAAAAGCTTATCTTCAGCTAAAGAAATTCAAAGAAGCTGAAAAGATATTTAAGGCAGTGCTTAAGGCAGATCCTATTAATACAATTGCAAAAAAGAATTTGGAATTTGCTAAGAGTAAAAAGGTCACAAAGACAGGTACCTTGGCCAATGCAAAATTTGTAAAAGAACCAGGTACATCAGTGGCACACTCCTTCTTTCTTAGTGCTCCCCGTCTAAAGGCTAGTAGTTTCACTAAAGGGGAAGAATTTGGTTATAGAACAAATGTAAAATCAGTAAGTATTGTTAGAAAGAGTAAGGTAATTGGAAACATTAACGATGGTAAGTTGTCTAAAGCACTTAGCAAAGCTTCAAAGGAAGGAATCTCCGTATCTGTGGAATTTAGAAAAGGTAAGGAAAATTCAATAACAGTAATGTTTAAGGCAGATAAACCAGCATTTAAGGTAGACAAACAGGATATCAAACCTTACTTCAAAAAAGGACTTATTGACGCTACAGATAATGTTTCCTAATAAACCTTTATCTTAGATCATCACCCTCAAGAATTGAATCAACCGTATCCTCTTTAGGTTTTTCTTCCTTCTTCTCCTCTTTCTTCTCTACCTTCTTTTTGGTTTCTTTCTTAGGTTTAGCTGGGGCTTTCTTCTTTTCAGGCTTCTTCTCTTCTTTTTTCTTAGTTTCCTTCTTTGGTTTTGCGGGAGCTTTCTTCTTTTCAGGTTTTTCTTCCTTCTTCTCTATCTTTTTTTCAACCTTTGGCGCTTTTTCTTCTACCTCAGGCTCATCAATAATTGGTCTTTCTTCTTCCTTGCCTAGTTTTTCAAGAGCAGCATATGCAGTATCTAAATTATCTTCTGGAACAACAACAAAAACCTCATCATTTACAGCACCACGTCTAAAATCAACAGCAACGTCTAATACTTTGTAAGAACCTACATCTGTAATGGCATACCACTTACCCTCTTTTTTGTTCAAAACTCCCTCCACACGACGTCGTGGGACCTTAGAGATCTGTTTAAAGAGTTGCTTATCCCCTTCTTCAACCATTTTAAGGTTGTCCCCTACTACAAGCATAGATTTTGCAGAATAATTTGGATTAACTTCGTATTTCTTACCCTCGGGTGTAATCATAAATTCCCCATCAAAAATACCAAGTACTCCTGGGACATCATCATATGAACCACAAACATCATCTCTCAAAGAATTCATAAGTAATTGTGCTTTTCTTAGATTTCTACTTGCGGTCTTTATTAAACTTGATATGTTCTCTATTCTATTTTCTAATTGTTGACTCATTTGGTCTTTGTCAGCTACCTTTCGGAAGCTTTACCTTTCAGAAAAATATTTACACCATGTCGTCACTATCCTTTACATCCATGCTACCAGATTTTTCAATATTATGGGACTCCCCATCGGGTTGCTTCCCACCAGCCTTTGCTTCTTGTCTGAAACCTTCCGCAACTGCTTTGCCTTTGTCAAAAGGATATTCAACCCATTTTCTAATTCGGTTATTAATATTTTCTGCATCAGCACCATACTTATCACGACTTAGCTGAATTACCTTTTCTCTATTACCAGTTTTAGGAGCTAGAGCTTCTTCAGGTAACCAGGGTTGAAATATCTTTGCTGAAAATGGTCTAGAAGACTGACCATCAACCATTAATTTCATATACATTTCAAACTTAGGTAATGCAATTAAGTCATTTTCGTCAAAGTAAGGTGCAAACTCTGTTTCCATAATCTTTGCATCTTGGGAACCTAGTCCAAAAGATGCAATAGTTCCTACGTTTCCAAAAACAGCACTTAGAAGTTCCTCTGAAAGTTGACTTGTATATTGATGTGTTAGATAAAGACCAAGCTTATATTTTCTAGACTCTGAAAGGATTGACTCAAAGTCACCTCCTGCAAAGTTTTGGAACTCATCAACATATAGGTAGAAAGGTAATCTCTCATTAGCAGCTATTTTTACTCGTTGCATAGCAGTAAACTGCAAACGAGATACAAGAAGTGCTCCTAATAAGTTGGCATTGTCCGCTCCTATCTTACCTTTTGAAAGGTTCATAAGAAGTATTTTCTTGTTGTTCATAATTTCCCAGAAATCAACTGTGGAATTCTTCTGTCCAACCATGTTTCTTATTGTGGTTGAGGATAAGAATCTATTGATCTTGTTTTGAATAGGAGCTACTGCCTCGGTTATAAGTCTAGGGTTGCCTCTCATAGCCTTATACTCTTCTTCCCAGAAATCAAGTACAACAGGGTCTTTCACAAAGTGAAGAATGTAATTTTGATAATTCATATCAGTAAGAAGTCTTGTAATACTAAGCATGGAAGTACCTGGAACTTCAAGAAGGGTTAACACCGCATAGTTTAATAGATATTCAAGTCTTGGACCCCAACTCCAGAAATATTGTTTCATAGAAGACACAAGGGCTGAAGCCATAAGGTTTTTTTGAGAGGGATCATCCAGTTCAAGCAGGTTAATGCCAACTGGGAAATCAGTATCAGAAGGGTCTACTACCACAACATCATCTACTCTGTCATCAGGAATGTAATCTAGGATATCGTCTATGAGTTCTCCGTGAGGATCTACAACACAAATACCTTCACCATTCACCATATCCTGCATAATCATGTTCTTAAATGCTGTAGATTTACCAGTACCACTCTTTCCAATAAGATACATGTGTCTTACACGATCATCATTATCGTTCATAAGGCCAAATTTAACCTTGTTGTCCCTAAAAACAGTGGTCCCTATGTAGGTACAATCCTTTGTTGGAAGATTTGCTGGGGGTTCTGCCTTTTTAGAGCCTGCCCAAGTTACACCAGGTGTTTCAACTGAGGAGGAAGGTAGGTGATAAATAGAACCTAGCTCTTCAATATTTAAAACAAAGGAGTTTTCTTCTACAAATGATCTGTTTGTATAGTCCTCATACCGGGAAGGGTCGTTACTTCTGGTAGATGTTGAGAAACTATTTAGGTGAGCTGTTGAAAATTGACGCGTGGAAGCAATAATGGATCTGAGTAAGTTTTCAGCCCTTTCTTCTGTTTCTGCGTGTGACAACAGTCTAAGAACAACTTCAAACCCCATCTTAGAAAGCTTGCTTTCAATTGATTTTAATTCCAAATCTTGAGCAGAGGTTAAAAATACTCTAGGAGGATTACCTCTTGATACATAATCCCCAGGCTCCCCTAGCCTACCAGCCAGTTGAGCAATGAATGTACTTGAGAGTTGTTTTAATTCTCCAATAACATCCTTTGGTAGATCCCTTGCAAGAACAGGGCTTGTGGTACCGGTTCCCTCATTAATACTGGCAACGTATTCATAACCTTCCTGTTGCCATCCATCAGGAATGGGGCGCACCATAAGCTGAAACCACACATCCTCACCAGGTTTTGTTTCTGATAAGGCTGAAGTTAAAGCTGATAGTGGATCTATTTCAAAATCCATAAAGGTCTTTAAAGGGAAAAAGTCTGGTTTTGTTAAATTAAGGTTGGCCACCTTATAAGCACCATGTTTAAAAGAAGCAGGTACATAGTCATCTACCCTTGTTATATTGGAAGAAGGATACTGTGCATAAATCTGACTCTCAACAAAGCTGGAAATATTTTTAGGAACTACCGCATAAAACTTAATTCCGCCGGCAGTAGCTACAATTTCCAGTGAGAAATGTTCTTGATTTCCTTTATCCTCACGTAAAAGCCCATGAAGGGAGGCAAACATGTGTTCTGCAGCGATAGGGGCTGTTCTAAGCTCAAATTTATCATTTTCCTCCTTAGGCACCCTTATTTCAAAAATTTCATAATCTCCTGTAAACATACTTACAGGTACCTTTGATTTTTTTCTTCTAATTAATCCCATTTTTATTTATATCTTTTTTTAACTTTGCGGAAAGTGTACTGGTTCTAACTAAAAAGTTAGACAATAAAACTCCCCGCCCTAATACGGAGCGGGGAGTAAGAAAGGAGAGAGACTAGGGACATTATCTCAAAGGGTGTTTGCTATGTCAAATCCTACTATTAAAGTAACATCGGCTCGAGCAACAACATGCTCAGAACCTTCATAATCCTCTTTAAAAATGACTTTCTTGACTCCAAAGAAACGCTGAATTTCCTCCACTACCGCAGCATCAAGCGAAGAAACTACTAATAAACTTTCATGGTAGGTGCCAGTGGCATTTGCTGTTGCCACAGTGTAACCACCCACATTTGTAACAACACGTTCACTAAAATCAGCAATACCGCTAATGTTGGTACCGTTTAAAATAGCCACAGAGGTTTTTTCTAGGGCTACTTTTGAATCAAATGTTAAATCTCTCAGAATGGTATCTGTGTAATCGTTTAGTTCAAAAAACTTGAAAGATTCTTTGTGAGTTATAAATCTATCTGTAGGTAGTCCACCTACAAATGTATACATATCGTAAAATTCATTTAGTCTTAAATCTGTCACAATTGAGAAAGGAAGTTTGGTCAATACTTCTGTGTCTAACATTCCCCCACTCTTTCCATTCTCCAACAATCCAACTAAGGAATCTGCAATATCTTCTTCAACTAATAAGTAACGATCAACATTTATCGCCATGTTTTTTTCTATAGCTTTTCTAACAAGATTGGCGCCATCTTCAGGAAGCTCTTCATTGAGCATACCCAAAGACACTACCTTACTAAATTCCTCGGAACCAAATCTTCCAGGAATATCTGTCTCCCAATTAAGTGGTATTACAAATGTCACAACCTTGTTCTTTGCTTTGTCATAGATCACCAAATCTAACCCCGTGGTTTTAACAGGGTCACTGTTAAGATTATCAACAGTAATTATTAACAAGGAGGATATGTCAGAATTAACTATGTCAAAGGATGAAACACCTTGTGCGGATGCGAAGGGACGTGTGACTGTTTTATACGCTGTAAGACCACCTAAGGAAGAAAGGGCACCAATAAAAAGAAGGACTCCTGTTAAAGTCCTTTGAAACTTGATTTTAATTTTCTTATTTAATTTTGATTTCTTGGCAGATCGTCGGGGCATTGAGTATATTATGCCCAACTGGTTACTCTTTGTCTATATTTAGTAGGAAAAACTATCTGGCTTAGGAGCTGTTAGAGTTAACATTTTGTGTGACGTTGGATGTTTAATCATAAGCTTGTGTGCATGCAACATCAATCTACCGAATTCATCTCTGGATGTTAAACTACGTCGCCTACCCTCATATAGATTATCTCCAACAACAGGGTGATTTAGGGCAGCCAAATGCACTCTGATCTGATGGGTTCTACCTGTTAGTGGTTTAACACGCACCCACGTTAAAGTCTTGTTATGCAAAGTCATTGTCTGAATCTTTTCGATACCTGTTACAGAATCCCTACCACCTTCAACAACAGCCATTTTCCTTTTTGCTTTTGGACTTCTGCCAATAGGGGCACGTATTTCAATATTTTCATCTTCAACTTCACCCACAACAAGAGCCAAGTATTCTTTCTTTACTTCTCTATTCTTGAATTGTTGTGCCAAATATTCAAAAGCTTCTTCATTTTTGGCAAAGAGTAATACACCAGATGTATCTTTATCTAATCTATGTACAAGTCCGTTTCTTACATGAAAATCAGACTCTTTTTTACTTGAATCAAACAACTCTGGGTACCCTAAAGCCACTAACTCTTGTAGTGTGCCGGGTCCTGATGTTATTGAGGTGTTAGTTATCATCCCTACGGGCTTATCTAACGCCAACATGTCATCGTCTTCATAGATTATGGGTACGTTTTCCATACCCTAGTAGGATATCACAAGACTTACATATGCACATTAAGACTGGTAGGTACTTTGTAGGTAATCTTTCTAAACAAGGTAAGGCCATCTTCAGAGAAAAATAGGGATGTTCCCTTTGACTCTCCCCAAATAATAATTCCAAACAATATCATAGAAATCCCCGTTAGATATAACAAATCAGGAAATCCTGCTGAAAAATGAGTAACTGTGAGCACTTCATAGATAAAAAATATGTCTCCAACAAACAACGACAAGAAACCCAAAGAAATAATTATTAAGAAAGGGGTCCTCCCCCCTTGCCTAGAATTACGCATAGTCATAAATAGTGAAAGAATAAATGAAAATAAGGATATTAGGGAAAGATAAAACAAAAAATAGGTTTTAACATCAAAATAATTTGTACCAATTATTTGAACAGGTAGCAGGGCAAGAATTGAAATAAGTGTAAGTGCAAATAAACCCTTTCCAATAACAGCACGTAATCTAAACTCTGACACAAATAAAAGTCCTACAATAAAAAAAGAAAATTGAATTAGATGAAAGATATCTGCAAAGGAGGGAAACAACACAGCAGTGTATATGAAGCTTAGGTAGATCCAAATAAGGTTGCTGACTCCAAATGAAATAACCCCTAAACACAATACCAAAACACTTTTTCTCAACTTTTCTACAGGATATGAACCAAAAACGGTGTGAAAGATATACAACCCTAATAGTAGGGAATAAAAGGCGATACCTAAACTAAAATACAAATTACCCAAGCTATCTCGTAGACCATAAAGATTGATTATCAACCACCAGCTTAACAAAAATAGATAACCTGTTACGAGAAAAACCTTAGGTAATCTCACGACTACCTTTGACCATATTATTCTCCAAGCATCTTTTCAGTTATACACAACCTAACAATGAGTGTCAATGCACAAACGGTTATTATTATATCTGGAATATTAAACCAGAATAAATTAAAGAAGTTGTAAGGATCTGTAACACAACCATCTTTTAATCTATCAGCTAAGTTGAAAAAACCAGCACCTACTAAGAAAGATACCAAACCAAAATCAATACTGGATTTAACTTGTTTGATAAGAATTAGGAAAGTAAACAATAGTAAACAGAATATTAAAACTAAATGTAATTCGGCGGGTATATATGTTGAGAACAGATAATCACAGTTTACATTAGGCATGATTTAGACAGCTGGGTGCCTCAGGAAAGGCCCTTAGACGATCAATAGTAATGTTTTCACCACAAACATCACAAACACCATATTTACCAATCTCTGTCTCCGCCAGAGCCTTTTCAACAAGTCCTAGAGACTCTAGTGCAGTTTTTTCTTTTAATTTTGTTTCAAGGTGAGATGTATCTTCTGTAGCTTCATCCCCATCTTCAGAATTACCTACTGTTCTATCTGGATCTGCGTAGGAATCTTCTGCTTTTAATAACTCTAACTGTTCCTTTAGGTCAATCTTTTTTTCTTGTAAGTTTTGCTTTAACTCGGCTAGCAATTCTTTTGATATGTGCTCGGTCATAATTTAATGTCCTCCATCTAAATAAAAATACGGCTGAAGCCAGTGTAACCAACACTAAATAAAAGGTCAAACTTGTGTTGTGTGTAAAAAAGATCATGCTCAAAAGAGCATTAAGTAATAGAAAGAGACTAAAGGCATAACCAGACTTAATCTTTGATGTTCTAAACTTTGACAAAAGAGCAAACAAAAATATCCAAGAAGAAAAAGCAAACAAGAATTCATACTTACCCTGAAGTCCCACAAAACCTAAAACAATAATAGCCAAGGATAAAGACAATCCCAAAGAAAATATATCCAGTATTCTGTAAATTGACCATTTCCAACGCTTACACATAACAAATAGCGGTATTAAAAGACCGAATAATGCACCATATAGATTGTATCCGGGAAGCCAAACCTTATATATTTGTTCAAAGAAAGCACGTCCTGACGTGACATTATTTGTCGCATAGAAAGCGCGGGATAATAGTACTGCTGAAAGCATGGACAACAGTAAGAGATCAAATAAACGTTCTTCATCAAACCCATCATTTTTGCCTTCCTTCCACACAATGAAAGCAAGTAAGACAAAACCAAAGAGCAGAAACAAACCAAATGTCTGAATGGATAAATTAAGAATATTAAATTGTGCTGGTAGTGTGATCATATTTAGGCTCTTGCAACATAGGTCCCGCTATCTGTGTTTATTTTAACCTTATCCCCTATTGCAATAAAGGTAGGTACTTTTACAATGGTGCCGTTTTCAAAGGTTGCCTCTTTAAGTGTATTTGTTGCGGTATTTCCCTTAAACCCAGGTTCTGTATATTTAACTTTAAAGACCATTGTCTTTGGTAGTTCAATTGCAACAGGTTTATCCTCAAAATATAAAACACGTACACTCTCACCTTCTTTTAGAAACTTCGCCATATCCCCTACTACCTTTGTAGAAATCTGAAACTGTTCATAATTAACAGGATTCATAAATACAAAACCACTACCATCGTTATATAGATACTGGGCGCTGGAACGTGTTACATCAGCGTCCTCAATCTTTGCTGAAGAGTTAAATGAGGTTTCGGCAATGTTTCCTGTGATTAAATTACGTGCTTTTACCCTAACAGTAGCACCACCACGTGCTACCTTGGTGTGCGTATATTTTTCAACCTGATAAGGGTGCCCATTTTGTTTAAATATTGTTCCTGTTTTTAAAGCTGTTGGTTGCATAATTATCCTTGGTGGGCAAGGAGGGACTCGAACCCACACCCTCGTGAGAGGATCGGTTTTTGAAACCGACGCGTATACCAATTCCGCCACTTGCCCTTAACATTTGAAATTTTAACATAAAGTGTGTATAAAACTGCTAGAATCCAATCCTAGGAAAGAAAGGAAGACAAATATGCCGAAACAAAATGTGAGACGAAAAGAACCTCCCACAGGAAAGGTTTTATCAGCAATTGTTATCAAAGCCGTTGAAAACGAGGTAGTTGTAGCTCTTTTAGCCCCACAGGAAAGCCACTCCTTTACCTTAAATCGTGGGTACGAAGGGGAAGGGTTGCAGGAGGCCACAGAAAAGTTTGAATTCCAACCGGTTGTGGAACGACTCATCTTTGATACCCCACTCAACATAAAACTACGGAAAAAGGGAAAAACTTTCGAGATAGTTTTTTTGGAGGTAGCTTTATGATCAACGGGCGTCAACTTCATAGAAACGGGTCCTATCACCGCGGAAAAATAAGGGGATTTCTCCGGTGGGTCCGTTTCTATGTTTGGATATGGTAAGCAATTGATTCTCTCTATCCTCATCATCAGGTCTATGCAAAAACATAACAACGTCGGCATCTTGCTCAATAGAACCTGAATCTCTAAGATCTGATAACTGTGGTCTTGCATCAGTTCCTCTTTTTTCAACTGCTCTTGAAAGTTGAGATAGTGCCATCACTGGTACCTTAAGTTCTCTTGCTAAATTCTTAAGTCCCTGTGAAATCTCAGATACCTCTTGTACCCTACTCACCAAGTTTCTACCTTTTACAAGCTGCATATAGTCGACAATGATAAGATCAACCTTATGCTCAAGCATTAGCCTTCTTGCCTTTGTTCTCATCTCCATAACACTAATACCGGGAGTATCATCAATGAAAAAGGTTGCTTCCGCTAGTTCTCCTGCGGCAATGGAATATTTTTCAAAATCTTCTGGTTCAAGGTTTCCTGTTGCAATTCTAAAGTTATCTATATCCCCCTGTGCAGAAATCATTCTATCTACAATTGCTTCCTTACCCATCTCAAGAGAAAAGAGAGCAACACCAAATTTATGAACTGTGGCTGCATGCTGACCTATGTTTATAGCAAGAGAAGACTTACCTACAGAAGGACGAGCAGCAAGAATGATTAAATCTTCTTTTTGGAGTCCGGAGAGAATTCTATCCAATGATTTTAGACCTGTTGGTACTCCTCTGAGAGCACCGCGTGTCTTACTTAGTTCATCAAGACGTTCAAACGTAACCTCAAGTGTCTCACTTATGGGTACAAAGTCCCTTCGAACCTTGTCTTGTGACACTGCAAACAGCGTTTGCTCTGCTATATCTAACATTGAATCTACCTCTTCATCTGAGTGAACCAACTCCCCTATTTCAGCGGAAGCACTAAGTAAGGATCTTCTGATAGAGTGGTCTCTAATAATCCTGGCATAGTGTTCAATGTTTGCGGCTGTAGGTACAGAATTAACAAGCTCTGTTAAATAAGAAACACCACCAACATTGTCTAAGGCCTTTAGGCGTTTTAACTCATCAGGAACGGTAATTAAATCAGCAGGCTCTCTTTTTTCATAAAGACAAAAAATTGCCTCATATATCTTTGCATGAGCTTTTCTATAAAAATAACCTGCTCTCATGTACTCAACTATCTTTACAATAGCGTCAGGATCTATTAAAAGAGCTCCTAATACTGATCTTTCAGCATCAATATCATGCGGAGGAATGCCGGCTTGTATTTTATTTCTGGATTGTGATTCTGCCATAACCTGTAATTTTAATATATCAGTGGGCAGGTTCAATAACAATGACTTCGGTCTCTTCTGGGAGGGAAGAAGGATTGGTTACCTTCAATACATCTACCTTTTGTACATCCTGATCACCCATTTCGTCCAAAAATTTCTTTAGGGGATCCATTTTCTTCGAAAGACCTGTTAAATCATCTGTTTGATAGTGCATGGGAACCACGATCTTAGGCTCTATTGAAGAAATAATCTCAGTAGCATCTCCAGCATCAATAGTATAAGTACCACCCACAGGGATAAGAAGTATATCAATGTCCAAAAGGCGCTCTTCGATCTCCTTTGTTAGTTTGTGACCAATATCCCCCATGTGAAGAACGTTGACCCCATCTATTGAGATTTGGTACATAGTATTTTTACCGCGGTCTGCGCCACTTTTTTTATCATGGAATGTGGGAATAGCATCTATATGTACATCAGAGAATTCATACTCCCCCGCTGTAGTAACTTGAAATCTTGTCTCACTAACACCCTTGATATTATTGTGGTCGTCATGATCATGTGTTGATAGCACAACATCTGCTTTAAGTTTAGGTAATTTATACCCAGTCTTTTTAGGATCATATGGATCAATAACAAGTGTGAGTGTTTTACCTTTGATTTCAAAACAAGAATGTCCAATGTACTTAATTTGCATAAGAGCATAGTAGCATATTGATCAGACGCATATAAACATCTAAAATAGCACCACCTATCCAATCTAATGTTTTTACTCCAGATACAGAGTAAGGACGAAGGGAAGAATCTATTCAAAAGGATAAAGGTACGTATAGAAAGTGAAGAAATATATTGGACTGCAGATGGGGATGGGCACGAGAAACAAACCTTTTGGTGCCAAGCCCATTGGATCGAACCAGTTGATCCAAAAAACAAAGAAATCCTTGTTAAGTTGGGTATCCCTTTGCACAGAACCAGCTTTTATAGCGAACTGGTCACCTGTATAGAGAACGATCCCAGACTAGTGCGGATTTATTAAGCCAATAACGAAAAATGGAGAAAAATCATGGAGATAACAAACTAACTAAGCTGCGGATAAAAGTGTGTGACGGTGTAAAAACCTAGGAACCCCTGCAGCTTAGCAACACTTGACAACATATTCCCACATGTATATATTCGCAGAGATGAACCAAGTAAATAAGTTACAAAACAACTCAAACATGTCCCCCACAGGCCCTTCCAGTAAGAGGCATTGGTTCTATTGCCCTACAAAACTCGGTATGTAACTCCGTGTTTTTATTTTCCACTTAATTTCAAGTAAAACAAAATAAAATCAGATAAAAGTCCGGAGCCACATCCCGAGTTGCTGTCATACGTAATCTAGTATCAGTAGCTTAATCATGGACGTGGGAAAGGAATAAAAAACGCGATGCAGGAAAAATACGAACGTTACACCCGCTGGGAGCGTCACTAAATTGGTGACTCTAGATACTGTTAGTGAAGAACATCTAAATACTTCACACCAACTGAATTTAGCTGGGTATATCGGGTAAGCCAACAGGCGAAGAGAAACTGGTAACATACAGAGCTCTTCGCCTAAGCATCAATCAAATGTAATACCTGAAGGGAACTAAAAATGGGAATTAATTACTCCAGCACAGCACGTGTGGAAGAAGACCCGCCTAAACCACCACCTTTGGATGAGGAGAACCCTGACCAAATCTCAGGTGACGGCTTCGGCTACTAAAGGCCATCGGCGGTAAAAGATCTTTCCTTTTATCGCCGATGTAAAGTTATGAATAAACAAAAGATACTACAACTGAAAAAAGGTATGCAGAAAAAAGGCATTGACGTGCTTATTGTCAGTAACCCTAAAAGTATCAATAAACTTACTGGATTGAAGGTAAAAGGTACTGGAATTAAAGGAATTAGTGAACCTGGAGCTTTATTTCTTCTTGTTAATACAACTAAGAATGTGGTTCTTTGCTCAAAGAATCCCAAACTTGATGGTTGGATGTTTTCTGAGCTACCTACAAATTTAGATGGGGTTTTGTTATCCAGTGCTATTAAGAAACTAGTATTTAAATCTGAGAATCTTGCCTTTGAGGAAGATAGCTTCTTGTATAAGGATCTTAAATGCATAAAGTCTCAACTAAGATGTAAATCAACAGATGCTTCAGGGCTTGTTGAAGAAACGCTTAAGTAATAATGTTAAACTTTAAAAAGTTATGAAAGAAAAACTAAGTACACAACCATATAAGGGCGCTAGGGATTTTTATCCTGAGGACATGCGCATTAGAAATTATATCTTTGACACTTGGAAAAGGGTATGTAGGAGTTATGGTTACGAAGAATATGACTTTCCAATAATAGAACCTTTTGAAGTCTTCGCCGCAAAAACCGGCGAAGAAATCGTTAATGAACAAATGTATAACTTTGAAGACAGGGGTGGTAGAAGACTAGCAGTACGCCCAGAATTAACACCAGGAACAGTACGAATGCTTGCAGGAAAGTATAAAGAGCTACAAAAACCTGTGAAGTGGTTCATGGTTGGTAACAACTGGAGGGCAGAAAAGCCTCAGCTAGGAAGAGGAAGAGAGTTTTACCAATTAGAGGTCAATATCTTTGGAATCAAGGGTGTCATGGCCGAATTTGAAATATTTTCAACAGCAATCAGTATTCTGAAAGCATTTGGTGCTGATGAAACGATGTTTGAGTTGGCATACAGTGATAGAAAGTTAATAAAAGCACTCCTGGTGGAAATGCTTAAACTAGATGAAGACACAGCTACTAAAACAAGACGCCTAATGGATAAAAAAGCAAAGATGGAAAACAAAGACTTTGATAAAGCATTGGAAGACATCGGTTTAGATAATGGCCAGATAGATAAGGTAAATAAATTTATGGGTGCCAGCATTGATCAATTAGAGAATGTTTTCACAAAGGAAATTGTAGAAAATAATGAGGGATACAAAGCAATTAAGGAGCTATCTGAATTATTAGCTTCACAAGGTCTTGATAAATACTGTAAGTTTGACCCTTCCATCATCAGAGGTTTTGATTACAGTGATGGTTTAGTTTATGAAGTTTATGATAAGAATCCAGATAACAATAGATCCATGTTTGGTGGGGAAAGATTTGATGGTTTAGTTGAAATATTTGGAGATTTTGATCTGCCAGGAACAGGTTACGCCATGGGTGATTGGACACTAATAGAGTTTCTTAAGGGATGGGATTTGTTACCGGAACTAAGCACAGAGACACAATATCTTGTCACACTTTGGCAGGATGATGATCCTAAGTACCTTAACGCAACACAAGAAATTGCACAAAAACTTAGAGATGAAGGCAATAATGTTTCTGTATGGCTAGAACCTGATACTAAACTGGATAAACAACTAAAGTATGCAGATAGAAAAGGTATTCCTAATGTGGTAATCATTGGTGAACAAGAACTGGCTAATGAAACTTATACTGTTAAAGATATGAAGACTGGTAATCAGGAAACAATTAATTATTAGTTTAAGACCGCGATGTTGTTTAAGTTATATTAGGCTGAGGGTAAACCCATTCGCTTTCTTTCATTTGCATCTTCGCGCGCTATACGTGCATAACCTGCAGCATCCTCACGCTTTATACGTTTCATAGTTTCCAAAGACTGGAATCCAATTTGCACATCTTCGTCTAAAACAGACAGTTCACTTTGTGGGTTAGCTTTGCTTTCTGCTAATTTCATAGCCTCAAATGCTACTAAAGAATCCTGAGGAATAGGGGTCCCATTTTCTGGGTTAAAACTAGGTATGCGAAGGCCCTTGGCACGGGCTTTCTCAACAAGATATGCAATATCCTCCCTAAATACCGTCACTCTTTCTTGAAGGCTTTGCTCTGTTACACTCCCAGAATCAGCTACAACTCTCTCTGGAATTGCACTACCTATGTATTTACTGAATTTTGTCTCTTCTCTAATATCAAGGGCTTTTCGTAGATCTCCCTCAGCGCGGACTAACATAATAGACCATCTCTTTTCTGTTTGTACTTCGGGCTGTTCTCTTAGATCATCCCCTGTCTCAGGATCAAAATTCATCGTTGGAATCTCTGAATTGACAGTATCAAACTGTAATCTCTCAATTTGGTCAGCTAATGTGGGTTCTCTTTCGGGAGACGCCACCTTTTCAGAAGATGCTTCTATAGGGGTATCAGCGTCAACAAGAGATTCGACAGGTGCTGTTGTATTTAAAGATTCATCGGGCATACAACATAATGCTAAGCTATTAAGTTGTGAAAATCAAGAAAACTATGCACATAAGAGGTTTGGTATACTTAAGTAGTGAAACTGCCCAGAAATAAGAGAAAAAATATTGGTTTCTTACTCCCCTACTTTGCAATGCTTGGTGCCACAATTCTTTGGGCCTTTGCAGGCCCTGTAATTAAACTAGGGCTTGCTTCAATACCCCCATTTACCTTTCTTATGTACAGACACCTACTGGTTTGTTTGATTATCACACCCTTCATGTTTTTTGAGCTTAGAAAACATAAGATTGATAAAAAAGATTACATTAACATTTTGTTACTTGGTTTATTTGGGCAAACATCTCTGGCAGTAATCTTTGTAGCACTTAGATACACCACAGTAATTGATGTATCAATCATTGGATTATTAAGCCCTATCCTTGTTGTGTGGGCAGGGTATCACTTCTTCAACGAAAAGGTAACAAAACTTGAAAAGATTGGTTTATTTATTGCAACAATCGGTGCATTGTTTGTTACAGTAGGTCCCGCAATAGCGGGAAGTAACGGACACGGCTTGGGAGAAAGACTTTTTGGTAACGTCCTCTACCTTACGTACCTCGCCACCTGGCCCGTATATATAATACTGGGGAAAAGAATGATGGGACAAAGATCTAAACAGGTAAACAAAGCGTTTCATTATTTCCATTTGGAACAAATGCATAAGAAGTATGACCCCGTAATACTCACCTCTCTAACCTTTTATGTAGGACTTATTACAATGATCCCCCTTTCCATATGGGAGGTAATGCAAACAAATATTTCATATACACTCTTGTTTGATACAACAGCAATACTAAGTGTAATTTATATGGCTGTTTTTTCATCTATAGCGGCATATTTCTTGTTTCAGTGGGGTATAAAGTTTATAGAAGCAACAGAATCCGCCCTATTCTCCTATATAAGCCCGTTATTTGCTATTCCTGCAGCAATGATATTACTGGGAGAATCAATTAGCAGTACAGCCTTGTATGGATTAATAATCATCACAATTGGCGTAGTTATTGCGGAAAAGTACAAGAATTGATACAATCACCAGCGTCATGAAAAAAGATATACACCCACAAACAAAAAGTGATATAAACGTTACCTGCGCATGCGGTAACAGCTTCACAACAATATCTACCTTGGAAGAAATAAAGGTAGAAATTTGTAGTGCTTGTCACCCATTCTTTACAGGTCAACAAAAGTTTGTGGACACAGAGGGTAGAATTGAGAAATTCCAAAAGAAAATGGCTATGGCACAAGCAAATGGTGGTAAAAAGAACAAAAAAGGAAAAGGTAAGAATCAAAGCAAAACATCCCTAAAAGACTTACTCAAAGAGACAAAAGAAGAAAATAAATAGATCTCTCCAATGCAAGATATAAAAAACAACCTGCAAAACGAAGTTAGCAATCTCAAAAAACAACTTGAAGAGAATGTAGCACTACTTGAGAGTGCAAATGAAGACATGAAAGTCTTAATTGGTGAGGAAAATACCCGTTTGACGACTGAGATTGCAAATCTTGAGAAATCCATACAACAACTTGATGTATCATATGACAAAGTTACCCCAACAGGTGATGAAAAAAGCGGAATCGACCACAATAAAGCTATTTTAGAGATAAGAGCAGGTACTGGAGGCGATGAGGCAGGGCTTTTTGCAGCAGATCTCTTCAAAATGTACACAAGATATGCACAAGATAAGGGATTTAAGATTGAAATGATGGATATGTCCCAAGGAAATTTAAAGAGTGTTAAAACCGCAATTTTGAAGCTTGTTGGAAAAAACGTGTATTCACTGTTACAAAAGGAATCCGGTGTACACAGAGTACAAAGGGTACCCGTAACCGAGTCTTCTGGAAGAATTCACACATCCACAGCAACCGTTGCAGTCCTTCCTGTTGTATCCCCTATCACGGTAGAAGTTAAGCCTGATGATGTAGAAGAAGAATTCTTTAGAGCTGGAGGTTCTGGTGGACAAAATGTTAACAAGGTATCCACAGCTGTGAGAATAAAACACACACCAACAGGTCTTGTTGTAGAGTGCCAAGAAGAGCGTACTCAAGGCAAAAACAGAGCAAAGGCTATGGAAATACTAAGATCCAGATTGTATAAGTTAATGATTGAAAAACAGGTCAAAAACATCTCAGATTTAAGATCTGGGCAGGTAGGAACCGGGGAAAGAAGCGAAAAGATTAGAACTTACAACTTCCCTCAAGACAGAATAACTGATCATAGGCTTAAAAAGTCCTGGGGAAACATAGAAAGCATATTAGAAGGCCAATTAGACCCTGTTCTTGAGGAAACAACAACACTCACGACATAAAAGTGTTAAAATCCTGCTTAGACTTACTAAAAACACTAGGTTAGGAGGTATTCATATGTTATGCACTTGGATAACTACACACCCAACTGTCTTAATAGGTGTGCTGCTCGGAATCTTCCTCGGAGGTTTTCTGTGTGGAATTTGGTACTTAAAACGAAGAATTCTCAATAGCACCTTGAAAGGAGAAACCTTCGAAATGCATTACGTCACAAAAGACAACCAAAGCTAAAAAGGACCCGGAGCTTCCTCCATAACCACTGGAAGCTCCAAGACCTCCCCTTCTCTATCAATTGTCACTTTAATAACATCACCTACCTTGGATTTTTATATCACCTTAGAAAGAAAGTTATCGGCATCAACAACGATACTATTAACAATTCAACTAAAACAGTATATTATAGGACCACTCAAATAGGAAAATAATCAAGTAAGGAGGCAGAGATGGGTTTCAGAGGGAGCATACTCTTGTTAGGCTTTATTATCCTTGTTACACTATGCTGTTTTTCAGATTGCGGCTGGACCAGCTGCACGAAAGACACATTATTGATACTTAGAGGCCCACAAGGAACAATAGCTGGGAGCCTCGCATTCTTAGCATTCATAAATATTTTAGTTGGGGGAAACAGAAAATAAGGACGGTCATCTGACTGTTCTTATTTCATTTTGTAACTATATCTTCGAGGTTTGTGATACCCTCTTTTGCAAGTTCTAATACCTTATCTAATTGACGATCAATACCCTCTTCATAATCCGTGTCTTGTCTTTCAACAACTAAGTCAGGAGTAATACCTGTCTCGTGTACCCATTCCTTTGAGGGTGTTAACCACTTTGCTACAGTTACATGAACTCCAGAACCATCTTCAAAATCCTTTGCATCCTGGATGGTCCCCTTTCCAAAGGACTTTGTTCCCACAAGAATTGCATTGGAGTGTTCAGAGAGTGCGGCTGCAAGTATTTCTGATGCAGAAGCACTACCTTCGTCTATAAGAACATATAAGGGTACTCTTTCAAAAGCTCCAACTCTAACAGTTTCAAGAGGAGATATAGTACCTGTTGCAGATTCTTGATATACAACCACTTCATTTTTGAAAAATTCTCCTGATAAATGTACTGCAGAAAGAAGGTAACCACCTGGGTTTCCTCTTACATCTAGCACTATGGCATCAAGATTGGGCATACTCACATTAACTTCAGATGCCACCTTGTTCCATTCAGTATTTGTTTCTTGACCGAAACGACTAACCCTAATATATGCTATGCCATCTCCCTTATCTTCCCAAGTAACACTGTCAATCTTTATTTGACCACGCTTGATTCGTACCACACGAGGTTCATCATTACCTTTTTGGAGAGTTAGGCTACTAATTGTACCTGCTGGACCTCTTATCTTTGATACAGCCTCGGTGATTGTTACACCAATCGTACCTTCATCCTCAATCTTTAAGATTTTATCCCCTGCTTTAACCCCTGCAGCCTTTGCAGGAGAACCATCAAGAGGAGAAACAACCATAAGTTGACCCTCATCCATACCAAGTTCAGCACCAATCCCTTCGTAAGTTCCATTAAGAGCACTCATTACAGTTTCATTTACCTCCGGAGGTAAGAAGGAGGTATAAGGGTCTCCCAAAGAACTTACCATTCCTTGAATTGCTCCATAAAGCATCTTCTGACCATCTACAGGTCGCTCAAGATATTCAGATTGCATCATTGTCCAAACCTTCCAGAACAAAGAGAAATCAATTTCTTGATCTTGAGGGGCTTTATTTATTACATTTATTTCTGGGGGATTTTTTCTTACCTCAAACACAAAACCACGTTTACCAAAATACCAACCACCAAAGAAGGCACAAAGGGTGAACAGAAAGGTTATAAGATATCTTTGAAACTTGTCAAACTTTGTCATAATAATACTTTACTCCAAGGAGATAATGTTAGGTATATCAACCTTAACAGGGTCCTGGACATCGTCTAGCATAACATACACTTCCCCTTTTTGTATACGATCAATAGTACCCACCCAACCAAAGTGAGGTTCTTCTAATATTTGAACCTTCAAACCTTTTTTAAGCGTTCTTAGCTGACCTGTGACTGAGGAATTCTTAATCTGTTGCACATCAAATGGTTTAGGAACAGGTATGCGCACAATCCCCCTTCCACCCTGTAAAAATACAAACCTATTTGTTACCCCTTTTAGAAAATCGAATATGTAGCTTGGGGTGGGAATGTGTCCAAAACCAGAAATTACTCCAAGAAAAATGTTGTGTTTCTTTGCCAACTGAAAGGCATTCCTATCAGCACTTCCTGCAATGAGACCCGCAACACCAAGTTGAGCAGCCTTTGTTACTACCTCTGAATCTAGATACTCACCTATATATATAATTTTGCCAAAGGAATCTTTAGAAAACTTTTCTAAATACTGCATTTCCAAAAGTTCAGAGGGGTTTGGAAATACAATTAGCTCCCCTTCATATGAATTATCTGTACAGGCTGCGAAGTGAAGATCAACAGTTTGTGTTTTTAATAAAACGGAATAATTGCCAACTACATCTACTATATCTCCCCATACACCTGCCAGAAGCCAGAAGTCACGTTCTTCTTGTTTATAAAGATAACCATTTGGAATCTTTTCTAAATAACCATCAAAGGGAGCAATTATTTTCTTTCTCCCAATCCTACCTACAGTATCTCCTGTATAAAAATAAGTTCCTACCTTCTTACCTTTGGTAAGTTTTAGTGAAGATCCAATAGGTAAACTACCATATGAAACCTTGGACATACCCAATTTTGTGAATGGTTCCACCTTAGTGCCAGAAGCAGCATCCAACTGTCCCTTCTTGGGCAAGGCGCGTTCAATAAGAACATCATTATTCTTTGTTATCTTTCTAACAATAGGTACATGCATCAGAAAGCACTTATCCTTTCTTGTATAACCTTTAACCACTCCCTCTTTACTTCATTGTAATCACTCTGTCTGGTATCAATCACAAAACCTAGTGTCCCACCTCGTACACTAGTTTCTAGTTTGTTAATAGATTTACCAGTGACTGAAATTCTAGCTAAATCGAGTTTATCCAGTGGGAATACAAATATTTCATTCTCTTTAAGGCTAATAAGTTGCGGCTCCCCCACATCCTTTTCAAATAAACATTCAACGCCCCCCGGTACTTTAAGCACGGTACCTAAGGTTGTTAACTTTTCCTCAAATAAAGTTTTATCAAAAACTCCAACCATATCTGCAGATAATGCACTGACAGATTCCTTCTCAGAACCTTCCTCTTTGTTAATAGCTTGATTATTAAGAAGGCTTAGAACGGGTAAGATACATTCAGAATCCAACCTTAAATCATAAAGCCCAGGATCCTTAAGTAGGCTCAAGCCTAAAACATATGTCATAACAGGATTAACATCAAGTTGAGCAAACCTTCCCCCAGTTAATATGACGGGTTTTTCACCATAATAGTTGTGTTTTGATGTCTGCATCATCTCTCTTAATAACATATCGGCAGCATTAAGAAATTTTGGACTTGACGATATGTACTGTGGATATAGTGATCTGTTAGAGAAATAGTTTTTCAACTCAGCTAAAGAAAACTTCGAATCTTTTCCATATGGAAAGAAGCTAATGAATTCTTCAGGAGTTGCAATTGTGAAGTTATCTGCATAAAGCCAATCATAGTCTTGGATAGAAGAAAGTGATGTATAAACTCCCGATTCTCCCATGAGATCTCCAGTAATAACTGTGATATCTGAGATCTTCACACCAAATCTTTTGGCAAAAAGAGCTAATACTTGCTTGTTGAATTTGTCTTTATTGGAACCATCAACAATTAGGGACTGCGGATAGACATAAGAGAAGTGTGAGAATTCAAAATCTGAAGGGGATTTGTAAAGCAATGCTGATATTTGAGATTCACCTATATAAATGGACAGCGTGGGCATGAAGAAATTCTATCAGATGGCATGGTGCTCTGTATAGACAATCAGAGACATGTATCTTGAGTTTTTAATTGCTTTGGATAGCTTTCTTTGGTGTTTGCTACAAACTCCGGTTCTACCTGCAGCAAGAATCCTACCTCTATCAGTAATGAATCTTCTTAGAACTAGGGTATCTTTGTAGTCAGGGTTACTCTTGTTATCACAAAAGTAGCATGTCTGATCTTTTTTTGGTTTTCTTCTTTTATTTTTTTTGTCCATATTTATTTCTTATAATTTAGAAAGGAATATCGGAGGCATCTACGTCCTCAGAAACTTCCTCTTCTTTTTTCTTTTCAACTTTCTCTTCTGCCTGAGATTCTTCTCCAAGTTTTTCGTAATCAACATCTTTGGCCTGAGAACTGTTACTAAAACTCTGTCCGGCACCTTTAGGTGTTAGGGCTATCATTTCATCAATAACAATTTCAGTCTTATATCTCTTATTACCATCTTCACCATCCCATGAACTTGTTTGGATCCTACCTTCTACATAGACCTTAGCACCCTTTGAAAGTATTTGATCACAAATTTCGGCTAACTTATTCCAAGATACAACATTGTGAAATTCAGCTGATTCTTGCTTCTGACCTTCTGTAACCCATTCACGGTTTGTAGCAATACCAAAGGTACATACAGCATGCCCTTGTGGGGTATATCGTAATTCAGTGTCTCGGGTTAAATTTCCAAGTAACATTACTTTGTTTAAACTTCTTGCCATTATTCCTCCTTACTACTTACCAGTAGTAACAATTAGGTACCTAACTAAATTGTCTTGTAAATTTAATTTGTCTTTTAGTTGAATAAGACCAGCTGGGGGCATTTCTAATTGCAAAACCTCATAAAAGCCCTCTTCTTCGTTATTAACTAGGTATGCAAACTTTCTCTTACCCCAGAATTCACTATCTAAAACCTTACCTGAAAGGTCAGTAACAGCATCTTTTATTGTGTTGGATAAATCGCGAGCACCTTCCTCGCCTAGTTTAATATTTGCAATTGTCATTAATTCGTATTTTTTCATTCTGTTATGGTTTCCCTGCAATAAGGCAATTTTACCTTATTTTGGGAACTAGTCTACAAGAAAAAATCTAACAAAATTAGATTTTTGTTGTTACTAGAACACTAAATCCTGTTTAGCCGTAAGATAGTAACCTAAAACAAGTCTAATTTCAAGAGATTATTTGCCAAAGGGATCATACTCATTTGAATCACGCTCCGCCACATAGCGGGGACCTTCTTTACGAACCATTTGAGTTAGCCACATACGTACCATTGAAGATGGGGAAATATTATAAAACCCAGCAATTTCTTTTATTTTAGCCTTTAACACAGGTTGCAGGCGAATAGTGAATGTTACTTCTTTTTGAGGCACATCATCAGAAAAAAGGTTTCCCCCTCTCTCCTTAAGGAGCTTTGATAGTTTTTTGTACTTCTCTGGATCTTCTTCATAGACACTGTAGGGAACATCAAATCCTTCAGCAATACGATAACGATGCTTTATGCCACCCTCAGGAATAACATATTTTACTTCCTTAGCTTTCTCCCAATCAATATAATCGGTAGTATCGTGAGTATCCCAAAAATCTGCTTCCTCCTCTATACTTTTGAAGTTGGGTATTTTCTTTAGTTTTTTTTCATTATCTTTTTTTGTCATATTAGACCTTCCTATAATAACTACGCTCCTTCTTAGACATATCTCTTGCTGTAACCACATACCGTTTCCCATATCTTTCCGGCGAAAGTACGATGGACAAGAGTCGTTTACCTGCCCTACCTAGGTAGTTAACACGATCTCCATAAGTAGGAAAAGAAATACTATTTGGATCAATAATTGCTTTTTCCACTTCTCTTTGCGTAACGGCGTGTGAAGCTATGTGGTCCCTATTCCAATCATCCCATTCTAAGTTATTGATTGAAATATTTATCACAACGTTAGTGTAACACTTTGTGTTACGTGGATCAATGGTTTTCAAACACTAAATCTAAACTCAACAACATCCCCATCCTGCACAACATAGTTTTTGCCTTCAATACGAAGTAAACCCTTTTCCTTTGCTCCAAGCCTTCCTTCACAGGAGACATAATCCTTAAAAGAAGTAACCTCAGCACTAATAAAGCCTCTTTCAAAATCAGTATGTATCGTACCTGCAGCTTGTGGTGCTCTAATACCTACAGGGATAGTCCACGCACGTACCTCCTTTGGCCCGGCAGTGAAAAATGTTTGAAGATTTAGAATATCATAGCCACGCTTAATAACTCTATCAAGTCCTGAGGCATGAATTCCTAATTCATTCATCATCGCCATCTCATCTTTCTCAGAAAGCTGGGCTAATTCTTCTTCAAGACGAGCACATAAATGAATAGTATTTTGTTCCGAAGCTTTGTTTTTAGCTGCAATAAAAGCTTTTTCATCTTGGTTATATACGTGTAAAAATGGCTTGAGAGTTAGAAGGTTTAACTGCTTTGCTATTTCAAGTTCTTTATCATCTAATGTGACATCTACTGCCAAAGTACCCTTACCCATCTCTCTGAGCAACTTGTCTACCACATTAATCCTTTTAAGACAGTCTTTATCGCCTGTTCGAGCAAGCTTTGTATTCTTTTCTAAGGTTTTTTCAAGATGTGAAATATCTGAAAGAAGAAGCTCTGTTTCTATCACTTCCCTATCACTCTCAGGATCACTAGAACCTGCTCTAGAAATGTTCTCGTCTTCAAAGTCACGGATCACATGCACAATAGCATCAACTTCTCTGATATTTGATAGGAATTTGTTGCCTAAGCCCTCGCCTTCATGTGCCCCTTTAACAAGACCTGCAATATCTACAAACTTAACAACGGCAGGTACAACCTTTTGAGGGATTTCCTTTAAACCGTCACTGGTACCATGTTCTTTTTGGATTGTTTCAACAAGCTGCTCTAAACGTACATCAGGTACATCCACAATGCCCACATTGGGCTCTATTGTTGCAAATGGATAGTTAGCAGATAGGGCTACCTGCTTTTTTAGCAATGCATTAAATAATGTTGATTTACCAACGTTTGGTAAACCTATGATTCCTATTGATAACATAACAAAAGGAAGTATAGCGGATATAATAAAAGAGGCAATAAAAAAGCCTCCGAGCATCTGCAAACGTTCCGAGGCTTTAATATTTGAAAAATTCAGGTCCAGCAATGTCCTAATCAGTGGCATAGTACTCATCATAATTATCAGCACAACTCTTGCCAAAACCAATGATCATCGAGAGAAAAACTACACCAAACAGGGCATAAGCCACCAAAATCAGGTAGATAGCCCACTGCAGCAAAACCGCATCCAGGGTGCATAGTAGTACCAATACACCAGCAACCAGGAACAGGCTAACTACAGTAAGCACCAGAGTCAAACGAAGTGGGACGAGATATGACTGATAGAGCTTTCGATCAGTCCACGTTTTAAATACCCCCCGTTCAGGATTCCAGAAATCCCAAACATAGATCGACGCTGTGGATGTAATAAACAAGGCTATTACAGCAAGGGCTCCAAATAGGATAGCCCCGCCGATATCCCCATTCAGTAGGGCAGCATGCGAAATTCCCAAAAAGATTAAGCCCAAAAGTGGGGCTGAACCTAAAGCAATTTCCTTTATAGTCTTCATGTACGTTCTCCTTTGAAATGCTGGTTAGAAAGCGGATAAGATATATGTCTTATAACATAAGAACTGTGGTAATACAAAGACATCACTAATAAACCTCTTGAAAATGTTACGTATGTAACCTATACTCGTAACATGAGCTCCCAAAAATACATCTCTACAACTGAATATGCAGAAGCACATAGTATCTCTAGAATGCACGTAAATAGACTTATAAAGGCGGGAAAGATAGAGGCTAAAAAGATTGGACGTAATTGGATGATACCCGAAAAAACAGCATCCAGGGGGTTAGAAAAGACAACTTCTTTGCAAAAATGGAACAAAACAATCAATGAAACACTTGATAAGAACCTTGAGATAGAAGAATCAAAGGATAGAGAATTCATATATGCAAAACTAAATGGATTGGGACTCCCCCATGAAAGATGTATGGCATTTCCACTTGATAGTTTTCCTACAAAGAATGTATTTGATAGTGCGGTGGATAGGCTTGGTACCCCCTACTGGATATCATGTGTACCAAATCCAAAGAAAAGACACCTGAATAGATTGTCTAAGTTGCAAATAATGGAAAAGAAACTGGGTTGGGATTTTATAAACTCAATAGATGAAAAGGAAGAGTATAAGATAATAGTTTCCCAATACCCCAAAGATATACTTTTCAAAGGTACCATACTATTATCAAAGACCGGGCATGGGGTAGCAGAGTTTATTACAGGAGATAGACACTATATTATGTCTAGAGGCTTTACTATGACAGATCCAATGCTATTTGATGGTGAAGAGATATTTAGATACTCAAATACAATCACAAAACCAAAGCAGAAAAGACTATTTAACATGTTAAAAGGACTTCATGGTCATCTTGAACTGCAATATGGAAAGATTGATGGTAACACAGGAATAACATTCTTTGATTTCACAGAAACAGAAGCATATGTAGAGATAGATGATATATGGCTGGATCTTGTTAACTACTTTAGTAAGAAGCATAAGAAAACAAAGAACACTGTACACGGAATGCCAGCAAGCCTGGGTAAGGCTAAGGGAAAGTGTGTGGTACTCCACCATGAAACCTTTGCCTTAAAGAATGATGTTAAAAAGGGAGACATTATAATTTCAGATACTACAACACCCGATATGACACCTCTTATGGGTAAGGCAGCAGCTATCGTTACAGATCTAGGTGGAGTTACAAGCCATGCTGCAATTGTTTGTAGAGAACTGGGTATCCCAGCAATAGTGGGAACAGAGAATGCTACAGCTACATTTAGAACAGGAGATATTGTAAGTGTTAACGCACACAAGGGTGAAATAAAGCTTGTTAAAAAGAAATAGTTTAGTTAGGACTTCTTTCTGCAAGTATCGACTGTCGTTTTGATTCTAAATTCTCCAAATAGGATGTTAGCACACTAGTGCCCATGCCCTCTTTTTCAAGCCTACCTTTAACACTTGTTAAAAATCCTCTAACTGTCCCAATTTCATTAGTTTCTATACCATTGTTGTTACGTAAGCGAGATGCAATCATTACATAAGATTCAGCTTGTTTAACAAGAGAAATACCATGATCTCTTTCAAATTTATTTGCTCTACCGGCCGCTATTTTCTCATCTGTACTGTTGGCACCATACTTTTTGATACCTTCACCTTCTAACATACAAGCAACAGCCCCCATATACTTAGAAGCTGCTTCAGCTATAGTATCTGGTGTAACTTGTTCATCACAAAGACCTACTGCTGCATCATCAATACTCAAAGGGGATTCATCTCGATTCATACCTATTTCGGTATCTCCAGTACTTTCTGTTATGGGTACCTCAGAAGGAAAAGGCGCGGTATCTTCAACGGGTACTGATTCGTCAATAGAGGGGCTAATAGATTCGGTCATGCATCAATTGTAACGTAGCCAAGATAAGGTAACAATGAAATTCAGAAAAACAACATTTGGGAAATTCCATCTTTTAGACTCTACAAAAGGCTACCTGATAATACAGAACTTCTTCTACGCTCTTATACAAAATGTTACTATTTATATAATGCCCAAAAGACTTTTTACTATAGTTTTATTTGTTATTTTGTTTAGTAGTACTGCACATGCAGGTACTACTCCCCCATCAACTTCTATTAGTCAAACTCCTTCCTCTCCAGATGGAGATAATGGATGGTATGTATCACCTGTTAAGTTTGATTTGACTTCTACAGACCTTGAGAGTGGTGTAGCATCAATAAATTACCGTATTGACGGTGGGTCATGGCAGTCTGTGTCATTTAGTGACACACTAAATTTAGTTCAAAACCCATCTTTTGAGATAGTTGGAGCCACTACAACAGGTATTAATCTGTGGGAAGCAAGTGTTGTCGATGCGGATACAACCTATTCCCAAGATATTGGTAATTACGCACCAAGTTATGTAACAGCCTCAGCAAAGATAGTAACTACAGGAGCAGGATGGCATGGAGTAAATAATAAGCTTGCGTTTGCTGTAGCAAACCCTTATGAAAACATGACAGCTTCTGCATGGATTAAAACACAAGATGTTACTGAAAGTGCATACTTCACAATATATTCATTGTCACCTGATGGGTTCGGGGGTGAAATCGCAACCCCTCTTGCTACAAGTAACGTACTTACAGGAACCAATGGGTGGACAAATTTATCGGTGAGTCTGTCCGTACTACCTGCTAATGCAACAGGAGTATATATTGATATTGGTTTAACTGGTGCAGGAACAATATGGACAGATGCTGTAGCCATTAACTCTTCCACAGCGATAGCAGAGACCTCAGTCACTGTTGCCTCAGATGGTGAAGATCATACATTTGAATACTATGCTATTGACCAGGCAGGAAATGCTGAGGGGTATTCGTGTCCTTCCACTAATTGTGCTGAATTTAATCTTGATACAACTCCTCCAGGCAACTGGTACAACTCAGGTGCATTCAGGGGTTTCTTTGGCTCAGAACACGAGCTATATGTGTATACAATGGTACAAGATGCAACCTCAGGTCTTTCCGTGTTTACAGATAAGTATCAATACACTGTAGACGAAGAGGATGGTTTCGGAAGATTTTCTAATCTGCTTCATTGTAATACCTCTTGGCTAGCAGACAACTGGGTCATCTTGATCTCTCCCCCATTCTCCCCAGGAGTGGATGAGGCCTTTCTACTTACACCAAAAACAGATTTTTGTAACAGTAACTGGAAGGTATGTAAAACCGTTAGGTTCTTCTCCGAAGATCTGGCCGGAAATGAAGTCACAAAGGATTTTTGTCTAAATGGACCATGGATAAGGCTTAGAGGAGAAGGTGTAGTACGCTCCAATCACAGCATAGACATGCTTTCAGAGCCTGAGGGTGATAACACGGATGGTTTAATAGAAATAAGTGGAACAACCATAGACTTTTTTACTACTTCCAAAGATTGGCGCATTACAAACTCAGAAGCGCCAACCATTTATGACTATGACACTTGGTGGGACATGGTTACAGAATCAAAAACTGAGATTACGGATGACTTAGTATCTTCCTCAGGGGCTTATCACAAATCAGGAAACTTTGAAATTGATAACCAATCCACACCTAATGACTATGACAATGATACCTTTGACCAAATAGTGTTTATAGATGGGGATCTCCGCATATCAAAAGATATAACAATTGATGAGGATTCAACAGCCCTTTTTATTGTAAGTGGAGATGTGGAAATAGAAAAGACTGTGACAGCTGTGGGTATCGCAATCTTTGCGGATGGTGATTTTTACACTGCCTATAATACTGAAGAAGGAGACAGTTCGCAGACACTGGAATTCTGGGGCTTGTACCATGCAGATAACTTTGTATTCCAAAGGACACTGCAAGGAACAAATAATGATGACACACCATCAGAAGACTTTAACTATGAACCTAAGTATCTTATGAATTTAAAAAGCTTCTTTGGAAAAAATACTGTGAGTTGGAAAACTATAGAATGATCAAAGTCTTTTCAGCTTGTACTCAGTAGGACTATCTTCAACAACAAAACCTTTATCTTCAATCTGGCGTCTAAGCATGTCAGCCTTGTCCCAAATCCCCTGTTTCTTGTATTCCCATCTAACCTTTGCCATATTCTTTAACTCCTCGGGTATCTCAAATCCAATATGATCACCTAGATTCAGCCCTAAGATCTCATCAAATTTTGCAATTGTTTTTAACTTGGATCCTTCTGGAACATCAGACTTTAGTAACTCCCATACGACAGCAACTGCCTCAGGCATGTTTAGATCATTATTGATGGCGTCATCAAACTTTCTCTGGTGTTCAATAGAGATTGAAGCTTCAGGATCCTCACGTAGACCCTCAACAAGGTTATAAAGCTTTTTAAGTGCGTTCTGGGAGTTCTGTAGGGCTTCCCAAGTGAAATTGAGTTTAGATCTGTAGTGAGCTTGCATGTAGAAGAATCTCATTTCAAGTGGACTAAATCCCTTAGCGGCTAAATCATCTAGAATATAAACATTACCAAGACTCTTACCCATTCTCTGATTATCTACCTTCAAATGAGCACCATGTACCCAATACTTAGAAAACTCTTTGCCGGTAGCAGCTTCACTTTGAGCAATTTCATTGGGGTGATGAATCATCCTATGTTCTTCTCCACCAAGATGTATATCAATCTGTTGGCCTAATTCATTAATGGCCATAGCACTACACTCTAAATGCCAACCTGGAAACCCCTTACCCCAAGGAGAATCCCATTCTTGCCATCTCATTTTATCCTCTGGAGAAAACTTCCATAGGGCAAAGTCGGCTGGATTTCTTTTTTCAGGATTTGGTTCAACACGAGCACCTTCTTCTATATCATCTAGTTTCATTTCAGACATTAAACCGTAGTTTTCAAACTTGGCTGTATCAAAATAGATCCCATCTGATATTTTGTATGTAAAACCTTTCTGTTCTAGTTGTTCAATTAAGGTAATCATCTCTCGAATATACTCCGTGGCCTTAGTAAACTTATCTGTTGGAGTTAGGTTCAGTTTGTCATAGTCCCTCTGGAATTGTTCTGTATAAAATAGGGCAATCTCTCTGGCACTCTTACCCTCTCTGTCGGCTGCTATCTCTAGCCTGTCATCACCAGTATCAGCATCACCAAAGTTATCCCCCGTTAGGTGACCTACATCAGTGATATTCATTATATATTTGACCTTGTATTCGTTATATTTCAGAGCCCTAACAAAGAAGTCAGCTAAGGCAACTGTTCTAAAATTCCCTATGTGTTGGTAGTTATAGACAGTAGGACCACAGGCATACAGTTTTACTACATCAGGGTTTAATGGTTTGAATTCTTCAACTTTTTTTGACGCGGAGTTATATATCTTCATGGCACTGATATTTTACGGGTTTGTTAATAAGGTGTAAAGTAGAGTACTCAGACGACCAGATGGTAATCTGAGTATTCCATTTTTCTGATCATTGGTGAACTGGCTTGGTGGCATCCTCTCCTGTTGATTCAGCAAAAAGGCCCAAACCACAAGCAGTCACCGCTATCGAAAGGGCTATTACAGCAAACAAAAGCAAGAACGCCCCATCAATACTGGAATCAAGGGGTTTGTGCAGATACTTCCGGCACAACGTAGCGAGTGTCACTGTGAAAGTCCCCCCTCCTATGCTTACCAGATAAACAACCCGGACAACTATACTATCCAATTGTTGGGTGCCGGAAACGTAAGAAACCAACAAACCTAGCAGGAAACCTCCTGCCCCAACAGCTATGCAAATTGACAGTACATCCATAACTCCCTCCAAGGGGTATAAGCTTTAATAGTGGGAAAAGATTAACACAAATTGATTAAAAAGACACTCTACCCTCTAAGGCTCTTGTTAGAGTGATATCATCCGCATATTCTATATCCCCACCTACAGGTAGACCTCTTGCGATACGTGTTATTTTTATCTTGGTATCATCAAAACCTTCATCTCTTATTAGCTTTGATATGTACATCGCTGTAGATTCACCCTCCATGCTGGTGTTTGTTGCAAGGATTAGCTCTATGTGTTGACCACCGACTACATCAAATCCAGAAGCAAGTTCCTTCAAACGAGTTATAAGATCTTTAATATAAAGCTCATCGGGACCAATATTATCAAGTGGGTTAATAACACCATGTAGTACGTGGTACCTACCATCATGTCCAACCTTCTCAAAAGCAAACACATCAAGAGGACTTGAAGTAACAATTATCTTTAAGCTATTTCTATTGTCATTTTTACAAATTGAACAGGGATCAAACTCATCAACATTCTTGCAAATTGAACACATTTTAGTCTCAAGCTTTAGGTTTTTAAGGTGGTCACTGAAATTCTCGATTTCTTCTTGGGGAAAATGCAGAAGTGTAAAAACTAACCTTTGAGCAGTTTTAGGACCAATACCAGGTAATCTTTGGAAGGAATTTATTAACTTTTCTATTGGTCGGGGTGTTTTCACAGCTTAAACATTATATGACAGTGGGTTAAATTGGCAAAGCCCCATCAAAAACATCAACTAATGCATCTCCGATAGTAACATCTTGGGTTACTTCAACATTAAAGTCAGTTAGGTTTTCCTTTTTTTCAATCTTGGCGGGTCTTTCTTCACTTAGCTCACATATAATAGCTATTGTTTCCCCAAAGACATCGGATAGTACAGTCTCCACTATTTGCCTATTCTTTGTGGATTCCAGTCTTTCTTTGTGAAACTTGTAAAAAACCTCCAGTACTACACTGCTCCCATCTATACTAATGGGTTTGGCAGAACGCAGGAGTGCACTAACACCATGATTATGAACCTTCGCTCCCTTTAATACATCTTGCCAAGCTTCCATCATTGTCGCAACAGGAGTATTGAGCTTAGATTTTGAGCTTTTTTTAGGATTAGATTTACTGCGTGATTCCACCTCTGGTGTTTTAGGTGTAGAAGGGCCACCTGAATTTCTAGTATCGCCCCCTCCTCCTTGTGGAGTAACTACTACACCTGAGTTATTACCAGTACAGGACTTAACAACGGCTAGTTCCAAAGGTAATTGCTGGATAACAGAGGATTTAATATCATTTTGGGCTCTCATAAATAGATCTATCATCTTTGCAATTTCAGAAGGAGATAAACGACCGGCTTGTTCTTCCATTGTAGAAAACAGATCCTCTGTAACATCCAATAAACCTTCATGAGCATCCGCAACAATAAATAATAGATCACGTAGATACTTAAGTAATTCCATTGTCCAAGTGTGTAGGTCAACACCATCGTCAAACAACCCATTTATCTTTCTAAGAGCAGCCACCTGATCCTGTTCCATCAGACTTTGTACAAAATCCACATAATCTTGTTTGGAACTGGTACCCACAAAGGAATCAATATCTAACTCCCCTTCTACAACTTGTTGAAGAAGTGTTTCTGCATCACGGAAACCACCATGCGATGCTTTTGCAATGGTTTCCAATTCTTCTTTTTTAAATTTGGATTTAACTCTTTCAGCAGATGTAATTTCCTCAAGCTTTGAGACTAGTTGGTCTGTCGTAGCACGTTTAAATTTAAAGACCTGACATCTAGACTTAATGGTGTCAGGTACCTTGTGATCCTCTGTAGTACATAGAATGAATGTAGCGTGTGCAGGAGGCTCCTCCAGCGTCTTTAGCAAAGCATTAAATGCCTCAGTTGTTAACATGTGTACCTCATCAATTATATAAACCTTTTGTGTGCCTGAGGTGGGAGCTAGGTTGATCTTATCGCGCAAATCACGTATATCATCTATTCCCCTGTTACTTGCAGCATCAATCTCAATAAGATCCAGATAGTTACCTACCTTTATAGCTGTACAGGAATCACAGGTATCACAAGGGTCACCATTTTTTGCGATTTTTTCACAGTTGAGGGCTTTAGCAAGGATACGTGCTGTTGTAGTTTTTCCAATACCACGAGGACCTACAAACAAATAGGCGTGACCGGCTTTATTATTTTTGACTTGTGTTGATAAAGCATCTGATATGGGATCAGGTTTTATTGTCTCGCTAAATTTTTGTGGTCTATATTTTGTGTAGTACATATCGGCAGGCCCGCCATCTCATAAAAAAATACCCTTACCAAACGGGGCACAATTAAAGTATACAAAGGTTAGCTATGAGTTCAATATGCAGTTATATGAAAGTTGGGACTATTTCTAAAAGTTGTGAGTATTCGTCTTTTGCAAAGGACTTTAATACCCAAGCTTCTGTATCTATCTCTGGGTTTGTGGGCTTTCCAACACCAACACGTATCCTTCTAAAGTTTTGGGTACCTAGTTTTTCCACGATGTCCGCTACACCCTTGTGTCCTGCATCTCCCCTTCCAACCTGATCTTTGATGGCACCAAATTCCAAATCAACATCGTCGTGGATCACTACTAAATCCTCAGGGGTTATTTGGTAGAAATTAACTAGTTTTGAAACAGCCTCACCAGATTTGTTCATGAATGTTTGAGGTTTAGCAAAGATGGTATCATCTTGTTTTGTAATTTGAGACTTAAATTTCTTTTCCTCAGACCATTCTAGGGAATTATCTTCTGCATATTTATCAAGAAGGATAAATCCAACGTTATGTCTAGTATCTTTATATTTTTTTCCTGGGTTTCCTAAGCCAACAACAAGTTTCATGTGATTAATTTTTACCAAAAGCTGCAAAAATTGCAAAAACAAATGTTTCCATAATGAAAGCAACACCAATGAAAGCAGGTGTACTCCAATCAGCAGTAGCTACAGCCACTATGCCAAGTACGTGAACAATCCCTATAGCAGCAAGCTGTCCGTAATGAATGAATCTATCTCCACCCTTTGTGCTAATGAAATAAAATGTAGCTGCAGAACAGAGGATACCTCCAAAGAATCCAAAGATTCCCCAGACACCTACCAACAAAACAAGATTTAAAATGTAGGTTCCAATTAAGAGTGGGTGCATACAAAAAGTGTAACAGAAAAATTAATGATCGTCTCCATCATGATGCTTGCCAAGAAGATGTAATACACCATGTTCAACAAGAGCTGCTATTTCTCCTTCTACGGTATTTTCATAGTCCTTAGCTTGTCTTGTTGCTTGATCTAAATTAACAACGATATCTCCTAGATGGTGTGTACCATCTTCCATATCAGAGTTAATTTCAAAAGATAATACATCTGTTGGTTCATCTTTATCCTTGTATTCCTTATTCAATTTATGAATTTCAGAATCACCTACTAAGGAGACAGAAATATATACCTTTTTATCTTTTGAAAATTTATCCAAAATACTCATCAAGTAAACCTTCTAACATAACAAGTTCAGAACTTTCCTTATCAACAAGATCTTGTCTATTACCCTTTGTATAAGCTTCAATAGACTGATTTCTATTCTTTATTTGCTTTCTTAATACCTTTTCAACGTGTTCATTTGTAAGTTCTTCACCTTGGCCACGTAGATCTATTTCCTTGTTTTGAATAGCAGAGAGTAAGAACCCTAAAACAGACACCTTGTTGGTATCTTTTTTCTTACGAGCTTTTAACAAATCTAACTTTAGTTTATTTAACATTCTTAACCATTCCTTCGTTTATTTTCTAGATATATCTTTCTAGCTTTTTTCTTTTTATCTTGCCTATTTCTTTCAGTAGGCGGAATGTATTCTTTTCTTGTTATTGCTTCTTTTACAATTTTTGCTTTACTTACTTTTTGGTTGAATCTCCTAAGCGCCTGCTCAAAAGTTTCGCCCTTTCGTACTTTTATCCTTACCATGGATATTCAAACTACACCTCCAAACTTAAATTTCAATCTTATGTAACTCTAAACAGAGTATATATGGGGATATCAAATGTGGCAAACAGTTAAGTTCAGCAAGTGCTCGGGTCATACTATGGCATAGCTGCTTTTCTGAAATAAAACTTCAGGGCCCCATTGGAAAAAAGGGGCCCATAAAGGACTTTTGGATGACGATTAATTACCTCGATTTTTATTCCAACTCCAACAACGACGGGGGGATGTTCGTGGTAACCACCGAAGAGGTCTCTGGCACCCAGGACAATTGCGGGGTCTGGACATAGCAAGTGCCCAGTTTAAAGAATGTTTACAAGCTGAACAAACTACGCTGTGGAAACCGAGCCTATAAAACATCGATATGACGCCGGACATGATTATCTCCTTCTTGTGTTAAAACAAACCCCTAACGTCCTTGATTGTCACAAGAACCAATAGGGCTAAGAGAAACAACATCCCAAATTTGTGGATGTTACCCTCCAATTTTTCATTTACCTTCTTTCCGGATATGAGTTCGAATATGACAAATACTAGCCTACCACCATCAAGTGCTGGAAATGGAAGCATGTTTAATAGGGCTAAGCTCACAGAAAGAAGTGCTGTCAGATCTATCAGACCAATAACTGCTTCTTTCCCTTTGAATGACAACACACCGGACACAGCATGGGATATACCTACAGGCCCTGATACACTATTTGAAACAGGAGATATGTCCCCTTCTTCAACTGCCATAGCACTAAGATTCCACAGAGTGGAAGCTGAATAAGTTAGCATGTTGTAAGCATGGAAGAAACCTGCACGTGTTTTATCATAACCACTGGTTGAATAGTCTAGATTGAAAGCATCTGTTAGGTAAACACCAAACAAAACAACACCCTCACCATCTGCATAAGGTGTTACCTCAACTGTTCTGAAATCACGCTCCAGACCTCGTACATCCATAAGAAGTACTGAGATTGATTGGCCTTCCTTATCTTCTAGTGAGGTTCTGATATCTGAAGCAGAATAAACAGGTTGTCCTGCAACCTCAATTATGGCCTCCCCTACCTCCATACCAGCAATTTCAGCCACAGAGTCATCTGCATAGTCAGTAATTACAGTACTTACCTTATCCATGTGGCCATACCTGAAATCATGGTCAAAAAATAATGGGAGGGTCATTGTTCTAAAACCTGTGAGACCAAACATCATGTAGTAGAGGGTAACGGCAGTGAGTATGTTCATCACAACACCAGCAACAAGTATTAAACCTCTTTGCCAAGGTGTCTTTGATTTAAAATTTCTAGGGTCAGTAGAAGGTACAGGGTCGTCCGTGGCATCAAAATCCTCTCCAGTTAGTTTTACAAAACCTCCAAAGGGTAACCAGTTTAGGGAATAGATAGTATCGCCAAACTTCTTACCAAAGGCTCTTGGTGGTAAACCCAAACCAAACTCCTCTACCCTAACCCCTGTTTTCTTTGCGGTTATAAAATGACCAAATTCATGCACAAGCACAAGAAAGGATATTATTAGAATAAGTATTATTGTTGTTAACATGGATTAAACCTTAAGTATGTCCGCTTCTTTGTCAGAACCTATCTTGATTGTTTTATCAGTATGTTCTTTGACAATTTCCTCAACTTCAGCCTTTTGGGTAAACTTCTCATCCTCACCAATTTCTTTTTTCTTAAACAAATCTTCAATGTCCTTCATTGCATCCTGACGAGCATTTCTTAAAGATCCCTTAACTTCTTCTACCTTTTCTATTACAAGCTTGGTCATTTCCTTCCTACGATCTTCTGTTAACTGAGGAAGAGGAACTCTAACAACATCACCATCTACAACAGGATTAAGCTTAAGGTCACTGTTTCTAATAGCCCCTGCAATATCCTTTAATAATCCCTTATCCCAAGGTGAAACAACAAGGTTATGAGAGTCTAAAACATTAATCGTTCCTATCTCACGTAACTCCATCATTGTTTCGTATACATTAACTTTAATGCTCTCAATAAGTGCAGGAGATGCACGACCTGTTCTAATCTTTGCAAGTTCGGTTTGCAAAAATTCAACTGATTTTTCAAGTTTTGATTTTAATTCTGAATTAGTCATGGGATGATTTTAACACAGGGTTTAATAAGTAAAAATACATGACCGGGATCTAATACAAAATTAGGGGTAATCAAACAGACATCTTTTTGAAAGCTCTGAGTTCAATGTTTTCACCAAGCTTAGCAATGGTGTCTGTTATTAGATCTGAGATCTTCTTACTTGAATCACGAATATACTCATCATTGAGTAATTCCTCTATATTATCGTAATCCATGGATACTACTTGAAGAGCAACTTCCTTGCAAAGCTTTTGAAAATCTTCTGTCTTTGCAACGAAATCTGTCTCACAAGCCATGTGAATAAGGCTTCCTGCCCTACCATTGTTGTGAATATATGCGTATACAAGGCCATCATTTGCAACTCTATCTGTTTTTGTTGCTGCTTTCTTCTTACCTTCTTCTACTAACTTCTCTTTTGCTTTTTCAAAGTCACCATCAAATTCTTCAAGAGCGTTTTTAATGTTTAAGACACCTGCTCCTGTTAATTCTTTAAGTTTTTTAATGTTTTCTATATCTAGTTTTGCCATTGTACGTCTTTCAAATAGTTACTTACTGTCCTTTTTTTCTTTCTTATCTTTCCCTACCTTAACTTCTTCTTCACCCTTTGCTACTTTCTTAACATGTTTCTTACCAGCTTTCTTTGATGTATGGGAAGCTTCAGATCCAGTTACCTTTGGAGCTTCCGTCTTCTTAGCTTCTACTTCCTTAGCCTTTTCCTCAGCTGCTTTTTTGGCTTCAGCTTCTTTGTCATCTGCTGTTTTCTTAACCTTCTTTGCATAATCAGAATAACCTGCCTCAACGGCATCAGCAACAACTTTGACCAACATTGCTATAGAACGAATTGCATCATCATTTCCGGGTATAACATAAGGTATTTCACTTATATTGGTGTTTGTATCAACCACGGCAACAACTGGAAGACCTACTCTATTTGCTTCTCTTATTGCTGTTTTCTCACGTCTACCATCAACAACAAATAAAGCTGCAGGAGCTCCTTGTAGGTTTGTGATACCTCCTACGGACTTTGTTAATTTGTCTATGGCACGATCAAGTAAAAGACGTTCTTTCTTTGTATAAACATCAAACTCCCCTGCTTCACGCTTTCTTAAATAATCTAAAAGCTTATCAATATTTCTTCTAATAACGTGATAGTTAGTAATTGTTCCACCTAACCATCTTTCATTAACAAACATTGCTCCACATCTTTCAGCTTCAAGTTTTACAATTTCTTTTGCTTGTCTTTTAGTACCAACAAAGATAATCTGACCACCTTCTGCTGCAACATCATGAAGAATTTGTGTACCTTCTTCTAATCTTTCATGTGTTTTTTCTAAATCAATAATATGAACACCCTTTCTATGAGAGAAAATGAATTTCTCCATACTTGGGTGCCAACGTCTTACCTGATGTCCAAAGTGAACACCGGCTTCAAATAAGTCTTCTATTTTTGGTAATTTAATTTTTGCCATTTTATTTTCTTTCTGGAAGAATTCTGCGCAAGAGTTTACGAGGATTCTCCCTTTTTATTTTGATTCACATTAGCTGTGAACCTCACCTGCAGGTCTAAACCAGGAAGATACAGGTACGTAAGGGAAGATAACACAGTATTTAACTGAGAGCAATAACTAGGTTAGCCCGCTATCCAAACTTGCCTATATTCTACTCACTAGCATCTTCATTTCTTGGATCTTTCCAAGATGCATAGTCACACTTGGGGTAATTGCTACAACCATAGAATGTTCTACCCTTTGCTTTCTTTGTGATTATCTCTCCCTCTTCCCTCTTTTCATCCTCACACTTAGGACATTTCATGCCAATCTTGTCCAAATATGGCTTTGTGTTCTTACATTTAGGGTAGTGGTTACAAGCTAAGAACTTGCCAAACCTACCTTGTTTTAGCGTGAAAATACCATCGTCGCATTTGTCACACTTTCCAAAGCTTATTTCATTACCATCATCATCTACACCTTCACCATCCATAGGTTTTGCAAACTCACATTCAGGAAATCCGGAGCAGCTAAGAAACTTACCATACTTACCAAGTTTTATAAAAAGAATCTTGGCACAGTCGGGACATTTCTCATCACTCTCCCCTAGCTTTGTAACTTCCCTCTTATCAAGTTTTTCATCTGCCTCTTTAACATCTTTTTCAAAAGGTTCAAAAAACTCCTTAATCACAGGTACCCACTCAAGTTCACCTGCAGCAACATGGTCAAGTTTTTCTTCCATACCAGCAGTGAACTGATAGTCGACTACATTCTGGAAATGACCCACAAGCAGATCTGTAACAACAAAGGCCACAGGTTCCGGAATAAAATACTTATTCTCTTTTTGAACATACTTTCTGTTTTGTATTGTAGAAATCGTAGGAGCATATGTGGAAGGTCTACCAACTTCCAATTCTTCTAAGGTCTTAATTAAGGTTGCATCAGAATATCTTGCTGGGGGTTGTGTGAAATGTTGTTTTAGATCTAACTTATCTAGATCCACAACTTCTTTTTCGTTTATTTCTGGTAAAACATGTAGTTTCTCGGTGTCATCCTTAAATCCGAGCATCTTTCCAACAGCTAACCAACCATCAAATTTGATAACAGAGCCTGTAGCAGTAAATTCATATCCTGTTTTTGAGAGTATTTTTATGGAAGTCTGATCATACACAGCAGCTACCATTTGGCTCTCTAGCGCTTGTTTCAGGATCAGTGAGTACAACTTTACCCCATCTTTACCCAAATCATTCTCGTCTAAGGTTGAAATCTTAATGCTTACATCAGTTGGTCTTATGGCTTCATGAGCTTCTTGAGCATTTTTTGATTTTGTTTTATAAACCTGTGCTTTTTTGGGTAAATATTCTGAACCAAATGCACTTTCTATAAAATCTCGGGCTGAATTGAGAAATTGCGTGGATAGGGTTAGGGAATCTGTTCTGTGATACGTAATTAAACCCTCCTCAAATAGCTTTTGAGCAGCACTCATAGTTCTTCTTGCTGTAAAGCCATAAACATTGCTTGCAGCTCTTTGCAAAGTGGATGTTTTAAATGGTGCATGTGCTGTTCTAGTCCTCTCTTTTTGCTTTACCTCAGTAACCTCAAAGGTATCCCCAGTTAATTCCTTCTCAATACCTTTTGATTGTTTCTCAGTTGTGATCTCAAGCTTCTTGCCATCCTTCCTTTTTAATTCTGCAGCTAGGGTATCCTTCCTTGGTGTTATGAAATCTCCCATAATAGACCAATACTCATCTGGTTTGAAAGCATCACGTTCTCTTTCACGCTCTACAATAAGCCTTACAGCAACGCTTTGAACACGCCCTGCGGATAGTCCATACCTAACCTTCTTCCACAAAAGCGGGGAAAGAGTATATCCCACAAGCCTATCAAGAACACGTCTTGCCTGTTGTGCATCAACAAGATCTTCATTTAATTTACCAGCATGATCAAAAGCAGCATTTACAGCATCCTTTGTAATTTCATGAAATACCACACGTTCATATTTAAGATTCTTTGGCATTTTCTTATCTTTTTTGAATATCTCAGCCAAATGCCAAGCAATGGCCTCCCCTTCTCGATCTGGGTCTGTCGCAAGAACAACTGTGTCCACTTCCTTTGCTTCTTTTTTAAGTTTGGTGATTGCCTTTTTAGCTTTGGGTGGAATTACATATTTGGGTTCATAATTATTTTCAACATCAACACCTAATTCCTTCTTGGGCAGATCTCTAATATGTCCGTTTGAAGCAGATACTTTGTAATCCTTGCCAAGAAGTTTTTTTAGTGTCTTTGCCTTTGTCGGTGACTCAACAACTACTAACTTCATTAATTGAGAATATCATGTTACGTCAAATGATCCAAAATATCTTGGAAATGTGTAACAGGAACTGCTCCATTTCTAATAAGAAAATAATTACCTTTACTTGTATAACTGTAAGGATCAATACAAAGTACGAAAAGAGTGATATCAAAGGATAAAGCATAATCCACAAAGTTTAGAATAATTCCTCCCAGTAGTGCCTCTGTAACTAGTAAAGCATCATAGTCTGACATACTTTCTTTGATATTTAAGAGATTCGTTTTAGTCCCCCTTACTATATGTAAAACATCTAGGTGTTTGGAAAGGTGATTTATAAACTCTCGTGTGATCTCCTCACCTTGTTTTGTTTTAATAACGTCTGAAACAACCAATAGCTTTTTGTCCATATGTCTATATAAGTTTAATTGGCCTGCTAAGTAAAGAAGAAATATTCTAATTAAATTAGATTAATCCTGACTTAAAAACCAGTAGTCAAAAAGTTTACGAGCAATAGGTGCTGCATCATCAGAACCGGAACCACCCTCTTCTAAGAAAACAGTAAGAGTAATTGGTTTGGAGTCATCTTCATAAGTGAGAGGACCAAATACTGTAAACCAAGCATGTGTGTCCTCATTATCAAAGGCACCAAACTCGGCAGTACCTGTCTTTCCAGCTACCGTCACACCACTCTTTGTTGGGAAATCAAAGAAGGGATAACCAGTACCCCCCGGTTCAACTGACATTTGCAAACCTTCTCTTATAAGATCATAGCTTTCCTCATCTATTAAATTCTTTCTTAACACATTAGGTTTTGACTTGCTACCATTTATGCTTTTTACAACCCCTGGTTCATACAACACACCACCATTGGCAAAGTAAGTAGCCATATTGTTTACCTGAAGTGGTGTAGCCAAGGTATCACCCTGTCCAATGGATGTTATGTAGGTGTCCCCCAAATACCAATCTTTATATTTACCATCGGGCATGAATCCTTCTATCTCACCTGGAATATCTATGCCAGTAGATTTGCCATAACCAAAGAGGCGTGCCCATTTAAAAATGTTTGAGATACCGAGCCCATCTACTCCCCCATAACCACCACCAACTGTATAAAAATAGGTATCATTACTAACTTGGAGAGCTCTTTTTAAATCAACTAAACCATGACCTCCAACCCGCCAGTTTTTGAATATGAAAGAACCTACTTGTATGAAACCGTTGTCAGTAATTTGATAAAAAGGATCCAATATTTCTTCCTCAAGTAACGCCGCCGCCATAACCATTTTGAAAGTGGAAGCAGGTGGATAGCCTGCAGCAACCACTCTATTGAAAAAAGGAAAGCTTGGATCATTACTTAATGCGTCATATTCTTGCTGTGTTAACCCACTAACAAGTTGATTGGGATCAAAGGAGGGATAACTTACAAGAGCAAGAACACCTCCATTTGTAGGATCTTGAGCTACAACTACACCAGCAGTAGCAGAAGTATTAGAAACTTTATCTTTTAACAACTCATATGCTAATCCCTGCAAGCCGCTGTCAACATATAATTGGACGTCATTACCAGGAATTGAGTGTTTTTCAGACAGCACTGCCACCTTTTGGCCAAGTGAATTAACCTGAACTATTTCCCCACCATCAACTCCTGAGATTACGTCATTGTAAGAGGCCTCAACACCAACCTTTCCCTCAATCACCGGTTGAAGAGTGTCTGCAAAACCAATGTAACCTACTAGGTGAGCCAAAGAAGGTCCATACACATAATCTCTTCGGGGACTAACTGCAATAGAGAAGGCATCAAAACGAGAGAAGGAGGACTCAATTGGTATGATTTCTTCCTTTGTAAGATCTGAGGCAATAAGTATTCGTTCTTTACCAAGGCCAATGTCTGTAGAAATCCTTGAGAGATTTACATTAAGATCGAATTCTTGCGTCATCTTCTCAACCTGCAATAAACATTCCTGGCACAAACTAGGATCTAATTCCAAGCTAAAGGCGGGTTTGTTACGTACAAGTATTTCACCGTTGCGGTCAGTTATTAAACCACGCTCTGCGGAGATATTTGTTACACGTACTCTATTGCCCTCAGCAAGAGTTGCATTTTCTTCCCCCCTAATGACTTGAAGGTTGTAACTCTTGGCAAGCAAGACAAAGAAAAACATTAGAAGTAAAACTACAAAGATTAAACTATTCCACCTTTTACTATCTAGAGATAATTCTAATGAGGTGTGTTTAGATTGTAACCCCGTGCGATCTGCAAAAAAGGCATCGTTATACTGCTTTTTTGAAAATCTTGTTTTTCTTTTCTTGGGTGTTATGCCAGATATGGCATCAAATAGATTTTGCTTCATTCTGAAATCTTATAACCAGATCTACCTAAATAATCAATGAAGTTACCTAGAACAACTTGAAACAGGAGGGCTACCGCCAAGGTAATAAAACTGTTTGTCAAAATCTTTCCAAAACCCACAGTCTCAAAGCCTAATACAAACCAAACGTATAAGAATTGGGTTACAACAACCCCTAGACTACTGGAATAAACACTTTTTGAAATATATCTACGTACAAATGAAAATAGAAACAAAAATCCAACAAAGGTGAGAGATGAAACACCGATAATCCCAAAGGTTAACAAATCAAGTAGGATCCCCCCAAAAAAGGCGCTCATATAAGAAGTTTCAGATAGATCAATAAACATTATTGCAAAGGCAAACCCAAATACCAGATTGGGTACAAAGATAGGAGCAACTAGCTCACCAAAAAATGAAACTTGTAATAAAACTAGTATTAAATTAGTAATCATTAGTACTAATGCTTTTTTCATCTTTGTATATCCGTAATTACAAACACACGATCTAGGTTTTCCAAATCCAATACAGAATCAAGTGTTACTTCCTTTAGGGTATCAGCAGATTCTTCAGAAACACTACTGACCTCCCCGACCACATAACCGGGAGGAAATATACCATCACGACCAGAGGTGACAAAAACATCATTAACAGAGACCGCCTCCCCAGGAAGAACTCTACTAACTCTAAGGGAAGTGCCAAACTCACCAAGAGAAATTCCCTCCGTATTAGTATGAAAGTCGTAGACACTAACAGACAGGTCAGGGGAAGAAATTAACTCCACACGACTTCTAGTTGGGGTGACTGCCCGAACTATTCCGACAAGAAATCTCTCCTTTATGACTACATCATTAATAGCAATACCAGCACTGGCTCCCCTATCAATCATAATACTTGTACCTGTTTTATCATCAGCATTTCCAAAAACACGGGCTAATACTAAACTGTCTGTTGTATTCTGTTCCATTGAAATACTTAACTGCTTTCTTAGTAACTCATTTTCTTTATCTAAATCTTGTAATCGAAATATCTCAGCTTTCAAATGCTCTCTTTCGGAAAGCAGTGCAAGATTTTCTTGTCTGATTTCACGTAATCCTGAAAAAAAGTTAATGCTGCTTTTTAAACCAACTGCCATCTGTTGGATACCATATTGAACTGGATTGAATACATACTGAAAACTACCTCTAACGGGAGCGAAAAAATTGAGCAGGCCTAAGATAAAGATTACAAAACTTACAGTTAACCACTTCACATTTGCATTTTAACACGGCAATTAAAGTAGATGGCTTAATCGATACGTACACGTTTTAAAAGATCAAGATCGTCAAGAACAACACCACAGCCCCTAACAACACAGGTAATTGGATCCTTTGCTAACTTCACTGGTACCTTTATTTCCTCTTCCAGAAGCTTGTCAAAATTTCTTAGAAGAGAGGTACCTCCAGCCAAGGTTACTCCATATTTGAGGATATCCGGAACAAGTTCGGGGGGTGTTTCTTCTATGGCATCCTTAACCGACTCAACAATCATTCTAACTGGTGCTTCCAAAGCAGCCCTAATATCACTTGCTTGCACGGTAACTTCCTTTGGTAGACCTGATCTTAAATCTCTACCACGTAGCTTTGCTTCAATTTCGTCCTCCCCTTCAAATTCCATAGCACTTCCAATTGTGAATTTGATTTCTTCAGCCGTTCTCTCACCTAGGAGAAGATTATACTTTTCCTTGGCATAGCTAACAATGGCTTGATCCATTTCATCTCCAGCAACACGTAACGATTTGTTAATAACGATACCACCAAGAGAGATAACTGCTATCTCACTTGTACCTCCACCCATATCAACAATCATAGTTCCCTGGGGTTCTTGAACGGGAAGACCGGCACCAATGGCAGCAGCCATAGGTTCTTCCATAAGATAGGCAAGCCGTGCACCAGCATTTCTAGTGGCGTCTATTACAGCCTTTCTCTCAACGGATGTTATACCAGAAGGTACACCAAGTACTACTCTTGGGCGAGGAATCTTAGGATATTTTGATGGAATGTCATGCACACTTTTTATAAAGTACTCAATCATTTTTTCAGCAACGTAAAAATCAGAGATTACACCATCACGAAGTGGCCGAATTGCTTGAATGGTTTGTGGGGTTTTACCCAACATTCTTTTTGCTTCACTTCCAATTGCAAGTACTTCCTTAGTTTTTTTATGAATTGTCACAACGGAGGGTTCACGAACTAATATACCCTTACCTTTTACGTATACCAAAGTATTTGCAGTACCTAAATCTACGCCAATATCGTGTGAAAAATGTCCAAAAATCTTATTTAACATTATAAGTCGAGTGTAGCATACGGTCCCACAGATTAAATAGCTTTATGCTAAAATCCAAACGAATAAAAAACTAGGCGTACGAAAGGAGAATTGCGATGCCTATATTTACAAACGATACGAACAAAACAAGGACCGTGCACTTAGAACTGGGGATAAATGCAAATTACACTGTGGATGCACACTTAGGACCTGGAGATAGAGTCGTGTACGGTTCTGAATGGGCACAGGTTAGTAGCCCTACTACCAGTGTCAAACGTAGCCCAATGGACATAGCCGCAATTCACGTTATCGAGGCGAAAAAAACAAGCTAACTGGAATTCTTCCAGAAACCCAACAAGAAGGGACACCCCTACCCTTCTTGTTGTACCATTCTGCTAAAATACCCCCATGGCAATAAAGAAAATACTTACAGTACCAAATGAGATCCTAGAAACACCTTGTGAAAAGGTGTCTATATTTGATGATGAGGTAAAACAAATTGCCACAGACATAACAGAAACACTGCTTGCTGCAACAAATCCTGAAGGAGCGGGGCTCGCAGCTCCCCAAATAGGTATCCTTAAAAAAATCATTGTAGTACGTAGGTTTATACCAGATCCCCAAGATGCGGGAGAATCAATAAGTAAGGAATATGTACTTGTTAACCCAAAGATAATAAGCCAGTCTGAAGAAACAGAAACCAGATATGAAGCTTGTCTTAGTATTCCAAATATGTTTGGTGAGGTAGAGAGACCAAAAAAGATTAAGATTAAAGCCTTTGATGTGGAAGGAAACCCTATCAGAATGAGTGAAAGCGGTTTCTTTGCTCGTATTGTTCAACATGAAATAGATCATCTCAACGGGATTTTATTCACAACAAAAGCAGTTGGTGAGCTATTAACAAATGAGCAGCTGGAAGCCTTGTATAGTGAGGATGATAAATGAATGTAGCCTTCTTTGGAACCTCCGACAGATCAATTCCCATCCTAAACGGCCTAAAAGACTCTAAATATGACTTGGTATTATGTGTGACCAAAAATGATATGACTGTTGGTCGAAAAAAAGAGTTAAAACCAACCGCAGTTAAGACCTGGGCACAAGACAATCGAGTACAAACACTAACCATAGGTGACATGAGCCCTGCAACTACAGCGCAAATACAGGATGAGATATTATCAAAGAATATTGAGTTATGCGTGATTGCAGACTTTAGTTTCATGCTCCCAGAAGAAATTATTACCTCTCCAAAGTATGGTTTTATAAATATTCACTTCTCACTCCTCCCCCATTACCGAGGAGCAAGTCCTGTCCAATTCACAATATTAAATAGAGAAAAGAAAACAGGTATAACCTATCAACAAATGGCAAAGGAGATGGATGCGGGGAAGATAATATCTCAATCAAACTATAAACTTAAGGGAACAGAAACAACACAGGTGTTATATGATTTATTGTTTGAAAAAGCAGGCACAGAAATATCTGGGGTAATAGATAGCTATATATCAAACAACAAGCTTACAGAACAGGACCCTACAAAAATTACCTACACCTACTCACCTACTCATCCTAAAAGTACTAGGATCTTTAAAGAAGATGCAATGATCGACTGGAATAAAACACCAGAAGAAATAGATGCAATGGTGCGTGCATTTGATCCCTGGCCTATTGCATGGACAACACTAGATGAAATATCAGAATACACTGGGAAACCCCTTAGTAAAGGTAAAGATGGTACTAATACTGTGAAAATATTTGAAACAAAGGTTAGTGAGGACTCACTACAAATAAAAACATTGCAGGTGGCAGGAAAAAATAAGGTTAGTTGGAAAGATTTTGAAAACGGATACTTACGCGGTTAGTTCAACTTTGGCTTTTGCATCTTTTTTAAGTCTGCTTAAACAACCCGTACAAATTCTCATTCTCTTCTTGTTACCATCCCCAGATAAGTCCAAACGAACAGCTCTAAGGTTAGGTTTTTGGCGTCTAATGGTACGTCTAGTAACACGTCTACCAATACCACGTGGAACAAGGTTTCCCTTCATTGATTCTTTTTTACATAGTTCACAAATTCTTGCCATAACAGTGGTGATTAAAACATGGTAGAGGCAATTAGTCAACGTACGGGTGATAGGAGCTTTAAACAACAACTATCACCCAAAGATATTAATCGTCCTCGTCTTCTTCCTTTTGATCGCCATTCTTCCCTGTTAGCCCAAAACCGCGCAAAAGATAAAAAAATGGGCTTCTAGAAGGAGTGGATTTAACCTCGGGGTTATCCTCATTTGGGACAACCGGTACCACATTAATAACTGTTGTCATCCACAAACTCCTCTGTGCAATAAAAACGGATATGTTGACACATTCTACCTGATCAAATAACATTAATTCAATGCCCAATACCCCAAAAGACAGATCAAAAACAACAAGGAAATTTGAACGAATTTCTGATAAAGTAAGCGGTGTCGTAGGATCCCCCTACTGGTTCATATTCTCTCTTGTAATAATTATAGTTTGGTTGCCTTCTGGATTTCTCCTAGGGTGGGGCGAAATTTGGCATCTTATTATCAATACAACTACAACAATAATGACCTTTCTGATGGTCGCTCTCCTACATTCTTCACAGAGCAGGTGGGAAGTACGTATGGAAAAGTTGCAACAAAGAGAAAGTTCGGAAATCAAGGCAATTGAGAAAACTACGAAAAAAATTGCTTACGATAACGGCAAACAACCTGAAAAAGTCCCTTCTGAGCATGATAATGCCGTTAATTCTCTTCTTTAGAGCACTTTTATGATAAAATTCCCCTTGACTGAAGTTCGCCTGGGTAGCTCAGTTGGCCAGAGCAGCCCCCTTGTAAGGGGCAGGTCAGGAGTTCGAATCTCCTCCCAGGCTCCATGCCAGGATACCGAAGTGGTCAAACGGAGCTGTCTGTAAAACAGTTGGCGTAAGCCTACGGGGGTTCGAATCCCTCTCCTGGCACCAGGCCCACTTAGCTCAGTTGGTAGAGCGCATCCATGGTAAGGATGAGGTCGGCAGTTCGACTCTGCCAGTGGGCTCCACTAACTCTAATGAAACTAGAATATTCCTTATTGACTGGGTTTTTACATCCATATAGATTGATGTTAATGCATCTTACATACAACCAAAAGCAGAGAATTGCTAATATATTTGATAATGCAGGACAAGTTTCCCTTGGGGGAGCTGTATTACCTTTCTTGATGAAAGGTAACTATGATATTATTTTTCTATCAGGGTTGGCAGTAACAATTTTTCTATGGATCATTTCTGTAGCACTTGAAAGCGTAAGTTAACATGAATGAAATCGCTTATATATTATTTTACTTAACACTAGCTATTGTCGGCCTGGGAGTAACCATACTAATTTATACTGAGAGAAAATATGGAAACAAAAATAACAGTAAATAGGCTTGACTCCCCTTCCTATCTCCTATAACATCCCCTTGTTATGGCAAAGAAAACCAACAGAGTATTAATAGGGCTTGTCTGCAAAAAGTGCAAACACCAAAACTATGTTTCAGAAAAGAACAAAGTAAACACCACTGACAAGGTGTTGTTTAGTAAGTTCTGTAAGGTTTGTAGAGAGATAACAGAACATAAAGAAAAACCAAAACTTAAGTAATTTTCCCTAGTAAACAATTGAATGTATAATAGGGTACGTCATAGGGGCGTCGTATAATGGTAGTACAACAGTTTCCAAAACTGTTTGTGAGGGTTCGATTCCTTCCGCCCCTGCCAACCCAGAACTCCCTATAGTAACAATGATATAATACTCCAATGGAAACCAACTATAGAAAGTGGTTCAAAAAATACAATAAACACATTTCTTCCCCTGTTTCACAAAAATTATCTGAAAATCTTCTTGCAAGGGGACATCCAAAATACATGTGGGGCATGTCTAATAGACAAGAATATAAACAGCTGAAAATTGTAAAAGAAAAAAACCTCTTAATCCTAGCAAGTATGGCAGGACAGGCTATTAAGATGTTTTCTTTGGATAGCTTTGACCCAGCCCAAACTCAACCACAAATGGGTATTCATCCCATTTTTGAAAAAAGATATGATCAAAAAGTTGTAGAGATAGAAACATCTCCAGACAACAAATACGTCTTCTTCACTCTTACAGATTTCGGGAAATCAGGTTTAAAGGATAAGTTGGTTTGCATCAACTTATGTACCTTTAAAACAGTATTTGAGATAGAAACTAAAGGTAAATGGTCAAAAGCTATTGCATATCATCCTGATAAGCTGCTGGCTGTCTCCAATTGGCACAGCAATGACGTGACAATCATAGACATAAGGAACGTGAAAAAAGCAAAGGTTACACAAGTTATACCTTGCGGTACCTCTCCTAGAGGCATTGCTTTTAACAAGTCTGGTAGCTCGGGGATTATCGCGGGATACTATTCCAGAAATTTGACCTTTCTTAAATACAATAAAGTGGATAGAAAATTTTACATTGAAAAAATTACTGAACCTTTTGACTTTCCAAATTACTCAGGGAACATGCGACATGTGGTGTTTGATGATTTCCACAATCAGGCGTTTGTTTCCAATATGGGAAGGAACCTAGTCCACAAAATTAACTTACAAACACAAGACATTGTGGAATCGTATCCAGTGGCTACATTCCCCAACACAATAAAGCTCTCAGAGGACAACAAATACCTTGCGGTATCTTGCAGAGAATCAGACATGGTTTGTATTCTAAACGTGTTAAACGGTAAAATGGAAACATTGGTGGATACAGGGCCTCAACCGACAGGACTTGACTTCATTAAAGCAAACCAGCCAAAGACCTATGATATTTACGTGACTAACTTTGCCGATGATTCTGTATTTTGTAAAAGAGTAACGCTAGCATAATAGTGGGCAACCTCCTCAACTAGACCCTGCCAATCAAAACAAGCAATATTGCTAAATTTCATATAAATGATACAATTCCCAGTAGTTAGTAAATTTATGTCTTTTAGTCTCAGAACATATAGCCAATATTTCTCTATATCTTCCGTAAACAATAAGCATATTAAAAAATGAAGGTGGTGAAGTAATTTTGACAAAGTTATACGTCGGAAATCTTCCTTACAGTATGAATGACCAATCACTTAACGACTTGTTCGCAAGCCACGGTGATGTAACATCTGCAGTAGTTATTACTGACAGAGCTACAGGTAGAAGTAAAGGTTTTGGTTTCGTTGAATTCGAAGATGATGCAGCAGCAACTGCCGCTATTGAAGCTCTAAACGAATCTGAAGTAGAAGGAAGAAATCTTAAAGTAAACGTTGCTCGCCCAAAGGCTGAGTAATAAAACTTTTTTAAGTTAATAATAACGAAGATACCCCGCTTAGCGGGGTATTTTCTTTTTCTGCTAGAATACTGCCATGATTAACTTTGAACATTTCAAACAACTAGATATAAAGATTGGAACAGTAATTGAGGCAGAAACTATTCCCAATGCAGATAAACTCTTAAAACTTCAGATAGATTTAGGTACAGAAACAAGACAAGTACTTGCTGGTATAGCGGAATTCATTGATGATCCTAAAGATCTTATTGGTAAACAGATACCAGTGCTTACAAACCTGGAACCTAGAACTATGAGGGGGCTTGAAAGCCAAGGAATGATACTGGCAGCGGAAGACGGAGGCCCCGTATTACTCCACCCTGAAAAAGAAGTACCAAACGGTAGTCCAGTAATGTAACCATAAACAATTTGATATTTCTCACTTTTTTTTGTAAGATACACCTTAACCCTTTGGGGCATTTTATCAAAACAACGTTGTTGAAAAGGAGAGCAAACAATGGCAATAAACGGACCCCGTTCGGATTGCAGCAAAACTAACTCGGCACACTCAAAGTCGAACGAGACCCTTGAGGCCACAGTGGTTTCAGTGAATGAAAGTAATCACCGTGTGATGTTGGTGGGAAAAGGAGTTGGCCTCAGCAAATACCTGAATCCAGCGGGACAACGACGGAAACGCCCTTTCCGTTTTAGAGATGAAGCAGCTGCAACGCAGGTTGCAGAAACCTTCAACTCTAATTAGAGTAAAAAAGAAATGAAACAAGGAGAAACATTGATATTTTGGTGTTTCTCCTTGGTAGTTCTAAATGCATCTTAACAAAAACCTTACAACCAAAGGCCCCATACCTCCCGGTGATGGTGAGATTGTTCCTAGATGATCTAAGTTTGTTTCCATATCTAAATCCCCTACTGTTTTATTGTTTATAACTGAAGAACCAAAATCTATAACATTTGTATCTCTTGCAATATCTTCACCACTAACAAGCTTTGCTATACCAGCACTAAGAATTAGTAAATCTGCATTTAAGGACTTACCACGTTTGTAATCCTCTATAATTTTGATATCCCAACCATTTGTTTTCAAAAAATAAGCGATAGGTTTACCAACAAGGTCACCACCACCTACAATGATTGCTTTTTTGTCTTTGTTTTTGATGCTAATTGAGTCTAAGAAGTACTCACAGGCTTTAACAACTGGGCTACTAAAGGACAAATCGCCTGCATAGTATTTTTCCATTGCTTTGTGACTTAATATATCTACATCCTTTTCTTGCGGTATTTTATTAAGAATTTTGTATAAACTTTGTCTTGGAAGAGGAAGTTGTACTATTATCTTTGTGATTTCTTCGTTGTTTAGTGTTTGTGTTATGTTTTCTTCAAGTTCATTGTCACTTAAAGTATCTGCATATTTGTAGACCCTTACATCTATCCCTAACTTCTCCCCTACTCTCTGTTTTAAAGCTACATACTTGTTTGAGGCCTCATTGTTACCTACCTGAATAATACCTAGCACAGGGGTAACCTGTGTTTGTTTAAGGTGTTCTATGATTTCTTTGTCTAATTTCTTGGCTTCTTTCCTACCATCAAATATTTCCATCTGTGAAATGTACCATAAACACAAAGACCCCCGCTTTCGCGGGGATCTAACTTTTATATATAAATAATTCCTCCCGATGTGACGTAACCCTCAGAGGGCGTTCCCTGGTGCCAAAGTGGGTACCACCCCTAAAGCTTTAGCTTTAGGTTTTTAGTCCCCGCGGCGTAGGTGTCGAGACACTATCACCCTATTGCATCCACGGTCACATCAGGTCTAGAAGAAAGACTTTCGTCTAACCTATCTATATTTTAATTCAAAGATGAAAATGTTGTCAAATCAAAAACCAAGAAGAGATAAACCAAGACCAAGTAGAGGAAAGATAATTCTCTCCGTCATACCGGTCAAAATGAGAAATAACAAAATCCACACTCCATAGCGAGCCATCTGAATCCATTGATATGACAACTCCTCTGGCAATAAGCCATGAACAACTTTGAATCCATCTAGAGGGTTTACAGGTAGCAAATTAAATATGGCAAGGATCAGGTTGTACTTAACAACAAGCTCCACAAAGATAGAGAGTAATCCCCCGCCAATTACAGGTAATACGAGATGGTAGAACAAAGAAAATAGAATTGCCAAAAGTATATTTGATGCAGGACCTGCAAAAGCAATAATGGCAGTATCCCTTTTCTGATTTTTAAGATTAATAGGGTTTATAGGTACAGGTTTACCCCACCCAAAACCTACTAGAAGCAGTAGGAGTGTTCCTGTGGGATCAAGGTGTGCTCTAGGATCAAGGGTTACTCTACCCATGAGTTTTGCTGTGGAATCTCCAAGCTTATTTGCAACATAAGCATGTGCAAACTCATGAAATGAAAGAGAAATAATAAGAGCAACAGCAACAAGCACAAAGATCAAAAGACCAGTCAATATATTTGGTGAGCTAAAGATGATATTAAATAACATACGGGGATTATTATAACAGTTGCAATCAATTAAAAAGCCCCTGCAAAGTTTAAAGTTCAAACTGTGCAGAGGCCTGATTTTCGATCCCGCAATCGCATACCAATAAACGAATAAACAAGGGCAATTGCGGGGGCTGAAGCGGTGGCCGGAGCGGTGCGGGCGCATGGATTCCATTTTATTTGATTTGTAAAGCGGCTCTGCCACTCTTTAGAAATCAAACCAGGAATCTTAGGGCCCAACGGGGCGTACGGCTCTATGCTTCAGTGGAATGTATTATAAACCAGACAAGACCCCCAGTCAACCCTATAGGTTATTGTGGTTGGTGTGGCGATGGGGTATTATAGGTATTGACATTCTCCCCCACCCTTAAGTTGTATATATATGTTATATGGAGAATTGAAATAATTGTTATGAAAATATTTAACTTTATAAAAGAAGCAATAGCCGAGTTCAAAAAGGTACAGTGGCCAACCAGAAAACAAACAATTCGTTTGACTGTACTAGTCATTGCTGCTAGTGTCCTTGTTGGATTATTTATTAGCGGTGCAGATTATTTATTTACGGAAGCAATAGAGCTTCTACTAAAGTAAGGAAAACATGCCTGAAGATACAAAAGACATTGCAAAGGAATTAAGTAAGGAAGATAGATCTGAAGTTGAAAAAGTAAGTTTACTTGTTTTTAATGAAGATGTATCTCCAAGAGCTAAGTGGTATGTAGTACATACCTACTCAGGGCATGAAAAGAAGGTAGCAAGTCTTGTTGAATCAAGAGTTGAAGCAAGAGGTTTTCAAAATAAGATATTTAAAATATTAATTCCTACTCAACAAAAGATTGTTGTAGCCGACGGAAAAAAGAGAAAAGTTAATGAAAGACTTTTCCCCGGATACATCATGGTTAATATGATAATGGGTGACGAAGCATGGTATATTGTCCGCTCCACCAAAGGTGTTACAGGCTTTGTAGGCACTGGAAACAAACCAACACCACTTCCAGAAAAAGAAGTTGAGGCTTTGATGAAATTTATGACTATGGAAGCACCTAAGTTTGAAGCAAGATTTAGAGTTGGCGACTCCGTAAAGATAAGCGATGGTCCCTTCCTAGACTTTTTAGGTAAGGTTGATGAGGTTAACGAGGACCAGGGTAAGGTCAGAGTCTTAGTATCTGTTTTTGGACGTGAAACACCTGTTGAATTGGACTTCATACAGGTTGTAAACATTTCATAGTCTGATAGAATAGCAAAGTTCCAGAAAGAAACATGGCAAAGAAGGTAAAAAAAGTAAAAGCAATAATTAAACTAAACATACCAGCAGGAAAAGCAACTCCTGCACCTCCCGTTGGACCAGCACTAGGTCAACACGGAGTTCCTCTTATGGAATTCTGTAAAGAATTTAATGCTAGAACAAAGGACTTGGCAGGTGACATCATTCCCGCAGTTCTAACTGTATATGAAAACAGATCTTTTGATTTTGTTACAAAAACCCCTGTTACATCAGCCCTTATTATGAAGGCAATCAAGCTAAATAAAGGCAGCGATAACCCAAGTAAGGAAAAGATAGGCAAAATATCAAAAGCACAGCTGGAAGAAATAGCAAAGATAAAAATGCCCGATTTAAACACAAATGGCATGGAAGAAGCAATAAAGATTATTGCAGGAACAGCTAATTCAATGGGTGTGGAGGTAGCACAATGAGTTCAAACAAAACTCCAATGAAATTAACCGATGCAATAAAGGCTGTTAAGGATAATGCACGGGGTTCATTTGATGAATCAGTTGAAATGCACATAAACTTTATTCTTGATGTAAAACAAGCAGATCAACAGTTAAGAACTACTACTACTCTCCCCCACGGTACAGGTAAGGATGTAAAGGTAGCTGTATTTGCTGAAAAAGAAATAAAGGAAGCAGACCTTAATCTTACAGAAGAAGATGTTTCAAAGATTCAAAAAGGAAACCTAGTACCAGGTAAGGACTTTGATGTATTAATCGCTCAACCTAAGTTTATGGCACAACTCGCAAAACTAGGACCAATTTTAGGACCTGCTGGAATGATGCCAAACCCAAAAACAGGAACTGTAACAGAAGATGTGACAAAGGCAGTCACTTCTTTTAAACAAGGTAAGGTTGAACTAAGAACTGAGCAAACAGCACCAATAATTCACACCTTGATTGGAAAGATAAGTTTTGAAAACAAACAACTTGAAGAAAACTTCATGGAAGTTGTAAGTACCCTAAGATCTAACAAACCAATCAAAGCAAAACCTAACTGGATAAAAGATATCTTTGTATGCTCATCCATGGGTAAATCAGTTCTTGTAGATACTACCTCATTATAATTCTCTATTTTAATTAGAATATTGGTCCTTGATTGCAGTAAGATAGTGCAATATATTGAGATTAATGAGCACATCCTGGATCAGGTCAATAGCAACATTACTGGATAACATAGCGGCAGCATGGTTTAGCTTGATACTAGTTTATACACAAACAACACCCACCTTGATTACTTATACAATAAATTTGCTGAGAGCTATCACTTTTGGTACAGTATTTTTGTATATATCAGTTGTAATAAAAGAAAGATATCTGTAAATGACCTATCAAGAAGTAATAACACAACTCATAAACACTGCCTCTTTCAACACTTCCATCTTCTTAATAGCAGTGTCCTTAACAGTTATTGCGATAGAGTTGCACAAGAGAAGAGTAGGACCAAAAAAACCGAAATAGGTTGACATGAGTAGGTTTGAGGGCTAAACTAGCAACGTACCAAAGACAGCAAGGGCCAAAAGCTTAATAATCTTGCCGAGGAACAAACACATAACATGTGATTAACGTCTTTGGTAAAAAGACGTTTTTTTATAGGAAAAATAATGCCAAACCAAATAAAAACAGACAAGGTAAATAACTTAAAAGAAAAGATCAAGACTGCTAAGTCTATTATCTTTGCTCATTACCACGGGCTTGATGCCAACAAGGTAAATGAACTAAGAGCAAAAATAACAGAAACTGGTGGTGAAATGATTGTTGAAAAAAACACCTTGATGAAGGTAGCTTTAAAGGAAGAAGATCAAGATGGAGCCAATGCTGAATTAACAGGACCAGTCGCAACTTTCTTTTCCTATGAAGATGCAATCTCCCCTATTAAGGTACTCGCTGAATTTGCAAAAGAACTTCAGGTACCTGAACTTATTGCCGGATTTGTTGACGGAAAGTTAACATCAAAGGATCAACTAACAGTGTTGAGTCAATTACCATCCAAGAAAGAACTACTTGCTAAGGTAGTGGGAAGCCTTAATGCTCCCCTATCTGGGTTTGTAAATGTTCTTGGTGGTTCTCAGAAAAAGTTTGTACAAGTTATTTCTGCAATAGCAGATGAAAAATCAAAGGAGGTGTCGTAAATGGCAGAAGCAAAAAAGGATCCTAAGGTAGAAGAAGCCTCCGAAACAAAGGAAGAAGCTAAAGAAGAAAAGGCATCTGTAGATCTTAGCAAGAACGCGGAAAAGGTCATGGAAATGGTTGAAAAGATGACTGTTCTTGAGCTTAATGACTTAGTCAAAGCTTTAGAAGATAAATTTGGCGTTTCAGCAGCGGCACCCGTAATGATGGGAGCAATGCCAGCAGGAGCAAATGGTGCTGAGGCAGCAGCTGAAGAGCAAGATGAATTTGATGTAATACTAGCTGAGGCAGGTTCTAACAAAATAGCAGTTATTAAAGCAGTTAGAGCTCTTGATCAAACCCTAGGTTTGGTTGATGCAAAGAACTTAGTAGAATCAGCTCCTAAACCAGTCTTAGAAGGTGCAGATAAAGAAAAAGCTAACGAAGCTAAGAAAGCACTAGAAGAAGCTGGAGCTAAGGTTGAACTTAAGTAACCTATCTTAATCTAAATAATAAGAGAATGGCCTCCGTAAGGGGGCTTTTCTTATTCTTTCAGTGTATGTCCTCTGGGAACCTGAGCTGATTCACATACAGGAACTACAAATTCTCTGAGTTGGGAGGCAGCATCTGCTGGCGTTGCCTTTGAACTAACCCAAATACCAGCTCCAAGTTCTAAAGCACCAAGTACCTTAAGGTGTGCCATAAGACCTATGTGCCAATGATATGGTTCATATCTAACCGTATGAATCCAAAAGTTTCTATCTGGTCTATCAAATAGGGCATCATACGCAGACAGTACTGCTTTTAACACCATGGCTAAATCTTGAATTTCTTCTTCATCTATAAACCCGAAGTTAGGTTTGTGATTCTTTGGAATGATTCTCATTTCATAGCTCCACCTACAAGCCTTTGGAACAAATGCTACAAAGTGGGTAGATTCATAAACAACTCTCTCTTTTTGTTTTAACACCTTCTTTAACTCATCACACCACATACAGTGATTGTGTGCATTAAAGTATTTTAAAGCTTCTCTTTTTTCCTTCTCTACAATACCTGGAAAACCTTGGGCAGCAACTATCTGGGAGTGAGGATGAGAAAGGGATGCACCTGCCTTACCTCCCCTATTGTTAAATATGATCACTTCCTTACCCTGTGAACCGTAGTAGTCTGTTCTATTAAGATAAGCTTTAATAACACGCTCTACCTGAGCACAAGAAAACTCTTCCAAATCTTTGATGGGGTCTGGTGAATGGACAATAACTTCATGGTCATCTATTAGAGGGAATTTGTTTTTGAATGCTCGTACATTCCAGTCATCCTGATCTTGATAAAGTGTTGGTGGTGTCATATGTTCATTACCTTTAGCAAAGAAATCCACCTTCTCCTTCTTTGCTTCCCCTGCTATAGAACTAACCTCTTCTTTCTTCTTTGCAACAACACCTGTTTGATCAGGTCTCTTTGCTCTGTTTGCAGCCATTATAGTAGGAACGCCAGAATGCGGATTGAATATAAATTTACTTGCCATCTTCCCCCTCTACTTCTGAAATTTCCATATGGTGATTCCTAATTTGTATAACTTTTTCATAGAGTTCCATGTATTTTTTAGCACTCTTTGCCCAACTAAAGTCCTCTTTTAAGGCATTACCTACCATACTGTCATACTTATCCGTACCAAAGATTTTAAACGCCTTATCAATTGCTTTTTTGAAATCCTTTGTATCATATACATTAAATAAGAAGCCATTTTCATCAGTCTTAATTGAATCCCTGAGTCCTCCTGTAGCATGTGCAATCGGAAGAGTCCCGTACCACATTGAAATCATCTGAGTTAAACCACAAGGTTCAAACCTGGATGGAATTAATTTGAAATCAGAGCCTGCATACATACTTAGAGCTATGTCCACATCAAATTCTATATTTATAGAAATATTGTCTTTTAGATCTTTATCTTCTGTAAGCTTTTTAAATTTATCTTCCCAAATAGGATCCCCTGTTCCGAGTAATATAAATTGACCTCCCTCTTTAACAATGTGAGGTATGACATCAAGTAGGATATCAAGTCCTTTTTGGTTTGGATCTAGACGTGAAACAAAGGAAAATACTGGCTTCTTAATGTCATTTTCAAGTTTCATCTTTTCAAGAAGCTTCTTTTTTAATGTGAGTTTCTTTGATTTCCAATTGCTGTTATCAAAATCCCTTGGAAAGGCAGAATAATCAATTCCATTCAAAATCCCCATGAGCCTTCCTTGTCTGTCATAGAGTATCTCGGATAAATCCCCACCTATGTCTTTGTATAAAACCTCCTTAGCATATGACTGTGACACAGTGCTAATGAAGTCCGAAGATGTTATCCCCTGGAGGAGAAAATTGATATCCCCATCCGAAATATCCCAATCAATTAGGGGGTGATCACCAGGAATTATGCCCAACTCTTCTACTAAAGCTGTGTCTCCCCAACCCTGGTATGACAAATTGTGCACAGTGAGTAAAGTTGCTGGTCGCGATAGATCTATTTCATCCGCAAGTAAGTGTGTAACCATTCCAGTATGCCAATCATTACAATGTACAAGGTCATATGTGTTAAAACCTGCTTTTATAAATTCAACAATTGCTCTATTAAAGAAGGCAAACATTTCTGTTTCACTAATATCACCTGCAAAAGCAGACTGACCCCCAGCTTTAAACATAATGTTCTTTAACAAGAACACATCCACAGTAGAACCAGGTAGTTTTGTTTTGTGAACTTCTACAACATGAGTAGCATTATTAAAAGGGACATCAATCTCCTGACTTTTGTATATCTTAAGGTCTGCTGTCTTTGCCACGGGATAAAAAGGAACAATAACATCGGCATCGACACCGAGTTCTTCTAATGCTTTGGGCAGTGATCCGATAACATCACCTAGGCCACCCAGTTTTATAATTGGTGCAACCTCTGAGGCAGCGATTAATACTTTCACACATTTAGTTTATCAAAGTTTGTTCTTCTTCCATAGGTCAAAGTCTTCTTTTGTTTTAACATCTCTTAAGAACTTTCTTATAAAAGGTGATATCTCATTCCAATCATGATCCAAAAAAGGTTTTAGAGCAGGTATGTTGCGTGCCGTCCAAAGCTCATCAACAACATGCAGCACATCATAGATATCAGTACCTCCCTTTAGCTTAAGTAAGGCATCACGCCACTTAATTGCCTCCTCAAATCTATTATTAACGGATGCTATCTTCATTTGATCTTCAAATTCCAATACTATCTGGTTGTACCACTCAGCTGGCGCTCTATCTTTAAAGGATTTTTTCATATAGGTGGAAGAATTATCCAAATGCTTCTTTCTGATCACTCCCCCACGTTGCCACAAAAAGGCTTGGTCTAAGATAGCACGATACAAATCTAAAACATGGGAGTACTGAGAGGAGTCCTCACCAAATAAAAGTTTTACTACTTCTATGAGAGAAAAGGCACCCTGTTCAATAAGCTCTAAACTCCACCAAGGCTTTGTACTTGCCCACCAATACTGATCAGAAGCCAAGGCACTATCTAATAAGGCGCGGGACTTCTTCCATTTCTTTTCGTCTTTGTTGGAATAGCTTGTTACCTTATCTATGACAAAGTCTGTTAGACCCCATTGAAGTGTGTGTATGGGGTTATCAGGATCCTTCCAAAGAATAAAAGATTTGGCTTCTGTCTTCTTTGATTGCTTCTTATCTAACCAAAAGTCTTGTTCCTCATTAGTCCATGTGCTTGGCCTTATCTTTGTCGTGGCCACGGGCATGTCTGAATCCAATAATTCCGACGGCAGGGTGGGATTTATAAGATTACTATCTAACAACTGTAATAGAAATTCCTCATGCCCTACTCTATGATGCCCAAATGTTTCAGCATCCATAACAACAAAGAAGTAATCAGAGTCTTGGTGCAGATCCTCTGTTTCTTTTAGTAGCTGCTTTGGATCTCGTACAACACCAGATAACATTAAGGAACTGACACGTTTATTCCTATAAAAAACACTGAGCCCATTATCTAGTTTATGAAGCTTCTTTGTATCGGGTGAACCATTGGGCGAAGCAAGCTCAGAGGCTGCTATCCATTTATAACCCAAAGAGGCTACAACATCTGTAACTTTTTTGTTAACAGCCATTTCGGGAGAGAAAAATCCAACTGGTTTGTAATATTTTCCAAACACTCTGGAGTTAATATCATTATTTAGCTCTATTTGTCGTTTTATCTCCAGTTCAGAAAGCAAGGGCAAAAAAGCATGGTACATGGCACTTGCAGTAAATTCTATTTGGCCATTTGAGGCTAACTTTTTTATGTTGTCTATTACATCCTGGTAATTATTCTCAATAAGTAACTTAGTTAACGCACCTGAGATATTAATAACTACCTTACCATTTGGTACTTTAAGTAAACCCTCTGTAAGAGGGCGGTAGGATTCATTAACTATTCTATCCAGGATATCAAACTGTTGATTATGAGGCTGATACAGATGTAGGAGCGTTATTAGTTTCATAGTTAGTCATTTCTTTATACAGTTCCTGCGCTTTTTTCTCAATAAAGTCTTTTAATTCCTTGTTTTCAAATTCTTCTGCAAATGCTGCAAAACGATCTATAAATGCTTGCACCATAGGCCTATTATATAACACAGACTCCCCTACTTGCTCTCCTGAGAGCCACCAGAAAGGATCACTGGAAAGTAACTGGTTGAAAGCAAGTTCATATTTAATATCTTCAGGAACATCTTCCTTCTTCCAAAAAGCGATGTTCTCCATATCAGCATGGCTGTCTTTGATCTTTGTGGGATCAAATTCTGTCACTATCTTGTTGTATATTTCCCAAAGAATGTCTTGCATCTTGTTACCTTCCCAAAGATGGTAGGCGTTAGTCCCCTCAAGATAAGACCAGGTAGTCTCTTTAAACGAATCTATCTTCTTTATAGCACTCTCTGCGATAGCATCTTCCAAAAACTCGCTGACTGTCACAAATTCGATGTCGTTGTCCAAAAGTCTTTCTATTACCTTGCCTAAAAAGTGAATACCATCCTTATTATGATGTCCAAAAGTTTCACCATCTAAAGCCACAACCGTATCAGAAGATAAACTTAAATAACTTAAACTTTCATTTAATGCGAGCCCTCTGGAAAAAGCAAAGAAATTGCTGAGATTAGTATCCCGAGCGATAAGATGACAAGAAGAATCATTCAATTTATAGGCACCTGTATTACCACCTACGGCCGCCGAATCAACTAGCATCCAAGAGTAATCAAGTTGTTCAAGAATCTGGTGTAGTGTTTCATCTACAGCAAGTTCGGGTGCAAAAAACCCGCTTAGGTCTCTTATCATAATAGCCTGCTCCCCCTCAAAGCCTGTTCGACGTCCCAGGTAATAACCAAGACCATATTCATTTAAAATTATTTGATTTTGTACAATTTCTCTAGGTAACTTTGTAAGTAAGGGATGATAAGCGCCACTGCCAACAAGTTCTATATACTCTCCATCAGTTAGTTCCTTCACATCTTTTAACCATTGGTGATAGCCATATTTATCCATTTGTTCCAACAAACTTAAAGGAATATTTAGAGTTAGCTTGAAATTCTTTCTATTTTTAAGAAGTTTAATAAGGGGTAAATAAGAAGATTCAGCGATGTCTTTAAAAGTTTTCTCGCTTTGAGTTACTGGTTGATACAGATGAAGTAAGATTGCCAGTTTCATTACTTTAAGATTATAAGATGAAGTTTTATTTAGAGCAAACAATTGGTATGAGGAGTTTAAAAACACTAATGCGGCCAGTCCTGGAAAAGTAAATTTCTTATACTCCTGCCCACAGTACAAGAAAAACTTAAAAACAAAAGTTAATAAGCTCTTTTCCAGGAATGACCGCAATAGATTATATTATAATAACAGATAGTTATAGGCCTGTCAACTGAGGGCTTTTAAGGGTATATTCTGCTTCCAAATGACTTCTTGTTTTTGAAACTAATAGCCGTTTTGTATAACTTGGAATATTCCTTTGCGCTGAATTTCCAAGAGAAATCAGCAGACATGGCATTTGTTTGCAGTTTTTTCCATAACTTGGAGTTGTTGTGTAACTCAATACCCCGTACTATTTGACCAAATAAGGAAAATTCATTGTAGTCACTAAAAACAAGACCTGTTCCCTCACCTGTTTTTGAATCAAAATTATCAACTGTATCTGCAAGACCTCCTACATTACGTACCACAGGTATAGCACCATATCTCATTGCTTCAAGTTGGACAACACCACAAGGTTCAAATTTAGAAGGGTATAAGAGCATATCACATCCGGAGAATAATAAACGAGGTAAGGTGTGATTCATAAATGTATGGACACCAACCTTATCCGGAAAGGTCTTTTGTAAATCTTGCAACATATCAATATACCAACCATCTCCACCACCCACTTGTACAAATTGGACATCAAAATCCTTCATAACATGGCGTAGTGTTTCAACCATCAAGTCTATCCCCTTTTGTCCAGTTAGTCGTCCTACAAAACCCAGAACGGGAATTTTTGGATTAACAGGAAGATCATATTCTTTTTGCAAAGTTGTTTTGTTCTTTGAACGTAATTCCAAAGAGGTTTTGTCATAGTTATGTGGAATTAAATCGTCTGTTTCAGGGTTGTACTCCGAATAATCTAGACCATTAACAATACCAAAAAGTTTTTCTCTGAGTTCCAGGAACAACTTATCTAAACCTTCACCAAACTCCGGGGTGAGGATTTCTTTTGAGTACGTTTTAGATACAGTATTCACAATGTCGCTATATAACACCCCTCTTCGCATAAAGTTCTGGTGATTTAACCTTTCGTCAAAGAAGGAAGCAATTGGTGATTTACCATCATCAAAATCAAGTTCCGATATATTATGGTGGTCAAACATAAATTGGTATGCAAGGTTGTGAAGAGTATAGACAGTAGCAATGTTGGACAGAGTGACATCATTTGAATAAGTAGGATCCATTTTCAATAAGTTAGGGATGAGACCGGTATGCCAATCGTTACAGTGAATGACATCGGGTACAAAATGTTTTGTGCCAATAAATGCCAAGGCACCTCTAGATAATAATGCCCACCGGGTAGCATCATCACTATAACCATATATATTGGCTCGCTTTTCGTAGTACTCCTGATTCTCAAGGAAATATGTGGGAACACCTTCACTGGTATCACAGTACTGTATATTGCACTCCAAATATGGATTAGCTTCATCACCTGTTGGAACCTTTAAACCTTTATGAATTGTTTTCAAATCATATTTTGCTACATCAAGTGAACCAAACTTAGGTATTAATATTCGAACATCATGTCCCAGGGAAGCTAACTCACGAGATAAGTAACCTACAACCGATGCTAAACCAGCTTCACTTGCATAGGGTGTTGCCTCTGAAGCTACAAATAACACCTTATATTTGCCATTGATCGTGGGAGAAGAATCAATAACGAGATCACCCAACATTTTTTTGAGAGTGCTGCCCTTACTCATATGTACACATATTAACACAAACTAACTTACTTATAACACTAAACACACCAGTACTATAAGTATGACAAAAGGAGGACCTTGACTCGACTGACAAATAAACCTAATTTTCTGCTTCCACGCGTAAAAGGGTTGACTTTTAAACCTCAAATCCATACAATTTATATATTTTACCAATTGCTTTCAGAAAGGCTTTTGGAAGGGTTTAGATATGTCCAGAAGACCTGCTCAAATTAATAAGGAACTTAATACTTTCCCTCATGCTGTCAAATCAGCAAATTATTTATTTACAACTCAAGCAGCAAAATTACTAGGGGTCTCCCCCACAACCCTCAGGAGATATGAAGCTGAAAATCTAATCTCATCAGAGAGAGGACCAAATAGTTACAGAAAATTTCTAAGAGCAGATGTATTAAATCTTAAAGACCAACTGATAAAACAAAAAGAAGGTAAGGCGGTACTTAATGAAAAGAGAAGGGAAGTTACGAAACTAAAGAAAAATGTTAAGTATGGAAGCTTCATGGAAGAACTTAGTCTTGTTAAAAATATTGCTCCCCGTGTAGCAGGTGTAATTACTGCTGCACTTCTTTTTGGATTAGCTTGGCTTATATCAGGAAGCTACCTGGTAGAAAATGTAACAAAGATTAGACCAGACAATATTCTATTAGCAAACAAACTAACAGATACTGTTATGCAACTGGTATTAGGTAAAAAAGATGTTAAAGAAATAAAAACCAATGTACTGGGGCAAAGGGAAAGAAAAACTAACTATACGTTTAAGGTAAACGTTCCAGCAAATTTTCTAAAAGGGGTAAGGGTTGAAGGAGATACAGTTTTTGAGGGAACCGTAACAACACCAGCAGTTACACTTAGTGGTGCAGGTACACTATCAGGACTGACAGCAATTGATATAACAACAAAAGATACACTTCAAAATGAGCTAGAACTTGAAGGTGAAGTATCAGGAGCACTGGATGCGACAAAAATCTCAAGTGGAGCAATTGGCGGAATACATTTAGCAGATGAAGTTGAATATGAAGGTGCTTTCGATTTCAAAGGTAAAGTAAGGGCAGATGGAGATGAGGGTGATGATGGTCAGGTACTTACAAAATCAAGCAGTGGTGTTGAGTGGTTAACACCAGAGGATGATGCAGATACACTTGATGATCTAGATTCACTTCAGTTTTTAAGAAGTGATATTTCAGATGCATATACCTCTGGAGCACTTTCCTTTTCTGATGGTACATTTTTAGACCTATCCGCAATTCAACATGACGACACAGCAATACAAGGTATAAGGCTGCCACAAAATGATCTACTCTCTTCCCCTGCAAGTGGAGAGGGATACATAGCCTATGACACAGATGATGACAAAATATATGTTTACAATGGCAGTGCTTGGTCTGATATTTCAGGGGCATCCACCCCCCTACAAGACGCCTATGAGGCAGGGGGCACTGTACAAATGGCAGCTACACACGGTGATGTGAGATTTTATAATGATACTTCTTCTGAGATATTGTTTTTAGATGAAAGCACAGGAGGGGTTGGAATAGGCACTACTTCCCCTTCAAGCAAGGTACATGTGGTTGGTAACATAACAGTAAGCGGTACCGTAGATGGAAAAGATATTGGTACCAATGCTGCAATGCTTAATGAGGCGGAAACTATTTCTGCTAACTGGGTTAACACAACAAACCCATGGGATGACAATGAAGTTTCTGACACACTAACAATTGGTGCAGCAGGCTCAATTGATGATAGTGCCCTATCAGCCAATGTATCTCTTCTTGGGCAAACAATAGACACTGCTGAACTATTAGATGATTCCATTTTGGAGATAGATTTTGATTCTACAAATACTCCCACAAATGGGTACATAATGTCATATGACACAGCTTCAGGAGGCTTCACCTGGCTTCCAAATGATGGTGGATCTGGAGCATCCAAGTGGGCAGAAACAGCAACAACCACCTATCTTATAGAAACAGATAATGATTTAGTGGTTGGAGGTGACACCCTTGCAAACTCTATTTTTGCAATTGATGAATCAGAAGCGACAGTCTACTGGGGATATGATAATTCTGCCAATCCAACAATTCTTGCGGAATCAACAGATGGAGATCAAGGAACTTTTGGATTTGGAAATGATGATGCTTTTTATATAAATGAAGCCAACTTTGGAATAGGTACAACAGCACCTTCCTACTCAATGGATGTTAATGGAGAACTTAATGCTACTTCCCTATATCTTGGAGGGGCTCAGGTAACATCTTCTGCTACAGAATTAAACATTTTAGACGGAATGCTTTCATCTACTACAGAATTAAACCTGCTAAATGGAAGAACAGGAACATTACTTGATACAAACAATATAGCCTCAAATGCAACAACCGGTGTGACAGCAGGAACAGGCCTTACAGGCGGCGGAACAACAGGTGTACTAACTGTAAATGCGGAAGGTGGAAGTGGTATTACTGCAAATGCAAATGATTTAGAACTAGGAACTATGACAGAGGATTGGAATCAATCAGGGGCATTTGACATAGTCTTAAATAGTGCAGATAGTCAAATTCAAATACTTGAAAATAGTGGAGCAACATATCTAGGAACACTTGATGTTGGTGATTTAAATGATAACGCTACATACACATTAAGTGGGGCAACCGGAACTGTTGTAACAGATACTAACGCGGCAAGTGAGCTCGCATCCTGGGATCAAGATACATCAAACGATCTAACAACAGCAACTTCATTTGCAGGAGATGTAACAGGAAGTTATAACTCCTTATCAATCGGGGCAGGCACAATAGCCGCCAGTGAAATAGTAAATGACACAATAAAGGAAGTTGAACTTAACGCTACAAACTCCCCTACTGACAACTACCTATTGTCATATGATAATGCTACAGCTGGTTTTACCTGGGTTGCAGAATCCGGCGGTACTGTAGATGGTAGCGGTACAGGAACATATCTTACAATGTGGTCTGATTCAGACACCATTGGAAACTCCAGTATGTTTGAAACGGGAGGTAAAATTGGTATTGGTACTACAGCACCTAGTCAAGAATTACATGTAGTTGGAAGTGTTTATGCACAAGGTGGAGACGTGTATGGAAATAACTTCCGTAGTAATGATGGCGGTGTGGGCGCTGGATCAGGGTTCTCCGGGGTCTCTCTTGGAAACAATAAAGGATATCTATTCTCAAGCACGACAAGTGCAGTAGGATCAAAAGACACAGGAATTTCTAGAATACTAGCTGGAATAGTTGGTATTGGGAATGGTACTGTTGGTAGTTCCAGTGGAACACTGGTGGTAGGAAGCATTGGAGTTGGAACAACAAATCCATCAGACACACTTCATGTTGTTGGTGACGTTCTTGCTACTACTGGAGTTCATATAGGAGTGGATACAGATACTAATACACTAATAGATGATGCAACCAATGGCGCAGGTTCTACTACACTCTTCATTGGTAATGAATCTATACTTGCTTCAGGAGACATTGGCTCAAGTGTCCAGGGATATGATGCTAACACATCTCTTATTGGTCAAACTATTGAAACAGGTGAAATTACTGATGATGAAATACTTGAGATAGATCTTGACTCCACTAACTCCCCTACTGACAATTACCTATTGTCATATGACAATGCTTCGGGTGGTTTCACCTGGGTCGCAGAATCTGGCGGTACTGTAGATGGTAGCGGTACAGGAACATATCTTACAATGTGGCAAGACTCAAACACACTTACAAACTCCAACATGTTTGAAACAGGTGGAAACATTGGTATAGGAATAACAGCTCCCTCAGACACTCTACATGTTGCAGGTAACATATTTACTACAACAGGTCTTCACCTAGGTGCTGACTCCACAGATAACCTAATTGATGATGCAACCAATGGGTCAGGCTCTACTACACTCTACATTGGTAATGAATCAATATTGGCGTCTGGGGATATAGGATCAAGTGTTCAAGGTTATAACGCCAATACATCTTTCTTAGCCCAAACCATCGAGGGCAGTGAGATAACAGATAACACCATAGAAGAAATTGACTTTGAAGTAACAAACTCTCCTACTGACAATTACATATTGTCATATGACAATACTACTGGTGGTTTTACTTGGATTGATAACACAGGGGGTTCGGGTGCTTCAAAATGGACTGATGATGGTACATTTACATATTTAACGTCAACATCTGATGATGTTGTATTTGGAGACACAGATACCACAGACTCCCCATTTTTCTTTGATGTGTCCACATCTGACATAGTATTAGGAGGGGCATCAACTGGAAATGGCTTTGAAACAACACTTGATGTAACAGATCCAACAGCGGATAGGACCATAACAATACCAGATACAACAGGTGAAATATCCCTTCTTGCCCAAACTATAGAAGGAAGTGAAATTACAAACGACACCATAGAGGAAATTGATTTTGAAGTAACTAACTCTCCTACTGATAATTATGTACTAAGCTACGACAGTGGAACAGCAGGGTTTACTTGGGTAGCAGACGATGCAGGAACTAATTACTGGACTAGAAGTGGAACTCTTATTAAACCACTTGCTGATGGGGACAACATAGCTACATCAGGTAACATAGGAGCGGGTACCACTAATCCATCAAGTGCCCTTGATGTTGTTGGTAACATAACAGTTTCAGGAACTGTTGATGGAAAAGATATTGCTACAAATGCAGCTTTCATAAACGAAGCAGAGGTAATTAGTGCTAACTGGGTGAACACAGCAAATCCATGGGCTGATAATGAGGTTGCTGATACACTAACTATTGGAGCATCAAGTACCGTAAGTGATTCTGCTCTCTCATCAAATGTGTCTCTTCTAGGTCAAACAATTGAAACAGGTGAAATAACTGATGATGAGATCTTGGAAATAGATCTTGATGTAACAAACTCCCCTACAGATAACTATATGCTAACTTATGACAGTGGTTCTGGTGGGTTTACTTGGGTAGACGCTGCTGCCGCAGGGCCAATTGATGGCTCTGGTTCTGCCAATTATGTAACACGATGGACAGATTCAAATACACTTGCAACGGGCGTTATATACGATACAGGTACACTTGTTGGTGTTGGAACTACTAATCCAGCAAGCGCTCTTGATGTTGTAGGAAGCATTACTGTGTCAGGAACAGTAGACGGTAAAGATCTTGCTACAAATGCGGCAATGCTTAATGAAGCAGAAACTATATCAAGTGACTGGGTTAATACAGCAAACCCATGGGCTGATAATGAAGTAGCAGATACCTTAACTATTGGAGCATCCAGTACCGTAAGTGATTCTGCTCTCTCATCAAATGTTTCCCTTCTTGGCCAAACAATCGCAAATGCCGAACTTGTCAACTCAAGTGTTACTGTAACTGCTGGAACTGGTCTTACAGGAGGAGGAGCTGTTGCTCTTGGAAGTTCAGTCACTCTAAACAGCTCTCTGGGTACAACAATTGAAGGAAGTGAAATTACAGACAATACAATAGAAGAAGTAGACTTTGAAGCAACAAACTCCCCTACAGATAACTACATGTTAACCTATGACAGCTCGACAGGAGGGTTTACTTGGGTAGATGCCTCTACTGCAGGACCTGTTGATGGTTCAGGAACAACAAACTATATAACCAAATGGTCAGATGAAGATTCTCTTGGAATTGGAACAATCTTTGATAATGGAAGTGTTGGAATTGGAACGACTAATCCAACAGACACACTACATGTTGCAGGAACAATACTAGCAACAACAGGAATGCATGTTGGAACTGATAGCTCATCTTACCTTTTGGATGATGCTTCAAATGGTTCTGGATCAGCAACTCTATACATAGGTGATGAAACAATACTTGCTAGTGGAGATATTGGAACCTCAGTTCAGGGATACAATGCAAATACTTCTCTTCTAGGACAAACAATTGAAACTGGTGAAATAACAAACGACTCCATTTCGGAAGTAGACTTTGATGTAACAAACTCTCCTACTGATAACTATGTTTTAACATATGACAATGCCTCAGGGGGATTCACATGGGCAATAGATGCAACTGGTAGCGGAGATGGTGATGAAAAGGTAGGAATAGATAGCGGAGCAACAGCCGGATATTTAGGAGCTGCTTCAAATGATGGGGTTCTAAGAACAGCATCTCCCCTATCATACAGTGATGGTGGAGACTACATAACACTAGGTGTAACAGGAGATGCAATAACAGACACACACCTTGCATATAACACGGGGCAACATCTAACTACAACATCATCCCCTACATTTACAACGGTAACGGGAAACACATCACTTAGCACCCCTACCCTGTCACTTACAGGTACAGGAACCATAAATGGACTAGATGCCGTAGACTCAACTGGGGAAAATACAATAGAAGGTCTAATCTTTGATTCCGATGCAGAGAATATCTCAGGAGCTTGGGAAGTACAAGATAACGTAGCATTCAAATTAGGAAATGATTCTAATTTTGGCATGCTTTATGATGAAACAACCGATGATAGATTTGAGCTTATTGATGCTGGTAATAATGTCATACTAGATATAACAGATCAGGGATCAACTTCAGAATTTGCATTTAATACAAACACCTTGTTTGTGGATGATAATGGAAACGTTGGTATTGGAACGACAAACCCACAGGAAGATTTGCATGTAACAGGTGGGATTATTGTGTCAGACTTTGGCTGGGAAAGAAGAGTTTACGAAACCAGTTGGTCAACGCCAACACAATTGAGCATGCACAACTCCTGGGATGCCGACCAAACTAACTTCTTGTACCTTGGAAGCACAGGAAACACAAGTGTTACAGATGGTGCTGCTATGGTACTTAGCCAAGACGATGGAGTTAAATTTGGAAAAAATCAAGCAGATACAGGAACAGGACTAAGCACAGAACACATGCGTATAACCCCAAGTGGTTATGTTGGAATAGGTACTACAAATCCTGCATATCCACTGGATATAAATGGGAATTTCAGCGCAGGAAGTGGTTTACAGTGGAGTGGCAATACTCTACAAGATACAGATGGAACACTGTTTTTGATGTATAACACAGCAGGAGGGATACAGATTGGAGATTCAGGAACAGATCATCCCCTAACTGTATTTGGAACCGGCACATTTAATGGAAGTGTAGCTGCTAATGCAGGGTTAACTCAAGATGGAAATACAATACTAAATGGAAGTGATACTTGGCTTCGTACAACAGGACAAACAGGGTGGTATAACTCCACGTATGAGGGTGGTTGGTACATGACGGACTCCACTTATGTAAAGCCTTATAACAACAAAGGTATAGATGTGAATAGCCAAGAAATAGTTAATATTGATTGGGCAAATTCCGATGACGGCTCAGGATCTGCACTTGATGCTGATCTCATAGACGGCCTAGACTCGACAGCCTTCATTAGAGATTCTACTCCTGGTAACTGGGAGGTATCTTCATCCACAGAGGATGCGGGATATTCATATGCTGCCCTGGAAGTAAGAGAATTTAATAATGGTGCAGCTCAAGATGGTACTGTATCAGAAGCTCCTCGCATTTCTTTCCACTGGGGCGGCAGGGTTGCCAGCCAAATTGCTTTGGAAACAAACGGTGATATTTCTATAAGAGATAATCCAGGGACAGGCTATGAAACACTTCGCTTAAATGACCTAACTATTGAAGGTGGAGACTTAGTTAATGGAAGCGCAAGTATGGACATTGGTGAATACAACACAGACGGTTTGCTACTATCTCAAACTGTAGATAATTCATACTTTGATATTTTCTGTGCAGATTCTGGGGGCAATGATTTGTGTGAATTCAAAACCGGTATCTATAACAATGGTGGGAGTTTTTATAACCAAAATGCAACAATCCTTAGAGGTACTGTATCCGATGATACAGGTGATCTTGACTTAGACGATACGGTTGATATTTCAGGTAATCTTGCTGTGGGAACAACAACAAACAATGAGAGACTTCATGTGAACGGACGTATGTATATGGCAGATTCCTCTGCTCCAGGTACTACTACTAACAGAATGTATGCTGTTAGTGGAAATTTATATTGGAATGGCACTCAACTAGATTCGGGAGGAGCTTCCCTAACATCAGGCAGTGGAAGCGTAGCAGATGGAGCCGCCCTTACAGTAACTCACTCGGCTGGAACAAATGATGTACTGGCTACAGGCTGGGTATATGATGGAGCAAAATACGTTGAGATTGATGACTTGGGTTCCATAACACACAATACAAATGATCCAGAACTTGTAGGTTGGTATAAGGCAGAAGAAACATCTGGAGATCTTGACAATGCTGAAGGAACTTCTGCTAACGATCTTATTGATAAGGGTACGCCGTTATATAACCAAACCGGAAAAATTAATAAAGCAACTGATTTAGATGGCTCATCAGATTACTTCTGTACAGGGTCAGGTACCACCTGTGCTGACGTGGATTCATTTGATTTTGATGCAGGTGAATTTACTGTAGGAGGGTGGTTCAAGCATAATACAGCCTCATCAGCAAGCGACTATGCAATTACCAAATACTCATCTACTAGTGAGGTTTCCGACGGTGATGGCGCAGACGGATCTCTAACTGTTACTTCAGATAGAAACATAAACGTAAGCAGCACAAGTCCCCACAGCTGTGCCGATGGCGGAGATGGTGTTAACTACTCAGTAACAGCTCTTACAAGTAACACTGCAACAGTTACCCCATCTCCAGCTGCAGGCTGTTTATCAGCAGGAGATCAGGTCTTAGTAATAAACTTGCAAGGTAAAACTTCTGGTGTCACAAATACAGGTAACTGGGAAATACTCGACGTACAATCTGTTGCCTCAGCAATTGTCACATTTACAAGTAATAAGACTAACTACTATGGAGACGGAGCATCCGATGATTCAAATATTGGTACCGGAGCTACAAACCAAAAGGTTATGTTACAGCGTGTGCCTAACTATACAGACTTAACGGTTAATTCCTCTATGAGTTTCTATTCAAGCGCCTGGGACGGACTTAAAGGAGGCGTAATGGCCTTTAAATCCAACGGGACTATTACTGTTAATGGCAACATATCTGTCACTGGAAAAGGCTACCGAGGGCCTTTTACAGATGCAGCATCAGCTATAAGCTCAGGAGATGGTGGTGAAGGGCCCTGTGGTATAGGAGGATTAGGAGTAGCATCGGCGGGTGTAGGTGGAAACGGTGCTGGTGGTGGTGGTGGATATAGCACAGGAGGTACCGGAGGTACTGGGTACTGTGGTGGTGGTGGTGGTGGTTCAGCTGCAGGCACAGGTTCGGTAAGTTCAGGAGGTGCTGGTGGTGGTGGTGGTGGCTATGGAGGAAACGGCGGTGGTGGTGGTTATGGAACTTTTGGAACAGGTGCTGGAGGATATGATGGAGCAGGTGCTGAAGACGGTGGAATTGAAACATCAGGTGATGGCGCAGTTGCAGGCCAGCTAGGCTCCGGTGGTGGTGGTGGTGGTGGAACCTATGGAGATGTAAATTTAGATGATCTATTCTTTGGATCATCCGGGGGAGAAGGTGGAGAGTATAGCTATGCTGCCACTCAACCTGGTGCTGGAGGTAGTGGTGGTGGAATAGCGATAATAATAGGAAATATAATCACTGCTGGGGGTGGTATTATTGCGGACGGAGTAGATGGTGGTGAACACAATGGAACACATACTGGTGGAGGCGGTGGAGGTGCAGGAGGTTCAATAAGAATAGAAGGTAATACACTAACTCTAGGATCCAGTGTTTCAACAGCAGATGGCGGCGCTGGCGGCGAAGGGGCCTATACAACAACGGACCTAGGTATTGGAGGTTCTGGACGAATAGCGATATATTACTCCGACTCCATTTCAGGCACTACTTCACCCGCATATGACAGCAATACTGTAACCGAAGGAGCAGGAGGCTACAAGCTATATATGGATGCCGACGGAGATTTTGCCTTTGCAACAGATGACGATCCTGATTCATTCCCAGATGACGCTATAACAACATCAGGAGCTAACTATGATGATGACGCCTGGCACCATGTTGTCGGAGTAAGAGCTTCAGAAGGAATTAAACTTTATGTGGATGGTCAAGAAGTAGCATCAGATTATTCTCTTCTAACTGAATACTCTTTGGATAACCCTAACCCATTCTATTTGGGTGTAGACAGTGATGGATCAAGCAATAAATGGGACGGTGCTTTCGATGAGGTCTTTGTCTATGATCGAGCACTTTCTCCGGGGGAAATCGAAGAATTTTATCAGGCCAACTCTAAATACCGTATAGAACAATCTGATACAAACAATGTCAAACTATACAATAACTCAGGAGCAACACAAACTTTAAGATTAAATGTTCTAGCTTCTGGTGCAGACCTTGCGGAATGGTACTCCGTGGAGGATGACACTATTGAGGAAGCAGATCTTGTAGCTGCAACAGGCTACCTGGATAAATACGGGGTACCTATCATAAGAAAAGCAACAAATGAAAGAGGAAGAGAAATATTAGGAGTTATATCAACAAGAGCTGGTCAAAAAATGGGTATTGAAAGAGAAAACAGAAGACTTGTGGCCCTCTCAGGAAGGGTACCTCTTAAAGTGGACCCCAACTCCCCTATTATAAATACCGGAGATTATGTAACAGCAAGCACAAACCTACCTGGATACGCGACAAAGGCCATTGAGAATGGAAAGGTAATTGGAGTTGCACTAGAGATGTGGTTACCGGACGAAGGAAAAGAAACCGTCATGATCATTATGGATCCTACTTGGTACTCACCAAACCCAAGCAACACAAGTACAATGTCATTAGACTTTGAAGATATGACAACAAATGAATTTAGAGACACAGTACTTAGTGAAATTAACGGAATTTACAATGAATTTAAGGGCCTAGCAGAAGCTCTTGGTCTAGTTAAAATCACAGATGAGACAGGTAGAGAAATAGTGGCTATAGAATCCAATCTAACTGTTACTGGCAATACCTCTTTGGCTGACGTGCAAATAACGGGAGATGTAACAGCAGGCCTCATGAAGATAGATACTATGGAAAATAGCATTGGAATAGTAGGTCCAGAATGTAACAACGATCAAACACTATGTGATACACAAACACTTCATATTCAAAAAAGTCTAACTGGGAATGTAAATATATTAGATGGTCTCGTCGTAATAAAAACTGATGGATTAATGGATGTTAATGGAGCTATTGAAATCAACAAACTAATAATTAACACCACAGATGATGTAGCAGGAGCTTCAGCTGGAAGAGTTATTATAAAAGCAGGTAATAACACAATTACAGTAACAACCACCTCCCTATCCAATGAGTCTTTGATATTAATAACTCCTGACAAACCAGTTCTAGTTGGTAAGGAAGTTATTGGAGATGACACATTTGAAATACAACTGGGTGATACACAAGAGGAAGATATTGAAATTGATTGGCTAATAGTTGATAAAAAATAACCCAGTTATAGCAAAAAGGTACTATTTACTTCGGACCTAGTGAAGGCACACCTTAGAGTTTAATTACAACTAAAGCATTTAGTGTACTTTTACGTGATTCTACTCAAATTGAACAAAACAACAACTCAATTCACTTAAATACAACTAAAATATGCCTAACTTTTAACGCCTAGTTTATAACAAAAAAAGAGGATGGGTTTTTATCGATTTGCAAGCATCAAACAGTTGCATTTTCTACCTCATTTTGTACAATTAATACAGTATTATTTTGTTGCAACTGTAACAAAAAAGACCTGTCTATGCCTGTCCAAAGTAACTATGACAAACACTACTCAATATCAGAGGCTTCTACTAAGCTTCGAATCACTCCCCAACTGCTAAGGTTATGGGAGTCACAAGGACATTTCTCCCCTAAAAGAAACTCTCGTGGACACAGATATTACACACAAAAAGACTTAGAAACACTCAAAGGTTTTCAACAAAAGATCAATTCAAAGGCATATGTTGCAAAAGTAACAGAGGAAAGAAAGAGTGAAAAAGATGAAATCAAGACGAAGGCAAATGCACAAAAACTACAAGATAAAATTTTCAAAACAAAATTATATTCAACAATAGCACTCGCGATAGTTGTATTAGGCCTTGCCACATTTTTAGGAACGTACCTTTCTTTAACCAAAAAAGATGGGAATGTAAGAGGTACAAACAAATCAGGTGAAAGAATTGCTACTGAAGCAGAGAAAGCAGTACTAGGCAAAAGAGATAGAGAAACAGATTATCAATTTATAGTTAATGTGCCAACAAATCTAGCTAAGGGGCTTACTGTTGATGGAGATGCACTATTCAATGGGGATATATCTACACCTTCCGTTAACCTAACAGGACTTGGTTCTCTTGCAGGACTTACTGACATTGATGCAACTACAGAAAATACTCTGGAAGATATACTGGATCTCACAGGAGATGTTGAGGGACCGCTAAATGATACAACCATTGCAGTAGGGACTGTAACTGGGGTAATGCTTACAGACAATCTAGAGTATGACGGCACAATTGACATAACAGGTACCTTGGAAGTAGATGGTAGTGAACTAGATCCTGCATACATTGACCTACTTGCAGATATTGATGCTGAGGCAGACGACATCAACACACTTGAAGGGGTAACAACAACGGCAGGTGGTGTCATATATACCGATGGGAGCACTATGCAAAACACTGACGCAGGAACTGCAGGACAAGTACTTACAAGTAATGGGGCTGCAGCTCCTACATGGGCTGAGGTAAGTGATGCAGACACTTTGGATACATTAGATTCACTTCAATTTTTAAGATCTGATACATCAGATGCTTTTACATCTGGCACACTCTCCTTCTCTGATGACACATTTCTTGACCTATCCGCCATCCAACACGATGACACAGCAACACAAGGAATAAGGTTACCTCAGAATGACGTACTCTCTGCACCAGCTTCAGGTGAAGGTTATATTGCTTATGATACAGATGCTGACAAGGTGTACATCTACAACGGCACTTCCTGGACTGACGTTTCAGGTGCATCCACTCCCCTACAAGAGGCATATGAGGGTGGTTCTACCATAGCAATGTCTGCAGGTGAGGGTGATGTTAGGTTTTATAATGACGCATCAAGTGAAATACTATTTTTAGACGAAGATGCAGGAAGAGTTGGTATTGGTAACACAACCCCAGAATATAAGTTAGATGTGACAGGTACTCTACAGGCAACAGGTTTCAGAACAAACAGTGAAACAGTTACTAGCTTCTCAGGTACTGGTATCACAGTCACCGGAGGGGCACTCACTTCTACCCTAGGAACATCTATTGTTACTACAGAAATAGTAAATGACACCATCCTTGAAGCAGACTTTGATGCCACAAACTCCCCTACTGATGGTTTAATACTATCCTTTGATACTGCTACGGGTGGTTTCACTTGGGTACCTAATGATGGTGGTTCTGGTGCTTCTAAGTGGACTGACGGAGGTGCAACAACTTATCTGACATCAGTAACAGATGATCTAGCAATTGGTGGAGACTCACTTACAGGCTCTGTCTTCGCCCTTGATGAATCAGAAGCAACATTTTATGTTGGTTATGATAATTCCTCTAGTCCAGAGTTTCTCTTTGAATCAGCAGACGGTGATCAAGGTACATTTGGTTTTAACAATGATGATACTTTTTACATTAGTGGTGCTAACTTCCAAGTAGGAGCTGGCCCTGGTAGTTATGCACTGGACGTTGCAGGAGATTTTAATGCTGATAGCTTTTATCTTGGAGACAGTCAGGTTATATCAACTGCAGCAGAAATTAATGTACTAGATGGTATTACTTCATCTACTACAGAACTAAATCTTTTAACTGGACGTACAGGGGCACTACTTGATACATCCAGTTCATTTAGTGGAGATGTATCCGGTGTTTATAACAACCTTCAAATTGGATCAGGTACTGTAGGTACCTCAGAACTTGCAAATGATTCCATACTTGAGATTGATCTTGACTCAACTAACTCCCCTACTGATGATTACGTTCTTTCATACGATCAGGCATCTGGAGGTTTCACTTGGATTGCTGGTGGTGGAGGAACAATAGACGGTTCAGGTACAGGAACTTATCTTACTATGTGGTCTGATTCTGATACCATTGCTAACTCCAGTGTGTTTGAAGACAGTGGGAAGATTGGTATAGGAACTACGACTCCTAATGCATTACTAAGTGTTAATTCCGCAGGGTCAAATATTTCAATTAACAACCCAACAGATGGACAGGGGCTGATACTTCAAGGAGTAGGTGGTGGTACAAATGGACAACTAAGAATTATAGCTAATAGTGCTGCCTGGGCTGACAACACTACTACAGCATATTTTCAAATAAAAACAGGATCTAACAATAATGCCACATTCATGGGTGGAACATACGGTGCTGATGCACCTTTTGACAGATTACAATTTAACTCTGAATATACAACCATCACAAACGATTCATACACAGACACCCCAGTTGCTACAGCAGTTTTTGAAGTTGTTAACGACACAGACGCAAGAGATATCCTGCAAATAATAGGTAGTGGTTCACAAAGCGGTGACTATTTACAAGTAACCAGTAATGGAGGGGCAGCTGGAAACTTGTTAACAGTAGACAGTAATGGAGACCTAGGAGTTGGTACAACCAATCCTGGGTACAAATTAGATGTAGTAGGTGTAGCTCAAGCTTCTTCTGGATTTAGGACAAACAGTGAAACAGTTACTAGTTTTTCAGGTACAGGAATCACAGTTACAGGAGGGGCTCTAACTTCTACTCTAGGAACATCTATAGTTACTACAGAAATAACTGATGATGAAATCCTTGAGGTTGACCTTGATGTAACTAACTCCCCTACTGATAACTACATATTGTCATATGACAGTGGTACTACTGGTTTCACATGGGTTGAGGAAACTGGAGGAGATGGCGCTTCAAAGTGGACAGATGGGGGTACCACAACATATCTTACTTCCCTATCCGATGATATTGGTATTGGACATTCAGGTCCTTCAAGTGAACTATTCTTTGATACTAGTGCTTCTGCATTAACACTTAATCCATTTGGTACCTCAAGTGGTAATACAGGAGAGATTAGAATCTCTGAACTTGTTGCCAGTGGCACAAACTACACAGGTTTCAAAGCTCCAGACAGTTTAGGTTCAGATATCACTTACACACTACCCAATGCCGACGGAACAGCAGACTATGTCCTAACCTGGCAAACAGGGGGTGCACTGGAGTGGAAGGAAGTGACAGGTGTTGGTGGTGCAGGAGACATTACCGCCGTTGGTTCCATGGGCAGTGGTTCAGTATTCTCAGGGGCTACTGCTGATGATGATTGGTTAGGTCTTGGGGCAGCTGCAGGCCGAATTGAATTTGATGATCAGGCAACGGATGAGGTTAACATTCTTGATGCTTATGTTGGTATTGGTACTTCAAACCCAGGTTCAAAATTGGAAATTGGAACAGCTGATGTAGAAACATTCCTACAATGGAGAACAACGGCAAACGAAGGAAGCATATCACGAAATTACAACACAACCATTTTTAGTAATACAGGTACATGGAACTACCAATACAATGGCTCTACATCTAGAGAGTTAAAGATTAACTCTTCCACTAACACCTCAGATCCTTGGGAATTAGAGACAGAAGCTACTGCTCTAGACTTCAAAGCAGGCATAGCTGACGGAGCCAATGCTGTAGCCTATACCCTTAACACTACAAATACTCTATCAACCTCCGGAGCAAGAATATTAGATATTCAAAACAACGACACTAACTTGGTATCAATAGACAAAAGCGGTAACGTAGGGATTGGCACAACTGCTCCGGGATATGGACTTGAAGTAAACGGTACTTTGCAAGCAGATGACTTCTATGCAGGTGATGGCACACAAGGTGCAGACGCTACAACAGGAGGTCTTACATTTAAAGATGGTCTATATACTGCAGGAACCATATCCAGTGTAGATCACCTCCAAAACCTAGCTGAAGTATATGCACAGGATGGCTTAACCGGTAATGCTGTA